>Ga0181564_10000479_pt1 | contig 35340 bp, 23 predicted proteins | sample 011ome_24_FD_134512 | JGI IMG/M metagenome (GOLD analysis project Ga0181564, IMG submission 134512) | Coastal salt marsh microbial communities from the Groves Creek Marsh, Skidaway Island, Georgia - 011513CT metaG (megahit assembly) | ecosystem: Environmental > Aquatic > Marine > Intertidal... | reverse complement strand
TATTTTATTCACTCGCGTCTGTGCGCGGATGTTTTTATCATGTTAATTTACTGAGATATCTTGATGCGCGCCCGGGCGTTCATTCCACTTATGGATTTATTGGCGGAGCGCCCGGAGCTTGCACTGGCGGCGCACCTCCACCTCCAAGTGGGGCTCCTCCCGCCGCTGTGATGGCAGCTTCATTCATCGTGAGCTCAAATCCGCGCCACGAAGTTGACCACTCCTCATCCATAGCGGTGGACACGCCACCAGCTACGCCTGCAGGGGGCTTTTGAGTCCATGGGGTGTACGTACCACTGATTTTCGTGCTCGCACGTCCATATGGACCATACACGGCAACGTACGGTGGTTCAACCAAGCAACGCGAGGTGGTGCCAGATGAGGTGCACGTCTGCTCCATGAAAATGAAACCGACGTCGAGACTGTCACTTTTCCCTCCAACATAGGCGCCTGGACCACCGACAAAGTTTTCTGTGTCGGTCCACCATTCAGAAGACTCACCAAAGCACGTGGGATCTCCCGTCATGGCCCCAGAGTCGTGTACGGCGACAAATTTGTACATGGTTTTGTTGTAGTCCACCCATTCGTATTTGTCTGTGAGATTATAGAATGCATGACGCGGGTTGATCTCTTGACACTCAACTCTGAAGCGTGTGTTGCACGCCACGCTCGGGGTCGTAGCATCCACGTTCCAATACAAGTTGTTATTGGGTTCGGCGACGGTGCTTTCGCCATTTCCATTTGGAACGGCAATGCCAAGGTCAGCATACAACGCACCATTAACTTTGGTGAATTTCAAAGATGTTTGAGAGTTAATTTGCCAGCGCCACTTCTTGGCACCATCATCGGAGATCATCTGATGATAGTAACCGAGATTGCCATTGATGAGTTCAGTATCCAATGGAACACCCGACGGGATGTCAGGAGTGCAGGTACCGCGAGCGCACGTTCGGAACTGGTGACAGAGCGTCGAAGAGCCCATGATACCGTACACTGATACCGCAGCGCCGATCTGCAGGACCAAGACAACGACCTTGATCACGATTCGCTTGAAGCTTCTCTTGCCTTCAGATAGCCACTTCGCCGTCGCCGGAGAGGGCCAGTAGTTATCGATGTACAAATCTTTCACTTTCAACACAGCCGTGCAAAGCGGAAAGACGAAAGATAACACACGAATAGAAAGCGCATAGTCTGTGATAGACTCATCGACTTCGGGCAATCTGTCTGTGATTGCGGGTTCGAAGAAAGGTTCCAAAAGCGCAGTAAAACCGACGATGGAGAAACCAATATCAAAGAAAATTGAACTCGCCTCACTCATTGTAAACTTGTCGAAGAAAAGGAGAACTCCGCGATTGACGACTTCGAGTGAAATCCAAACGCCTTGAACGATGGGAATGCGCGTATCAGTTGTCGTGGGCGTGTAGAACGAGTACAATTGCACGACGAATCCAAGCAAAGCAGTGGCCGTGGAGAACCACAGCCAGATCGAGTCCGGATGGTAACGGTTGTTGAAAGACTTCTTTTCAGAAAATGTCGTGAGCGGCCTCATGACCGTTTCTCGAGGACGCTTCTGGTAGTTGGGTTTGCGCGACACGTAGAAGGTGCCAAAGAGCCAGATGATGAGCGCCACGCAAAGCACGCCGAGCACGGCCTTACCACCGCGTTCACGACGGTCTGCGTACGTCTCTTGCGCATCACACGCATCCAACCACGCATCACGTTGAAGCCATGCTTCAGAGCCTGATTGCCCGGCAGCCGCATTCGCAACTTTAGGACCGCGATATTGCGCGAGCATACCGTCGGTGTCCTTGATGGGCAAGCATTCTCGCACCCGGGACGTCCGCGCCGTGCACGCATCGTACCGAATCAATTGCTCTCGCCATGTTTCAAAATCTTCGCACGCCGAGCACCCATTTAAAGGGCAAGCGGTGACAGTTTCGCCGACATACGTCGTCGCGCCCGCCGCCACGCCGCCACCGAGAGCATCGCATTGACTCACCTTGCACCAGTTTTCTTTATTCGTCATGCAGTCCGAGTAATCCGGGCACGCGCCGCCGACGACGTTATTCAGCTCTTTCGCAAAGTATGCCATCAACGCACACACGTACGCGCTCATAATCACCGAAAGAAATATCAACAGCCAACCCGTGCGCCGCCCAGCGCGAAACGCGTGCTCGTCATCGACACCCTTGCCGGCGCCGCGCTCGACGTCCGCCACCGTTTCTCGCGCGCGCTCGGCAGCGTCCATATTTGGTCCTCGCGTGTGTGCGCGCGTGCGTGCCCGTGCGGATGGTTCAGCGCGCACGCGCGCGGTGAGCGTCACCAAGTGACGAATCGTTCCCCTCGAGTGCCACGTGGCGGGCACCGGCATACGATGACGCGCGGCGCGGGCGCGGGCGCCGCGATCGATGACGACGACGATTGGTGCGTGATCGAAGATACGGATACCACCATCGCGCGCGGATGGGGGAAGTCGCTCTTCGCGTCGCGAGACACGACGCGGGTCGACCGTTTACTGCTGAAAAAGTTGCCGACGCGAGCCGAGGCGAAACAGGCGCTCGAGGATGGACGCGTCACGATGCTCGATGACGGCGCGGTGGTGACCAAAGGGAACGTGCGCGTTGATGGACGGCGGGTGTTGCTCGATGGTGAGGCGTTGGCGTAGGCGCGCGAGAGTGTAGATTTGTAGATTTGTAAAGCTGTCGGTTGGCTATATTTAAAACGACGAGTATATTCCTACGCTCTCGCGCGCTTGATGTCGCGCGGGCGCGCGCTTGAGGTTGTGTGTATCGTGCTATACGAGTTTTGACAGTGGAATGTCGTCACGGTCTATGGGTTCGTCATCGTCCGCGTCGGTGACGGTGGTTGGTGGGTTTGGCGGCGGAATGAAAATGCCTCGCTGACCCAGCGTGTGCGCGATGGTGCTCCCGAGGACGGTCACGGTGAACACCATGGATTTTCCCTGAGGCATGTATCCATTCGGTAGTTTATCAAAGGGATTTTCGCCGGATGGATCACGATCGCCGGTCATGAGTTCGCGCGCGCGTTGCATGCAGTGAAAACCAGCGATGCCGGCTTTAATACGAGGCGGATGCGACGGGTCATTTGGGTTTCCTCGAGCCAAAATTTCCGTGAGCGAAGGCGCATCATACAGCCACGGTACGTTTTCGGATTTGTGTTTATCCTCCTGTACTACTGCCGGCGCCACCTGAGCGGGCTCTGGAATCACTCTTGAACTCGGCAGCGCTTGAGCCACCACTGGCAAAGGCGCGTTGGGCGCGCGTCCAACTGCTGGTTTCGGTACGGGCACCATCTGCGGCTCCGACAGTCTCGCATAATCCATGAATGCTTTTGCGGGACCATTTTTCACCTCGTCGCTTACAAGCGAAATGAAAGAGTTCACAGACGTTGGATATAAGTCCAAATACGGAGCACTCTCAGTTGGCAGGTGCGCGTGGACCAGGTTTGGCTTTCTTCTATCCCCTGGCCAGATCATTGGGAGGCGAATAAACTCGTATCCCCTATCTCGCACAGTAAACGTCTGCCGTTTAGTCCGTTTGGTACTCCAGTCAGGTTTTAAGAGCATTTCTTGAGGCTTGTTCATGGACTGCTCATCCAGCGCGGCGACATCAAAGTTTTCGTCGTGCAAGCTTTCAATTGAAAACGGATCGTGAAGGAACGAGTCCACGCCAATGTCGAAATCGTCGTTTATGTCCAAGTCATTATGCAAGTCGAAATCATCATCATGCAAGAAGTCTGGTATGTCGACACCAGAATTATCAAACATTTGAAGCTCTCCCGCTGAGCTTGTGTCGGCGCCCGCCGGAGTCGCCGCCGCCGCCGCGCTCTTGTTTTGAACAACCTTGGGCGTCGACATTGGTTTAACTTTCTTCGGCTTGACAAAACCAGCATTCGGAGATAACCCACGAGTTTTGTTTATGATTCTACGCGCTTGCTCCAACATCTTTGAAGCAATTTGGTGAATTTCTGTCGGTGGAGGGTTGTACTGCAACGCGTTCCGGTACATAGTCTCCACATCCACACAAAACGGGTAAAAGTGTGAATAGTCATTGCTCTTGACCCGCGTACGAAGGGTGGTAAAATCCATAGGCCGAGCAATCACACTAAAATACCCTGGCGCGATATCCTCTGTTACCGGGTAAAGAAAGATGCCCGTCTTGTCGAGCTTTTGCAACTTGTTCAACACGTCTTCTAGTTTTTTCTTTGACACCGGCGCCTCCTTAGGTACTTTCGGTGGATCTATACTCACCGTCTGCCCGCCTAAAATCGGTCCAACAGGTGCGGCCGGGGCGTCGTCGTCATCCCCATTGACGTACGCCGATGTCGAAGGCGTTGCAGACGCCTCCATGGGCGTCGAAGAACGTTCAATATCCCCACTCGCATTCACCATTCCGAATATCGCTGCACGCGGGGCTGTACCACGAGACAGTCCACTCGGCGCACGACCCTTCGTTTTCACCGCTCCACTCGTACTCGTGCCTCCGCCATCCGGAAGTAACTCGCTCAGCCGCGCCATCTTTGCCTTGAGCTCTCGAATCTTTCGCTCCTCTTCACTCTCACCACCACCCTCTCGTCGGCGCTTTTGCCCACCGCCAGAGACATCACCATCCCCACGACGCGCTCCACCGCTGTCACCGCTCGCCTCCGCTTCCGCGACCGGACGCTTCAACTTGAATGTGAGCTTTGGTAAAACCTTTCGGGGCGCGCCCTCAGCGCCTCCTGGCGCGCCTTCAGCGCCTCCATCCGCCCCGCCCCCGTGGCCGTCGCGAGATGACATTTCCACGTCCACGTCTATCGACTCAACGCAGCGCCCGCGGTGCGCGCGCGAACCGCGGCGGGCTCTCACGTCTGCGCCTCACGGCGCGTGCGATTGAATTTCCCACATCAGCAGCTCAATCGCGCCATTCATCGACGCACGTCCGTCGACGTCCCTCGCACGCGCGTCACGCGCGCACATAATCACACGTTTGATCTCTCGCCGTCGAATTGCGCGCTCGCTCGCGCGCGACGACGACGCATAACTCTCTCGCGCGCACCGGGAGTAACGAGTCCGTTGCGCGTGCATCAATCGTCACGGGGCGCGGGGTGATTTTCGTCGTCGGGTGCGGCGTGTGGCGGGTAAAGGCGCCATGGATAACGCACCAATGATGCGTGCGAGCGAATACGCCCCTGAGCGTCGCCCAGCGGCGTCACCGTCGGGCATGATTCCACCGAGGATTACCATGCTGCGAATGTATCCTGGCGAAGACGTGGTGTTCATTGAACGGGACGTGTTTGAAGAATGCTCGCGACGACGGTATTTAGCGCTGAGTGAGATGGTAAAAGCGCGATTTGCGGGATTTCAGGCGAGTTAACGGACGAGATATAGGAAACTTTGGCGTCGGTTGTTGATTCATTTGCGAACGTCGCTCGCGATTGCGCGTGCGGTGACAAAGTATGAATTGTTGAAATCGGCGGATGCGCGGGGACATACTATGGATTTCGGGACGATAGCCTTGATGGCGATGTATGAGCAGTATTCGAGGGCGATTGATACGAAATTGCAATCGACGATGGAACAGTCGCTTAAGCGTGCGATGGAGGTGAAGAAGGAGAAGGAGAAGGCGATTGAGCACACCATGGAAAAGGCGGTTCAAGACGTGTCGGAGCGGGGAGACTTTAATCCGATGGCGGTGATGCGCGCGCTGCGAAAACACGAAGCCGACAAACCGACTGCAAAGCAATTCGAAGGCGCGCAAGAAGATGTCGGGGTTGATCACACGCGATTGTTGTACTTGATTTCCACTTACACTTCTTCCGCAAACCGAGGCGCGTTTCCGGCTTTGTCTGCAGAGGAGGGCCCCGACAGTGAACTTTGGATACGCAAAACGCAACTTCTCGTGTTGATTTACGAATGCATTTGCGCTGGAGCTTTGGATTATGATTACGCGCCCATGGCAGAAACTATTGGCTCGAAGCGCGTTTGGTTGAACATTTCGCAAGAAGGCGTGGATGATTTGGATGATATGCGGGAAGTGGGATTCTTGGTGGGTATGAAGTTAAGTTCAAAGAATTACAACAATTCAACCGCATTTCGGCTCACGAGTGCAGGCTACCAGCATTTGAAGACGCACCTTCGTCGACGCGATAGGGCGGCTATCGATGAGGTGATTTATGCAGATAAAATTCAAACGACGCCGCGAAACTTGTATGTCGTCAAATGGAACGATGACGATCAGTTATTTTATCTTCAATCCGGTTCTGGATCAGAGCGCGACAGCGATATTACAGACATTGAAGAAGTTTCGTACGTTTCTTCTCCATTTATCCCCAAATGCATGCGACATTGGGGGCGCGAGTGCCACAGTAACAAGAACCAAACACCAGCACTCCTCAAGGCTAAAAACACCATTAGAGATGATCTCGATGAGCAGCTCACTTTTGATAGACTGCGACTTCTCGTCGCAGAGTGGATTCCAATGGGCGCGAATCAAGTGCTGAGTTTGAATGACAAGTTAGGCTCGGTTGATCGGGTCTCTGGCGGATATTTCACGAGCGTGATGGATGAAGACCCGTCAAATCCACTATTTCAAGGAAAGACCGAAGGTTTGACCCGCGTGAACGTGTTAGATTTTGATGAAACCGCGTATGTCAACTTTGAAGCTGAAGTTCAATACGAAGAAGAAGCGGGTATCGTGCAGATTGAAAATTTTGGCATTCACGTGAGCGAGGAGGGCTTCATGCTTTACGGTTTGACGCTGGAGGGTATGATGAAGCAGATAGATGGCAATGGGTTTTCCATCGATAACTTGGCGCGTTTGCTGCGTGATATTGGGTCAGACTCGAGCGAAGTCATCGAAAATTTACTCACTTCCCATCAACGTGTGTTATTGGACCTTACACACATGGGAGACTCCATGAACCGCGAAAAGTACAATGTTTTCTTGACGAGCAGAATTAATAGAAAAGGTCGAGAAGACGTGCCGACGGCGAATGAGTTGCTCGATCGAGAGACGATGGAAAATGAGATCAGACAGATTGTTGGCGACGTGCAGTCTGGCTTCCAACTATCACGTGACGATGAGTTGGTTGTCATGGGTTCGACGGGAATGATTCTTTGCTCCAAAGACAGTGCAAAATTTGAGCACCTCATCGTGCAGTACATGTCCATGATGTCAAGAAACATGTTTATTCAGTCTTTGTATCGTCGTATGTTTGTAACGGTCGATACGTTGCAAAAGATAAGGATCTTGATTGACACATACGAATCAGATCCGAATAATATCCTGCAAATCCGGACATTGTTGTCTGAAGTCTCGGCGGAGATTATTTTGATGCGAGAAATTCATAGCTATCTTCTTGAATCATTGACGGCCGCTGAAGAAAAGCCAAAGATGAAACATCGCGACGAAGCGGTGACGCGGTTAGAAAAGATTCTTCAAATGTCTGACACCAAGACGCGTTTAGAGCGACGCATCAGGGACATTCGTAAGAACCTTGAAGGCGCAAATGGCGAGCTAAATGCGCTTCGAAACGCCGCCGACGTCATTCACGAAAATAAAGAGTTCAAGGTTAGTCAGTCGGTGTCGAACAACACTCAAAATCTTGAAGAAGTTTTTCGCGCGAATGAGCGTGCGTCTACCTCGCTTGAGATCATGCAAGTCGTCTTGGCTGGTTCGCTCGCGTTTGCGATTCTCGATCGAGTGCACGGTTTGTATCTCGGCGTCGCTGGGGATATTGATTGGGCTATAAAAGCTTTTGATTGGTACATTCAGACCCCGATGGTCATGTTCATCATCAACATGGCTTGGTGGGCTATCCTTGGATTTTTGTTCAATCGTCTTATCAAGTACGCCGGCTCCAAGGCGGCTGGCATCTTGTCCATTCGTTACACAATGAATTGTAAATTCAACCGCAAAGCCATGGTTGCGTTCTTAGCGGCGGTGAAACCAGAAATGGAGGATGGAGAGTCGGATACGAAAACAGCAATAAAAAAGTTTCACTGGGATGAAACAGATGAAATCCGTTGGAAAGGAGAGCCACCAAGGATCGAGCTCATTGTTGACGTGAAGTATGGCTTTTTATTGAGTGCGTTTATTCAAATTGCAACGCGAAGAAGTACGTGCACTCAGAACGAAGCAAAACGGCAATTTTTTGCGCGTCTCCGCGAGCTCGATCTTATTAGAGGTCCTGTTCCAGGCATCGAAACCGACCGCGATGCCGAATATGTGTATAGGCCGCCAAAAATCACAAAGTCAATGCAATGGAAGCGTTGGTGGAAAAAGAAGAAAGCAACGATTGTCGAATTCTGCACGTTCAAAGCCTAAGCTGGCTCAACTCAACAACTCAATGTTATATGCTAGTATATGCTATGTGTAATTATTAAACTTCTAGTGCAAATCTATCGTTTCTTGCCACGCAACATCGCGTCGCGTTCTCGTAAAATTGAGTTCTTGGGTTTAATGCTCCGAGGCGCTCCGGATGGTTTCATGAACGAAGCGCTCGAGCCCGGTTTGCCCGTCTTTCCTCGCTGGGCGTCAAATTCTAAGTACGCGCCATCTGCACCGGATAGTGCCATCATGGATCCAGGCGTACGTCTCGCAGCGCCTGCTGGCTTGTGTGCGTGCTTGATGGCGTCTTCGTCGTCGGGAAGTACTTCCTCTCCCGCCTCGGCTTCGCCGGCACTCAGCACCTTAGCAAGTAAATCGAGTTGCTTTTCCTGCGTCGAGAACATGAGCTGCGGCTTGTCTTGCGGGCCGATCAAATCGGTCACAACTTTGAATGCATACCCTTGCTGAATCAAAAACTGCTGTCTTTTTGTGCTATAGTACATTTCTGCCGTATCTGTTGAGACCAGAGAGTAGAAGAAGGCGTTGTGTTCGTCTGCATTCGTCTTCTTACCGCTGAGTTGAGCAGCCTTTGGTCGTAGAATGCGACCTAAGCGTTGCGCCTCCTGTCGACGACTACCCGCGTGAGACGAAATTTGAATAATCACATTTGCTTCGGGGATATCAATCGAGTTGTCGCCAACTTTGGATAAGAAGATGGTGTTAATCTCGTTGCTGTACTTAAACGCGTGCAAGACACGCGTACGCTCCGCATGGGAGGTATCACCATAAATCAACGGACGTCGCAGTGCCGTAGCGTATTCACGAAGGGCGAAAATGTTGTCACTAAATACAATCACTTTATCCTTGCGCTGCTGCTCGTGAAACTGCATCAAAAATTGACACGCCATGAACTTGTTTGGATTCATGCAGTACAACACTTGCTTTTTGTTTGCATAGTTGGGATTGCAGTACTTCCGGAAAAACTCAGCCGTCATAGGACACCAGACTTCAACACACTGCACGTTGGCGATGTGACCATCGCGTTGCAAGTCAAGCCAGTTCGCTTCGTATAGCTTTGGACCAATCAAAAAGTTGAGGTGATCCACCTTGTCGTCTTCGCGCACGAGCGTCGCGGTGAGTCCGAGTTTACAATGCGCTTTTGTAATCCCGATCACCTTGCGGAACATTGCCGCAGGTACGACGTGTACTTCATCTAATAACATGCAACCCCATTCGCGAGATCGAATGGCTTCCAAGATGCGCTCACTCCCTTCGCTTCGCTTCCCACCGGCGCTCACCATGTTATACGTCGTGACGCAAACGCATGCCTCGTCTGGCGGTGGGAATTCATCTTTGTTTTGTGAGGTGAAACGAACGATGTGAGTGTCCGTCAAATTGGTCCATAACTTGAACTGAGCCGACCACTGGTCGACGCTCACGCTCGACGTGCACAAACACAGCGTCGATTTGCGAATTCGCGCGGCGGCGGCGATGCCCGTTAGACTCTTCCCTGCGCCGCATGGCAGGACGATAATCCCACTTCTCGCTCGTCCATTACCAAACATCTTTGATAGTGACTTTTCCTGATAGGGACGAATCCTAGTCATTGGTTTAAGTTCAATTGGTAAATCTGGATTGCGCGTATCGTTTCTAAAATCATACTCCTCCAAAGTGGGGTATCCTAAATTTCCAGGCAAGCACCGTTGCTTGACGTGCTCAACTTGCGCCGCCTCAATCTCAAAACTATGCATTTGACGATCGGGATCGTATTCCGGTAAGAAATCTTGCTGATATTTTGCATCGAGTCCATCAGCAGGGACGTCTACGGTGGCTTCTTCGTCTGGAATATCAACTAACATTTGCGCCCCTTTCTCCTTGAGCGCGTTGGTTACACGGAACGAAGCATTTTGTGAGCCAGCGACGCGCGCAGCACGCACGACGTCGTCCGCTAACAACTCCTTGAGGACACTTGGGTCGTTAGATTCAAGATAAAACTTGTTTCGCTGTAAAACGAGTTTGACCTTGCCGTAGTTGGCTGTACATTCGTGCACAAAGTCATGAATCTCTTCGCTCAAATGCGTCTTGCTCAATCGGTCCAACACCGATAAAATTGTCGCCGTTTCTAAACCAACCGAAACCGCAGCGTATAGAGAGTGCGGAGTCAACACATACTCGTGCATATTTGCCGGTCGACACACTGGCTCGGCGACAGAAATCAAAAAGTCATACGCCGCCTTGTACACGGGTGAAAACGATTCTAGAAAGATGCGTCCATCGTCGCACACCCACAGCGGCCGATTAGCGTGATCGGGCTTAAGTTGTAGCCCACTGAAATCGTTATCTCCGAACCCATCACCCCCAGCCCATAACGCATCTTCTAATTCGCTATCACTCTCGCTCGGGCCGTCGTCGTTTAATTCCTCATCCTCCAAAAAGCTCACCTTTGTCCCACCTTTCGCCTTCATCTTCATCTTAATCGACAGTTTCAACTTGTGCGTCTCCTTCTTCTCTTCCTCCTCCTCCTCTTCGTACAGCTCCTCCTCCTCGTACTCTTCCTCCTCGTCGTCGCCACCGTCGTCCTCGTCCACTGCTTCCGTTTTCACCACCCCAGTGCCCTTCTTCATGGTAAACTTGAGCGTCGTCTTCGCCGCCTTTGGCGCCGGAGCCGCGGCTTCATCGGCAGCCGCCGCGCTCGGCGATCGTCCTCGTCGTCGCGCACCGCTCATGTCGTCTCGCGCTCGCGCGTCGGCGTCGATGAGTGGCGTGTGGCGGTGGACACCCGACGACGCCTTCACTCGACGACGCGCGACACACGCATGTCCATCGACGAGCAAGCTGCGGCGAAGCGCGCGAAGCTCGCGGCGAGATTCGGCGGCGATGAACCCGCCGGCGAGGCCGGTGCGGTGTCCTTCGGGTTCGGCGCACCGCCGGGCGGCGCCGATGCGCGCGCAGCGTGTGGGACGAATTCAAAAATCATCAACAGCTCGACGACTGTCGCACCGATTGTGGCGCGTAAACCCGTGGTAGCGGCGAAATCGTACGTGTGCGAGGCGTCAGAGGCGTTGAAATTCTACATGTGTGATGTTAAGGCGGTGGAGTCGTTTGCTAAGGGTGCGTGCGGGGTGGTTGAGGATGGATTTGAGCCCGAGTTTACGCACCAAGTGTTTCGCGAGGATGAGTCGATTTTTGGCTACGCCGGGTTGTCGATGTCCATGTACGTGTGTAAGCGTTCGTTGAAGGCTTTGTTGAAGATTGATTACGAGGATAAGATTGAAAGTGCGATGAATCCCGCGGATCCGGTGCGAGAGCAGTTGGGCGAGTGGTACGAGGAGCACATGTACGTGGATGAAGGACGGTTTAAAGCTGAGGCGGATATGTCGACGCCGTGTGCAGGGGGGACGTTGATTTCGGAGAGCGAAAAGGATGGCGTGGTGACGAAACTCACGGCGTACGAGTTGTGGACGAATGCTGAAGCGAGAGCGTGGCATGACGCCATGGAGGCGTTGGCGGTGTTTTACATCGAGGCGTTTAGTAAAATTGTCGACGACGACCCGAGATGGACGCTTCTCGTGGCGACGAGGCATCACGCCGATGGGTCGTGGGAAACCGCTGGTTACACAACGGTGTATAGATATTACGCCTATCCCGACTCTGAGCGGGCGAGATTGAGTCAGATTGTGGTGTTGCCACCGTATCAGCGTCAAGGCTTGGGCGCGCAGCTTCTCGAAGCGGTGCGCAAGCTCGCAATCGATCGTTCCATGCGTGATTTGACGATTGAAGACCCGACCGATCAGTTGCAAAGATTGCGCGATGTGCTCGACGTCAAAGCGTGTTTGACCACGCCTGATCTGTGGACCAAAGTGCAGCATGCGGCGGTGAAAGCGGCGCACGCGACGACGGAGGATGAGCGCCGAAACGCGTTGATGTGCACCGCGGAAATTTATACCATCGCGGCGTCAAAATTGAAGATTTGCAAGAAACAAATGCGTCGGGTATGGGAAGCGCTGCTGTTCATTTTCGCCAAACGTTCAAACGCTCCCGAGAATAGCCCCGTGGCGGATGCGTTCAAGGAGCTCATTATTCGACGCTTGAAAGCCATGTACGTGTCCAACTCTGACAAGGACGCCGGCACGAAGCGCATCTACGCTATAGGCGCGAACGATTTCGTGATGACTAAAGCTCGAGGCAAAGGTGGCGAAGCACCACAGATGGAGGACCCCGAAGAAGGTCAGCCTGACGTCACGGAAGTCTTGGGCGAGCTCTTTGGCGAATGCGTCGGAAATCTCGCATTTTTGCACGCGCAGTGCAAGAACATCCTCGCCGCCGCCTAGAAGCGCGAAACATCATCATTCGATACCGCGTGCCCTAGACTTGTTATATAAAATCGAAATCATTCAATCGCACCATCCCGCCGCGCGAGTTCAAAATCCAACAGCGTCGTCGTCCGCAGCTGCGTCGCTTTTTCACGCTTGAGAGAATTTCGACTCAACCTTCACACCGCCGCGCGCGAACCGCGAAAGTTTGTGCGAATCCCCGCCAAGCACACGCACGGACGCACATACACGGCTGCATTCGCGCGCGACATGAAGCTCAAGGTGATCTCCCGTTCGGGCCGCACAGTCCTCCCCGAAGGCATCGTGCTCCCATCCGATGCCAAGGTTTCAGACTTAAAGAAGATCTTCCACGAGATGAAGCGCGCGTACTACCCGACGAGACAGCGATTTACGACGGTGGCGACAAAGGACGCTCCTCGCGGCGTCGCGCTCGAAGACGCCAAGGCGTTGCGCGATTACGGGCTCGTCGACGGGGACACGATCGTGTTCAAAGACTTGGGACCGCAGGTGTCGTACAAGGCGGTGTTCTTCTTTGAGTATCTCGGACCGCTGTTGGCGTACTTGCCGTTTTATTTCGCACGCGAGACGATTTACGGAAAGATGCTTGGGTTTAAGGACGCTGGCAAGGCGCCGCTCGAGGCGCAGACGTTGGCGATGTACTTTCACACGGCGCACTACGTGAAGCGGATTTTGGAGACGTTCTTTGTGCACTCGTTTTCGCACGCAACGATGCCGATTTTCAACTTGATGCGTAACTGCAGCTACTACTGGACTTTTGGGGCAGTGATGTCGTACTTTATTAATCATCCGGCGTACACCCCCGTCGGACGCACGCAGATGCTTGCTGGTTTTGCGTTTTCGGCGGTGATGCAGTTGAGCAACTTGCGTTGCCACATCATTTTGGCCAACTTGCGTAAGGATGGTTCCAAGGCGTACGTCATTCCGTCTGGCTTTTTGTTCAACTATGTAACGTGCGCCAACTATTGCACGGAAATCTACCAATGGCTCGGGTTCAACATTGCGACGCAAAGCGCGATGGGCTACACGTTTATGTGCTGCGGTGCCGCACAAATGCTGCAGTGGGCCATCGCCAAGCACAAGCGATTGAGAAAGTTGTTTCCGGGTACCGATGGCAAGCCCAAGTTCCGTCGTCCGTTCATCCTTCTCCCGCCGTTCTTCTAATGACAATTGGTGCGATGGTGTACATTTTAATATAGAATTTCAATTCTTCAACGCGCGCCGCTACGTCGTTCGCACGAAAGTCCTCCCACTCGCCGTCGTCATCTTCTTCGACGCGTTCGGGTCGGCTTTCTTCGCACGCTTGAGAATCATCAACCATTCGTCGACCTTCTTTCGCATGCGACTGTGCCAATACGCCTTGCTGTATTTGATGTGATAGGACACAAACGCGTAAAACGTCATAGTGTTCCAAACCGTCGCTTCTAAACGCTCTGGCACCACGTGTCGTTTAAATAACACAAACGAAACGTACCCACCGTTCGCATTTAAAGCATTCGTCGTCCCCGCTGGGGCATCTTTTAATTCCAACGGCGGAGACTTGTGATAAGACACCGCCGGCGCCGTGCTCAACGCGCTCTGCCCGCGTCGCACTTCGACGAATTGCGCTAAAAACGTATTCGCAATCACCGCATCGCGCGCATCTGCGAATCGCATAGGAAACACCACCGTCACTTGCTCGTGTTGCGGCTTGATAAACATCGTCTCCCCAGGGCGATGCGGCACCCAATCCAACGGCCCCTCTGTCCCGGATTCCGCCAATCGACGCAAATGCTCGCGTAATTTTGACCCGTACACCGCCAACCTCAACCGACCAATGTCCTCAATCACCCCACGTCGCGTACTGGCGTCTTCAATCTTTGCAATCTCCCCAACACGCACGCGCAAAGTCAAATCATACGTCGCATTCGGCGTCGGTCGAACGTCGCCGTACGCGCCCACGAGCGCGCGCACTGCCGTCGCGCTCGTCTCCCCGTCAAATCCCCCTCGCACGCCCGCGATCGACACATCAAGCGCATCGCGTACGGGTTTTCCAGTTGTGTCATCTACCACCGTTTGCACGCCCAGGCGGACGTCGTCAAACTCCATCGCCGTCGCCCCGATCGGAGCGAACGATGCATCGGCATCGGCCTCCGTGCGCTGTCGCTCCTCCTGCACCGCGCGCACGAGCTCATCCACCCTGCGCCCGACGACGTCGACGATGAGCGTCGACACCGGGCTGATGGGTCCATTCGCCTGCGGCGTCATGGCGAACGCGCGGCGTCGTGGTGTGCGGCGCAGAAGGAGGTGGTTACAATGCGACGGCTGCGAATCCGAATCGCGATCGCAGTCTCGGCGCTCGTGGCGGCGACGTCGACGTCGACGACGGGCGTGTGCGTCGATGCCGCGCGCGTGAATCGCGATGACGCGTTCATCGGGTACAGCGAACGGAGCGTTCCGGCGCGGCGACGGGATGTTGTTGCTGAAGCGGATGATGGTGGTGGTGAATTAACGCTGTCAACGCGCGCTGGGGACATCACCATCACCCTTCGCGCGGATTGGGCGCCGAAACTCGTCGCTGACATCATCACCGCCGTGCGCGTGGGCGGTGCGTGTCGACGCGCCGACGGTACGTGCGCGTTTTACCGGTCAGAAGCTGTCCCGGCGCCCGGCGCCGTGGACAACTACGGCGGCCCGGGACCACCGTACGCGCTACTTCAGGGCAATTTCGAGGGCTTAGGCAATACCCACGAAAAAGAAATCGTGACGCGCGCCAAACGCGCCTACGCGTGCCTCATCGGCCAAGGCGCGGATTTCTTCATCGCCACTCGAGCGCACGACGAGTGGGGTCTCGGGCACACCGTGTTCGGCGTCGTCGACGCCGCCGGCATGGCTGTCGTCGACGCCATCACACAAAACGAGCACAATTTATATCCAGTCACACGCGCGACGTGGGGTCAAACAAACGTCACCACGCTCGTAGAGCGTCTGCCATTCGCCGCTCGGCTCGGCTCGCCTCCGCTTTAGCTCCGCTAGCTTCACGTATACCTCAGTATACTTCAGTATAGACCCGTGTAAACGTAGAACACCTCGAATCGTGTACATGTACGACATGCGACCGCGCGCGCGGGTGCCCGAGGTGCCCACGCGTGCTGACGCCGCCCCGCGACGCCGGGCCCGCCAAAAAAACTTTGCCTTCTTATTTTCCCACTCGGCACCCGAAAATCGACCAATCATGACCACGAGCGCGAGCCCCTGCATAATACCCGGGAGTGCAAAACGCGTGACCGTTCGTATCGCTACCTCACGCGTTTGCTCTGCGATCGATTTTTCGCCATTGCGACGCGCGAGCCGCGACGACGGCGACGACGATGACGAAAAAAGCGACCCAAAAAACGCCGTCGTCCATGGAATCCGGCAGCGCGAGCGCGGGCGCGCGCGTGGGGACGTACGCGCCGCGCGAACACACCATGGCGCTCGGGGATTTGAAGCTCACGCTCGGCACCGGCATCGACATCGTCGACGCGGCGCAATCCACCGGCCTCACCAGCGCCGATGCCGCGAAGCGGTTGATGGACTACGGACCGAACGTATTGGCACCACCGCGTCAGCGTCCGTGGTACGTGCAGTTGGCGTTGAACTTTACGGACAAGTTTATGATGTTGTTGATCGCCGCGGGCATTTTGTGTCACGTGGCGTTCGCGTTGGACACGGCGCAACGAGAAAACCTATACTTTGGTTTGGCGTTGTACGTGATTGTTGTTTTGACGTGTTTGATTACGTTTTATCAAGAACGGAGCTCGGCGTCGACGCTGGGCGCGATTAAAAAGCTGATGCCGACGTCGTGCAACGTCGTGCGAGACGGGACGGAGCAGCGCGTGGATCCCAAGGATGTCGTCGTCGGCGACATTGTTCACTTGCATCTCGGCGATCGCGTGCCGGCGGATTTACGTATCATCCATACGAAAGATTTGAAGTTGGAAAACTCGTCGTTGACGGGGGAATCAAAGCCAGTCGCGGCTGTCGTGAACGCGGCGAGCGATAATCCGCTCGAGGCGAGAAATATTGCGTTTTCGTCGTCTTTGGTCATGCAAGGTTCTGGATTCGGCGTGGTTATTCGCACGGCGAACGATACGATGATTGGTACGATTGCCACTCTTGCTGCGGGTTCGGGCGTCGTCGAAGAGAGTTTGTTGCAAAAGGAAATTCATCGATTTGTCAACATCATCGCGATGTTTGCGCTCGCGTCGGCGTCGACGCTCTTTGTCATTGGCATGGCGCGCGGGGTGTCCTTCTTGACATGCTTTGTCAATGGTTTCATCGTCGTCCTCGTGGCGAACATCCCAGAAGGCCTCGCCGCGACCGTGACGTCATGTTTGGCTGTTGTCGCGAAGCGCATGAGCGCGAAGAACGTGCTCGTCAAGCGCATCGACATCATCGAAAGCCTCGGCGCGTGCAGCGTCATCGCCAGCGATAAAACTGGCACGTTGACGCAAAACATCATGACTGTGGAAAACTTGTTCTACGGCGGTCAAATTTTCAATGTCCACGCAGGAGGCACAAGCGTCATCTTAGATTCCATTCTCGAACGCGCCACGGCAACGATGGCCAAGCAAGGCTCGTACACGGCGCGTCGGCGCACCTCGCAAGAGTTGTCGCGAAGCGTGTCCCCGGGACAAACGTTTACAATTTCATCCTTCAAATCTTTGCTTTCTGGAAGTTCTTCTTCGTTGAATTGGGAACTGTTTTCATGCCATGCTAAATTGTTGACGATTGCGGGTGTGAATAATCAAGCAGCGTACGAAGAAAAGGATGGTGAACGACAAATCGTCCGCGGCGACGCCACAGACGCGGGACTGTTGCGATACTCTGACGCAGTGTATCCGGTGCTCTTGGCGCGACAATCATTCGCCACAAAGTTTGAAATTCCGTTCAATTCGACGAATAAATATGCTGTCGTTGTCGTGTCGTGCGCAGGTGCGCGAGCTCATTTGGTCTTCATGAAGGGTGCGCCCGAGCGCGTCATCGCTCGATGCGACAAGTACGCGCACGAACGCGGTGAGCGGCCGATGAACGATATGTACACGGAGATGTTTGAAGATTCGTACCATCGATTTGGTGTGTGCGGCGAGCGCGTTATTGGTTTTGCATTTGCGCGTGTTCCAGCGCGCGAGTCGTACGACGGCGTCGATCCGGATACATTTTTAAATGGTGTCAAGTTTACGTTTGTCGGGTTGATTTCGCTCGTCGATCCGCCTCGACCGGGCGTCGCGGAGGCGATTACGAATTGCCGCGCGGCTGGAATCAAAGTCGCCATGGTCACAGGTGATCATCCGTTGACTGCTGAAGCGATTGCTCGCAAAATTGGCATCATTACCCAACCCACGAGTCACGAAGTGGCTGAGTTGACTGGCACCGATCCAACAAAACACTGGCGCGCGCCGGAATGCGCGGCGGTTGTCGTGACTGGTGCGGAAGCCGAAAACTTCACAACATCGGACTGGGACATCATCGTACGCAAAACAGAAATCGTGTTTGCGCGTACGTCACCTCAGATGAAACTTAAATTTGTCGAAAATCTTCGCAGAGTGGGCGAAATTGTCGCCGTTACGGGTGACGGCGTCAACGATTCCCCGGCGCTTAAAGCGGCGCACATCGGCATCGCCATGGGTTCGCCCGCGTCTTCAGATGTCGCCCGCGAGGCAGCCGATATTGTTTTGTTGGACGACAACTTCGCTTCTATTGAAGCTGCTGTTGAAGAAGGCCGAAGTGTGTTCGATAACTTGACCAAGAGTATCATGTACACGCTCGCGCATCTCACCCCGCAGCTCGTTCCAGTGTTTTTCAATTTGGCGTTGGGCATGCCTCTGGCGATGAACGGGTTGATGATTTTGAGCATCGATTTACTCACCGAGCAAGGGCCGGCTATTTCACTCGTGTATGAAAAACCAGAGTCGGACATTATGCGTCGCGCGCCGAGAAATCCGAAAACGGATCACTTGATTACGAAACGTACGCTCTTTTATTCGTACGTGTTGGCTGGTTTAACGTCGTCGTTAATTTGTTTCATGGCGTACGCGTTAGTGTTCAAACATCACGGTATTTCTCTCAAGCACTTGCTTTTCTCCGCAGATGATGGTTATTTTCTCGGTCCTCCGTATGCGGACGCGGTCAATGGCGAGTATCCTCCTCTTTTGACAATCGGCGCTCGAACATACGACGCCGTCGAACAGTACTCCATTTATCGTCAAGCATCCACGGCGTGGTACCTCACGTTGATTCTCAACCAATTTTGGAACTTGTTCTGCGTGAGAACATCACGCACATCAATCTTCCGTCAAGGATTCTTCTCCAACGAAGTCGCCATCTACGGCGTCGTCACCTCGCTCACAATCATGATGGTCGCGATTTATATCCCCGAGCTCCAAGCACCCGATCTGTTCGCGAGCGCGTCCCCGCTCGGCCAATCTTGGCTTCCAACCTTTGTCTTTGCGGTGTGGATTTTCGCCGTGAGCGAGTATATGAAACTCAGATTTTAATACATGCGTCAGTACATTAATCCGTAACGGTAGTGATACATTGCAACAGTTTTGTACGTTAATATTCTGACTCTATGTGATACACAATCGTCAATCGGCATCTACTAAGTTTGACGGTTTACGTAAACGTAAACCGTCGGCACCAATTTCTGGCAGCGAAGTGATAAACGAAGGATTCTCGGGAGAAGAATCCGATTTATTGCTGTCCTTGGCTTTTGCTATTTCTTCGGCTGCCGATGCTTCTAAATCAGCGGAAATTGCCGCTTTCAGCGCCTTTTGATGATCGGCAACAATTGTCTCTTTAATACTTTGCATGCGCGCGGTGATCATTTGTGAGCCGCCGAATACTTGCAACCAGTAAATTCCAGCGAGCTGCGCATGTCTCAACAAAGGAACCCATCGCAAAGCGCTCGTCGAAAGCTCTTGCGAAAGCGACCATATCATCGCATGTGCAAGCCAGTACGTGAGCAAATTTCGAAGCTTGTCTTCGTGTCTCTTTTCCGTCTCTTTTCGCATCTCTGCGCGACTCGCCACCTCGGGCGTAGCCTTGAACTTGTAATACTCATTCAGCGAATCGATAGTAAAAATAAATGGAATGACCAACCCTGCGATATCACACCCGTACACAGTCATCAAACCCGGAGTGAAAAAGAAAATCGTGCACGTCACGAGTGGGAAACTCATATTGTCTAAAACCAGGCGCAATGCATCCGACGCGCGCTTGGATCGAAAGCGCATGACAAATACGCCAATCTGTAGCGTTTGTCGCACGCTCGCTCGGACCACCGTGCGAAGTCGCCCCATGGCTCCGCTCGAGACGTTTGCGTACGCCATCGCTCTTGACACGAGCGGTGTAGCTGCATCAACTATGAGTTCGCTTCCTCGCGTAAGTCTCGAGTTGAGCCATAATGTAAATAACACCAAAAGCTCTGGCCAAAACGGAAACAACAGCCTTACACTGGCGTATAAGAATGGAAAATGTAACGTCAACATAAGTGGCGCACATGACGCCCAGAATCGAAGCCATTTTGTGACGTCAGCAACGGTGTCGCTCTCCACGGCGTACATCGTGCGCGCCATGGGCACGAGCAACGCCACGCTTGCCAGTACCTCTCTCTGTCGAACCAAACGCCGCATAAACGCAGGCATCGCTCTAAACACTCCTAAACCTATCACTAAAAATAATACGTGCGGCAAAGCGCTCGCGGCGACGCGACTTTTACTTCGAATGCTTCCTATAAATGACGCGTATCGTCGCTTGACCGCCCGCCCCACGCTCGCAACTTTTCGATACACTCGCGCATACGGTTCCATCGCCGCTTTCACCCGTCGTTGCGCACGAAGTTTCATTCGAATGATGAAAAATTTCAGCTTGTTTCTGTAGCGCGCGCGCCGTAAGTGCTTCGTCAAACGCCAGCATAAGTGATACAGGTACGCGGCTCCGACGAATGCGAGCGTCCAACCGATTAAAACCTTTGGTTCTGTCGTACGAATCACGGTCGACGCTTCCGTCGCCGCAATCGCACCGACGCGCAGAATGACATCACTAAATGTATTCGTGATTGGTGATACGGCGCGAGCCCACAGCGCGAGCGTGAGGCGCGTCGCGGCGGATGCGGCGGATGCCGCCGTTCTAAAATCTAACGCGCGCATCCTCGTTCGAACATCAACTCCGGCGCGCACTATCGCACACAACGCGTCACACTGCGTAGCGTCTACGTCTACGTCATCTGAGCGCCATCGTGCGTCGTATGGCGAGGCGTGCTCGCGCGCGAGTGGGTCGTCAGCGCTGTGAATTGCGTGCGCATTGGTCAAAAGTGCCGAGAGCACGTCGTCGCCAACCGTCGCCTCGCGCGTCAGTACCGCCGCGGCGCACGCCACGCCGAGGACGAAAGCGACGACAACGTCGCGGCGCATGACGCGGCGCGCGTGAAACGAAGCGGACGCGCGCGTCTCCGTGTGAGGCTTTCGCGCTCTGGTGGTGACAGTTGGACTTGAGTCTCTCTTTTTGCATTTTCTCGCTTGCGGCTACATAGTACAAGTGTGAATATTTTACAACACATAAAACTATTTTTCGTCGAGATTGGCATAGAGGTCTTCGTCGACGCGAGTGTTCGCGCGCGCACAGGCGTTGAGCCATGATGGAGAAACGACGCGTACGCGGCCCTTTGTTTGAGCCGCCCACTTGACTTTTTCAGTGCCAGCTGTGCGGGCGATGACGTGCGTGCATTCATCGCCATCACGTTCGATGGATGAAATGAATGTTGCACCGAGTGTGGATGCCAGGAGACGTAAAGGGTGGCGCTCTGGTGAACGCTCGGCGAGCGACGTGACGCCGCTCATCATAAATTTGACGCCGCTCAGGGGCAAGTCAGAGCGCGCTGGGTTCACGAGCAGTGTGCGCACGTCCGGTTCTTCGCCATTATTGTCACTACCGTGCTTAAAATAGCTCCTATGCGCACTCTCGATGACAGCCAGCACGTCGAGCAAGACTGGGCGATTCCCTCCTGGTTCGCCTTCGTCCACCATCGCGCGCTCCATCACGGATTGGCCTTTCTGTTGAAACGACGCCGCACTGTGCGGGAAAAAATGATACCTATCAAGTCTAATGAGGTTTTCTCGATTCTGAGGCCATACTCGGTCGGTGTCATCGACGATTAACGCGCTCGATTCGCCGCCGAGAACAATGTCTAAATCCTTCACGTGCGAACTCGTCGAGTCGTTGTTTGAAATCACTCTACCGTGAAAGATTTTGCCATCGGGATCGAGCAACTTTGCCATCTCTTTCGCATACGCTTTGTCACCCATAGTGTAGACGTATGGTTGACAAATCTTCGAAACCGCCTCCAAAAACTCAAACGCGTACGGCCGAAGCTTTGTGAAAAATCCCATGTGCCGCAAGCAATACAAGTGCGGCTTTTCACCTTCTTTCAACTCTTCTTGCTCGTGCGCGATGCACTCGTGCAACAAATCGTGCTGTTCTTGCGTCAACTCCTTGAACTGCGTCGAATTCAACAGTGTATGGTCTAAATCCAAAATCAACGTCAACTTGCCTTCGTCGAGCACGCGTCGCTTCTCCTCCCGTTTCGCCTTGTCCAGCTCACTATTCGACAGCGTCAGCCCTTCATGAATGTACCGCATGGATGTCGTAAAGTGTCCTCGAATACCACCCGCCCCACCATCGTCTATCGCACGCAAACCATCGCCTTTCGCCGCCTCAGACGTCGTCGACGTCGCCGCCCGACGCTCGCCGCACACCACACAAATATCAAACATAAACGCCGGACACTGCTCGCATCGCCCTCGCCCGCCGCGCGACGACGCGGGGCCGTTCACTTTCCGCCGCACCACGCGCCGTCGGTCGTCCCCACCCCCCGTCGTCGTCGCCGTCGCGTCTCGCGGTCGACCGCCGCTCGCCGTCGTCGAATGCACCGCCGCGCCCTCGCGCGCCGCGCCCTCGCCCTCGCCCTCGCCCTCGCGTTCACGTTCGTCGACCGAGGCGAAGAGCTCCGCCTCGAGCGCATCGGCGAGGGAATCCTCGCTCGACGACGGCGACGGCGACGGCGACGACGGCATTGTCCGCGCGCGACTATGGCGCCAGATCTCGCCTCGCGCGTGTCCTCGACGACACCCGCGCGATCGACGACGACGACGACGACGACGACGATCGACGACGGGCAAAAGATGACGCGCAAACGAATCCTCGCCGCGCTCGCGTGCGCCGCGCTCGCGTGCGCCGCGCGTGGCGCGCACGCGCGGGCGATGAATCATCCCATGCAGGCGTCGCTTGGCATCATTCATCATCCAACGTCGTCGACCGTGGACGACGCTGGCGCGGACGCCGACGACTGCGCGACGTGCGAGGCATTCATGCGTCACGTGCGCGAGAAACTAGCCACGGGAAAGGTGCAGGGTGAACTCGCCAACGCGCTGGCGCGGGCGTGTAAAGATGCGACGGGTGGGGATCTGAGTCAGATGGGCGTGTGCGTCGCGGCGGGCGAAGCGGGCATTCGATTCGCCACGAAATACGTCGAGACGCACACGGAGATTGATGATACAGTGTGTGCGGCGTTGGAGATGTGCGACGGGCCGGGGGATGCGAGATTTGCGTTTGACGTTGAGGACGCGGCGACGGTGCGCGCGAGCGCGCGTCAGTTTGGGACGTCTGGCGCCGTCGACGACGGGGAGATGTGCGCGGATTGCGTGATGGCGACGAATTTGATTGAAACTGAGCTTCGTGCGAATGGTACGGTGGCGTTTGTGACGCAAGAGGTGGATGCGTTGTGCGCGCAACTTGGCGCGGAGCTGTCCACGCAGTGCGAACGCGTCGTCGAGCCGTACGTGCCGTTTGTGCTCGACAGTTTAGCCGACGCCATGAAGGATGCGTGCACGAAAATTGGCGCGTGTCCGAAAAATGTTGCACGTGCCTTTCAGGCGTAATTGCGATTGATTGCTACGCACAGCTGTACCTTGATGTAAACGAGCCATGTGTTTTATGTTTTAAAGTCTTTGCACGCAAACGCCGGCTGGCGTTATCCTCGCCTCACACATTCACACGCATCGATGCGCGCGCACTTTGCTCCCGCGTCGAACGCGTTCGCTCAACATATAGGTAGCACTCGCACGCATCGTCGTCAACGTCCGTCGACGGTGTCCATTCGAGCGATGAAGTGCTCTGAAGAGGCGTCCCGGCCGCCGCGCGTGGCTCCGCCGCCCCACCCGACGTACTCCATCGCCGCCGTCATCAACGCCGCTCTCGAAGAAGACATCGGTGATGTCGGCGATGTGAGCTCGTTGAGCACGATTCCAGCGTCCACGCAAAGCACGGCGACGCTGTTAGCGAAGGCGAGCGGCGTGTTGGCGGGCGAGCACTTGGGGAGCGCCGTGCTCGCGGCGGTGGACGGCAACTTAGACGTCGAGTGGCTCAAGCGCGATGGAGACATGATTGAAAAGGGTGAAGTGTTCATGCGTGTGAAAGGTAGTGCGCGAAGCATTCTACGCGCCGAGCGAGTGGTGTTGAATTTCATGCAGCGCATGAGCGGGATCGCGACGATGACCAAGGCGTACGCGGAGGCGGCGTCGCCAGCGATTATGCTTGAGACGCGCAAAACCGTTCCAGGGTTGCGTGTGATTGATAAATGGGCGGTATTGATTGGCGGTGGTAAGAATCATCGCATTGGATTGTTCGATATGGTGATGATTAAGGATAACCACATTGCGGCGGCGGGTGGCATTGCAAATGCCGTGGAGGCGTGCGAAAAGTATTTAAAAGACAACGGCTTGAGCACGGTGAAAATTGAGGTCGAGGCACGCACGATGGATGAAGTGAGGACTGTTATTGATTTGCTTGACGACCCCAACGTCGAGACAGCGAGCGTGAGTCGTTTGATGTTGGATAACATGAGCGTCGACGACATGCGGGATGCGGTGAAGCTCATTAACGGGCGCGTGGAAACCGAGGCGAGCGGTAATGTGACGCTGAACACCGTGCACGCGATTGGAGAGACTGGCGTAACTTATATTTCTTCGGGCGCACTCACGCATAGCGTGAGTGCATTAGATATTTCGCTCAACATTGACGTATGATTTTTTTATAAAGAACCTCTTCTTTTTCTTTTCATTTTACAAACCCGTAACGGTCGGTGTTGCGTCTATTATATCAAAAGGTGGCGCTTGCGGGCTTTTCCAGCTTTGGCGGACCTTTCACGGCTTTTCCAATCATAATGGAGAACCAGTGCACGTTCAAAAGCGCACCTACACCGACTAAACCGGCGACGGATGAAGACACAAACGTCGGCACTGGCGACATTATCCCACTTCGCCACGCCCAGATCATGTGCGTATATCCTATCGCATACACAACGATACGAACGAGGAAGAACGTGATAATCAAGCACACACCGTTGAGGAATTCAAGCGCCTTGCCGGCGTTTTGGACCGAGCTCACGGCGGCGCCCTTGTATCCCAAAGCCTTGGCGACAGTTATAACCTTTTCGCTCTTCATCGTCAGTGCCGCGCTTTGAATGCACCATCTAACGGTCAAAATCGGTGTTGAAGCCTCTCCAATTAATAACCATGCGAACGGTAGCGTCATCGTCTGCGTCGAACCCGCCAACACAGCCGCCACGCAAAACACCACGTGGTGTACCATCATATCCATCTTTCCAAGTTTGGGATACTGAATCACCATGTGCGTCGTGTCCTGGACCAAGTATCCCAAGAATAACCACCAAGTATGTTCGAGGAAGTCTCTCTGTGACGTCGTGAGCCCACGCCCACCAGCTCGGACGTAGTATTGGTCCTCAGGCGCGAGCGCAACCATCCATCGCAAAATAATCGTCGCGTATACCGCCACAAGCGCCGCGTGCACGGCGCCGGTGATTTGTTTCGGGAAGAACCGCTTCACATCTTTCTCCTTATCGTCTTTCGGTGCTGGGATCAACCAGTGCGCCACGCGTAACAGCACTTGTCGTAATAATTCCCACACCATAAAGTACTTGAACAGTTTAAATGAAAAATCTTTCACGTCGAGCGGGTTCATGGTGTACGGCCCGGGGGCGTACACGCGCACGTTAGCGGCAGGCTTGGCACCAAACATTTTTATTATATGTTTGCGCGCGCGCAAACACGGTGACACGACGCCGAGGCGCACAGTGCGGCGTAACGTTCTGAGCGCGGCGTGTTGACTTTGTTCCCCCGCGGATAAATTTTAATGTAATATGGCGCGATACATATGAATTACACGACGCGAACTATGCTACTCGGTCTTAGCTGACACTTTTGGTGGACCACGCAAGAATTTGCGAACCATAATGCTCCACCAGTACATGTTAAGCCCCCAACCGGCGGTGACGAGGCTGAACAAGACGTCGCGCGTAAACGTCGGTACTTGGTCTAAAATTCCATCTTTCCACGCGCTGAGCATCATGGCGAACCCAGAGGTGTAAATAACCACACGAACAATCGTAAAGGTAAATACGAACGTCTTGCTCACCGAGTACTCTAATTGTTTACCAGCACTTAATACTGGATTTGATTCGTCGACGCGGTAGCCGAGGCGTTTGGCCCAGCGCACGACGCGCTCCGATTTCAATTCATACGTCGCTTGTTGAATAAACCATCGCAAACACAACAATGGCGTTGAAAACTCGCCCATAAGCAACCAAGAAAACGAAAAGATCATCGTCTGACTGCCGCCGGCGAGTAAGCTACACGCGATGAACGTCGCGTGATGCGCCACCATGTCCATCTTGCCCATCTCTGGATAGTTCCACAATATGTGCATCAAATCTCCAGTCATATACCCACAAAACGCCCAATTCAATATCTCCGTAAAGTGTTTGGGTGATCCCGTGAACTGGCTCTTCGCGTGCATGTAATATCGATCCCTTATGGGCAAGCGTTGCGTCACTCGGTATACGTGCACTCCGGCGCATCCGACGACCAACGCATGGATCGCCGCCACGACGTACCCCGGTGCGTTCTTCAAGAATGACTTCTCCGATGGCGTCTTCGCCGGTCCGTACGTGCGCTTGATCGCCACCGACGCGAGCGCGCGCGGGACTTCCCAGAAAATAGTCCACTGCGCGAGCTTCTTGACAAAGTCTGCGCCGTCGGCTAAGTTCATGCTATACGGCGTGGGAAGAAACACGTACTGCGGGATCGCCATCGCGCGTGATGTGTGCGTGCGTGTTTTTGTTTCGTTGCGCGCGAGAGTGCGGTGCGAGGTGACAACGTGCGGCGCGTGCGCGTATGAGGAGCGCTGGCGTGTTCAACAGTTCTGAGCAAACTTTCTGAGCGAGCGCAAAAATCAAAAGCTTTTGAGCGTCGTTGATGAATAAATACCGCATGTGCGGTGAGGTAACAAGCAAAGTGAAATCGATTCTAGCATCTAGTGGATTTTCTTTTTATTTTTTTCGACGATGGCCCGAGAGCTCGGAATCGATGGATTCTCGATGCGGGACGTACGCCGCGGGCGTGGCGTCGAGGTAGATGAACGGTTCCGGGTGCAACAGTTCGCCTGCTAAAATTGATTCGACGAGCCACTCATGGCGGACACATGGGATATTCAATCGCTTCGATGCGCGTATCCATGCAGAATGTGGCTTTTCACCGCTTTGAACGATGAGGTAGTCAAATTTGATGATGGTTTGCGGATTGCTCTCGAGCTCGGCGCCAGCGTGCGTGAGCAGCGACGCAAAGTCTTTGACAAATCCTTCGTTTCCAGTGAGTGCGGTCTTGATGTCGCGGAATAAACGTCCACTCGTTGCGCGATGACGCTTACGCGGCTGACCTTCGCCGTCGAGCGGTTCGATGATATCAATCATCGTGTTTGCGTCGACGCACGCCTCGATCCACTCTGGCGTGGCAAATTTGACACCCGCGGAAAAGCCGTACAAGCACTTCATCGTCCGACCAAGGGTAGGAGTAATGATGAATACAGCATTTACGGGAACATCTGACGAGGGTACGTCAAGAATAGTCCCACCGTGCGTTCTAATAGCGTCCTTCACGGATGATGCCGACTTGCCGAGACCACTGAGCAAAAAATACGCGTCGGCGAAAAAACGAGGCACCCGACCCGCGGCTTTTACGGATTTCTTCTCACTCGTAGATTTTGGCGCACGCAAACGGCACGATTCGCGTGGAATAGCACGCTTGGACGTTGGTGTCTTCGATGCTGGAGTCTTCGCGACGGATGATAGGCGTTTACCGTTCGTCTTGGATGAAGGCGTCGATGACAAACTCGACCGTCGACCGCGGCCAGGTGGGAAAATTCCCTTCTTTGCGTTTTCGAGAATCAATCTGCATCGCCCACAACCGCCTTTAGAGTATCGACACTTTGAACACCCAAGACTTGGGAGCTGCTGCTTATCAGTACTCGTCGACGGCGCCGGTTGGTCGTCGGCGGATGCCGATGTTTGCGGATTTGGCTTGAAAGAACCGGGCATGCGTTGAGGCAAAATCGGTCGCAACAACCCACCTTCATCCTGAGTCTGTTCGATGAAATCGCCGTCAATATCACTATGTTCTTCAAAACTATCCTGCGTCGGTTGCGATTGCGTTGGCTGCGTGAGATCATCGTCAATGATCCGAACGCGTCTCGTCGGCGTTTCTTCATCAAATCTCGGCGGCGGCGGAATTGACCGACGATGTTTCTTCTGTCGCCACTGGTGCTGAGACATCATTATTCGACTCACTGGCGATTCTACCTCGGACTGCGATAGCGGTGGACCCATCGGTGGCACCACCGGTGGTTTCATCGGTGACTGTGAGAGTTGCGTTTGAAGGCGACCGGGCGACGCCACATCCTCGGCGGGACGTTGCGAGTACAGTAACCCAAGGTCGGGTGAACTCGGCGGCGTCTCACCGACCGCATCAGGTCCGAAATCGTCGTCGTCAGCGTTGTTGAAATCATTATCATCATCGACGACTTCATTGGTGCCTTCAACTGGTTGTCCTAGCGGTACGTCGTCCTCAATCCTGTCGTCCTTTTCCTTGTCTTCGTCGTCGACGGCTTGTGAGTCCATCAAATCTTGCGGCATTGACATATCCAACCCAAGTGGTTCGTTCGCTTTCGCTCGAGCGCGCTGGATAGCCTCTATCGCTGTGCGCGCCACGCGCTGGACGCCTTCAACGCCATCCCTGTCCTCTGTACCGATTGATCCAAGCGCTCGAGCCGACGCGGTCACCATGGAATCTTCTTGCGTGCACGTCTGTAACACGCGCGGGCGCTTCAACGTCGGCGGTTTCCGCGCCTGCTCCATCGCTTCTAGTGGGGTATTTTCTACATTCGAACACGGTTCCGTGATACCGCTATCATGCGCTACATCTGTCGTCAATTGCGTGTTGGCGACGCGTTGCGGTTCCGTACCGAGGAGTGCCAGGTTTGGCGGTATAGACGCGTGCTCAGCCAAAGTTTGCGCCGCACTCTCGCGTCTGGCTGTCTCTTCCGCGGGCGTACACGACGCAGCAGACCAAAGAGACTTAGGTTGCCCTGGTGAATTCTTGGTGTCTCTTCCTGCGGCATCCTTCGTCTGGATTTCAACGCGCTTTACGCCGCCGCTCGCGCGGTGTGGGAGCGCCAAGGACCCAGAGTTGATTCGAAGAAACGATGGCGTCCCAAGCTTGGACGGTGGCGTCTGCGCGTCATCGTCGCCGCGATCTCTTGCGTCTTCATCGTCGCTCTCGTTCAACACTTGCGTGCCGCCGGTGAATTCGGCATCTATATCCTCCGCGCACTGCGTCGCCCCCGGCGCTTCGTCTTCATCTTCGAAATCGCCGCTAAACATCATTTGCGTCCCTCCGGCGTGATTATCCTCTTCCGACTCAGTGTCGACGTCATCACGATCATCACTTCCATCATTATCGCTATCGATCGGATCTCTGCGGTCGACGACCTGACTCTCAACGATGATTTGGCTAAACAACATTTGCGACTGCGTCCCGCCGACGGGCGCCGCCGACGCAAACGTCCTCGCGCCGCCGACCGAATTCCCGACCGTCGTCGCGCTCCGTTCCGCATGCGTCTCCCATCCATTGCTCGAATACTCCACCTGCGCTAAGATATCATCCAAATCATCATCGCTCAACGCGATATCCACCGAGTACGCCGCCGCCGACGTTTCAAAATCAAAAACATCCAAACCGAGCGCGCCTCGCGCGCGCTTCACGCGCGCGCACGCCTCCGTCACCATCTCTTCTCGCGCATCCTCTTCATCAGATCCAGACACATCACAACCATTATCATACATCATATCTCCATCATCACCACCACCGATCTCTCGCGCCGCGTGACGCCCAACAGAACGCTCGCTCCGCGCCTCGCGCGCCGTCCACGCCCGCCGCCGCGCTCGCCCCCCTCGTTCTCCTCCCACCTCACCATCGCGCGCGAGCATCCGCTCACCGATCGCAACGCGCTCTGACGCACTCACTAACGCCCGCACGGCGCACATCGCATCGCCTGTCGTCGCCGCGATCGCATCCCGTCGCATCACCAGCCTCTGGTCCCGAACGCCATCATCATCATCATCATCATCATCATCATCATCGCGAGCTCCACCCGGTGACGTCATCATAACGTACCACCAGCCCGCGCGCACGCGCCGACACGCGACGTACACGCAATCTCACCTCGCGCGCGCGCGTCGCGGTGCGAGCTGTCGCGCGCGGTCTCGCCGCGGTCGCGGTCGCGCGCGATGCGATGGCCGCCCCGAATGTATGTACCCCCATACCCATTCCACCAATCACGACTCAAACCTTCACATCACACCCTATATGTACCCACACCATCCACCAATCACAACCTGCAGGACACGCATGACGATCCGTGTCCTCGCACGCCAGACCCCGGCCCACATCACGCGCGCGCCGACGACCGACGACCGACGACCATCCAACGCCCATCGATCGACCGCGCCGTCGACGCATCGACCATCCAACGCCCATCGATCGCCATCATTCCATCATTCGCCCGCATCGATCGCCCACGCATCGAACGCACGCACGCGTGGGCACAACGAATCCATCCATCCATCCATCCATCCATCCATCCATCCATGTATATAATTTTTACACTCTCTACGAGTTGTCTACGCACGAATCCTAGCGCATCGTCACGCCTGAAGCGTGTGTTTTTTCTCCTTGTGTTTTCCGTTTTACCTGGGGGACAACTAACCGCCATCCACAACCCGGGTGAAAAAAAAAAATCCATCCATCGCTCTGATGTCCCGCACCGACGCCACCGGTGTTCGACCTCGCGCGGCACACCGCGGCTCGCGTCGATGTCCGCCGCCGCGGACACGTTCTGGCCGTTCTTAGACGCTCGAGACGACGACGACGACGATGATGGCGGCACGACCAACGCGGGCGGTGGTGATTTCAACGGCGTCGGCGCGCTCGACGGGCCCGATGCGCTGGTGCGTCATGGGCGATGCGCGTGAGAATATTCTGTGGGTGCATCCGCGTGTAAGGGTGGTGGCGTCGCGCGTGCGTGGGCGTCGCGTGGTGTGTGACGTGTAGCGTATTGGTGTTGTGTGTTTCTTTGCGCGCGTCGCGGCGTGGGAGGGTAGAGGCATGCGCGAAGATGCGCGACGATGGAGGGATGGGCTTTGGGTTCGCGACGCGACTGACGACTGACGCTCGGGTTCGGACGCGCGTCGTACGTTTTGTAGGATTGGTTGGATGACGTATTGCTCCGACGTGATGATGGGTTTGCAGCGGTTGGGAGCGATGAGGGTGGGGTTGATTTAGGTGGGTTTGATATTGGTAGTTTAGCTGTGGAGGGTGAGGATGGTGGTGGGGCGGAGCGCTCGGGGCGGACGGGTGGGCGGGGTCGGAGGAAGCGCGCGTCGGCGTCGACGTCGGCGTCGGCGGGACGAAGCGAGCGGGCGACGACGTCGGCGCCGGTGAGTGAAGGTAGGGGAGGGAAACGTTCGGGGAGTTCGAAGACGTCGGCAGGTGCGAGTTCGGAGAAGGCGCGTCTTCGTTGGACGCCAGAGTTGCACCGGTCATTCATTGGCGCGGTGGAAAAATTAGGAGGATTGGAGCTCGCCACGCCCAAGGGCATCATGCAGCTCATGGACACGTCAGGGATGACGATTCAGCACATTAAGAGTCACTTGCAGAAATATAGATTGCAAGAAGTAGCATCGAGGCGCACGGGGGGCGAAGGAGATGATAAAATGCGTAAAGAAATGATCAAGACGATGCGCGCGCACCAGGCGGAGGAGTTGAAGAAGGCGAGCTCGACCAACTTGGTGAGCGTCGAAAGCCGTGCCGCTGCCGCAGAGGCGGGATTGTCGCCAATGGCAAGCTTAGATGCGAATCCTCCTTTGGAAACTCCCGTGACGGCGGCGCAACTTTCGGCATTGATTCACTCTACGTCTGTCGACGGCGCCGCCAGCCAAGCCGCCCTCGCCTCTGAGCACTCGTTGGACGAAATTTTAGCGCACGCCCTGACTCCAGCGTCAGCGCTCGCCGAGAGCCTATTAAACTCTGGCACCGCTACCACGTCAGGCGTCATACCCGCCGCCTCAGAAGTCGTCAGCGCCAAGCTCATCGAAGAGATGCCCCTCGTCGGCCACGCGTTGTTGAAGCAACTCGAAATGCAAAAGCAACTCCACGCCCAACTCTTGGCTCAGCGTCGGTTACAATCCGCCATCGAGGAGCACGGCAAGTACATCGCATCCATGCTCGACGAACAGCGTCGAGACCAAACGCGCAAGCGTTCGTAATAATTCCATTGTTTTTAATAATCTCATTCGTTTCACTGACTAGCACTTCTGCACAGGACATCCACCGCGCGCGCGACGTCTCTCTCTGCGCTCTGGCGTCACTCACGCACGCACGCACGCACGATGGGGATCACGTTCGCCAAGCTCTTCCAGCGCTTATTCTCCAAGAAGGAGATGCGCATCTTAATGGTGCGTCCCGCCCCTCGCGCGCTCGCGCCGTCGCGCGCGTCGCGGTCGCGCGCGAGACGCGGTCGCGCTCGCGCGCGCGGCACTCGAGCCAGCGCGAATGGCGTGGATTACACCCACACCGACGCCCCGTGACGCGCGCGCGCGATCGCCCCGCGCACGCGCACGCGCGAATCGAATGCAATAAAATGCGCGTGACGTGACGCACGCGCGCGAGTGCGAACCCGAGGTCGCGTGCGCGCGTGATGCGCTCAAGATCGTCACAAGATCCGTTCGCGCGGCTGGATCGCGCGGTCGACGACGTGTGCGACTGACAACGCGTCCGTTTACGACGTCTCCATCGTATCAGGTTGGTCTCGATGCCGCGGGTAAGACGACTATTCTTTACAAGTTAAAGTTGGGTGAAATCGTCACGACGATTCCCACCATCGGTGCGTGCGAGATGCGCGAATTCGATTCGATTCGTTGATGCGCGCACGCGTTTTTTAGTGTTTGCTGGTGGATCTCCATCATGTCTTTGCGCGCGATTGATGGACTGACGGACGTGTATATGCGTAGGTTTTAACGTTGAAACGGTGGAGTATAAGAATATTTCTTTCACCGTGTGGGATGTTGGTGGACAAGACAAGGTACGGGTGAAGACTTGCGAACGACGCGCCTCTGTTCGAGACGGAGCCGTCGAGGATGTCGACGGAGGTCGCGTATTCGGAACCGCGCGTCGATTTTCATCGGTTGGTTGTCGATATTTGCGATTCGTGCGTGCTGTTGACTGACGAGGAACATGTGTGCGTGTGTTTTTTATTCGTGTCGTGCACAGATTCGACCGCTCTGGCGTCACTACTTCCAAAACACTCAAGGTTTGATCTTTGTCGTGGATAGCAACGATCGCGACCGCGTGTCCGAGGCGCGCGATGAGCTTCACCGCATGTTGAACGAAGACGAGTTGCGCGATGCGGTACTCTTGGTGTTTGCGAACAAGCAAGATTTGCCCAACGCCATGAGTGCGGCGGAGATCACGGATAAGCTCGGTCTTCACTCGCTTCGTCAACGTCACTGGTTCATTCAATCCACGTGCGCGACGTCTGGCGAAGGGTTGTATGAGGGTTTAGACTGGTTGAGCTCGAACATCTCCAACCGGGCGTAAGGCGTCGGCGATGATGACGAAGACGGGACGGACCCCGCCGTGCGCAGCGCGGGGAATAATTACACATCTCTAACACCACACATCGATCACGAGGGACGACGAGCTTCCGCGAGCGCGAGTTGTGCTTCACTAGATAGGGCGCTCCTTGCCGAGCCGCCTCAGCGCCAATAGGGCGATACACACGCACGTGTTTTGTTTTGTGATAACAACGCAGCAGGGCACGATTAACAAGGTACTACTATAATGTATTACAATCCGTCCGCGCTAACCTTGGTACGCGGCGGCGGTTTCGGTGAGACTTGCTAAATCCATCTTTGCGCTTCCGCGTCCCATCGTGCTCGACAAGTACGCCTTTTTCAAATACTTGCTCGCATTCGGCGCCCCCTTACCTTTAGGTCTCAGCTCCAAGATCTTTTTAAAAACCGCTGCGATATTCTCTTCTAATTGCTTGTCCTCGAACGTCACCTTGCCCACCATCGCGTGCACGATGGCGTTCTTCTCGGCGCGAAACTCGACGCGGCCGCCCAACAACTCCTTCACCGCCGCGCCGACATCCGCAGTCACCGTACCAAGTTTCGGGTTCGGCATGAGCCCACGAGGACCTAAAATTCTCGCAATTTCTTTCATCTTCGGCATCATCCCGGGAGTACCCACGCACGCATCGAAATTAATCGCATTAGATCCGCCATCCTTGATTGTTTTAATGAGCTCATCCCCGCCGACGACGATCGCCCCCGCCCGTCTCGCCTCCTCAGCCTCCTCTCCTTCCGCGAACACCCCCACGCGCACGGTCTTCCCGGTCCCATGCGGTAAACTCACCGCACCGCGAACAATCATATCACTCCGTTTCGGGTCCACGCCGAGATGCACGGACATATCCACGCTCTCCGCGAATGTCGCGCGCGCGTTCGCCTTGACCCACGCCACCGCGCGTTTCACATCCAGCACGTCTCGAAACCCCACGTCGATGCGCTCAGGCACATCAGGCGCATTCGCAGACTCCACGACCGCATCATCCCCGCGATTCACCGCCTTCACCGACGCCGTCGACGCGAACGCGCGCGCCGCGAACGACCTTCTCGATGGTGCGCCATGCGCCATCATCGGCACCCCATCCACGCCCATCACGGTCGCCCGCGCACCATTCGCGCCGTGCGCCACCGCGCGTGCCGACGCCGCACCACATTCCCCGCCGAACGCGAACGCGCGCGCGAACGCGCCGAGCGCGCGCCGCGAGCCCATCGTCGCGTCGCTCTCGCGTCCACGCGCGCGCCCTGCACCATTGGCGCGTCAACCCCTAAAACCTACCCTGATGCCTTCTTACGTACTGGACACGACAACCCTCGATGTGTGCTAAACCCTAAATGTACGCATACCTCCACATAAATTCCCACGAGCCCCGTTCGAGGGGACGAATGTACGCGTCGAGCGCGTGCATGCGTGCGCGGACTTGCCGAATGTCCGAGCGCGGACTCGCCGTATGTCCGAGTGTGCCAGACCGACGTCACCGCCGACGCCGATCGTTGACGTCGGTCGTCGCCAGACGGTGCGCGCGACGCGATCGGCTCGAGCGTT
>Ga0181564_10000477_pt1 | contig 35348 bp, 17 predicted proteins | sample 011ome_24_FD_134512 | JGI IMG/M metagenome (GOLD analysis project Ga0181564, IMG submission 134512) | Coastal salt marsh microbial communities from the Groves Creek Marsh, Skidaway Island, Georgia - 011513CT metaG (megahit assembly) | ecosystem: Environmental > Aquatic > Marine > Intertidal... | reverse complement strand
TCAGGGGCTCCTCGATCAAGTAAGAACCCTCGCAAGGCAGATGTCTGAACGGGAGTATTCCTGCTGGCGGGAAAACTTACAGCCCGATCTGGCTAAGAATGGAGTGGTTTTTAAACCAATTGAAAAATTGACCAAGGATGAATTTACTTGGTTGCGTACCTACTTTCGAAGAGAAGTTTTTCCCGTCCTCACACCTTTGGCAGTCGATCCGACACGACCCTTTCCCCTTATTCTAAATAAGTCCTTAAACCTCTTTGTTTCCTTACGTAATTTACGTCAAAAGAAAGCAGCACCTTTGCGGGCGATTGTACAGGTTCCCCGAATTCTTCCTCGACTCGTAAAGATTGAAAGACAGGGAGCCCAAAATGAAACCTTTGTTTTTCTAAGTGATGTGGTTAGGCACTTTGTTTCCGATCTTTTTCCGGGTCATGAAGTGCTGGGTGCTTGGGCTTTTCGAATTACCCGGAATAGCCATCTTTATGTGGATGAAGAAGAGGTTGAAAACCTTCTCCTAAGTATAGAAGAAGAACTTCACAACCGCAGAAAAGGAGCGGCTGTGCGCTTAGAAATTGATGAGCATGTTGACCAGGAAGTGCTTAACTACTTGCTTCAATCTATTCAACTGACTGAGGCGGATGTGGTGCGTATTAATGGTCCGATTAATCTGTACAGGTTAATGAGCCTTCCTGATTTGGTTGATCGGCCTGATCTAAAGTTTGGGCCTTTTGAAGCACGAGTGCCTTATGACCTTTCAATGCGTACCAAACTGTTTCAAAAGATCGGGAAAAAAGATTACATTCTTCACCATCCGTATGATTCCTTCACCCCTATGGTTGATCTGTTGAGAGAGGCGGCGGTGGATCCAGAGGTTTTTGCAATTAAACTTACGATTTATCGTACAAGCGGAGACTCCCCAATAGTTAAAGCCTTGATGGATGCGGCACAAAATGGAAAACAAGTCACCGCGATGGTCGAGTTAAAAGCCCGGTTTGACGAGGAGGCCAATGTAACTTGGTCCCGCAAAATGGAAGAGGTTGGCGTGCATGTAGTTTACGGCCTGAGCGGACTTAAAACTCACTGCAAGTGCTGCCTGATTGTACGACGTGAGGGAAATAAATTGAGACGCTATGCTCACTTGGGCACAGGCAATTACAATCCAAGCACTGCTAAAAGTTACACGGATTACAGCCTTTTTACGAGTGATTCCGCCTTCACTGCTGATCTTGCCAACCTTTTTAACACACTTACCGGATATACCCGTAAGCCAAAATTTAAGAAAATTTTAGTGGCTCCATTTAATTTGCATTCAGAAATGATCCGTATGATTCACGAAGAGGCAATGGTGGCAAAAGCTGGCAAGACTGCTCGTATTGTTATTAAAGTAAATTCGTTAATTGATCCGGAGGCTATCCAGGCTTTATATGCCGCCTCCCAAGCCGGAGTAAAGGTAGACCTGATTGTTCGTGGTATTTGCGGTTTAGTCCCTGGCGTCAAGGGTTTGAGCGAAAAGATAACCGTTCGAAGTTTGCTTGGGCGCTTCCTTGAGCATAGCCGAATGTACCACTTTCATAATGCACCCAAAGGCAGTCGTACTTTCTTAGGGAGTGCTGATTGGATGCCCAGAAATTTCTTTAGACGAGTTGAGGTTGCTTTTCCTATCGAGGACCCTGAGATGGAGGGTGAGGTTTTGCAAACTGCGGATTTTTTCTTTCGGGATAATCAATATGCCACAGAATTGCGAAGCAGAGGGAATTATGTCCCGGCGGCCAAGCGTAATAGCAAACTTTTTGGTTTGCAGGATTTTCTGATTGATCAATCCGTAGTTGAGACCAATCGGGAATTCGAACTTCAGCGCTTACGAAGAACCTCGGGAAAAACCGAAGACCAAAGCGAAGGAAACTAAGAATACTCCAAGTCCAATGATAGGGTCTCGAGACAGACAAAGTAGCAATCCTGCAACCAACACAACTGGAGCGAGGGGGCGTTTCCAATCAAACTTCATGATATCAGTTTACCCGAAAGGGGATTTCCAGACTAGAGGAAAATGATCCACCTGGCGGAGGGCCAACATTTCTGACAGACTGGGCTACCCGTAATACCAAATCATCCAAAGTCCGGTTGCCAGATGAGCGGGTTATGGAAATGCTTAGCAAGGTGCCATCTGATCCAATACGGAAACTCAAGTGAGCAATCCCCCCTTCGGTTAAGTCGGTTTCTGCAAGCAGGTGCTGCCACACATTTTCCATGCGAGATTTAATGCCTACGAGATATTGATTAAGTAAACCGGGTGAAATAGAGGAGTTAGAGGTATTGGGAGTCTTGACAACAATGGGAGACAATTTGAAGTCATTTGGGTTGATTTTAACTTTAACTGGCTGGGGTGTCGCTTTGACCGGAATTCGCTTGTTAGTGGGTAAATCGTGCTTTTTCTTAAATTGATCGAAGGAAATTTTTTTATTTTCCGGGGGCTTGATAGCTGGTTTAGGCTTAGGCTTTTTAATTACGGGTTTTGGTTTTGGTACAGGAACTGGCTTGGGTTTGCTTTTTTGTAGCTTTGCTTGAGGAGTGCTTTTGGGGGGTGGCGGGGTAACGACAGGTGGAGGAGGGGAAGAGGCGAGTTCGAAAACATGAATATCCTCAGGTTCCTTTTCACAACTGGGTAAAAAGGAGAAAATTATACCCAAGAATGCAATGAGCACATGTACAACTAGGGCTATACGAAAAATCCGTCCTTCTTTTTGATTCATTCCAAACATTAATTCTTAGAAATGATCATTTGGGTTAATATTTTATATATGTGAATTATAGATTTCAGGGCAGGTGGAGTAAAATCAATCATCGGATAAATTTTTAAGGAAATTGATGACAGTAGAATAATATTTGAGGCCACCTACTTCAGCTAAATCATTGTGTCCCGCTTTTTCAAATTCCAAAAATTCCTTGGTTTTAGGTAAAGCATTGAAAACTTGTTTACCATGTTTAAAGGGAACAATTTCATCTAATTTTCCATGAATCACCAAAGAGGGACATGTAATATTAGGTGCTCTTTCCAAATTTCTAAAACGATCCCAAGGAAGAACGCTCCTGCCTGTAATAGTTCTAAATGCAGAAATGAAAGGGGTTTCAAGAATAAGTCCACCCACTTGTTTTTTTTCAGCTAAGTAGCAGGATGGGCCGGTTCCAAGCGATCTTCCCCAAACTACAATACGATGAGGAGTAATCTTTTTTTTCTCGGTAAGATACTGGTAAACTGTATCGATGGCGTCATAGCAACCATGCTCAGAGGCCTTGGATGAACTGTGTCCATATCCAGGATAGTCGTAGGTAATGATAGACCATCCATCTTTTAGAATCGTTTCGAGGTGGCTTTCCACTTTCCCGATATCCTCAGCATTACCATGGCTGTAGATAATAGTAATCCCATTGGGTTTTTGGGGTGCCCAAAATTTACATGCAATGTTGTTTCCTGTTTTGCTTTTGAGAAAAAAGGCATCCCCGTCCATGGTATAACTAGGGTTTTTGGGAGCAGGAAAAAGAATATAATCCGCAAATAGCCAAGCATAAACTCCCAGCATCAGATAGATGGAAAATAAAATAATAGCCAATTTCCCCCATGGAACCGCAATGAGCTCATCAATTATGGAAGTGGTAGCCAAAGTTTGAAAAATATAATAACCCATTCTATGGTAGCATTGCTTAATAATTCGTGCTAGACGATGAGGCGATGAAAATTTGTTGCATAGGAGCAGGATATGTCGGTGGTCCGACCATGGCAATGATCGCCAACAAGTGTAAAGGAACTAAGGTTACCGTGGTTGATTTGAATGCGGATCGAATAGCTGCCTGGAACTCTGGCAATTTACCGGTATATGAGCCAGGGCTAGATGAGATTGTTTCCCAGAATCGTGGCAAAAACTTATTTTTCAGTACCGATGTGGATGAAAAGATTAGAGAGGCTGACATTATTTTTATTAGCGTAAACACCCCGACCAAGGATTACGGAGCCGGATCAGGACAAGCCGCAGACTTACGATTTGTTGAATCTTGTGCCAGAGGTATAGCTAAGGCGGGTGGCGGCGATAAGATCGTTGTGGAAAAATCAACCGTTCCTGTTCGTACTGCCCAAATGGTGAAAGAAATTCTTGATTCAGCAAATAATGGATATTCCTACCAAGTAATTTCTAACCCAGAGTTTCTTGCCGAGGGAACCGCGATGGCAGATTTGGAAAATCCGGACCGGGTTCTTATTGGTGGGGATACTTCGGAAGAAGGGCAGGTAGCTGTAGAAAAAGTGGTGAGTATTTATGCCAATTGGGTCGAAAAAGAAAGAATTATTACTACGAATCTTTGGTCATCTGAGCTATCCAAACTTACTGCAAATGCTTTTTTGGCCCAGCGCATCTCAAGCATCAATGCAATTTCTGCTCTCTGCGAGGCGAGTGAGGCTGATGTGGATGAGGTGGCAAAAGCAATTGGAACGGATAGCCGAATCGGTCCTAAATTCCTTAAAAGTTCTATTGGATTTGGAGGATCCTGTTTTCAGAAAGATGTACTAAACCTCTGCTATTTGTGCCGTCACTTTGGTCTGCCCGAAGTTGCGGGCTACTGGGAACAGGTCATTCAAATGAATGAATATCAAAAGGAACGATTTGTCACCCGCTTGCTTGATTCGATGTTTAATACTGTATCTGGTAAGCGTTTAGCCATCCTTGGGTTTGCTTTCAAGAAGGATACCAATGATGCTCGTGAATCTCCAGCTATTAGCATATGTCGCCGTTTGCTTGAAGAAAAAGCAAATCTGGCTATTTACGACCCCCGTGTTAGTAAATCTAGTATATTATCCACTCTTGGCTGGTCAGAAGAACAGGCAGAGGGAAGAATTCACTTTTGTTCCACTGCAGAGGAAGCATGCGATCGTGCAAATGCGATTGCCCTGCTTACGGAATGGGATGAATTCAAGGAATTAAATTATGCTTCGATTTACGCCAATATGCAGCAACCAGCTATTTTATTTGATGGTCGTAATTTATTGAACTTGAAAAGTTTGAGAGAGATCGGTTTCCGTGCTCACGGTATCGGGCGAGATTAGTTTTTTACCTCCCGATATTATCAACCTTACACGAGGGGCTGGCGATTGGGTCGCCCGCTCCGTTTACTCGACTCATCGAGAACACCGTTAAGAAATTTCCGAGAATTTTCCGAACAGAAATCCTTACTGATTTCTAGTGCCTCATCAATAACGACTACAGGTGGCACATCTAATCGGTATAAAATTTCATAAATTCCGAGCCGAAGAATCGCCAGATCTGTTTTGGCAATTCGAGAAAACTCCCAATTTGTGACCAATTCATTGATCATGGAATCAACTTGCTCGAGATTTTCCAAGATTCCGTCCACTAACTCGATTGAATAATTAAAATACCCATCTTTTTTTTCTAACTTAGCAAGAAATTCATGGAATTCGGATGCCCAATCATCTGGTGGATTAAGTTCCCATTGATATAAAAAACGAAAGGCTGCAGTACGGTTCTGACGCCTTTGGCTCCATTCAGGATTTACTATAAGGTCTAGATCCATTTTTTTCTAAGACTGGCCATTTCCAATGCTGCATAAGCAAATTCCTTTCCCCGATCCAAAGCTCCAGTGATTCGTTCTTCGGCCGCGGGCAAGTCGTCTGTGACCACAATGCCATTGATAATAGGTAAGCGATGCTGTACGACCAAAGACTGGATGGCATGCCCGGCAGATTCGGCTACGAGGTGATGGTGGGAAGTGGATCCCTTGATTACCACACCCAAGCCAATAAGGCATGAAAATCGACCACTATCTGCGAGCATTGCAAGGCCAGCCGGTACCTCATGAGCTCCAGGTACGCGCTCTGTAATTAATTGAGCTGGAGTTCCTTTTTCCTTGAGCACTTCAATCACCCGGTCGAGCAAGCTCTGTGTGAGAGACTCATTGAAGCGTGAGCAAACAATGCCAAAAGAAAATGGAGAAGGGTCTACAATCGGCGCATGGGGAGAATCGGTACTCATAGAATTATGGAAGAATGGATCGCTCCACGATCTCTAAACCGTAGCCCTCCAAGCCAACGACCCTGCGCCTGTCGCGTGTGAGGAGGCGTAATTTTTTGATGCCAAGGGCAGCAAGAACCTGAGCACCAATCCCGTAGTCACGAAAATCCATTTTTCCTGGATTAAGTTCGGAGCCAATCATTTCCTCCGGATCCTTACGCCGTGGTTCCAGGTAGATTAAGGCTCCGGATTTGTTTTTGGCAATGGCTTGCATGGCCTCATCGATTCCACTACTCGGTCGGTTTTTTGAGGACAGACCAAGGGCATCGGTTAAGGGGTTGGCTGATTGTACGCGAACAAGGGTGGTCGTTCGTTTAGTTATTTTACCCATTGTCAGGGCATAATGGATCCGGTTATCCAAAACACTTGAAAAGACATGTAATTGGAATCCTCCATATTTTGTGGGAAATTCTGATTTGCTGACTTGGTTAATCAGCCGGTCGCGTTGGTGACGGTATTCGATCAGAGAAGCGATCGATATAAGTTTCATTCCCCACTTCTTCTTGAGTTTACGAAGATCGGGAAGGCGGGCCATGGTGCCATCTTCTTTAAGGATTTCGCAAATGACCCCACTTGGGTGCAATCCGGCTAGGGATGCGAGGTCCACGGCTGCTTCGGTATGCCCAGCTCTTTCCAGGACTCCGCCAGAACGAGCCCGCAAGGGAAACACATGTCCGGGTTGAACCAGCTCCTCTGGAGTGCCTGATGGGTTGGCAAGAATTTGTATGGTTGAAGAACGGTCAAATGCACTAATTCCAGTAGTGATTCCTTCGGCCGCATCGACAGAGACCGTGAAGTCGGTACGCTGGGCTTCGCGGTTGTGGGGCACCATGCTGGAAATTCCTAATTTCTTTAACTGGTTGCTCAGAAGGGGCACACAGATCAACCCCCGAGCGTGAGCGATCATATGGTTAATAGATTCGGGAGTAACTTTGGACGCAGCCATTACCAAATCTCCCTCATTTTCCCTGTCTTCGTCATCCGTAACGATTACCATGCGCCCTTGGGCAATTTCGGAAATTGCATCTTCAACTGGATCGAATCCGGAGTTTTTGAAATTTGGCATGATGAAAAAGAACTAAAAGGATTTATTTAAGATGAGAATCAAAAATTCTCAATCCAAAACCACCTTAATAAAAGGGATTTAAAGAGATTGTGGACTTTCGAGTAGAGCGAGCAGGGAGGTCTCATCCAAAACAGGTATGTCCAGTTTTTCGGCCTTATCGAGTTTGGATCCCGCCCCAGGCCCAGCCACCAGGAAATTAGTACGTTTGCTTACACTGGATGCCACTTTCCCTCCTAGGAATTCGATGCGGGCAGCGGCTTGATCTCGAGTCATTGCTAGCAGGGTCCCAGTAAGAACAAAAGTTTTTCCACTCCAGGGTGCAGTTCCTGAATGGTTGATTTCTAGCTCGGGTGAGAGTCCGTTTCGGCTGAATGCCTCAAGCAAAGACTGATTTTCTGAATTTTCAAAGTATTGGCGAACACTGTTTGCCATGATTTCACCTACCCCATCGATCGCGATTAATTCTTCGAAAGAAGCGGTAGCCAAGTTGGGGAGGGAACCAAAGGTACGGGCAAGATCTTTTGCAGCTGCGGCTCCCACATGCTTGATCCCCAGGGCACATAACAAACGCCAAAGTTCCTGCTTCTTGCTGTTTTCAATCGATTGGATTAAGTTAGCAGCGGATTTTTCGGCAAACCCCTCTAGGCTCAGTGCTTGTTCTTTAGATAATGTATAGAGATCAGAAGACCGAGTAACCAAGTTTTTATCAACGAGTTGATCGACCACTGCCTCACCCAAATGATCGATGTCCATACATCCACGAGAAGCAAAATAGCGAATCCTGCCCTTAACTTGCTCAGGGCAGTTGGAGCTTGGGCATTTCCAGGCGGCTTCGCCATCCTCTCTTTGCAGTGGAGTCTCGCAACAAGGGCAATTTTTAGGGAAGGAGAAGCGAGAGCTGTTGGAGGGTCTTTGGCTAAGAACAACTTCTACCACTTGTGGAATGATTTCTCCCGCTTTCTCTACCACCACCCGGTCTCCAACACGGATATCTTTGCGCTCGATTTCATCTGCATTGTGTAAACTTGCGCGCGAAACCTGAGTGCCTGCGAGTTGGACGGGAGTAAGCCAGGCAACGGGGGTAATTGCACCGGTCCTTCCGACTTGTAAATGAATATTTTCCAGCGTCGTTTCCTGCCTTTCGGTTTCAAACTTATAGGCAATGGCCCAGCGAGGAGATTTTGCGGTGGTGCCCGCTTCTGTATGCTGGGCGAAAGAGTCCAGTTTGATGACCGCACCATCAGTGGGGTAACCGTAGCCATGGCGCAATTGATCCAATTCTAGGATGGCTTGCCACGCATGCTTTGCCCGAGATACGGTACGGAAATATTCTACGGAAGGAACACCCCAAGTCTTCAATGCCTGATGAAATTCCGATAGGGTGGAGAAGTGACCATCAGGCTTACAGGCTCCTAATCCGTAGAGCACAATATCAAGCTTTCGTTGCCTGGCTTCATTAGGATCAAGAAGTTTTACGGTACCGGCTGCGAGGTTTCTAGGGTTTGCATATAGTTGGGTGCCTTGGTTCCCTCGTTCCTGATTGATGCGTTCAAACTCCTCGTGGCTCATGTAAATTTCACCACGAATCTCGATGAGCTCAGGGACGGAACCTGTAAGATGAAGAGGTAAATTTTTAATATGTTGAATGTTTTGAGTCACAACATCGCCTTCGATCCCATTTCCACGGGTTGTTGCAGTTTTCAATTGCCCATTTTCATAGGTCAATGAAATGGCAACGCCATCGATCTTAGGTTCTACAACGTAGGAAAGTTGATCGGTGCCAAAAATTTTTAGTAACCGTTTATCAAATTCAAAAAACTCGTTTTCATCGTAGGTATTATCTAAACTCAGCATGGGCTTTAGGTGACGGTGGGATGAAAAAGAATCAAGTCGGTCATCTCCTACCTCGGGTAGCTTATCTTCGGTATTATTTGTTTCCTTTCTTTGAGAAAAAAGGCCAAGTGGGTCGAAGTCGCCTTCCAGTTGATCGAGTTCTTTTTTTAAAAGATCGTATGCCTGATCCGATATTTCTGGAAGTGCCTGGCGGTAATACAATTCGTCATGCCGTTTGATCTCGGCACGCAATTTCTGAATTTTAGAAGTTTGAGTGTTTTTCGATCCCGATGAACTCATTTTCAGACTAGACTGGCACATGCCCGATCAATGCGGTCTAATGCCTTTTCGAGTAAACTTTGGGAACAACCAAGGTTGAGTCGAAGAAACCCGGGTGCACCAAAATCAGTCCCATCTGAGAGACCAACCCCGTGTTCTTCTAAAAAGCGGTGAGGATGATCTACGGGCAATGTTCTGGCATCAATCCAAAGCAAGTAGGTGGCACTGGGCGAGTAAGGTTGAAGTCCAGGTATTTTGAGCAACCGATCCATAGCCAAATCTCGATTGCCGCGTAAATATTTTAACAGGGACTGCCGCCACTCTTCGCACTCTGAGTAAGCAACTTCAGCTAAGCGAAACCCCATCACTGCCGGGTCAGGCACAATCCCAGCCATCGCTTTTTTGAAGCGGATACGAAGATCCGGATTGGGAATAATTGCATAAGAGCACCCAAAACCTGGGAGGTTGTAAGTTTTACTGGGTGCCATAAGAGTGATGGTACTTTCTGCAGTTTCTTGGTTCAAATTACCCAGAGGGATGTGTTTTATGCTGGATTCGAGGAGCAGATCGCAGTGGATTTCATCCGAGCAAATGACCAATTCTCTTTCCCTTGCCCAGTTCGAAAAGCGTTCCAGTTCCTGACGATTAAATGCGGTACCCACAGGGTTGTGCGGGTGGCAAAGCATGAAAAGGTCTCCGGGTTGGGTGGGTGTGTTCGCTAAAAGATCGAAATCCATGGAAAACCGATCGTTCTCCAAGGTTAAAGGAAGTTGGGTACACTGGAGATCAAAGTTTCCCGGTGCAGAAAGAAAAGGAGGGTAGACCGGGGTATGTGTGAGCGCCTGTTTGGCAATGTTTTGCTGCATGCGGCAGCAAACATTCAGGGCACACACCATCCCTGGCAGCCAAACCAACCAATTTGAGTCGATTTTCCACTCGTAGATAGACTGGCAATGATTCATGACAGCTTCAATTAACCCGGGGTGAGCCTTAGCATAGCCATAGTTTCCAAAGTCTGCCTCAGTGCGGGCAGCATCCACTATTGGTGGAGCCGCCTGGAAGTCCATGTCGGCCACCCATAAGGGAATGATGTCTTTACCCGCATATTTGCCCCACTTTAGACCAGGGCGATTGCTGCGGTCTGGGCAATGGTCAAACCAAGTTCTAAAATTCAATCTAAAAGCTTCCCCAATGATGCAGATTGCCTATTGCCAGCAATACAGGTACTTGATTGTAAATTGGTTTAGCTCGGCATCCAAATAATTAGCGTATTCAAATATGACTCCATGTTCGTTATCAATCCACCAAGTTAATCCAAGATCTAAAGTGATATCATTGGTTGCGAATTCAGACCATAGACCAAATATTTTAGCACCACAGAATGCAGATAAGGAATTATTTAATTTCAGTTCCGACCCAAAGAAAAGGCTCCAGGTGAAGCCATCTTCGGCAAGTCTGATTGGGGTTTCTTCATCGAGGTAAGAGAGACCGAATCCTACGAAGGGGTGGATGCGGGAGTTGGGGCCAGTTAGGTCCTCGAAATGCACCATGAGATCAATACCAATATTGAGCGAACTGCCATCCGAGCCATTTAAGTCAACAGTGCCATAATCTAAAACTACCCCAAGGTCAGATTCTTCATTATTTGGCCCATGGGCACGAAGGCGCAGGAAATTTCCTTTCCGGTCGAGGTCACTGCTATCGTCAATAAAGCTATATCCAAAACCATAATAATATTCTCCCAACTTTGACTTTGCCGGTAGGTTGCAGGCAACTGTGAGGGAAAAAATACTCAAGGCGAAGATTCGTATACTCATACCCTTTATCAAACCCAGAGGCCAATGATCGTCAATCGACAACTCGTGAGAAAGAAAAAGTTTTCAAAGTTCATTGGGTCTGGGTGATTGAAGAGTAAATACCCTAATGAATAACAATGTTGAAATAATTACCAAAGCGACAGAAAACAAAGCCACCCCATGATAACCCAGCAACCCTAGTAACCAGTAGCCCAAAAAAGGAGCTAACGCTCCGCGTAAACCCGTCAAGGCAACATGGACTCCCATGTATTTTGCCTCCATTCCTACGGGGGCAAGTTTTGTGACCCACAAACTCCATGCAATTTTTGAGCCTCCTACACCGATGCCAGCAAGAGCCGCCCCAATCGCGACCCCGAATAGACTTTCTGAGTGGAAATAAACCAAAGTCGCAGCAATAAGGAAGAGGTTTAAGGAGATTCGAAAAAATAAAAAGCGTACCTTGTCGAACAGTTCTCCCCAAAGTCTGGAACTGATAATTCTAGCAATAGAAAAAACAATGACTGTAACCAAAGCAATCTGTTCATTGGTTAAGTCCAATCCTTTATTACCGCTCAAATATTCTACGCGTAGAGGGAGTGTCATAATAATTCCCAGTCCCATGACCATCCACGCAAACAACATGCTAGCAAATAGCGGGTCTTCTTTTAATAATTTTATGCTATCCAAAAAGCCGTGGTTTCTTGTGCCTTTGGGTATTGGGTCTGATGGGATTAAGATTAGAGCGAGTGCCGATCCCAGTGACACGAGAGCCATGGTTCTAAAAATCCATTCATACCTTGCAGATTCGCTGTCTAGGTAACTGCCTGCCATGTAAGATAAAATCATCCCGATGGCAGCAGATAAAATAAAATTCCAAGATAATTTTTTACCACGCTCAGAAGATTCATAATTTCGGGAGTATACTTGAATCATGAATCCAGGAAGCTGAGAAAAACATACTTGGGCTAAAAAAAGAGCAGCGGCCAATAGCCATATTGAGGATACAAAACTAGCCCAAACTAAACAGGCTGTTGTAACTAGCATTAACGAAGCACAAAATTTACTTACTGTTAAGCCTGACCAAACGGCGACTCTTTGCATGTGAGGGACCAAGAGCAGACCAGCTGATACCCCAGATGCAAGAATCGCTTTGATCGTGTTAGGCGCTTCTAGGAAGCGAATAGCAATCAAGATGGCAAAAGTACCGAAGCCGACTTCCAAAATACCTCCCATGGAGCTATTTACTAGATCGAGCCGAAAAGTTTTTTTCGATATTTGAGAATTACTTTTTAAAATAGGCACAATTTTAAAACAAAAGGATGACCATGCTCGAAAAATTACCTCAGATCGAATGAATAAAACTTGTTACTTTTAAAAAGGTAAGGTTTGTTCGTACTCCATGTGTGCTCATTTTATGAAAAATTTTATTTTCAAAATTTCAGGTCTATTTCTTGTAATCTCAAGTGCCTCCATTTTTACTTCCCATTTGAATGCCAAGCCCGCCTATGAATGGACCACCGATCATATGCAGGTGGGCGTGCGCTGGCAGCCTTCCGCCTCCCGTCCGTTGAATAATGCCTATGAATTGACTCGGCCAATTTTATCCGAACATAGCAGCTATGTGATGTTCTGGGTGGCCTGGCCCCAGATCGAGCCCAATGCCATAAATTGTGACTATCAGAAACATCCTTCAGGCGGGTTGAAGATGTTCGATGATGTGGTCAGTGCGGCCAACCGGGATGGGTTGTTTGTTGAGTTTGTCTTTTTTGGTTTCCCTGGATGGGCGGCAGAAGTGGCCCCCAATGGAGATAAACGACCTAAACCAGATGAGTTTAGTGGCTTTATGAAACGTCTGGCCTCTCATTTCAAGGGTCGTGTACATTCCTGGCAACTTGGACATGAGACCAATTTAAAAAGTATTCTTCCCGGTGCGGATGTTGAATTTTTACATAATGAAATTTTCATTAAAGGAGCCAAGGCTGTGCGGGCGGTCTATAATGGGGATCCCGCTCTTCCTGTCCTCATTTCAACTTCAGGTACTTCTCCCTGTGAAGGGTGTCCGGTAATTGGAGGATTGGATGGGCGCGGCGGGCGGGCGGTTAATGATTACCTCGAACAAAAGGTAAAGAACTCAACGCTGATGGAGTTGGTTGATTGCCTGAATATTAATATTTCTGACCATCACGATGGATATGGAATGATGGATGGCAGTTATGTAACATCGACCTGGGGAAATTATGATCTGTTCCGCCAGAAACTGGACCGCGAGGGGTATTGGTGGAAACCGATCGTTTCAGCGGAGGCTTGGGTAAACTGGGATGATGGTAATCTGGGTTCCATGATACTCAGTGCGGATGTGAATGGCGACGGAGTTAGAAATGAAATCGATGGGTTTTACAAGACGCTCACCCTTATGGGTAAATGTATGGAGCGGGGAATGAATGTGATGAACTTTCTATGGACCGACAACGAGAGCCCTTGGTCGATGGGGTTGACCAAAAGGAGGGATTACAACGGAAGGGTAGGAGAATTGAGGCCTGACTTGGTTATTCCTGCAAGCGATGGTGGACCGGCTGTGATCACCCGAAAGGTTTCTCTTCGCGGAAGTGATCATACATTCAAGGTGACCGATGGACAGGGCGAAATTTTCACGATCGAGGATTATCAGGTTCCATCAGATCCGAACCACTTGATGTACTATGTCTGGCAATGGTTTGCTCAGGCGGGTGGTGGTCGGGATGAAGTGATTCGCCATGCATTGGCTGGCGAGTTGGGGAATGATCTCATTGTATCTGGTCAGGGGTATACCGGAAATGAACGCTACCGGGTATCTACCTGGAACCGTACACAAAAAAGGTTTACTAACCTGATTTATTCAAGCGGTGGTTCGGGCACCACTCCGGCAAAGGTTAGCCTTCCTGCTATGGTGCAGTCCGGAAAGCGTTTCAATCATGTCAAATCCCGTAAGTCCTTTCAGGGAGAGGGTTTTAGGAATGGATCTTTCTATAAAGTGGATATTACCACTAAAAATATTAACCCAGAGACGGGAGAAGATGAGGATGTTGAGCTGATGGAACTTGGACCCTATCAGGTAAGAGATGGCATCTTGACTGTAAAGGTTCCAAGAATGAACAAATTTACAAGGGTGGATTTTATTCCCTCCCAAATGGGCAAGAATCGAAGATAATTTTATATGAAAAGTTTACTTAGTTTCCTTTTGTTTTTGTGTTTTGGGCTCAGTTTAAGTGGCCAGTCGGATCGCCCGGCAAAGCCCAATGTTTTACTCATGCTTGTGGATGACCTAGGCTGGCAGGATGTGGTTAGCTATGATGTGGATGAACCCAGCCCATATGAGACACCCAATATAGATAAGCTGGCTAATAGCGGTGTACTTTTTACCAATGGTTATTCCCCCTCTCCTGTGTGCAGTCCCAGTCGCTGTGCAATCATGAGCGGAAAACATCCTGCCAGAACAATGAGCACAACCGTTGCATCAGGCAAACCTCCCACGCCTCTTCATCACCAAAATTCTTTCATCTCTCCTTGGTGTCGCGGAGGGATGGATACGAAAAATGTGACGATTGCAGAAGCTCTCAAATCGAACGGGTACAAAACCGGTCATGTGGGCAAGTGGCACATCGCAGTCAATCATTATGCTTTCCCGCAACCTACAGATGAAGGTTTTGATTTCACCTCTCATATCCCTCGGAACTCTCAGGCAAGAGGAGTGCAGAATGGCATGCCTAACCGACTGGAAGGATTTGCCTCTAAAAAGGAAAAAGACCCATACCGCCTGGATGAAAACGGATATCCACGGGATCATGTAACCGAGGAAGCTCTCCGGTTTCTCTCTGAAAATAAGAACGATCCGATGTTTCTCTATTATGCGAGTTGGTTGGTTCACACCCCGATACAAACTAGAAGCAAAAAGTTATTGGAAAAATACTGCAAGAAATTAGGAGTCGAGTACCCTAAGGACCCCAAAGGGTGGACATTAGAGGGGCAAACCAACCCGTACTACTGTGCGATGGTAGAAACTCTCGATTATTATGTCGGTAAGTTAATCCGTTATTTAGAGGAAACCGAAGACCCCAGATGGCCGGGACATAAGTTAGTAGAAAATACCTATGTGATTTTCAGTTCTGATAATGGAGGAATGGAGGGCTACTCAAATATCGTTTTTACAGACAATTATCCCTTGGATGAAGGAAAGATTCATGTGCGCGAGGGGGGAATTCGTGTTCCTTTCCTGATCTCAGGTCCAAAAATTGCCAGTGGTGTTAAAAGTGCGGTGGTGGTCAATGGACTCGATTTTTATCCCACAATCCTCGGTTGGACAGGCACTCTTAACTCCGCCAATCAAACCCTGGACGGAAGTGATTTGGGAGCTTTACTCGAAAAGGACCCAACCGATGCTAATAAGGTTGTGGATGTGAGAACCAATAAGCCAAGGAAATCGATGTTCTGGCATTTCCCCAATGGATATTGTCAGCAATCGGCCCACCTTAAAAATGGATATAAACTGATCTATAATCATCCTTATGAGAGGCAACGGGTTGAGCTTTATCAATTGTATGATGCTTCGGGAAAGCGCCTGGATTGGGAAGAAGCTAAAGATCTGAGCAAACAAAGACCAGAGATTGCGAAATCGATGAAACAGGAACTCCTTGCCTTTTTGAAAAATATGAACGCTGGGATGACGAATTACAATCCAAGTTGTACGAAGATAAAAATGCCTGGTGCGGGAAAATTTGTATCGATTATTGATCAGCAACGTACTAATCGAAGGGTGCGATTGAGATATCGGGAGAACGGAGCAAAGTTGGTCACTGCTCGGGTTATTTACTCCTTCAATGGAGACAGTCAAGATAGCGAGTGGTTCCCGCTAAAAGCTAAAATCATTCCTGCAAGTGGAAGGAGTCCGGCAAAAGTGGAGGCTACTCTGCCTCCCAAGGCTACTCATTATGTTTACAATCTGGTTGATGAAAATAATTTCATGGTCTGCCACCCTAATCTAAATAAAAAGGATTTCGGGGGTAGTGCCTTGAAAGTAACCAAGTAAGATCTGTAATATACCCACTTCAGGGCGGAGGGGTTGCCTCAGGATCGGAACCTGGACTCAAATGATTTCTCGGACGCTTCGCTACCGATCAGTATAATTTCTCCATTCTCACAGAATTTATCATCTGGCGAAGGAGTGATGATGGTTCCTGCATCTCCCTTGATGGCAACAATGCTACACCCAGTTTTTTCTCGAATTTTGGAATCTTTTACGGAAACAGAAGCAAGGGATTTTGGAGTTTTTTGACTAAAGACATCCAACCCTTCAGTAATCATGAGAATCTCTGCCCGATTAAGAAGATTGAATATAGTGTTGGCTCCCATCCAATCCTGGGACATGACAAAATCAGCTCCAGCCCTATGGAGAGGTTCCACATTTCGATGGAGAAAAGCACGACTTACAATCTGGATATCTGGCCGTAATTTTCTGCAATATATAGTCAGGTACATATTACTTTCATCGTTATGGCTGGTAATGACCACAGCCGGAGATTTATTTATCCCAGCCCGTTCCAGCACTGCTTTTTCCGAGGCATCTCCAAGAATCGAATTGGAGACCATTCCCGCTTTTGTCTGATCGGTTTCGATTACTCGATAAGGAACCTTCATTTCATCCAGGGTTTTGGCAGTCTCCCGACCCACTCTTCCTGCTCCAATTATAATAACAGGAGAGGAGTTGGATGAAAAATTTCGGAAATCATGATCGTACTTATCAAAGCTCGTCTGGGTGCCAGCGAGTAATAAGACCGTGTGGTTATTAAGCATGGTGGTGGCTTCTGGAGTTTCGAAGTTACCTCGCTCCCACAAGCCAACCACGTTGACTCCATATTCTTCACGAAGAGTGGTTTCCTGTAGTTGCTTGCCTACTAGGGGAGTTCCATGGACGGTAGCCTCGGCGATCAAGACTTCTCCAAAGGAGCCAATAACATGGGTGTTGTTATCCGTACAGGAAATTCTCCTAGCCAAAAAACTGCCCATTTGTTTTGCAATGCGTACAACATGATTGGCTCCAGCCAACTCAATAATATCTTCTGAATTAGGATTGTTACAGGTGCCAACGATAGGGAGGTCTGGATCCACATCTCGTGCACGGAATGCAACATTTACATTTCTAATATCATCATCGGTGGCAACCACCATGGCCGCATTTTTAATTCCAGCTGCTTGAAAAGTTTCCCGATCTTCAATCGATCCGTACATTACCGGTATTCCCATATCATGGTATTTTTGGGCATCTTTCAATCGATCAATCAAAAGTACGAATGGGTAGCCGAACTGGGTAAGTTTTTCCATCAGTGCATGACTGATAGAATCATAATGTGTAAGGATTACATGCTTTTGTTCGCCAGGCTCAAACTTTTTGGGAACACGAGCTCCCGACTGATACTCCACGAAGGGTTTGTACAGGAATTCCATGAAGGCAAATGGCAGTACAATAAAGAGATAGAAAACACCCGTAAACATAACTGCCATTGAAAATAAGCGACCAGTATTCCCGGAGAAGGTTATATCGCCATAGCCCAATGTGGACATGGTGGTAAGAACCCAATAAAAAGATTCTACCCATCCAATGGATTCCCCGCTTCTTTCCTCGCCCATGAATGATCGGTAGAGATTCATGTAGAGAACCACAAAGAAGGCCAAAATGAGAAAGAACCTAAAGAGACGATTAGCATTTTTACGCCTATTACGTTCTCTAAAAACAGAGGGCATGAAATGGATAGAGGCTTTCACAACTGCATTATTTCCATAGATTGATTATCGGAAGTGTGCGAGAATCTTTTGCGCCCATCTCTTTGCATTCGGCAATTGATTGCTTTCGGGTTGAAGATCAAGCTTAGATCTAAGAAAGCTAATGGGGTGATTAAAGTGATTCTTACCCTTGTATTCTTTTTTTTCTGTCTTTTCACATTTGGGGAAGAAAGATGGCAGAAGCTTGCAGTGCCCAAATCTTTAAATCCGGAAGCAGTCATTGAAGAATGGCCAAGGTTTAACGGTCAAAACAATGACGCAAAATCAAAAGAATATCCGATCTTACTTGAGTGGCCATCGAATGGCCCGAGCCTAATTTGGACTCTTTCTAAAGGAGCGGGTTATGCCTCTCCTGCTATCTTTGGTAAACAGTTAGTGCTGTTTCATAGAATGGAGGGACGGGAGATTGCAGAGTGCAGGGATGCTCAGACAGGGCGAGGACTCTGGGAATATTCGTACCCGGTAGATTATAAGGATCGATATGGATACTCAGCGGGTCCTCGGGCAAGTCCAGTGATTTTTGATGGACGAGTTTATTTACATGGAGTGACAGCATGGCTGACCTGCTTGGATTTAAAAACTGGGAAGTTACTTTGGAAGCGGGATTTAAGAAAAGAGTATCAGGTCCCACATTATTTTTTTGGTAAAGGGTCTAATCCGATCGTCTGTGATGATGGGGTTATTCTTAATGTTGGTGGTGGAAACCGGCAGTGTATTGTGAACTTTGATCGAAAAACGGGTGAAACGATATGGGTTTTGAAAGATGATTGGGGTGCCAGTTATTCCTCCCCTATATTTGCTACTATTCATGAACAATTTGTTGGATTAGCCATGACTGGAGGAGAAAGTCGTCCTGCAACCGGGGGGCTTTTAATTTTTGACCCTAAAACAGGAAAAAAGTTGGCCCGCTTCCCTTGGAGATCGAAAAGGTATGAATCCGCAACTGCATGTCCGCCTGTGGCGTTAGGCGAAAACTACATCTTTCTGTCAGAGTGTTACGACAAAGGCTCGGTGCTTTTACATATAAAAGAGAACTTTTCTACTGAAGTAGTATGGGAAAATCCCTCTCTTGGTATCCATTGGATGACTCCTGTTGAGAGGAATGGAATCTTATATGGCGTATCAGGTAGGCATCAGCAGGGTGCTGAGGCTTTTGGTCTGGACTGGAAAAAAGGCCATATTCTTTGGAAAGACAGAATTACTTGGAAGCAGCGGATTAATGGGCGTGATTTGAACCTTCAACTCTTTAGAGGAAGCTGGTTACTGGTGGGAAATAGGTTTCTTTGTCTTTCCGAACTTGGGTCTTTATTGAATGTAAGATTTTCTCCAGATGGATGGGGTATTGAGCAGTGTTCACAATTATTTTTCGCACCTGAAACATGGACTTTACCCGCCCTTAGTAAGGGCCTTCTCTATGTTATGCAGAATGAAACTGATCGAATGAGCGGAGAGACAAGTCGCTTATTGTGTTACGATCTTCGTGGTTCATGAAGCCAGACTCACAATCACCCATTCTTGTTGAAGTACTACCATTAGGAGGCTTTGACCATGCTCTAACATACGGAGCAAAGCCATCGATTTTTGCATACTTAAAGGTAGGTTCACTCGTGAGGGTTCCACTTGGGCTAAGGCGGATAACTGGGGTGGTTTCTTCTTTGTCTCCCCAACATTCTCCCCCAAAGGATAAATTACGTTTTATTTCTGCCCTCGTTCAGCCAGAACCTGTTTTAAACACTGAACTGGTAAGGTTAGCCAAGTGGGTAGCAAGCTATTATGCATGCTCTTTGGAAAACACTTTGGGTGCAATGATTCCTGCCTCGGTGAGGGATGGCATGGAGCCTAAAACCCGAAGAATGATTCAGGTTATTAAACTTCCTGCAAAAGATGTAAGTTCATTGTTCAAGGGCTCGCCCAAACAGGCAAAAGCTTACGCGTTATTAAAAGAGATGGATGATGAAGTTATAGATGTAGTTCAATGGGGGAAAAAAGAAAAATTTTCCTCAACTGTGATCGAGGGACTAATCAAGAAAGGACTGGTCAAACAAACATTTTCTGAAATCCATCGTGAAGCTTATGCGGACGAGTTCTCTCAAAGTACGCCCAGCCTGGTTGAATCAATTCCGAGCCTAACCCATGAACAAAAACTAGCGAGGGATCAAATAGCTAGTGATTTGCAATCCGAAAAATTTAATACCAGGCTTTTACAAGGAGTTACTGGTTCTGGAAAAACAGAGGTTTACTGCCAAGCAATGGAGACCGTACTAAAAGATGGTGGAGGGGTGTTGTTTCTTGTACCAGAGGTGGCACTTGCCCCTCAAACTGTCGATCGTTTGAGAGCTCGCTTTGGGCGGAAGGGAGAGGAGGTTGTGGTTTGGCATAGTCATTTATCTGCAGGTGAACGCTTAGATGCTTGGAGAAAACTTGCCCGCGGGCATGCCCGAATAGTTGTGGGTGCCAGATCGGCGGTCTTTGCCCCTGTTCAAAACCTTCGACTTGTTGTGGTGGATGAGGAACATGAGCCCGCTTACAAGCAAGAGGATTCTCCACGCTACCAAGGAAGAGATGTTGCGGTTTATCGGGCTTATCTCAATGCAGCCACATGTTTGCTTGGTTCGGCCACGCCTTCCTTGGAGACTACACTAAATGTGGAGAAGGGGAAGTACGCTAAATCTGTGCTTAGCCAACGAATTGACGGTCGTGAACTGCCTCTTGTGCACCTCGTTGATATGCGTAGAGAGGCAATCAAGCAAAGGAACACTCCTATTCTTTCTCAGTCACTTATTGAAGCTTTACGACACCGATATGAAAACAAAGAGCAAAGCATTTTGTTTTTAAACCGCAGAGGATTTAACACTACATTATTTTGCACGGAATGTGGAGAAGTTGAGCAGTGTAGAGATTGTAGTATTGCCATGACTTACCATCGAACAGATCACTATCTGCATTGTCATCTTTGTGGTTATCGTAAACCAGCTCCAAGAATTTGCGGAAATTGTCAATCGTTAGAAATCCGTAAAAAAGGACATGGTACCCAAAGAATTGAAGATGTTGTAGAGTCAATCATGCCAAAAAATGCCCGTATTGTTCGAGTAGATGCTGATGTAATGATCAAAAAAAATCTATTTAGGGAAATTCTTAGTGATTTCAGGCAGGGTAAGATTGATGTTTTGGTGGGGACGCAAATGATCGCCAAGGGCTTGGATTTTCCAAGGGTTACACTAGTCGGCGTTATTGATGCGGATTTACCTTTACGTATGGAGGATTTTCGTGCTTCCGAACGTGCATTTCAAATATTGGTTCAGGTTGCCGGGCGTGCGGGTAGGGGAGATCGTGCCGGAGAAGTATATATTCAGACTTATGCTCCTCATGAAAGCTGTATTCAATTTGCTCGAAGAACCGAGCTCGAAGCGTTTTTGGAGGAAGAACTGGAGATGCGCAAAGAATTGTACTATCCTCCTTACAGTCATCTAATTCGGCATGTTTTTAAGGGAAGGGGAGAAGAGAAAACAAGGTTTTACGCTGAGCAGTGGAGAAAACAGCTAGATAACGCTCAACTGGCGGGGGTTACGATAAAGGGTCCTGCTGCAACTCCTTTGGCTAAATTAAAGGGTTATTATCGTTTCCACCTCTTTTATTTAAGTGCCTCAGTCACAAGGTGTTTATCGCAAATTCAAAAAGTTCGTGAAGAATTTCCAATTGATAAAGAAGTGATCGATTTTTTGGATGTAGATGCCCAGCAAGTTTCTTGATCTATCAAAACTTATTGGTTTAAGAATTTCCCAATTGGAATTACACAATTTTCTCCATGAGGGTGGTTGCGAATTAAAAGTATACCTGACCCTGATTCTATTTTTACATCGTTGATAGGAGCGTTTCCAGAAGTAAGATTTTTCCATCCACCGTTATGAACAATGATCGTCGGGGCAGATTTGTACAAAAGACCACCACTGATGATAGAAATAGAATCAATTTTTCCATTTTTAACGATTCCCAGAGCCTTAGCTCCTTTACCACCGCCACCAATAATAGAGAGGCTGACGTTGGAGTCATAGCCCGATCCAGCAGTGCCTATACTCCATGAAGCATTCCCATCATCAAAGAAGTCTGAATTTTGATTCTTGGTCGCAATAACAAATGTATCGGTTGTGGTGCTTAGCACCTCCCATTGACCGTTGACGGAAGATTCAACCATCAAGCCATCCCCATCGGGTACTTCAATCCCCAGCGCATTAACTTGGTTCTTGTTTTCGTTCGTTTTTCTTCCAAGAACATTGGAGATAGTAACGGAAAACCCTTTCTTTATACCATGTCCAGTTGAGGTAATAATGACATGTTGATCTTGTTCGTTCGAAATATTTTCAATGATCCCGGAAGACATTGAAAAGTCATTTCTGGTGAGGGCTCCTCCGATCCCCGAGCCCTTTCTGGCTCCAACTTTCGCATATTCAGAGACATGAATGTTTGTACCGTCGTGCCAATAGGTATTCCAAAAAGAGGTATTCAGAATTTGAATATTGTCTGCCAATTCTGGGTTTGAGTGAGCCAGCCAACATCCACTTGTAGCCGATGAATTGTCTTCGGTTATCCATGTATTATCGATGAGGTCCGATAGCATTACATCTGTTGGGTATGGGTTTCCTACCAACTTGGATTTTCCTGTTTCTGGTAATTCCCAATAGGTCGATGAAAATTTCGCGACTCCTGATAGATTGATAGTTACATTATCTTCATTTCTGCGGGCAATGATCATGGAGCTGTTGGGTGAAATTATTTGGTCTGAGTAAACATTGCTTGGATCATTAACCGATCTCCAATCTAAACCGTCATTGTAGACAGGGAGATAATCAGCGGCAGTTCCAGTTTGATTATTGTACCGCTTTAGCAGGTATACCCAGTCAGCTTTGGAAGCGTTTTCATCTGCATGTAACTGCGTACTCGTGGTTCCTAGCAGTGAGCCGACCGTATAGGTTGGCACGAGTTCCACCAAAGTGCCCGCTGGCATTTTAGAGGAAAGGTTTTCCACCAGAGATGCATTGAGTTCAAGGGTGTCACCTGTATTGCTAATTATTTCAAAAAACAGTCCAGAAAAGTTGGATTCATTCTCAATAATACGGAGAAAGGCGGGACCACCGTCTATGTAAACATTGGGAGGGGTAAGGTAACCAAGACCCGGGTCAGTCACTGTAATGGATTCAATGATCCCCGTAGTTGCATTCCATTCTGCTTTGGCGTAGGCATTTTTTTGGGAGTCGGAACTTCCATTCAAATCAACAGGAACATCTACCCAAACTAAGGGTTCTCCCCCATATCTCTCTCCCTGGTCAACTAAGTTGATATTCTGGATGGAACCATTTGTATCGAGTGTACTTACAGCTCTTGCCTGAATAGTTCCCCATACTCCGAAAGAGAGGGGAGAGAGTTCATTGGCGGAATTGATGGGATCAATGGTTTTCTCCAAAGTAACATTATTTTCAGAAACACTTTCAACATATCCTCTGAATATAGCAGGCTTTTGAGCACTAGCTGATAGGATTAAAAATTCGGGGGCTTCTGCCGTTCCTCCGCTAAGCTGAAGTTCAACAACACCCAAGCTTGAACTAACACTCGTACCTAATAATTTTAAGAGAAGTTGACTTCCCAATAAAAGATAAAATGCAGTGTTCGCCCGGAGTCTCATTATAATTTGATAGATCCTAGTTTACTTATTATCGGTTTGAGCCCCAGCTTTCTTCCATCCAGAAATTCCAGCCGAGAGATGTCTTACATTTTTGTAGCCAAGCTTAGCGGCTGCTTTAGCTCCCCGAAGATAAGCTCGGCAGGATGGACCACCACAATAAGCTACAACCATGGTTTCTTTATCTTTGGGAAGTAAAGATGACAGATTCTTAGATTCGGAAGAAAAGTCAATTGCACCAGGGATATGGGCTTTCTTGTAAGAATTTCCACCATTAACATCAATGACTGCCACCTTATTGGCAGAAATGGCTTTTTTTAGATCTTCTACACTGATATCTGGAAAATTCTCAGCCCAAAGGCAAGGAGTGATAGAAAAGAAGAATAAGATTATTAGTTTATTCATTATGGGAGAATAGTTGTATTGGTTAGTTCATAAGTAAGAAAATCAGGGCGAGCTGATTCTCAGGCGTAAGAAATTTGTCTTTAGATTATCGGCACTACCTGAAAGCACATAGGTTACCCTTTCTTGCCCCTCACCGAGGTAGACTCGACTAACTAAATCCACATTCGCAGAAGTCCAGGTCAGTAAGTTTGTGCTTTGTTCAATAAGATAGGAAAACTCTTCACCTGTCGAAAGGAGAGGGTTGGAGTAGCGGATAAAAGATATAGAGGGTTTGTGATCTTCTCGGACCATCATCGATGGTCCACCTGAGCGATCGAAGCCAAGGGAATCCATACCCAGTGCCCGTTCGAACAAATTACTGTAGCCATCTCCATCGGAGTCAGCTTGGTCATTGTCGAATTCTGTTATCAGAGATTCCTCACTAATCATTGGTGATGCGGAGAGTCGTTTGCGGCTCAAATACTTGTTCTTAAGCGATGCATACCTTGGGTCATTTTTACGGTTGTTAATCCAGGCATCTTTGGTTGGGCGGATAACCTCAACTTTTCTAGTTCTATTTACCGCTTGGGCAAATTCTTCATCCTCAGGCAAGTAGAAGGTAAGGGTTACTTCACCAGGTTTTCTGGCCACAATTTTAGAATTCCCTAGAACCTCAACTACATCAGTGTTGGAGCTAACTACATTCACTCTCTTCCCATTGCTTGTGATGACCCCAGGTAGCGAAATTGGGCGTGCAGAGAAGAGAAGGGGTTGAAGGTTGGAATCATCCTCTTGTTGATCAAGGAAAAGGATGGAGGGCCTTGTCTTAGTCGAAACCTCGAAAGATCTTAAAACTGGATTGGCCATTTTAACAAATGCATTACCGCTTTGTGTGGCAGACACGACAACAGTCCCAGGTTCCCCAGTTAAGGAAATGATCCCTCTCCCGTCAATCGTAGCAGGTCCTGAAACTATTTGAAAAATTACAGGAAGGCTGTAGGGGCGATGGTTTTCGCCACTGGAAGACGCCGAAGCAAAAATTTGAAAAGGTGGGTCTTCCCGAACTTTTAAAGGAATTTCAGAAAAGGTTATATTTTGATCATCTTTTTCAAATAAAGGGTCATTGAAATCCACAATTTCTAATTCAATGGTTTGGGGTTCAGCAGCAAAGAACTTACTGTTACCATTTTGATATGCAGTGATTCTTACTTTGCCAGGGGATAAGATTGTTGCAAAGTTTGCAGAGATAGAAAGCGTGGTTGGATCATCTGAGGCAAACAGAATCGGTAATCCAGAGCTAGCTTCTGCGTTAAGTGGGAAAACTTCGTCTCCGAATGATTTGACTGGTAACCGGGGGATGTCAAAAGTTTCATTTTCTTCTATTCCAAACCAGGTAATAAACTGATCTCCCCCAAATGCAGGAGGTTTTTCATGATAAGGGTGTAAGGATGGGAGTTGATCCTGTAGTCCCCATTTATGAGCTAAATATGCCTCTACTTTCAGACGATTATTAAATGTGAACTGATTTTCATATACCAAAGTTTCAGCAATTTCCCCTGAAAATAATTCACCAATATTCTGGAGTGGAGTCGGTAAGATTGAACTGGATGAAGATCCAATTAAATCACCATTAATCCAAAGGTTTTGAGAGCCAGTATCAAAACCTGCAACCACGATGGACCATCTGTCGGATGTTTTTGCAGATTGAATAACTGGGCTTTCATTATTGTAAGAAAGTTGGAAAAAACCTGAGGAGGAACTTAGCAGCAAGTCTCCTCCTAGTGGGCGTGCATTGCTGGATACTTTCGTTCTCATGACCGTGAAGATCATTTGAGGGTCTGAGATACTTTGGCGAAGTTCCAAAGTTTGGCTAGAATTGGAATCAAAAGAAACCACTGCTTTCCCATAGAGGGCATTGTTTACCCAAGATGGCATCTTTGCATAGTTGGCTTGTACAGGGCTGTTATTTCTACCGGAACGATCGCTCCAGAGACTAATCAAGTTTCCTGGGAGGAAGTCACTCGAAGAGTCGGATAAGCCGTCGTGGTTCACATCATTGGCATCCAGCCATAACGAAAGACCGGGGACTGAGTCGGAAAATAAATTCCCGTATTCAATTGAAAAAGTCTGTGAAACATCATCAGCGGGCAAAAACTTTTCATTTCCTGGTTGAGACGCTGTGACTGTTAATACTCCCGCATTTCTAATAGTGATTATATTTTGACTGATATTAGCCCGGGATAAATCAGACAGGCTGTAGATAATTGGAAGCCCGGAGCTACTGGTTGCCTGAAGAGAGAACGGGAAGTCACCAACCGAACGGTTAGGAAGTTCGTTAAAGGTAATTGATTGAGAAGAACGATTTACAGTAAGGTAATTTGAAACGGGAATTGCTTTTTCATAAATAGTATTGCCCTGTTGGAATGCGGTTATTTTGGATTGTCCAAAGCCAATAATTTCAAGGGTATGGTAGTCACCACCTCCGAGATTATATAGCTTTTCAATGTGGCTCGAATTTAAATCAGTTGAGTATAACCGAAGGTCATCGATTAATCCATGAAAGGAGTTACTTGCAGCACCAAGGATTAAATTGGAGAATCTAAAAGAGTAGGGAAGGGCGTTATTCGCTTCTTTTAAGTTCGGATGAGAAATAATGGGTTCTGCGTTAGCAAATAGAGTAAGTGCTCCACTGTTACCATTGTAAGTTAGGGCAAAATGAGTCCAATGGTTATCAACGAGGCACTCAGTGCTTGAGTTAAATTGTGTGGCTGAATTGTTGCCATCCGTAAATAAATCAAAGCCAATCGTACCATTACCATCATTTTTAAATAGACGAAAATGATTCATTGAATTTACACCCTTCTTGCTCAGAAGAGTCATCTCGTTTTTGGCCGTAGCGTTTTCTTCTGGTCGTGCCCAAAAAGAAAATGTGAAGTTGCTGTCTAGTTGTAATGGGCCAAAATCGACTAACCCGTCCACTCCGTCCAATAATAATCCATTGGAAAACTTAGCAGGTTGCCAGGCATTATTTGAGCCTGTTGTTTGAAGTCCGTTTACACTGCCAGTATGTAGTAACAATTCGTCTGAAGCCTCTGCATAATTTACCTCATCAAGTTTCCAGTGCGATTTGAGCATCAACTCTTGAGTCACAGACAGTCTTGCAATCTCCGAGTTTTCAACCTCGTAATACAACGGTAGTGAAGTGGTTGATGTTGTCTCAGCATCAATAGAACTACCAGTTAGTCTGATCTTATCTGAAAGTGAGGAAATATCGGTTAGATTTTGATCGAAAACCAATTCCTGCTTTAATTTATCACTAACTGTGAGAGTGCCCTGAATGTAGGAGAAAAAGTATTTTTCTGAAAATCCATTACTTGCCAAAATTGGATACTCCCCAGCAGGAGTCGGTGTTTCGATCGAGCCCCCAGGAGTGCTCAAGGATATGTCAATATTTTGACTGAACTGCGATTCATTATCGTCAAAAGCAAATCCTGAAATTTCATAAGTGAGGGGAGGGTTATCCTCTATTGATTTTCTCGAATGGTTTTCTACCCGAACGATCAATTCTTTTTTTGCAATGAGAATATGCTCTATGATTTTTTTAGCGGGGCCAAATGTACTGTTTCCATCCCCAGGTTGAGTCGCAAGAAGTTTTACCACACCCGGTTGGAGGATGGTCAGCTTACAGGGCATTAGAGATGAATTGAGATCAACCGATTCATTTCCTTCAAGAATTTCAATCTGAACCGGTAGTCCTGATGTGGCAGTCCAATTTAGATCCAAGGGTGGATCTCCGTAGCGAAGGAGTCCAATTTCGTTTGCGAGGATGCTCTGCTCACCTGGTAGAACATAGAGCGTCATGTTTTCTTCGTCCATGCCCGATGAGTTCCATGCCTGTAGCAAAACTTCGAAAGTACCAACTGTCTCTGAAGTGCCGAAAATAATTCCATTTTGAGTATCAATTTTCAATCCTTCTGGAAGACCGGTTGCATTAAAATCGCTGGGACCTCGCAGAGTTTCGATCTCAAGGTAATATTCCTCACCGTAGGATGTCACCAAGGGAGAACCCACTCCCAGGTAACAGTCATCCCGTTCCATTGGCGTGATCGCATGAGCGTAAAACCTAAAATCATCCATCGCCCCATTGTAAAACCCGGAACCCAGTTCATTTTCTCCTCCTATGCGAATACCACCGTCACCACTAAGGAGCCCTTTTGCATTGATCGAGTTGGTGACTTCTTGGTTATTGAGGAAGAATTTCAGTTTCGTTCCATCCCACCACAGAATGATATGAACCCACGAACCAAAAGGAAAAAGCACAGGCTCGATCTCTTTCCATCTCGAGCTCACATAAATCTGGGCATTTAAGTATCCATCCGAGATGCTGATTTGGAAACGGCCGGAATTAACCAAGTCTGCATTCCGGTCTTCGGTATTGATCCAAAACGCAACACTGAAGGCGGAGCGGGCATTGGATACCTCATAACTACTGGTTAATTCTAGAGTCAGGTTCTCATCAAAATAAATAGCACTATTCCGTTTTCCGTCGATGGAATGATTTAGAAATAAATCGAAATCATCATCTTTGAGTAAAGCATACCCATGGTTTTCAAGACCGGAGGAGTCGTTTGCCTGACTGCCGTTTAGGTCATCAAATTTCCAATGAACAACTGCATCTTGAGGAAGAAGAATTTCGGGGATATTATCAAATACAGGGGGGAAGTCCGAGTAGATGTGGGTTCCAAAGTCACCTTCTCCGTTTCCGTAAAGAGCAGTAACCTCTGATGAGGAGAGTGTTCGGTTGTAAACCCTGAAATCATCTAGGGCAGGCGAGAATCTGCCACCACCCGCAACTAAATTACCAATACTTTCAACCTCAATGGAAACTGAGTTTCCATAGGTAGTGCCAAGGTTGCCATTCACATAGATATGGGTACTCGAAGCATTAGAAACGGCTGCTAGATGATGCCATCCGCTGGTGAGAGTACTTGGATTAAAGATTGTATCCGGCGTTAAAGTTAAGGCTTCTGAATAAAGACCAAGCCGGTCTCCCGAATCTCTTATGTAAACATACTCATGAAAAGACGAATCCGTTAGCGCATGTCTAAGCACAGAAATATCAGCATTGGCAACTGGGTATTTAAACCAAACAGAGATTGACCAGTTCTTGGAGGTCCCAAAATCTAATTTATTCAAAGAGAGATCAATCTTGGCAAATTCTGGTGAAATCTCATCAAACCCAATTCCGGATGAAAACTTACCCTCGGTACCAAGATCAGCATCGATAACCACTCCATGACGGAGATCGAGGGAGTAGTCTTCCACAATCGAACCTCCGGTTTCATTGAATGGATAATAGAGTACAAGGCCATCCTTGACTGAGAAACCCGACTGGGCCAGATCATCCAGAGCACCCCATTTATGAGACAGATAACCTTCAATCATTTCTCTCTCAGCTGGTTCAAGCAAGCGGTCAAAAATTAATACTTCAGCAATCTTCCCTGACAGCAGACCAAAGCCTGTTCTTGGATCCAGTCCAAGGGTCACCTGTTGCAGGGGGTCGTTTTCTCCTTTGAAAGAGTTTAACCGATTACTAGCTCGGGCTTCTAATGTCCAAGAGGAAATTCCATCATCCGCACCGATGGCAACGCCTTCTCCATCGGCCATCACAAAGACAGTGATAGGACCAGAAAGACCGGTCAGTGTGCCAATGAACATGGAATGTCCGGATTTAAAATCAATTGCTGGCATATTGCCAAAACCATCTTCGTCATAAGACGGCATCTTGCTTAAAATGGATTGAGTGGCATGTTTTTCGTTTCTTGATTTGTCCAACCATAGGGGAATACTCTCTTGGTCTGCCAGAGAGTCCCGAAGGCCGTCACCATTCACATCTGAGGCATCCAGCCATAACAATAAGCCCTCCAATGAATCCATGGTGAATTGAGTATCAATGGTACGGAAGGTGTAGATTTCATCTGCCCAGGTTTCTCCGGCTAAATTTTTAGCGTACGCCCTGAAATAATAATTGGTATTTTCAACTAAATTACTGGTAACAACCTGATCGAGGACTCCGATGTCAGAAGATTCGCTTAGGACAACTTTATAATCCCAGGTGGCGTTGTTATCTGGGTTTACCAAGGTCGAATTTAACTCAATTCTTTCGTCTCCCCAGAAAAGATAAACTTCCGCTGGATCACCCCCGATGCTGGAAATTTGTGATGAAGTGGTTTTTCCTCCAAAAGGAGAGACGGAAGCATAGGGATGTTCTGTTGGTAGGATTTGCTCGGTAAGATTCCATTTGTGGGCGATGTATCCTTCTAGCTGGGAGCGTTCAATTGCATTCAATTGTCCTTGGTAAATAAATATCTCTGCGATCTCACATGCTGATAGCTCGTCGTCAGTCATCCATCCGCCTAATTGGAGAACACCAGGAGCAAAGTTTGCATTGCTTGAACCCCGGGATTCGGAGATTTTCATAACTCCGTCCTCCCAAAGACTTGCCGCAGGGTCTCCCTGATTGCTTTCGATTGTGCCGAGGTGTAAGTGCCAGTCACTGTCAAGCGGACCGGTGGTCGAAACCCATCCTTCCGCATACCACTTGCCTACTTGCGAACCGTGAAAACCGAAAAAGAAATTTCGGGTTCTTGAGCTGATGACCCGCTGGTTTTTCAATCCGGTGTAGCGGGCCAAGGAAACCAAGGTGTATCCAGTACTGGTCAGGGTATCAAAATTATGTCCCGTCCAGAGGAGATCATCCCCATCAAAACTAACAACCGGCTTGCCATTCAGACCAAAAGCAAGCAGGCGGGGGTTACCTTCCACATTTTCAAAATTTCGTTCATAATCGGATTTATCCTTCCAAATCGTCACACTGCCACCGTTCGCCACTGCGATATTTTCCGCAGTGTACCAGGCTTGCAGTCCCGAGATCGTACCTTTTTGAAAACTTCGGTCAACTGAACTGGTGCTTTCAGAGACATCACCTCCAATGGAGGTAACCTCAGCTCTGAGAATCACGGATTGCGGTCTGGCATCGAGGGCGGAGAGGGTACGGACTTCCGGTTTCTTAATTGCCCGGTATTCAATCAGTCCACTGTTGTTTACATCTCCAAGGAATAATTGATTGATTTCATTCCCGCTGAGACCACGGTCGTAGACTCTAAGATCATCCACCAAGCCATTAAAGTTACCGAAGTCTGCTAGGGCGAAAGTTCCCTGTGGTGCCCCAACTGCAGGAACTTCATCATGCGAAGATACGGTCCCGTTCCCTAGTGTGGAAACTGGACCATCGACCAGTTGGCCATCGAGATAGAGTTTGAGGATTCCTGGGTTTTCCCCATAGCTGACACCTAGGTGATGCCATTCATCATCGACTTCATTGGCTTTTTTTAGCGTTGATGAGCCGGGAGGAGGAGAACCGAAATAGGGATGGAGGTAAGAGAAATCTGAATTTAACCCCCATTTATGAGCTAAGTATCCTTCAAATTTTTCACGGTCAGTATCACTGAGGGCACTTTGGAAAATTAAAATCTCTGAGTAGTCGTTAGTTTGTTTGTTGCCAGTATGGGCTGAGTCTTCTCCAATTTTGACCTTAATGGAAGGTGAGGATCTCATTGAATTGAGAGCACTTCTTTGACTTGCAAAAGATCCATTCCCAAAGATTTTCATGTGATTGGATTGTGCACTACCGTCATAGGTAGCAACGATGATCTTGGGGTTGCCTACACTTGCTACCGTTTTAATTCCTCCGTCTAATCGGAAATTCCCTCCGTTTACAGACCCCATGATAAATCCGGTACCTTGGGTATGTGGAGTATTGTTATTCACTGTTTGGAGAACCCAACTTGTTTCATTCCAACTCGTTCCACCTTTGTTGATCACATTATGCCATGTGGTGCCGGCAGATCCTGCCCATTCATACACAACAATAACAGTTAATTGCTCCCATGAATCAAAAGATTCACTATTTTGAAGCTCCATTTTGCCTCGATTGTTAAAGTCTAGGCCGGGGTGGGTCCCATTTAATGCTGTCTGGGAGTAAGTCACAGAATCGCCTATTTTGACTGCATGGAAACCATTTCCACTTTTATCTCTCCAATGACCAACGCTACTGCCCTCAATCGGAGGTCCCATTGCACCAGCAGTTGTACCCTGATCCATACTTTCTCGATCAGCAGCATCCAACCAGAGCATCAAATTGAGGGAAGCATCCTGCATGGGGCTAAAAGGTACCGAAGAGCCTGTATCTTCCAAGAGTTGGGTGGTGGTTACTTCTGTGATTTCTTCATCCTGAATCAATTGTGCCCGAATAATGCCCTCGTCATTCACTACATTCAATCCGTTTAAGGAGGAACCTTCGTCGTAGATTACTTGCTTCCTGTACCCGGCAATGCTTCGGCCAGATAAATCATCCTCCGCTATGGTGAGCATGTCCTCTGCGTCCAGAACCGAGTTATAGAAACGCAAGTCATCGATTTTGCCCTTATAAAAATCCTGCTCGATCGAGTGCTTGCCTCCCATGGTCCATTCAGGGAATTGATCCAATTCTAGGGGAGCTCCATCTGGTAAAAAGCCTTCTCCTACCTGAGCACCGTTAACAAACAAACGGATCGATGAATCGTTTTGATCCAAGGTGATTCCGACTTGGGTCCAGTTTGAGTTATCAATGGTTTGATTGGTTTCAATGGATACCGATCCACCTTCGGTTGAATGATTATAAAATAAGTTTCCAGCACCATCGATGCCGATTTGCAGGGGCCCCCGGCGCAAGAGGGAGAAACGGTTTTGCGTTAGGAAGAGGTCGGATTGTTGTTCATCAGATGGATAAACCGTGGTCAGACTTGGAGGGCCCGAGGTACTGGAAGGAGTGGCAAATTTAACCTCGAGGGAGGCGGTTTCGGTAAGTTCTCCATGATAAACGGCAAAGCCGTAGGTTCCCTGACTTAGGTAGACCAAATTATTAGAAATACTATTTTCAGAATTAATGTCGGAATATGCAATTCTCTCCGAAATTTCAAAAGTCCCATCCTGGTCCAAGTCGATCCATATCGCTGCTTGGTCATCCACATTTAAAAGTTCCCAAATATAAGTACCGGATTCCAAGGCCCGGAAGTGACCTTTAAAAAGAGCCAAACTATTGTGATAGGAATGGGTTCCTAATTCAAGGTTGAGGAAGTCGGAGTCGCTATCAAAGGAGAGTTTCTTACTGGACGCCTCTGCGATTTGATCAGTAAGATCCCATTTATAGGTTAGATACTGCTCAATTTGGCTAACGCTTTCATCATCAAGTGCTTGGTTGAAAATCAGGAGTTCACCTAAGGAAGCCTTGGCGTATCGACCTCCTATGTTACGGTCATTGGAGAAATTATTGGCCTGTATATTTCCAGATGTAACCAGGGAATAAATGGAGAAGTTGGTGGGCCAACTGCCATAAATGTCGTACATGGATCCATTGACCCGAAAGGAGGCTCCGTTTTTGATGTTATTGTGAGCATACTGAGAACTGAAGATGTCATTGGATCCAGCACCATGAAAATGGAAAGCACCAGAATCACCGAGGATAAACCAGGATCCACCATCATAATCCAATGCCCAAAATACACTGCGAATGTCTGAAATACGGTTGAAAGAATGATAGTTCCCATTGGAACCATCATAATTCATTAAAGATAGACCATTTTGACCGCTGGTATTAACAGACGGACTTCCATATTTGGTCGCATGATTACCAAGCCCCGACTGATCATTCCATGTGGCATCGGCAGAGCTAAGTTGGCTGGCATCGAGCCATAAACTAAGACCTGGTATATTGGTGGGTGTAAAAGTTTCCGGATCAAATTCGCCTAATTCAGTATCCCTCAATAAAGTGACAAAGTCAGGTTCAAGGTTAAGCAGGTTTTCAATGTTTTGGTAGTAATAATCACTAGCGGATAATTTGAAACTGTACGCGTGTAACTGACCGGTTTGTTCTTTTGAATTTGTGGTAAGTTGGGGGTTGATCCACATCGAAACGGAGAATGAATCACCATGGATATTTTCCAATGAATCGACAGCAGGAATGGATACATAATCCATGTTTTCCACAAACTTAAGAGCTTTCCCATATTTTCCAGAGGTCCAATCCTCTCTGTTTTGTAAACTCGCCTCAATTTGGTCAAAGTTTGAATCAAATGCGGTGTTCCCGAAGCCAAAATCAAAGGGGAAGTAAGCGGCTAAATCTTTATAGTTAGTAATTTCGGGGCCCACATAAACCTTAGGATTTATTTTAATCCATGCACTCAGGGTTCTTCCATCGAAGGGTTCCCCTAAATAGCCTGAGTTGTCAGGGTCCAGATTTAACCAGTTGGAGGCCCCATTCAGATCCAGTGCATTACCGGAGACCCCAGAAGGACGGTTGGTATCTTCGGCGAGGTTTTGAATTTGTGCATGACGCAACGGAATAACGGAGTCCTGGACCGCACTGCCGTTTTGTTCATCCATACGCCAAAACCCAAGTAATTCGTCATTGATGTCCGGTTCACCACTTGACCAATCGATACCGTCATCGCTTTCAGCAAATGCCCGGAAGAAGTATTTTTCTCCCTGAGTTAATCCTGAAATCGTTACATTGAACTCTCCCACAGAAACCGGATTACCATCATTGACTGAGAAGTTTCTTTCCCATCCGTCCAGTTCAAAACCGTGGTCCTTGGATCCGTAATAAATATGAATGGTCGGGTTGTTTTGATCCACACTGGAAAGCTCTCCCAGTAGAGTGACCGAATTGTTTGCTTCGGGCTGATAACCAGTCAGTTCAACCACTGGGGGTTCTGCGGTGGATGATGTGGTAAACCTGGTGCTGCCATCCAGGTAAAGCATCGCGACTTCCGCCGAAGAAAGTCCCCGTTCGTAAACCTTGATTTCATCTAGGGTGCCGGTGAATTTGTCTGCTGCAGATATACCTCCGACTGAAAAATCGCGTTCCGCTCCTGTATTTACCTCGGCAATGGACCAGCTAACATAGGGATGATCCGCGGGCAGTTGATCGGTTAATCCCCATTTGCGGGCAAGGTATGCCTCCACTTTGTCGGCATCTTCATTGTCGAGTTCGATAGTAAAGGCAAGAACCTCACAAATATCCAGGCTTGCCTGTAATTGCGAAGAGCGCCCAATCTGGTAAGAAGAGTAAGGACCTGGATCGTTATCATTCACAGTCAGTCGCAGAACCATAAATTGGTCGATCGGACTTAGATCGAAGTTGGTTCCACTTGCAAAGAACCCGTTTTTGTAGACAGCACTCGGGGTTTGATTGGTATGGAAATTGGTACCTAGATGCAGGGTGATGTAATTGGAGTTTCTGTCATCTCCGTTTTCGTTATGCCCCAAGACAGCACCATACCCATCCCATGAAGATGTTGGAGAGCGGAATACATAGTAATGGTCTTTGG
>Ga0181564_10000472_pt1 | contig 35423 bp, 39 predicted proteins | sample 011ome_24_FD_134512 | JGI IMG/M metagenome (GOLD analysis project Ga0181564, IMG submission 134512) | Coastal salt marsh microbial communities from the Groves Creek Marsh, Skidaway Island, Georgia - 011513CT metaG (megahit assembly) | ecosystem: Environmental > Aquatic > Marine > Intertidal... | reverse complement strand
TAGGCTCTCGACTCGTGTTTGATTCTTCGTCTCGAGCCTAGGCTCTCGACTCGTGTTTGATTCTTCGTCTCGAACCTAGGCTCTCGACTCGTGTTTGATTCTTCGTCTCGAGCCTAGGCTCTCGACTCGAACATCCCCAGCACGGCCGCTATCCCAAGCACTGAACGTGGCGCGTAAGCGGACCTCCATAGCCCACCATGATTGGCGCCAATGCTGAATAGATCCATGGGATTGTGAAGCGGTGTCTGAGGGTTAGCGGCCGAGTGTGGGTTACGCAGATCATGGACAAGCATTGCCGCCATGAGCGCGGTAGATGTTGCAGGTTCAAAAACCTCAACGCCAAAGCGCCCTGCACCCGCGTACGCAGCTGCGAGTGCTCTGTTCTTAACAACCGACTGCGTGCGGGTTGCTGGTGCGAGATTAAGTGAGACGGGGAATCCCTGTGATCGAGCGACTAATGCACGCCACCGTTGCAACCGTTTTGCTAGGAGATAGTTAGGACCCTGTTGAATGACAAGTGAGTCGTTTAAGCCCATGGATACACCATCAGCAGAGGTATAGGTGTCTGGATAGTTGGGTTCAAATTGACCAAATGCTCGAAGTGGGGACTGCAGGAAGCCGGTAACTCCACGCTTTTTCCAGCGTTCGCGGGATTCTAGGACACATTCCATGGGCACCATGAAGACGTCAGTGGGGGTTGCGAGAAACGCCAACGTAATGTCCTGTCGATGGCGCGACAGTTGGAGGAAAATCGCATCGGCACTCATGCTTAGCAACGCATGAATAGCTCCATCCGCGTAGGTGTAGTTGCCTAGGACGAATTGACCGTCAATCTGATCGATCCACTGGGCGATTTCAGCGGGCTGGTTCAACATGTCGATTCCAGCAGCCTGCGCAATGACATGGTCGTCCTCGGCATGGATGGTTCCACCGGTCACCATAGAGATTTCACCATAAGCATTAGGTGAAATCGGAACTCGAAGTGAACCGGGTGTTGCCCGCGTGATGTCAATGAGCCGTTGCCAGATGTCAGGGCGCGGCAAGTCGAGTGCATGAATGCGCGCACCCCAACGTAGAAGTGATCTTGTGGGTGCCATTTCCGCGCCGGCACCAAGAACTGCGATATCGGTGTCTGAAAGGTCCAACCATTCGGGGTTATCCATGAGTAGATGGATCGCTTGGCCAAACGTTGGCTCGGCTATTCCGTCTTTGACCCAAGTGTCCACCTGCTTGCGCAGCTCGGAACCGAAAAGCCGGCGCCCCTGATACGGGATTGAGAGTTCCTCTTCTCGCGCTGCACGTCCAATCACCGTGACCGATTCAATGGGATTGCCAGGCTCGCTCATCACTTGGTCAAGTGAAATGTCGTTGTCACCGCGAGTGAACTGGAAGCGACGATGCGCAGAGTCCAGACCCGATTGGGAAATGATGATCGCAGAGTCAGGAGTTTGGGCCGCGGAGACAACAATCTCCCGCATTGGGTCGATATAGCCCTTGCGCCAATCCTTGGTGTGTTCAATGCGATCGGCAATACGGGGATCAATAGTGCGAATGGAATCGGCAAAGATTGCTCGACCGGTTGCCGTGGTGCTTCGCTTGTTGTCTCCACCTCGAGGGAACGCCACCGCCATTAGGTCATTATGCCCAACTTAGTTCAGGTTGAGGCTCGAAAGGTGGGCCGCGTGTTAAAAGTCACTCGTATGTGAAGTGGCGCCGCGCGTGAACTCAGGAACTGGACGAATCGATATTCATAAGTTTCTTGCGGTAGGGAACCAGTTCTTTGACAGTATCGATTCCAATGACACCAACAAGATGATCCTTGTCATTGAAGTACTCAACAATGCAGGGACCATCAAGATCTCCGGACACCACCTTGCTGCGCGCGGCGACACCTGGTAGCCCATAAGACTGAAGTTGGTACTCAAACTGGTCGGACCAGAAAGCGGGGAGTGCCGAGAAGGGGTCATCGGTTGGTGCTTCACCTTTGAGGAGGGCGGCCAAAGTGGCGCCCGCCCGTTTGCCGGTCTCCGTGGGCATGTTCCAATGCTCGATCCGGCGAGGTCCCTCGGCGTAGAGGACACTTGGGTGCCGAGCGACGTCTCCGACAGCAACAACAGGCACATTTGTGGCTTCAGTGCCTGCAGGGCCTACTAAGCGCATTGTGTGATCAACGAGAACGCCATTGCTCAGGTCCAGACCATTTCCTTCAAGCCACTCCACATTGGGAACTGAGCCGATTGCCTCAACTACAACACCTGTGGGAATCACATCACCGTTATCAAGAGTAACACTTTCAATTTTTTCATCGCCGTTAAATGATTTCACAGTGCGGCCGAGGTGGAAAGTCACTCCCTTGGACTCGTGGCGCCGGCGCATGGCACCGCCAAGTTCAAGACCCATGGGCATCACCATAGGTTCGGAGTCCAGTGATACGACATGAACGTTGGCGCCGAGAAGTGTCCCAGTCGCCGCCAGTTCGCACCCGATGAAACCACTGCCAAGAATCACCAGATTCTCGCCGGGCACGATTGCCTCCCGGAGTTTTTGCGCATCAGAGAGCGTCCGGAGAGTAAACAGCCCTTGCGTTGGGCCCGGAATCGGGAGCAACCTTGGGCGAATCCCGGTTGCGATAACAAGCCCATCGAACATGAGTTCCTCTCCATTAGCAAGCGTCAGGGTCTTCTTTTCGAGGTTCAAAGATCGCGCACCGCTGCCAAGTTTCCAGTGAACGTCTGCAATCGAATCACGTTGCCTAAATTTGAGATCCTCATGCCCTAGGCCTGATTTCAATGCTTCCTTGGATAACGGTGGTCGGTTGTAGGGAACATGTTCTTCATCGCCTACGATTTCAATTTCACCCACGAAACCATTCGCGCGAAGTGCTTCTGCGGCTCTAAGTCCACCGAGTCCAGCACCGACTATGACAACTCGTTTGTTATCCATGTCACGAGTATCTCAACTTGTGGCGACTAGTTCCGTCCGGGTTCGATTCCGCGAATGTTCGGCGACAAAAACACCCACAAGAATTAATGCACCGCCCGACAATTGGACGAGAGTGAGAGATTCCCCCAACAAAATCCAAGCAATGATGGTGGCGAACAGGGGCTCGGTGAGTCCAACCGTTGATGCCTGGGAGGCCCGGAGGTGTTTAAGCGACTCCACCGTGAGCCAAAAGGGAATCACGGTTCCGAGGAGCACAAGGTAAATTGAGAGTGACCAGATGGGAAATACAACCTCGGCACTGCCGAGTGGTTCTGATTCACCAGAGAGTAGATCCCACGGGAACGACCACCAAGGTTGAAAAATTGCCCAGAACAATGCCGCTGCGGCAAATCCCCACATGACCAGTGATACCGGATCGCGGTGATTCTCCACCCGCATTTGTTTGTCCCCGAGGATATAAAAAGTTGTGAGGCTCACGGCTGCAAGGAGTGCTGCAATCACTCCCACAGCGTTGAGCGCAAAGCCATTCCAGATTTGAGCCACGAGGGCTAGACCGGCGATCGCCATGCCCAATGCAAGCCAAACAGTTTTTCGAGTTGGCTCTTTCCACACCAGGCGCATCCACAAAGCAACCATGACGGGCGCGGTGAATTCAATAAGGAGTGCAACACCAACTGGAAGATAAACCAGTGCAACAAAATAAAGGTATTGCGTCATGGCTACACCCAAGATGCCATAGGCAATCAGGACAGGAATCTCTTTTCGTTTTAGATGTAAAGCGCTAGGTCGCTTGATAGCAACGAATGTCAAGAGGACCAGAAAGGCGACCGTTACACGCAATTGAGATAGCCGTTCAGTGTCAATTCCAGTCATGAGGATTGCTTTGGACACAGTTCCGTTCAACGCGAAGAGAACTGAAGCGATCAGGTAAAGGAAATATCCGGTGTACGGGTGTGGATTCTTGGTAAGGGTGACGCCGGGAATTGGTTCAATGAAGTCACTCACTTCATGACCGATTCATATAAATGAATTGTTTGGGCTGCGATGGCATCCCAGCCAAATGCACTCACCGCTCGAGCTCGCCCTTGGGCACCCATTGAACGAGCCAAAGTTGAATCAGCAATAACTCTGTTCACTGATTCCGCGAATGCGTGTTCAAAAGCGCGGGGCTCTTGGGCGTCATAGGGGACGAGGATCCCAGTTTCACCGTCCTTGACAACTTCAGGGATGCCACCAACATTGCTTGCTACGACAGCAGTTTCGCACGCCATGGCCTCAAGATTCACAATTCCTTGGGGCTCGTAAATAGATGGGCAAGCGAACACGGCAGCGTGCGTGAACAATTGCAGCAGGTCGGCCAGTGGTGCTTGCTCCCTGATCCAATGAATCATGTGGGCGCCTCGTTCGGCTCGGAGTTCAGCTACCAGTTGCTCAACTTCCATACCAATTTCGGGAGTGTCGGGTGAACTGGCGCAGAGTACGAGTTGAACGCCCTCATCAAACTTTTTTGCAGCTTCCAGCAAATGGGGTAGTCCCTTCTGGCGCGTGATCCGCCCAACAAATAGGACGTATGGAACGGCAGGGTCAATGCCATATTTATCTAGTGCATCGAAGGCCGGATCAGGACGATAAATATTTGTATCAATTCCGTTGTGAATCACATGCACATTTGCAGGATCGACATCCGGGTAACTTGTCAGCACATCTGACTTCATGCCAGCAGAGACCGCAATGATCGCGGCCGCGGACTCGTAGGCTGACTTCTCCACCCACGACGACAGTCGGTACCCACCTCCCAGTTGCTCGGCTTTCCAGGGGCGCAGTGGCTCGAGTGAATGGGCTGTGACAACCAGTGGCTTGTTCAGAAGTAACGAGCCGACTTGTCCAGCAAAATTGGAATACCAAGTGTGGGAATGGATAACGTCAACAGTCTGTTGCGAGATCGCCTGCACAATGTCGAGGTTGGTACCAAGAGTGGCAAGGGCAGGGTTTGCGTTTTTGAGAAATTCAGGTGTCACATGTCCAACGGCATCGGGATATTCTTCACCGAATGCGTGCACATCAACAGATATGTGTTTGCGCAATGCAGGGACTAGGAATTGCACGTGAACACCGGCACCGCCGTAGGTGTTGGGTGGCCACTCTTTGGTCAAGATCGCAGTTCGCACGACCGAAGCCTAGGCCTGCGAATTCTGGAGGGGCATTTGAGGCGCGTTTTATAAACGGGTATACCTGTGTGACTGATCGGACTAGGCTGAAGCCATGGCAGGGGATCCCCGAGTACTCGCCATGGTGCTCGCAGGCGGTGAAGGCAAGAGACTCATGCCTCTGACCGCAGACAGGGCAAAGCCGGCCGTACCTTTTGGCGGTTCCTACCGTCTCATTGATTTTGTGCTGTCCAATCTGATCAATGCAGGAATGCGTCGCGTATGCGTGCTCACTCAATACAAATCGCATTCACTGGATCGACACATCACGCAAACGTGGCGAATGCCTACCTTGCTCGGTGACTACGTCACACCCGTCCCGGCGCAACAACGATTGGGTCCGCGCTGGTTTACGGGTAGTGCCGATGCAATTTTTCAAAGTCTGAATTTGGTTTACGATGAAGCTCCCGAGTACGTAGTTGTTTTCGGTGCTGATCACGTGTACCGCATGGATCCTATGCAAATGATTGAAGCCCATATTGATAGCGGTGCGGGAGTCACGGTTGCAGGCTTGCGTCGACCAAAAGAGATGGCATCTGAGTTTGGCGTCATTGAAGTCGCAAGTGACGGGCATCGGATTTCAAATTTCTTGGAAAAACCAAAAAACCCACCGACGATTCCGGGCTCACCAGATGAGTGCTTTGTTTCCATGGGCAACTATGTTTTTAGCACGGACGTATTGCTCGAGGCTCTCCGTGAAGATGCCGCGGATTCATCGTCAATACATGACATGGGCAGCAACATCATCCCGATGCTAACAGGGCAGGGCCGCGCTTTTGTTTATGATTTTAATTCAAATATTGTCGCGGGCGCCACTGAACGCGATTCAGGGTACTGGCGCGATGTGGGATCGCTCGACAGCTATCACGATGCGCACATGGACTTGGTTTCCGTGCACCCAGTTTTCAATCTGTACAACAGGCGTTGGCCAATACTTTCAAATATCCCACCACTTCCTCCGGCAAAGTTTGTTGAGGGCGGGAATGCCCATGAGTCAATGGTCGGTGCGGGCAGCATTATTTCGGGTGGCCACGTGCGCACCTCGGTCATCGCGTCCAATGTAATTGTTGATTCCGGGTCCTATGTCGAAGGTAGTGTTCTCATGCCCGGTGTGCGAATCGGTCAGAACGCAGTCGTGCGTCGAGCGATTCTTGATAAGAACGTAGTCGTTCCTGCAAATGCACAAATCGGAGTTGATCTTGATTTGGATCGCACTCGCTACACCGTGAGCCCAGGCGGCATCGTGGTAATTGGCAAGGGTGTTTCCGTTATTGAGGACTAGGCCCATTCTTTCTGGTTGCATAATGGGTAGGTGAAACGTTCCGTCAAGGTGCTCTCCGTCGCTATTGCGTGTCTGGCCTTTGTCGGTATACAGATACATCCTGCCCTTGCGGTGGCCCCAAGAATTGTGGGAGGAGTGCCGATATCAATTTCTCAGGCACCATGGCAAGTTGCCATTGCAATCAGAAATGACACGCTTTGCGGTGGCTCGTTGATTAATTCTGACTGGGTCCTTACTGCTGCCCACTGCGCAACAGGGGTTCAACCATCAAGCTTTTCTGTTTTTGCGGGGCTAGACATACTGTCCCAACGAAACCGTGGTGACGCGATCCGCGTTTCTCAAGTCGTGATTCACCCGAATTGGAATGGTAACAATTTCAACGCGGATTTGGCTTTGCTCAAACTGTCAGCCCCCGTGACTCTGGGGTCAAATATTCAACTGATACCTCTGCCTGAACAGGTTGACCCCAACACATGGCCGCAGCAAGGGTCGAGTGCAACGATTTCAGGTTGGGGTGCCACATCCTTTGGTGGAGCCGCGGTAGATCAATTGCAAGAGGCGAACATTTCGGTCCTTGCCGGCCCAGGGGTCAATTCATGTGGGGATTACGGGTCGAACTTTTCAGCGTTGGATGATCTCTGTGCAGGTGTTCCTGGTGGCGGGATCGATGCGTGCCAAGGTGACAGTGGAAGTCCGCTGACCGTCCAGGTTGAGGGGGTTGCAGTCCTGGCGGGGGTGACGAGCGTGGGCAATGAATGCGCATTGCCCAACTTCCCTGGTATCTATACCCGGGTGACCACGTACATCAATTGGATTCGGGGGTATGTGCCGGTCCCAGCCACGGTACCGATGCCCCCAGTGGGAGTCACTACTAAAGCGGCTGTCGGTGGGAAGGTCGTTGTCAGTTGGCTGCCCCCGGCCAGTGATGGAGGTGCCCCCATCACCGGTTACAACGTCGTGAACGTCACGGATCCCAATTCAGCAGCTACCGGGTGCACCTCGCAAGAGACATATTGCGTTGTGACAGGACTGCAGGTCGGGGTCCCCTCGTCACTTGTTGTCCAGGCAGTTAACTCCGTGGGAGTGGGCCTGGCATCAGATGCGATCACGGCAACACCTGTGACAACTGTGCTCAAAAAAGGTAAAAGTATCAGCGTAACGCGGCTGGCCAAGCTGTTGAAAATTAGAAAGACCAAATTGACCGCGAAAGTTGCCGGCGATACTGCGTCACTGTGCCGGGTTCAAGGTGTTCGGGTGAAAGCAACCAAAGCCGGGGTATGTCGAGTCTTTGTGAAATCTCGCAGTTCGAAAAAAGCGCTGGGAACCGCATACATAAAAATTGTGTAGTTACCCGAATCTACCGGAGATGTAGTCCTCTGTGCGCTTATCACTGGGTGAACTGAATAATTCCCGAGTTGGTCCGAATTCAACAAGACGACCGTGTCTAACCCCATTGTCATCGAGTTCTGCGGTGAAGAAAGCGGTCCGGTCAGAAACTCTCGCGGCCTGCTGCATGTTGTGTGTGACGATCACGATGGTGTAATCCTTGGCAAGCTCACCCATGAGGTCCTCGATCTTGGCCGTTGCGATGGGATCCAAAGACGCGCACGGTTCATCCATCAAAATGACATCAGGTCGGACGGCGATGCAGCGCGCAATGACTAGGCGTTGTTGCTGCCCACCGGAAAGAGCGTAGGCACTCTTCTTGAGATCGTCCTTGACTTCGTTCCACAATGCCGCACGTGTAAGGCACTCCTCAACCAGGTCATCGTAATTACCCTTGATGCCATTGACCTTTGGACCATAAGCAACGTTTTCATAGATCGATTTAGGAAACACATTGGGCTTTTGAAAAACCATACCGACACGGCGCCGGACCTCAATCGGATCGACATCAGGACCATAAATATCTGTGCCGTGATAAGAAACGGTTCCTTGAACACGAGCCCCTGGAATGAGGTCATTCATTCGGTTGAAGGAGCGCAGCAGCGTAGATTTGCCACAACCACTTGGCCCAATAAATGCAGTGATTTCGTTTTTGCCAATGGGCAGTGTGACATTGCGAATTGCTTCGTAGTCACCATAAAAGACACTGACATCGTCAAGGGAAAACACCGTTTCGCGGGCATGCAATGGAAGTTCACTGCCGTGCCTGAGCATGGAACTACTCAGGTTCAGGGTTACTTCATCGGGTGTGCTCATTATTGCCTCTCGGTGTTTACAGGGTTCACTTATGTCTACCAGCGCTTTTGAGTTCTATTGCGAATCCAGATTGCTATGAAATTCATTGCCAGCAGGATCACGAGCAGCAAGACAATCGTTGCAGCGGCGAGAATTTGGAATTCCTCACGCGATTCTTTGGTCCAGTTAAAAATTTGGATGGGCATAGTGGTGTAGTTCGAAAGAACACCATCAGGATTGAATGTAATGAAAGATACGGCGCCGAGTAGGAGCAGTGGAGCGGCCTCACCGATTGCTCGGGACAGTGCGAGGATCGTTCCTGTCGCGATTCCCGGAATAGCGGCAGGAAGGGTTTGCCGGTAGGCGGTCTGCCACTCGGTCGCACCCAAAGCTAGTGATCCGTCGCGGATGCTGCGTGGAACAGCGCGGAGTGCTTCCCTGGTGGAAATAATGATCACGGGAAGTACGAGCAATGCCAGAGTCATTGAGGCGGTAATCACACTTTGCCCCAGCGCCAATGCGCGTGCAAACACCGCGAGACCCAGGATGCCGTAGACGATTGATGGAACAGCTGCAAGATTCTGAATGTTGACCTCAATGAAGCGCTGAAACTTACTATTTGGTCGAGCAAACTCCTCCAGGTAGAGAGCGGCCATGATGCCCATAGGGAGAGCGATGAGAGCGGTAAAGGCAATGACCCAAATTGATCCAGTCAGTGCCGACTGAGCTCCAGCGTTTTCTGGGTCGCGCACCGATGGCATGTTTGTGATCAAGCGAAGGTCGAGCCGAGGCCAACCTTTCACGGTGACGTAAATCAGGAGAACCGCGAGGGTGAAAACGCCCACTGCTAATGCTAGGAAGAGCGCCCACATGAAAATGCGATCGCGCAGTGGCGTGCCTTTGCCGGAAAGAGACTGAGGTGAAAAACTTTGTGTCTGATCCTCGAGGGATTGGCGCGTGCTCACTGGTACACCTGCCTGAATCTACGCACCAGTCGGATGCTGAAAACGTTCATGACGAAGGTCAAGATGAAAAGCAGGAGTCCAACAGCAAAGATTGATTTGTACTCGATCGATCCCGTTGCGAGGTCTCCAGAGCCTGCAGCCGCGATGTAGGAGGTCATTGTTTGCATGCCTTGGAGTGGATTAAGTGTTAGCTGCGGTTGGAGTCCCGCAGCTATGGTTACGATCATGGTCTCGCCGATTGCGCGGGATATTCCCAGCACGAAGGCAGCCACAATGCCGGAGAGTGCTGCGGGAATCACAACTTTCATGGCGGTTTGACGCTTGGTGGAACCCAAGGCGTATGCGCCATCCCGCAACCCGGACGGAACAGCGGCCATTGCGTCTTCGGAGAGGGATGCAATGGTGGGAATGATCATGATGCCCATGATGATTCCAGCAGAAAGTGCGTTGAAAACTTCAATGCCAGGAAAAATTTTGACCAATATGAGCTGCGTGAGAAATTCGAGTGCAAAGAATCCGAATACAACAGTGGGGATGCCAGCAAGGACCTCAAGTGTTGGCTTGAGCACTTTTCGCACACGGAGTGACGCGTACTCGGAAAGGTAAATTGCAGAACCCAGACCCAAAGGGATTGCCACGATAATGGCGATACCCGTGATAACGAGAGTGCCACTGACAAGAGGAAGAACCCCAAACTCCCCATTCATAAACAGCGGTGTCCAGGTGGTACCGAAAAGAAAGTCGCCCATTGGGATTTCAGTGAAGAATTCGATGGATGGGATCAGCAGTGAAATGACGATCCCAAAAGTTGTGAGCACGGAAACCACGGCAGCAAGCAGCAAAAGACCGCGGATAACGCGCTCCCCATAATGTGGCTTTGACCGCCGCAGCGAATTCGCTGCGGCGGTCAAAGCGGTTACATCTGGGTTAATGGTGCTCATGAATAAATTTACTCAGTTCCCACTTGAGCCATGAGGGCGTTGAAGTCAGAAACCAGTTCTGCTTGCGCATCCTCACTGAGCGGGATGTAGAGAGCGCTTTTGGCGATTTCAGCGTCATTATCAACGTAGTACTGGAAGAACGATGCAACCTCTGGGCGAGCTAGCGCCTGGGTTGAAACATAGACAAACAGTGGGCGTGAAAGCGGTGTGTATGAGCCGTCCCGCGCTGTTTCGACGCTGGGAGCGACGCAGCCGGCGCCAGAATCGATTGACACTGCTTTGAGTTCGTCGGCGTTCTCTTCGTAGTAGGTGAAACCGAAGTAGCCCAAGCCACCTTTGCTGCCACTGACACCTTGGACGATTACGTTGTCATCTTCGCTTGGGGTGAAGTCCGTGCGGCTTGCTCCTTCTTCACCATTGATTTCGCCGGTGAAGTAGTCGAAGGTTCCGGAGTCTGTTCCGGGCCCAAACAATGCAAGGGGTTCATCAGGGAATGAAGGATCAATTTCATTCCAGTTGCCCACCGTTGAATTAGGAGCCCAAATCTGTGCGAGTTGATCCGTGGTGAGACAGTTTGCCCAGTCATTGTTCTTGTTGACAACAACGGTCATGGCATCGATCGCCAGGGTAAGTGAGCCCCAGGTAATTCCATTGGCTTCACAGTCCGCTGCTTCTCCGTCCTTGATCGGGCGTGATGCGTCATTCGCATCTGTTTCCCCGCGACAGAATTTTTCAAAGCCACCACCGGTGCCACTTGACCCAACTGTTACGCGCACACCTGGGTTTTCATTCTGAAAGTCCTCAGCTGCAATAGCTGAAAGGGGATAAACGGTGGATGAACCGTCGATCATGACACTGCCGGAGGTGCCATCCGCGTTACCTGAGCCATCGGTGTTGTTGCCGCCGCCGCAGGCAGCCAATGTCATGGTGAGAGCGGTGAGTGCCGCGCCAAAGCCCACCACTGATGTGAGCTTGTATTGCCGTGAGGCCATGTGTTAACTCCAATTCGTTTTCCAACAAACAGTTCACTTTGAGCGGACTTTGTGCCCGTTGGACGCAAAATTAGGTGTGCTGAGTGGACACAATGGTCCTTCAAAGTGAACAAAAGGTAAACAGATATCGACAAATAGACGAACTAATTCATGCGGCTAGTTCCCAGGGACATCATGTTGCTCAATATTCACAAGTGTCACTCGACCATCGGGCCCAAATGCCCGATGAACGACGAAAAAAGCCGCCGGGGACAACTTGTTGGCCCAAGGGAATTCCTGGATAGCGCCCGTGTTGAAGCCGAGAACTCCGAGGGTCGTCTCGAGGATAGTGTTCATGACAGGTCTATGTGAGCACACCACCGTGGGGCGTGGGTCATGCATGAGGCCCGTGATGAGTGCTCGTGTTGCATCTGGATCTTGCTCGTGCCCGTGCTCGCTTAGTGCATCGGCAACCTCAATTTTGGTGTCGAGGAACTTGGCATAGCGATGCAATGTCTCACGACATCGAACAAAGGGAGAGGAAACTAAGTTTTCGATGCCAAATGCATCAAGTGCGTCAACGAGGACTTTGCTCTGACGCCGGCCCTTTCCTGAAAGTGGTCGAAGCCCATCTTGATCACCGGAAAAGTCAGAGCGCTTCATTGCCTTTGCATGACGCAGAATGACGAGAGGTGAGGTCAAAGGAACGGAGAGTGCTCGTTCAAGAAAGACTTGATCCTGCTTATAAGTCAATTTCTCTGGAGCCTGATCGACATGAACCCAGGCGATTTCATCAACTTCTTCGTCGGGTGCGAAACCAACATCTTCCCTGACGGTTCCGCTCCAATAGTGCACGGCTTTACGGCCCTCAGCAACGTCATAGTTATCAATGCCAAGGTAAGGGCCGAGCGCAACTCGAAATCCCGTTTCTTCATCGCACTCGCGAACTGCTGTAACGGGAATGATTTCGGTGCCATCCACTTTGCCCTTGGGAAATGACCAATCGTCGTAACGAGGCCTGTGCACCAGTAGAACAGAGTCTTGGGAAATTACTACTGCACCGCCAGCAATAATTTGAGCAGACTTGGTCATGTGCAACCCAAAGCAATTCCGAGGGCAAATGCAGCAGCTTTATCTGTTTCAGGATCTGCTGCAACAGATCGAAGTGCGGAGTGAGCGGCGACGCTATTACGTGAGTCAGAAGCCGACGTAGTCTTCATTGGGTGCTGTTCAAGAAGCTTTGAAGCCTTCTTGGGAAAAACGGGAGAAAAGAGTTGGGCTATTAATAATTGTGAATCTGCGGGAATGGCTTTCCAGAACTTTTGTGGGATGTATGCAGAGTCGGTAACCGGAGGAACTCGGGCAAAATCCATGAGATCGCTGAAAAGATAAAGGTATCGATCACTGCGCTGGGCCGCGACCGCGCTGGACTGGGCACTTAACCCCTTGCGCGCAAAAAAGGAACTAATGGCATCGCGTGCCTCATGACGATCGAGTGGATCTTGCACGAATTCCACTGCGCGGAGGGCGGCCTCGCGTTGGGCGTCAAAGACTGAGGGCGATGTCAACTCGGCGCGCAACCAAGAAATCTCAGAAAGGATCTCGGCGTTTTCCGTTGGTTCCAGAAAAACGGATAGTGCCTGTAGTAATTCGCTGAGGTTCCCGAGTTCCCGCTCCAACTTCGTGGCCGAACCAGTTGCATGTGACGTTACTTCGGCGGTGACCACCGATCGCACCTGCTGCGTGATGGCCCAACGAATCAAATCGCACGGTAAGGCGGACCTCTTGGGCACAGGCAGGATGGGAACATCCGGCTGGCGTCCTGCAATGGACCCAAACCCAGCGGCCGCCTTGCTCACAGAGCTCGTCTGGGCACCGAGGCCCCTGAGTTCGGCAACAATTTTTCGGGCTAACTTGGCACTACCGTGAGAGAGAAGTTCCACTTCTATTTCACGGAATGAGTCAACGAGCATGTTGCCTTGAAAGACTTGTACGTGGTCGTCGACCACTTCCACCATGGCTTCGCCTTTCTTGAACACCGTGAAAGGCAAACGCTTGGTCTCAACTCGGGCAAGTGGGACCAGCTCGGCATCTCGCAAAAGTGCAGCAACCGTGCTGATGAAATCAGCGGGTGGAAACTCACCCGGATCTGCGCTGAGCAGTTCATCGCGGACCGAAGCACCTGGAATTCCAACTTCACCGAAGGCGGGGATTTTGAGGTGCCAGCCATCATCTGAACCCCCGGTGCGTTTGCGCATTGTGATTCCCCAGCGCAACAAGGTGGCATCGGTGGTGTCGAAATACGTTGCGGACATCATTCGCTCGGGTTCGGCTACTACTTCGTTGGACCCTTGGCTGAAGTCGGGGACTTGGAAGTCTTCAGGCACCCGAAACTTGAACTCCACCTCACGGTTGGTTTGTGCTGCGCCTGCGCCCATGTCTCTAACCTATCGACCCGTGATTAGGCCCGATCCTTGATCGGGTCGACTTCACTTGAGCTGCTGAGAGCCGAGGGGCGTTTACTCTTGATAGCGATGAGGAGTTCTTGAATATCTGTCAAGCGAGTGCCATCGGCATCAAAGAGCCTGCGGGTCCATGAACCATCTGTCTGCAGGTCCCAGGCAGCAGTATTGGGGGCGAAACCGAGATCGAGAATCCCCTCAATCTCAGCGATCTGTTCCGGGTCCGCGATGCTGACAAGGGTCTCGACCCGTCGGTCCAAGTTGCGGTGCATGAGGTCCGCGGAACCGACCCACACACTGGGGTTACCACCGTTGGCGAAGGAATATACGCGACTGTGCTCAAGGAATCGACCCAAGATGCTAATGACCCGCACCGTGTCACTGAGCCCAGGAACTCCTGGCCGGAGTGCGCATATTCCGCGTACCCAAATTTCAATGGGTACGCCAGCCATCGAGGCTCGGTAGAGAGCATCAATGATCGGTTCATCTACCAGTGAATTGCATTTGAAACGAATTCCTGCGGGCCGTCCTTCCATTTGGTGCTCGATTTCACGTTCGACCCGTGCGATGAGCCCTGCTCGAACTGAGTGAGGGGCGACCATCAAGCGGTTGTAATCGGTGTTCATGGAATACCCAGAAAGAACATTGAACAGGTTGGAAACGTCCTCGCCCACTTCGGGATTACATGTCAAGAGCCCAAAATCCTCATAGAGACGGGCGGTCTTGGGGTGATAGTTGCCCGTTCCAATGTGGCAATACCTGCGGAGTTGATCGCCGTCGTTACGCACAACCATGGACAATTTGCTGTGCGTCTTAAGCCCTACCAGACCATAAACCACGTGAACGCCGGCTTGTTCAAGTTTGCGGGCCCAGTCAATATTGTTCTGCTCATCAAAGCGGGCCTTAATCTCAACAATCGCAAGGACCTGCTTACCTTCTTCGGCGGCTTGAATCAGGGCATCCACGATTGGGGAGTCACCAGATGTGCGATAGAGAGTCTGCTTGATAGCGAGTACATGCGGATCGTGAGCCGCTTGCTCCAGAAACAGTTGCACGCTGGTGGAAAAGGAATCATATGGGTGATGCAAGAGGACATCGCGCTCACGCATAATGCTCAGAATGTCTGGTGCGCTGGCACTCTCAACGTCAGATAAGGCGCGTGATGTTTTTGGAACAAACTTGCGCTGTTTCAAATCGTCGCGGTCAATGCTGATGATGGTCCAGAGACCTGTCAGGTCCAGTGGACCCGGCAATCTGAATACTTCAAGTTCATTGATGTCCAGTTCACTGACCAAGAGCTCAAGTACGTAGGGATCAATATCCTCTTCAACTTCAAGTCTGACGGGCGGGCCAAATCGCCGGCGGACTAGTTCGCGCTCTAGAGCCTTGAGCAAGTTTTCGGCGTCATCCTCTTCAACCTCAACATCTTCATTGCGCGTTACGCGAAATGCGTGGTGCTCGCAAATCTCCATTCCGGGAAATAGTTCATCGAGGTGAGCTGCGATGACGTCTTCGAGTGGAACGTAACGCTGGGGAGCAACTTCGAGGAACCGTGGCAATAGTGGTGGAACTTTGACGCGGGCAAAGAGTTTATTTCCGGTTGTTGGATTGCGAACGACAACGGCAAGATTGAGCGAAAGCCCACTGATGTAAGGGAAGGGATGTGAAGGATCAACAGCCAAAGGAGTGAGAACCGGAAAGATTTTGGAATCAAAAAACAGATCCATATCTGTTTTTTCAGCCGGAGTGAGTTCATCCCATCGCAACACCTCGATGCCTTCATCGGAGAGTGCGGGGCGGATCATGTTCAAAAAGAAATCGGCCTGTTGACGCTGCAGCGCATATGCGCGTTCCCAAATATTCTCCAAAACTTCTTTGGGGGTTAAACCGCTTGCGGCACGAACTGCAATCCCGGTTGCGATGCGACGCTTGAGACCGGCCACCCGGACCATAAAGAATTCATCGAGATTACTCGCGAAAATTGCGAGAAACTTTGTGCGATCGAGAAGGGGTAGGCCAGGGTCTTCGGAGAGTTCAAGTACGCGTTTGTTGAACGCCAACCAGGACAATTCGCGGTCCAGAAAACGATCTGCAGGCAGATCAGAGTCGAGATCCTCGCGCAGAATGATGGCCGCCATTTCACTCGTGGGCGGCCCGTCGGCGGAATAATCCGAAATACTCATGGGCATATCGTCCCACGACCGGTGAAATTGCAGGTAAACGAGAGATTTATTCCTGGAAAATCACAGGTTCAAACGACGTTTGTACATGACATCACTGTCCCAATGGACAAATCCAAGCTCCGAATAGAGCTCGATGGCTCGATAATTGTTAGCGTCCACGTACAGCATGGCTTGGCCCAGACCCAGAGATCGAAGGAAATTCAGGCCCACCAAGGTCAAGGCCCGACCAAGTCCGCGGATATGCGCTGCAGGGTCGACAGCCAAGACATAAACCTCGCCGATCGGGTCGTGATTATGTGAGGCCTCACCCCGTGGGCGGTCATCATGTTGATGGTCACTATGTGGATGGTGATGCCCAATGGGAGGATCGCCGTGGACTTTTGTCCAGTGGAACCCCACAACGCGTGAATCAGAAATTCGTTCAGCGATAAAGAACCCTTCGGGGCAGAACCAGCTTTCGGCTAGACGGCGACGCAGATCTAACTCCGTCCAAGAACTTTGGTCGGGCAGGTGCGCGAAAGCTCGCTTATTGATGTCCAGCCAAGCGTCGATATCCCTTGATTCATCGAATTCCCGGATCTGTATCCCCGAGGGTATTTCTGGCTGCGGGATTGGTGCAAAGAGCGAGCGACGCATTTGCCACAGGGACCGAGTCATTTCAAAGTGAGCCGATTGCGCGAGTGCTTGAGCACCGGGGGTTTCACCGTGCGCCCACAAGCGCAGCCGCCCATCGGGAGAGAGAGTGATCACTTGGTCAACTAGTTGCCGTCCAATTCCCATGTTGCGCATGTTTGGGAGAACAGCTAACTCGGCGCTTGCGCCCTCAACTTGATCAGTGATGTCAACATGTGCGTAGCCAACGATTGCCTGTTCATCGGTGTCCCCGTTTGGCTGAGGTGCGATAACAGCAAGTACATGGTGTCCCTGTTCATCGCCGCCATGACGTAAATGCAACCAGGCGTGTTCATTCAATGGTCGGGCACCATCAGCAATAGTTGCTTGTTCGAGCAAGTTGTTCACACCAGAAATCTGTTGTGCATCAAGATGTGCGCAAGTAATGAACTCAAGGCCAGAAATGTTCATGTCGGGTCAGGTTTAACTGCGAGACGTTATTGGCGCTGCTGACTCCTCAGCAATATTTGATCCGTCAGCGACAAACCTATAACCGACATTGCGAATCGTGCCAATCATCGCTTCATGTTCGGAGCCCAGCTTGGCTCTCAGGCGCCTGACGTGAACATCGACAGTTCTCGTGCCACCGAAATAGTCGTAGCCCCAGACTTCCTGCAAGAGGACCGCTCTCGTAAACACTCGGCCGGGGTGGTGAGCTAAGTACTTGAGGAGTTCAAACTCCTTGAACGTGAGATCAAGAGGTCGTCCGCGAAGCCGGACCGAGTAGCTGACTTCATCGATATGGAGGTCACCGAAACTAATTTGTTCGGGGCTAGCCTCAGCAGCAATCCCGAGAGTATCCAAACGTCGGGTGACGGATACACGCAGGCGTGCCTCTAGTTCTGCTGGCGAAGTGGTGTTCAACATGAAGTCATCGATACCCCAGTCGCCTTGAACAGCGGTGAGGTTGCCTTCTGTGGTCACCAAAATGATGGGTGCTCCAGCCCCGGTGTCGTAGAGCAGGCGGGTGAAACTGCGAACGGCGGGGAGGTCGATTCGACCGTCAACCAGTAGCACATCAACACCATCGACTGCCAAGAGTGAGGCTGGTTCTGCGCCCATGACTCTGACCTGATGGTTGAGTAGGCCAAGTGCAGGGAGGACTTCAGCAGACGAATGCATTGCGCGCGTAAGCAGAATTATTCGCATGACACCTCCTTTGCTGAGCCCTAAGGATACCGATCGAATTCCGACCACGGTCATTGGCGCATAAAAAGGTGCGCCCACGGACATAACTTGGGCGCTTGACGGAGTTGCAGCACTTGGCACCAAAATAGGGGAGTGCGATCTGAATTTACCCTCTTTACCAGCGACTCGGTTCGCATTGAAGGTACGCACGTCACCTACGCCAAAGCCAAGAATGACCCGGATCCAATGGCTCTAGGAATTGTGATGGCACACGGGTTCACGGGAAATCGCAAACTGGAGGATGTCCAGAAAGTTGTAAATTCACTCCGAGAGTTTGGCGGTGTGCTCTCCTTGGACCTCCGGGGCCATGGGGACAGCGGGGGCGAGGGCACCATGGGCATGGATGAGATCCATGACATTGATTCAGCCGTGATCCACGCCCGCGACTTTGGCTATCGCACAGTTGCAACCATCGGTTTTTCAATGGGCGGCTCCATTGTGTTGCGCCAAGGATCGCTGTCATCGGGCATGGCCAAACCTGATGCAGTCGTGAGTGTGAGTGCTCCAGGATTTTGGTTCTACCGCGGCACCAGGGTCATGCGTGTCGTACATCGACTCATTGAGAGCAGTTCTGGTCGGTTGGCACTTCGAGGTAAAGGAGTGCGCATAACAAGCGCGCCATGGCCTGAGCCTCCGCCCATGTCTCCGGAGCAGGCTGTGGAAAATATGGGCCACATGCCGCTTCTCATTGTGCATGGAGATGTCGATCGCTATTTCCCCCTTGAGCATGCCCACGCCCTTGAAGCCGCGGCGGGGAAAGCGGGCAACCCAAATGTTGAGGTGCTGATGGTCGAGGGTTTCGGTCACGCCGAGAGCGCGATCGAGTTGGAAACACTGGATCGCATTGGGCATTGGATGCGCAAACAAGCGTCACCCGAGTGAAATTGCCCGACGGGGGTAGAGTGCGGTCATGCTAGAAATCGTCTACACATCACTGCTCATCATCGCCATCGCAGCCGCTGGCCTGTTCTCCTTCTATGTGGTGGCCAAACTCTTCAAGGGTCAAGGCTAAATCAGTGACTGAAGGTGCTCACGTAGATCTTCCTTCTGAAATCATGCCGATCTCGTGGCTGATTGGTGGTTGGGTTGGCGTGGGACTTGGTACATATCCAGGGATCGAAGACTTTCAGTTTGGTCAGGAGGTCGTCTTCTCATGCGATGGTCGCCCATTTCTTACCTATGTATCCCGCAGTTGGCTCCTAACTAGTGATGGAGAGCGCGTAAAACCATTGGCCGCGGAGTCAGGCTTCTGGCGTCCACGTCCAGAGAACAATGTTGAAATCATGTTGTCGCACCCTACGGGTTATTCGGAAATTTATATTGGTACGACCGAGGTGCTCGGTTTAGAAAATGCCACGATTACGAGTGCACGTGCCATGTTGAAGACAGACATTGTGGCTCGCACCGAAAGCGCAAAGCCCTATGTTCAGGGTGAGCGACTTTATGGGCTCTTTGATGGCAAGTTGCACTGGACCTTTGACATGGCTGCCATGGATCACCAAATGCAAAACCACCTCTCTGCCACATTACGCCCGGCATTCGAGTAAGGGGCGGGTGTATTCGCATGTCGCAGGATTGGGCGGATCGGTTACGAGAGCAAGGCTTTCGCATTACCCCACAGCGTCAATTAGTCCTTGAGTCGGTGAACACACTTGAGCACGGTACCCCTGAAGAGATCTTGATTGAGGTGCAAAAGACTGCTAGCGGCGTGAACCTCTCAACGGTTTATCGAACCCTTGAAGTTCTGGAAAGTGTTGACCTCATCACGCACACGCACATTGGTCATGGATCACCCGTGTATCACTCCAAAGAGCAAGCGCCGCATATTCACCTAGTGTGTGACAAGTGCGAAGTTGTCACCAGCATCCCAGCAGCTGCCGCGAGTGAATTTGCTGCAGATCTCCTCGAGACCTATGGATTCACCGCGCACATGACACATATGGCGGTTACAGGATTGTGTTCTATCTGTTCAAAGAATTCGAGGACTTGATCATGAAAGCGATCCCGGCACCTGAGGGCGATCCTGATTTCGGTGTTCCCTGGCATTTTGGTGACCCGCACAAAGAACAGATTGCCCTTCTCGCAGGCACCGCGGCAGTTGACCTCTCTCACTGGGGTGTCATCACGGTCACGGGTCCTGACCGTCTGACGTGGTTGCACAGCCTCACCACCGCGCACATGGAGTCTTTGCTGCCGGGTATTTCCATCACCGCATTGGTCCTGAGCCCTCACGGTCATGTCGAATTTGAAATGCATGTCGTGGATGATGGGTATTCCACTTGGTTGATTACTCCGCCTCACACAGCTGAAAATCTTGTGAAGTATTTAGATTCAATGCGCTTCATGTTGCGCGTAGAGGTCAGCGACCGCAGTGATGAATTCGGTGTGGTCTGGGAGCCGATCCGCGAGATTGATCCCAGTTATCCAACGTGGCTCACGACCCTGGAATTTGCGGGTCTGGGTTCAACAGAATCTGGTAGTGACCGAGGTGGATCAGCAGACAAGTACGTCGTTGCAAGACCCGCACCTTTTGTGGGACGAGAAGTCATTGTTCCTCGTGCTGAGGTACAAACCCGTATTGAACAATTCCCAGAACGAGCAGGAACTTGGGCGCTTCACGCGATACGTGCTGCTGCCGCAGTCCCTCAATTGGGTTGGGAAACCGATCACAAGACCTTGCCTCACGAAATTGGCTGGATTGGCACTGGTGTTCACCTGAGTAAAGGTTGTTACCGTGGACAAGAAACCGTTGCTAGGGTGCACAATTTAGGCGCTCCACCTCGACGATTGGTGCTGCTTCACCTTGATGGCAGCCAACATGGCTTGCCCGTGCATGGAGCACCCGTTCAGAATGCTGACGGCAAAGCAATTGGATTCATTGCAACTCCAGCGCGCCACTATGAACTGGGGCCTATTGCCACGGCTGTCATCAAACGCTCAACGCCTGTTGATGAAGTTCTACATGTCATTGATGGTGACACGGTGATTACAGCATCACAAGAAGTCGTCCTCGCGGGAAAGAACTAGGTTCTCAGGAATCAACATCAATAATCAGTGTCATGGGTCCTGCGTTGGTTAGTGACACGCTCATGTCTGCTCCGAACGTGCCTGTCTCCACATGTGTTCCTAGGTCCCGAAAACTTTGAACTACGGCAGCAACGAGTGGCTCGGCCACGGGTCCGGATGCGGCCGCATCCCAAGTGGGACGCCGTCCCTTTTTTGTTGAGGCGTAGAGAGTGAATTGGCTGATAACGAGAACGGGAAGACCGAGTTCTCCCAGGCTCAACTCGCGAGGGGAACTTGGCGGGATACAAATGTGATCAAACTGGGAAATGAATTCCTGGTCAAAGATCCTTAGTCCGTGGATCTTCTCCGCGAGCTTCTGAGATTCACGAGGCGTATCGGAGTGAGTGGCACCCACCAAAACAACGAGTCCAGGGCCATCGAACTCTCCAATTACTTGATTGTTCACTGAGACTTTGCCATTGACTGCCCTCTGGATGATCGCCCGCATGGAAACATCATGTCATGTCGTTACACGTGGCATGCCATGATCAGCGAGTGCCAACAACTAACGCACCGGACAATGCTCGTGCCACTTCTTCCCGTGCCACAGCCATTCCACTTGCCGCATATTCGCGGAGCGGTGTGCTTGAAGGCGTCTTATATGGTCACGCGGTAATCCTTGATCCCGCTGGCAATGTCTCGCAGTCGTGGGGAAGTACTACTGAACTATTTTTCCCACGATCTTCGAACAAGATTGCCCAAGCCACCGCCATGTCTCGATTAGGACTTCAACTACCTCAGCACCTACAAGCGCTTACGGGGGCATCTCATTCAGGTGAGGCATTCCACATTGAAGGTGTGCGTGAGATTCTGAATTCGGTGAATCTCACGCCCGCGGCATTACAAACGCCGTCGGAGTTTCCGTTGGATCGAGTGGAAAGAGACGCATGCATTGCGCGCGGTGAGGAGCCGGCTCCCATTCTTATGAATTGTTCGGGCAAGCATGCCGGCATGTTGGCCACGTGCGTCATTAACGGGTGGGATGTTGACACATATCTTGAACTGAACCACCCAATGCAGCAAGCGATTAAAACCGAACTTGCATCGATGGCCTCTGCAGATATTGATGTCATTGGAACAGACGGTTGCGGTGCACCCGTTATGGCGTTAACACTTCCCGCTCTCGCGAGGCTTTCTCAGAATGCGGTGCTCTCGGAGTCAGGAACGCCGGCACGAACCGTTGCGGATGCATTTAGGACTCACCCCGAATATGTTGGTGGAACTCGTAGGGACGTTACGCACTTCATGCAAAGAATTCCAGGGCTTCTCGCCAAGGACGGAGCCGAAGGTGTTTACACCGCAAGCTTCGCGGATGGTCGAGCAATTGCCCTCAAAATGGAGGACGGCTCAGACCGCGGGCGTAATGCAGCGATGGCTGGCATTCTCGTTTCGATGGGTGTTGGGCCCGAGTTGGTCAAGGAGTACCTCGATCAACCGCTATTGGGTGGAGGGCGGGTAGTCGGCTCCGTCTATCCGCTGATCTAAACCCCAGCTTGAACGGTCTCAACCGTGCAGTGACGTATCTCACGCTAACTTAAGCAAGCATCTCCGCTTGCATCTGCAAGCACCCTGTGTCATAGTAAAGCCATGGCCGGAATAGATGTCAGTGGACTCGGAAGCTTTATTCGCGATCAGCGTGATCAGGCGGAAATGTCGATTCGTCAGTTGGCGAAGGCAGCCGAAATATCTAACCCCTACCTCAGTCAGGTCGAACGTGGGCTTCGCAAGCCGAGTGCTGAGATCTTGGGTCGCATTGCCCAAGGCCTCCGTATTTCAGCAGAGACTCTCTACGTTCAAGCAGGGATCCTGAGTGAGCGTGACGGTGATGAAGTAGTAACCACTGCTATTGCATCCGATCGAACCTTGAGTGAACGTCAACGCACAACCCTCCTACAAATCTACGCTGCATTTCAAGCCGAAAATGCGGCCGCTCACAAAGTTGAAAACCCAAATAACACGATTAACAGAGAACAGGAATAAGAGAATGGAAGAGAACAACGTATTTGCAGAAACACCAGAATCATCCAATACATTCTTTGGTGTTCAGATTCCCAAGATTGATCTCTCAAAATTAGAGATGCCCAAGGTGGAGTTCCCTAAATTTGAACTGCCCAAGGTAGAGATGCCCAAGGTAGAGATGCCCAAGTTCGAACTGCCCAAGGTTGAGTTCCCCAAAGTTGATGTGACCGCATTCAATGAAGTTGCTTCGACCGTGAAGTCTGCAGCATCGGATTCTGTGCTTGCCGCAACCCAGGCAGCGAACAAGGTTCGCAATAGCGCAGCTCACACGGTGACACTGGTGCGCGAAGCTGTGGGCGTCTAGACGCTAATCCAAATTCATTCAGTCGGCCCCGCTGGAATTCCAGCGGGGCCGACTTGTAATTAGGGCGATCAGTTAGCATCCACACATGGGAATTGATGGATTGGTATTGATGGCGCTGTGGGCAATCTTGGTGGCAGTAAAAGTCTTTGCACTCTTTGATTGCATTCGCCGCCCGGCCGAGTATTTCCCATATCTGAACCGTCAATCAAAACCGCTGTGGTTGATCCTGACGGCGGTTGCGCTTCTCACTGGACTGGCGCCGGGACTCACGCTTTCAATATTTGGAATCGCTGGAACAGTGATCGCACTCGTCTACTTATTCGATATTCGCCCCAAGATGATTGAAATAACTGGCAAGAAGTACTGACAGTTGTGGGTTAAGCATCGAGTGCAATGCGGATTCGACGGAATCCCTTGCCCTTATTTTCAACTTTAAGAACCTTGATCGATCCAATCTGTGAAGTATTTGCCACGTGTGTACCACCGTCGGCCTGAACATCGAGCCCGTTGATGTCAACAATGCGCACTATCTCAATGCCTGGCGGTAGCAGGTTTGATGCGGTGCGAATAACGTCAGGGATGGCAAAAGCTTCTTCGCGAGTCAATTCGTAGGCGCTGATGGCGCGATCAGTGCGAACTTCAACATTGCAGGCAGCCTCGATTGATTCCTTAAACCCGGGCGGAATCTCATCCAGATTGAAATCTAGGCGTCCCGTTAGTGGATCCATGTTCGAGCCGGTGACTAATGCGCCAAAGTCGCGGAACACCACACCCGAGAGCAGGTGCAAGCCGGAGTGCGTGCGCATGAGGGCAAAGCGTCGTTCGTTTTCTAGTGCGCCGGTGACCTTGGTACCGACGCTGGGAATGGGGTCTCCCTCTGCGGGGACAAGCCAGAGGTCATCCTTGCGACGCACATCAACGATTCGCGTTTGCACGCCATCCCACAACAACACACCGTGATCCGGTGGCTGTCCGCCGCCACCTGGGTAAAACGCGGAGCGATCTAGAACAATGCCCAATTCGGGATCAACCGCAAGAACTGTTGCATCCCAATCGCGCAGATCAGAGTTATCAAGTTCAAGTCGAGATGTTCTCCCATGCTGGGACATAGCTATTTCTTTCCTTGATTTGCGACAGCAGCCGCAGCTTCCCTCGCAGCCTCGGGGTCCAAGTACTCGCCCCCGGGGACGATCGGCTTAATGTCCTTATCAAGTCGATACACCAGTGGAATCCCAGTTGGAATGTTGAGTGATGCGATGTCTGCATCGGAAATTCCTTCGAGATGTTTGATCAACGCTCGAAGTGAGTTTCCGTGAGCAACAATCAGGACTTGTTCGCCTTTGCGCAGGTGATCGGCCACGATTATGTCTTCCCAGTAACCAACCATTCGGAACACAACATCCTTGAGACATTCGGTTGTTGGCACTGCATCAGGCGGGAGGGCTTGGTAACGGGGATCGTCATTTTGTGCGTATTCGCTGTTGGGATCGATCGGAGGCGGCGGAGTGTCATACGACCTGCGCCACAACATGAATTGCTCCTCGCCGTATTCAGCGAGAGTCTGAGCCTTGTCTTTACCTTGAAGTGCTCCGTAGTGGCGTTCGTTGAGACGCCAGTTGCGAATAACTGGCAGCCAGATGCGATCGCAGGCATTGAGCGCCAAGTTGGCGGTCTTAATGGCGCGTTGCAACAGTGAAGTGAACACAACGTCGGGTTTGAGCCCTGCCTCCTTGATGAGTTCACCAGCGCGCTTGGCCTCTTTGCGACCTTTATCGTTGAGGTCGACATCTACCCATCCCGTGAACAGATTCTTTTCATTCCACACAGATTCACCGTGGCGAACGAGGATCAAGGTGTATTCGGTTTCAGACATGCACCAAGTCTGTCAGATTAGTCGCGATGCTCAGCCAGATGGGCAAATGCGGCCAGGTTTGCCGTGGATTCGCCGCGCGAGACGCGCCAATCCCATTCTTTACGAATTGCGGTGGCAAAACCAAGCTCAAGGATTGTGTTGAAAGAATTATCGGAATAGTCAGCCACACACCCAATGATTCGATCGATTTCAGTTGGTGAGATGGCAGTGATGGGAACTCGTCCGGCAAGGTAAATATCGCCCAAGGAATCAACAGCAAAGGCAACCGCATAGGTTTTCAAATTCTTTTCCAACAGCCATCGATAAACATCTTCAGCATTCTCATCAGGCCGTCGCGCAACGAAAGCATTCACTGTCACGGCAGATTCGCCAATGCTGAGCGAGCAGGTGGTTCGAAGCTTTTTTTCTCCGGGAATCGTGACAACAAAAATATTGCCCACTAATTCATAAGACAAATCGTTGGCATCAAGATAACTCGTGATGATTTCTATGGCGAGATTGCTGCTCACGCGTGAACACTTTCCTGCGACAGGGCCAGCGAGTACGTCTGGAGCAGTCCGGCGGTGGTGTTTTCCCAACCAAAGGACGCAGCGTGCATCCGTGCACCGGCTGCAAGTTCATCCCGGTGCAGTGGATTCATGATCAACTGATTGAGGACATGCGAGTAGGCGATTGGGTTGTGCCCGTGAACGAGTTGCCCACTCACGCCGTCAGCAACTGCGGTGGTGAGGCCACCGACCGCTGAAGCGACGACGGGAGTTCCACACGCCTGCGACTCAATGGCAACAAGCCCGAATGATTCGGAGTAGGACGGCACAACGGTGAGATCGGCCGCCCGATACCAACTCACGAGTTTTTCACGAGTACCGGGCGGTTCAAAACGGATGATGTCACTGATGCCGAGTTCGGCAGCTAGGTTGGACAGCGATTCGGGGTGCTCCAAACCTGTGCCGGATGCGCCGCCACAAATCACGACTACCAGTGAGCTTCGTAATTCGGGGCGCATTGCAATAAGTTCCGCCGCAGCACGAATCAGAATGTCAGGAGCCTTGAGCGGTTGAATGCGACCCACGAATAACAGAACAGTCGCATCAAGTGGCAGTCCAAGTTCCTGTCGGGCCGTGGATTGCGGTCCCGGGGAGAACGAATCGAGATCGACGCCCGGGTTCACAACATCAATAGCCCGTGGATTTGCGTCGTAGAGGTCAATGAGCTGCTGCGCCTCGACCTGCGTGTTTGCAACCAACCGGGAAGACACGTCAACTACCTGCTGCTCACCAATAATGCGCATTTCGGGTTCTGCTCGATCCCCTTGGGCGATATCGAGATTCTTCACGCGACCCATCGTGTGCATGGTGTGAATGAGTGGAACTCGCCATCGCTCTGATGCGAGCCACCCCACCTGACCGGACAGCCAATAGTGTGAATGGATCAAGTCGTAGTAGCCCTCGGGTTTAGCAGCTTCTGCGCGAAGGACTCCCGCTGTTACCGCGCAGAGTTGACCGGGCAGATCATTTTTGAGTAATCCCTCAAATGGTCCGGCAGTGATTCGTTTCACCGTAACGCCGGGTGAAAGTTCAACATCATTGTGATGGGCGGAGGACGTTGCCCGTGTAAAAATATCGACTTCAACTCCGGCCAACGCTAGGCGCTTTGACGTCTCAACAACGTACACATTCATTCCGCCCGCATCGCCCGTACCGGGTTGATCTAGGGGCGAGGTGTGGATTGACAGAACTGCAATCCTTTGAGGCAACATAGTTAAGTTGTTGTGCCTAGTTAGAAAGCGATACTGCTACGTAGGGTTCACCGGTCACGATCGTTACCACTCGTTTAGACACTGACACGGCGTGGTCGGCGTAACGTTCATAAAAGCGGGAGAGAAGTGTGACGTCGATTGCTTCCTCGACGCCGTACTTCCAGGATGGTGACAGAACGATGGTGAACAATTCTCGGTGAAGTCGATCCATTTCTTCATCGTGACGGGCGATGTCCGCGCAGAGTGAGACATCTTGCGTTGCAATGACCGAGCCGGTCTTTGACACGATGGCCTCTGCCAAACCACCCATTTCCGCGAAGGTCCCGCGTACTTCTTGAGGAACCGCGACCTTTGGGTGACGCATGCGAGCTTGTTTCGCCACGTGCTCGGCGAGGTCTCCCATTCGTTCGAGCGAGCTTGAGATCCGCATGGATCCCAAGATGCTGCGCAGGTCTGAGGCCACGGGTGCTTGGAGGGCAATGACCTCGAAGCAGCGCTCTTCAATGGTTGCGGTGAGGATGTCCACTTTGGCATCAAAGTCGATCACGGCCTCAGCCAACTGCAAATCGGCATCCAGGAGGGCTTGTGTGGCCCGATTCATTGCAGAACCAACGAGTCGAGTGACCTCAACAAGGTCTGCATTGATGTTTTCGAGTTGTTCGTAATAGGCCTCGCGCATGACCACTCCATTTCCGTTGGTAACCCAACTTTACGCCTCAGGGGCAAAATTGCATGAAGTGCGGACCCCTGAGGCATCAATTTGGGCTCCTGCGTGCCCTAAAGTGAATGTGTGGCAAACAAAAGGTGAATTCCAGGTTCAATTGATGGAACCTTGTCCGAACTTTCACCATTTCCGCTATCTCTGGTGATTCGATACCGCAAAAGCGCCCTATTCTGTGCAACGTGGCGATACGTAAAAAGGACATGGCTGATTCAGTCGATGTACCAACACCCCGGGCTGCGGCTATTTATCCGGCTGTTTCTGAGGAAATAGTTCGAATCCTCTCGATTTTGCCTTCCGCATCCCTGGTCGTTGCACCCGATGGCACGGTTTTACGCGCCAGTTCACGAGCTCTCACATTAGGAATTGTGAATAGAAGCTCTCTGGCCGTTTCCGATATTGCCGAGATCGTGGCCAAGGTGGCCGATGACGGCTCCCCCCGTGAACAGGTTCTTCGAGTGCGGCGCCCACCTTTGGGTCGAGAGTTACTTGAAGTGAAGGCGCGAGTCGCGCCGCTGAGCTCGGGAGCGATCTTGGTTCTAATCGATGACCTTGCCGAGGAACGACGTGTCGATGCCGTGCGCAGAGACTTTGTTGCCAACGTGAGCCATGAACTCAAAACTCCCGTTGGTGCGTTGTCGCTCTTGGCTGAAGCAGTTCTCACTTCGGCTGATGACCCAGCTCAGGTTGAACACTTTGCAGAAAAAATGCAAGCTGAAGCTAAACGCCTTGCCAGTCTTATCCAGGATGTCATTGATCTTTCACGTTTGCAGAGTGATGACCCCATGAATCGTGCGGAACTTGTTGAAACGGATGTCCTGATCAATCGTGCGATAGAAGAGGTCAAGACCCTTGCCGTTGGTTTGGGTGTCGAGATCATTCGAGGTGAAGATGTTGATTCGGTGATTCTCGGAGACCGCGGGCAACTTCTAACAGCTCTTCGCAACCTTCTCACCAACGCTATTAGTTATTCCGCGGCAAATACGCGTGTCGCTGTTACCACCCGCGAAGTTGATGGAATCGTTGAAATCTCAGTGCGGGATGCAGGAATTGGAATTCCTGCCCATGATCTGGACCGAATCTTTGAACGTTTTTATCGTGTTGATCCAGCACGGTCTCGAGGGACCGGAGGCACTGGCCTTGGTCTTGCAATTGTTAAGCACGTGTGCCAAAACCATGGTGGGCAATGCACTGTGTGGTCTGAGGTAGGAACTGGTTCAACCTTTACCCTGCGAATCCCCTCTTATAACCCGATGCTCGATGATTCCCGTGGCCCCAGTGAATTCACAGTCGATACGCTGTCCGTGGTGAAGGGGAAAAGCCTGTGACACGAGTCCTTGTCGTTGAAGACGAAGATTCTTTTTCTGATGCCGTTTCGTTCATGTTGCGCAAAGAAGGCTATGAAGTCTTTATCGCCTCGGACGGCAACATGGCATTAACTGAATTTGACAAGCACGGACCGGACTTGGTTTTACTTGACCTCATGTTGCCTGGAATCTCGGGAACAGAGGTGTGCAAAACAATTCGCGGAAAGTCCTCAGTTCCCATCATCATGCTGACCGCTAAAGATGGCGAAGTGGACAAGGTTGTTGGGCTTGAGCTAGGGGCCGACGACTATGTGACCAAACCATTTTCATCTCGCGAACTACTGGCTCGCATTCGTGCGGTGCTTCGGCGTCACGGCGAACAGGAAGAATTGTTGCCGCTCACAGTTGAAGCAGGCGGTGTCCGAATTGATGTTGAGCGCCATGTTGTGTCCGTGCGCGGTTCGAATATCACGATGCCGCTCAAGGAATTTGATCTGCTGGAATTTTTAGTTAGAAACTCGGGTCGCGTCCTCACGCGAAATCTACTGATCGACCGAGTGTGGGGTGCTGACTACGTTGGCGACACAAAAACTCTCGACGTTCACATCAAGAGGTTGCGCGCGAAAATCGAAGAAGACCCCGCAAATCCCGTGCATATCTTGACTGTGCGGGGTCTGGGCTACAAATACGAGATCTAATTGCCTGTGGCCAAGTTTTTCTTGACCATTACCCTTGGTCCGCCCGAAGAGTGGACACTTCACTGAGGGTCAGTAACGTGAAATCGACTGCGGTACTGTCCGCTTCTTGAACGCGATTGAAGGGCACCCAAAATGATTGGCCTTGGAACGATCATCAATGTCACGACCATCGTGGTCGGTTCGTTGATCGGTGTCGTCCTCGGACACAGGTTGCCCGAACGCACCCGAGCGGTTGTCACGGATTCATTGGGCATGCTCGTATTGGTAATCGCAGCATTTAATATTTATGCGCTGAGAGACCAAGCCTGGATCGATACCGTGGGCAGTTCAGCGACCCTGCTGATCGTGCTCGGTGCGTTGATCATTGGCGGAGTGGCGGGCTCTCTTTTGCGCATCGAAATGCGGCTTGAATCATTTGGTGGATGGCTTCAGAGAAAGTTCTCGAGCGGCGATGCATCGATTTCCCGAGCTCGGTTCATTGAAGGCTTTGTTGATGCCAGTTTAATTTTTTGTATTGGCCCACTTGCCATTCTTGGCTCATTGAGCGACGGATTAGGCATTGGCATCGAGCAGCTTGAATTGAAGGCAGCTCTCGATGGATTTGCGTCCATCGCTTTTGCCGCGAGTCTTGGCTGGGGCGTAATGGCCTCAGCAATTGCCGTAGGGATATTCCAAGGCTCACTAACAATTATTGCTGTCTTCGCTGGCTCATTCTTGACAGACGCAATGGTCGCTTCAATCACTGCAACAGGTGGTGTCCTCTTGATCGGAGTAGCGCTTAGGATTTTGCGCATCAAGTCCATTGCGGTGGGGGATCTCCTGCCCGCCTTGATTGTTGCACCAATACTCACTGTCATTGTTGCTCAATTTGTTGGTTAGGGGTCCAGAATGAATCAGGTTTCAGTGGGGGACAGAGCCCCCGAGTTCACTTTAATTGATCAAAGTGGAGAGAAGGTCAAACTCTCAAACTTTAAGGGTCAGCGAGTGATTCTTTACTTTTATCCGGCAGCGATGACACCTGGCTGCACCAAGCAAGCATGTGACTTCACCGACAATGTGAACATCTTTAAGGGTGCGGGATACGCCATTGTTGGGATTTCTCCCGATTCACCGGAAAAACTAAATCAATTCACGGAGTTAGAGTCGATTGCGTTTACTCTCTTGAGTGATCCCACCAAGGAAACAATGGCCGCCTACGGTGCCTTTGGTGAAAAGAAATTGTATGGAAAAACGGTGACAGGTGTCATACGGTCAACATTTGTGATCAATGAAAAAGGTGTCATCGAACAGGCTTTTCGCAATGTTAAAGCCACGGGTCATGTTGCGAAAATGATGCGCGAATTGGCATTAACGTCCAACAAATAAATTTATTTATTGGCCGGGGGTGATGCCCTCATATATGCCTGTCGGGGGAACGATCAGGACATCAAGTTCTGCCATTCCTGCATTTGCAAATTGGAGAGTAACGGGAACATATGAACTCATGGGTGCCTCGAATGCATTTGAATTCACGTAATGAACTGAGTCCCAGCCGAATGAGAATGAGTCACCTGGCATCAACTGAACCGCCGTTCCGACAATCTCTGCGACCTCACCGTCAATGGTTGCTCCAACAAGTGCATCGGTTTCAAGGCCTTGATTGGTTGCCCGCATGAGCAGGGTTGCCGTTGTGCCGGGACCTTGGACCACGGTGACGTTGTCAACCACGATTCCGCCGAGATTTGCCTGAGCACCGTTGCCTGAAGGGTTGGTGGCCTGGACGTTTGTGGTGGCCTGCTGCCCGTTGAAACACCCTGTCATTACGGGAATGAGAAGCGCAAATCCAGCGCTCGCGAGGGCAATTTTTCGTACAGGCGTGGAAGTCAATGTGGTCACGGCCACGAGGATAGCGGGCATGGGGAAGTGAGCGTTATCTGCACGGCGTAAATTGCTGCCTGATCCGGTGAAAATGGTCCGTGGTAAAGTTGGGGACTCTGAAAGGGGTTCATCCATATGGCTTTTAAGGTCGGCGAGACAGTTGTCTACCCCCATCACGGGGCCGCACTCATTGAAGCGGTCGAAATGCGGAAAATCAAGGGCGAGGACCGGGAATACTTGGTTTTGCGGGTTGCCCAAGGTGATTTGACCGTTCGTGTTCCCTCGGACAATGTTGATTTGGTCGGTGTCCGTGACGTGGTGAATGCAGAAGGCCTCGATCGGGTGTTCAGCGTGCTGCGACAGCCATACACCGAGGAACCCACCAACTGGTCCCGCCGCTATAAGGCGAACCTGGAAAAGCTCTCCTCAGGCGATGTCATCAAAGTGGCTGAAGTCGTCCGTGACCTTTGGCGTCGTGAGCAAGACCGTGGGCTCTCGGCAGGAGAGAAGCGAATGCTTGCCAAGGCACGTCAGATCCTCGTCTCAGAACTTGCTCTTGCTGAGAAGACCGATGAAGTCAAGGCGGAAGCAATGCTGGATGAGGTTCTCGCCTCCTGATTCAGGGGCAAAGAACACTGTAGAAAGTTGGGGAATTGACCCAAACTGCCGTTTTAGTTCCCGCGGCTGGTCGCGGTGAGCGACTCGGACCGGGGGCCCCAAAAGCATTACGTGAACTCGCAGGTGTGCCCATATTGGTGCATGCCGTCACAGCACTTGCTGCAAGTCCTGCAGTAGACCTCGTTGTTGTTGCTGCGCCCGAGTCTGAATTGGACCACGTTTCCGCACTTTTGGGACGATCATCATTTTCCGCCGAAGTCAGTGTTGTGGCAGGTGGTGAAACCCGGCAGGAATCAGTTGCGCGAGCGCTCATTACCTTGCCCGCGGATGTTGATGTAGTTCTGGTTCATGATGCTGCCCGACCACTCGTTCCGGTTGAAATGGTGAGCGCCGTAGTTGCAAGTGTCCGCGGTGGAAACCCGTGTGTCATCCCATGTCTTGCGATAACTGACACAATCAAACAGGTTAATGGGAGCAATCTTGTGTTGCAGACCGTAGACAGAGAATCATTGAGAGCCGTACAAACACCACAAGGATTTTCGCGTGAAGTTTTACAGCAGGCCCACGCTGACGCCGACCCTGATAATGCAATGACCGATGACGCAGGCTTGGTCGAAGCCATGGGTGTTCCCGTTCTAGTCATTCCAGGTCACGCGGAAGCACTCAAAATCACTAGACCGTTCGATGTCGTTATCGCTGAGGCAATTCTGGCGCGAAGGAGAGCAAGTGGCACCCTCACCTGATAGCAATCACAAGTGCCCAACCCCGCTGGTCGGCATAGGAACTGACGTTCACGCCATCGACCCCAACCGACCAATGTGGATGGCTGGACTGCACTGGCCCAACGAGCCAGGGCTTGCCGGTCACAGTGATGCTGACGTTGCGGCGCATGCGATTTGCGATGCACTTTTATCAGCCGCAGGACTGGGAGACTTAGGAGAAGTCTTCGGCACAAGTGACCCCCAGTGGTCTGATGCATCCGGTGTATCGATGCTGAGTCACACGGCCCAACTAGTTCGGTCACATGGTTATGAAATAAATAATGTTTCAGTTCAAGTAATTGGTAACGCACCTAAAGTTGGCACTCGGCGCCAAGAAGCTCAGGATGTTCTCAGCGCTGCCGTTGGTGCTCCGGTTCGAGTTTCAGGTACTACGACCGACGGCCTCGGACTCACGGGACGCGGTGAAGGTGTTGCAGCTATTGCTGTGGCCAGCGTGATTGAATCCGCTTAGTGTGCCAACGGATAGAGTTCAACTCGTGACTTTGCATATCCACGACACCGCCACCCGAACTCTGAGGGAGTTTGTCCCCTTGGAACCTGGCAAGGTCGGGATTTACCTGTGTGGAGCAACAGTTCAGGGCCCCCCGCATGTGGGCCATATTCGTAGCGGCGTCGCCTTTGATGTCGTGCGTCGCTGGCTGAGCGCCCAGGGTTATGACGTCACGTTTATTCGTAACGTCACTGATATCGACGACAAAATCATTCACAACGCAGGGCATGAGGATGTTGCTTACTGGGTTGTTGCCTCGCGCAATGAGCGGGCATTCAACGATGCTTATGAGGCACTCGGCTGCCTGCCACCAACCCATGAGCCTCGTGCCACAGGTCACATCCCCGAAATGATCGAACTCATGCAGGAGATCATCGACAACAACCACGGCTACGCGCAGTCGGGCGATGTTTACTTTGACGTTCGCTCTGATGCAACGTATGGCTCATTGAGCGGACAAAAAGTCGATGACATGCTTGCAGCTAATGATGCTGTTGCACAAGGTAAAAGGGATCCGCGAGATTTTGCAATGTGGAAGTCAGCCAAGCCTGATGAACCATTCTGGAACACACCGTGGGGGCCGGGCCGCCCAGGATGGCACATTGAATGTTCAGCGATGGCCCGCAAATATCTCGGGAAAAATTTTGACATACATGGTGGCGGAATTGATTTGATTTTCCCGCACCATGAAAATGAGATAGCGCAGTCCAAAGCAGCCGGCGATGGATTCGCTCAATATTGGATGCATAACGCCTGGGTGACAACCGCAGGCGAGAAAATGAGCAAGTCCCTAGGTAACTCACTGTTGGTCAGTGAAGTTCTCAAGCGAATCCCGGCCATTCATTTGCGTTACTACTTGGCAGGTTCGCATTACCGCTCAATGCTGGAATATTCAGATGCATCGGTTTTGGAGGCAGGACAAGGGTTCACTCGGCTGTCAGGATTTATTGATCGTGCGATGGAAGCCCTAAAAATCTCTGAGGTCAGTGTTGACCCGGAATCGCGCCATGAAAAGTTTGACGCGGAGATGAATAACGACTTCTCAGTGCCCAATGCAATCGCGGTGATTCATGAGGTGGTGCGCGAAGGCAATACAAACCTGACGAACGGGGATCTAGATTCGCTCCAGGCGAATGTGGTGTCTGTTGTCTCAATGCTGGATGTTTTAGGCATGAACCCGCTGGATGATCAGTGGATCATTGAGTCAGGGGATAATCAACAAATCATTGGTGAGCTCGTGCAGGTCGCCATCAATCAACGCACGGAAGCACGGGCGCGCAAAGACTTTGAGGCAGCCGATGCCATTCGATCAGACCTTGAACGAATCGGGATCGCCCTGGAGGATTCCAAGGACGGTGTGCGATGGTCAATTCGCAAGCCCACACAAACCGAAACAACACATTAAGGCGGATGTTTTCCCATGGCTGGTAATTCCCAACGCAAAGGCGCAATGCGCAATGCGGGTACAAAGAAGGGTCCGCAGGTCGGATCAGGTGGCCAACGTCGCGCCAAACTAGGCGGTCGTGGTCCAACGCCGAAGGCTGAAGAGCGTCCGCACCACCCGAAAGCCAAGCGCAAAAAAGCAGCAGAGAAACGTAGCGCGAAACTGCCTGCCGGCAGTGGTGCTCGTCGCGCCGAGCGGACCAAGTCACGCGCCGCGGGCCAGCTCATGGGCCGTAACTCGGTTGTTGAAGCACTGCGTGCCAAGGTCCCAGCCAATGCACTTTATGTTCAATCGAAGGCTGATGCTGATGATCGTTGGCGTGAATCGCTCAAGATTGCTATTGCTGCGGGCATTCCACTCATGGAGGTCCCTCGCACCGAACTGGATCGCATGACCGATGGTGGAGTGCATCAAGGTCTCGTTCTGACTGTCCCTGAATATAAATACGCGGATATAAAGGAAATTGAGAAGTCCCAATGCATCATTGCCT
>Ga0181564_10000468_pt1 | contig 35837 bp, 29 predicted proteins | sample 011ome_24_FD_134512 | JGI IMG/M metagenome (GOLD analysis project Ga0181564, IMG submission 134512) | Coastal salt marsh microbial communities from the Groves Creek Marsh, Skidaway Island, Georgia - 011513CT metaG (megahit assembly) | ecosystem: Environmental > Aquatic > Marine > Intertidal... | reverse complement strand
TGTAAGTTAGGTCTTCGAAATAGGGGATTTTACCAGCCCAGCTGACTAACCTAAGCGGATACACTGATTTGGTAGTATGATGGAAAATCAAACCAAAATCCTCCTGCATTTCGCTAGGAGCTTCTTTCTCAGGTAGTCTCGATGTCAATTTGCCTTGATGAATATAAATGATTGGCGGTGTAAATAGATCATACCCAGTTGAGTTTTGTTCCCATTTGGGAGCCAACCACCTCACCTTTGATAAACCCGGGGCAATGGGTATTTTCCCGCTTCTCTGGTAAAAAGACAATTCCTTGTCATCCCAGTCAAGAATGGCATCCTCGGGTGATAGCATTAGGCCCTGCATGCATTTTATGGAGGAAATCTTTTTGGTAGGAATGAAAATAGTATCTCGATTTTTTCTCAAAGAAAGACTTTCACTGCTGGATTTCCAGTATTTGGGAATTACAAATTCAGAGATGGATGTCCCTGCAATTATTTGACCATTCGCTTGAGTGATCTCAACATTACTTCTTCGTGGAATTTTTATTCCTACAACTTCTGCCTTCTCCCAAGTAGTACTTTCTCCGCTCCTGTGATAGAGAAAATGGCCAGGAAGAAGGTCGGTTTCTTTTCGGGGACTAATTAGCAAAGCATCTCCGGTATTGGAAATCTCGAATTGCGAAGAGCGCGTCACTGCGGTCACCGGATTTTTCTTCTCTTGTCCAACAAAAAATTGAATGACAAAGCATAACAAAGATAAAGCTAAGATTGCTTTGTCATAATATTTGCAGAGAAGATTTTTCATTAAATAACAGTCAAAGCGTATCTTTTATCTGCTCAAGTAAAGTCGAGTAAATCTCGATATCTTTACCCGTCTTGGGCAACATTTTGATAAAACTTTCTATATTGAAATTTACTTTCGTAATGTACTCTATATGAATCGTAAAGACTGACCTTATATTTCTTATAATCGGAATAATTTCGGATTTTTCCTCCCCCTCAAAGGCACTTGGCAAATTGGATTCATCCATAGAGCCCATCCGAGAAGTTGTAAATTTTCTTACCGAAAACGGTGGCCGCAACTGATTAATAAAGGATCGAGCGTTTTCTGTTCTGCCATCAAAAGAGATCTCGAAAGCTAGGGAATCAATTACATTTACCCTCCTTACCAAAAATGTGTCATCCAGTGGATACATTAGATCGGCCCCGATATGCTTTGAGTCAACGGGGCCAGCCGCTTCTCTTTTAATGTAGTGGAGGTTAATGTTTTGATCCTCGGACACGGAGGACGCCAAAGCATCAATTATTTCCTTAACTATTTTCGCCTGTGTATCTAGTAAATTTGCTTCCTCTTTTGAAAAGCTTGGCCAAAAACCTTCGTATGACCCAAATCCAAACCCAAACTTTGTCGGCGATTCAATAGGACCACCAATAACATTATCTGAGTCGAGATTCGATTGGGCAAAACTTATGCCGCCATTCTTGCATCTTAAATGTAATGAAGAATATAGTCTGACTAAGTTTGCATTTACGCTAGATGTTGAGGCCGGAGAATGATTGGAGTAAATGTTGTTTTTGCTATCAAGAAAATCATCCCATAGTAAACGCTGGCCCTTGATAGCTGTTAAAAAGTTCGCGAAATCCTCATTGGCAATCTTGATGTCAGATTCTATGGATTTATCTAAATAAAGATTTTCTTCAATTTGAGATACTTTGTTTCGCAGGTTACTATTCTCGTCCACTATTTGCTCAATTTTTGCTGACTGCAAGAAATGCAAAACTACCAAAGCTGAAAAGAGCATGGCCAAGCCTGCAAGTAAAATAAAGAAACCTTTTTCTCTTTTTATCATTCCGCTAAGTTGATCGATAATTGGATTTCAAAATGAGTGTAAAATCTATTAAACAAATCACCTTTCCCGTCTGTAGAAAAAACTTTTTTCTCCAGCTTTCTTACTTGCTGTAACCCAGAGAGGCGCTCAGTAAGCAGATCTTGTGTGGCACTATTGGCGTCAATTAACTTGTTATTTTTATCTCCCTTAGAGTCACCTTCATCGACATCAACTGCAACAAGATAGCGCCCTTGTAAAATTAATGAGCAAGTCGACTTGGGTAGACTTTCATTAACAGATAAATTTTGATTCGTCGGCACATATTCAATGGAATCAATCCAAATATTTTCGATACCTACGCTTTGCGTGATTGCCTGTAGACTATTGATGAGCCTTGGTTGCGAATAGAGTAGTTTACTTTGTTGGGTGAATTGAGTTACAAACTCAGCCCCTTTTTGGTTTATTATTTGATGTGCAATAAGAAATTTATTTTGATCACCAACTTTACTAAGTGCCTCTTCTTTACTTCTAAGTTTTTCTGTTAGTAATTCATTCTGCTCCTGCTCACTTTTTTCGGTAGCCATTTTTGCCAAGTAACTAGGCAGCGGACTAACAGTGAGGAATATTGCAGCCAAGCTTAACCAAATTTTTTTCTTCTTAAAATCAATGGTTCGAGAAAGGCTCTGCGGGAGAAGGTTAATGACTTTCTTTGAGCTGTCATTCGCTTGAGAAAGTAAGGCAAACCCTAGTGACTCAGTGAGGTTGTAGGGGAGTTGTGCCTCATCATGCTCACTGACATCATCCGTGACCCTAACTAGTTCTCGAGGCTCTAGAATAAGAACCGGTAAAGCCTGTGCCTGCGAAAGAAACTCGATAAAGTCGGGATTTTGTGCCGGGCATCCAGTTGCAACGATAATTTGAGGTGATTTACCTTTCTTTAGCCTTTTATAGGTTACCAACGATCGAGTAATTTCTTGGACTGTTTTATTATAGTAATTATGTGATGCTGTTTTTAATATATCTAAAGCGGGGTCTTCTTTTTTTAAGTTAAGGAGATTCGCAAAATAATTTAACTTAAGTTCTTCTGCTTTATCCAGAGGAATACCAAAACTTTCGGATAAGCTTTCGGTTAGTGCATTTCCGCCCAGATTAATCGTCCTAACCAAATAACCCGAAGCATTGGAGAATATTAGGTTAGTCGATCGTGCCCCGAAATTAATGAGCATCTTCTCGGCATATGGGTGAAACTTCTCACTCTTAGATAGAACCTCGTTATCCAATATTGGCCCAGGGCAAAAGTGTGTCGGCGTCAAACCACATTCACAGACAATCCTGCAGACTTCCTCTATAAATTCAGGCTTTACTGCAAATGCTAAGATTTCTTGTTCGATTCCATCGTCATCGATTACCTGGAAATCCCAAACCATTTCTTCTAGTGGAACCGGCATTTTTTGCCCCAATTCATAGGATACGATTTTTCTCTGCTTTGCCTGTTCTACCTTGGGGACTCGAAGTGTTTTGGAGAGAAGCTGGCTACTTGGGAGTATAACTTTAGCATTCCCCTTAATGCTGTTTGCTTTGCACAAAGATTTTAATGCTGATCCCGCATTTAAGATCCACTGGTTTTCGCTTGTTGAATCCTGGAATGTTGTTTGGCTGGCAATTTTGTCCAACCCAATCTCATTTGAGCTAAAGGAAAAAACCGCAACTGTGACGCGATTTGTGCCCAGATTGACAACGATTTCCTTGCTGGCAGGCATCTCTGTCCTGAAATAGAATTTAAAAGTTTAGATCAACCGGGCCTAAGTCCCTTAAATAGGAACCTTCTATTTTATAGCCGGGTATAAGAATTCCATCATTTTTCGATGATTTGCTCTTGGCTTCACTTCTAAACTTATCCAACACTTCTTTTGAGCGGTGGTTTTCAAAAGCGACCGAATCGGATGTCTCAAGAAATAAACCTCTACGAGAAAACTCTACGACATGACCAAGAGCAGCCGGATAAGCTCCCCCAAACTCATCCCTTTCAGCTATCGCGGCAGGAAAAAGAAAGTGAGCGATGTATTTGTTTCCTTGTTCAAGGATCAAACATTTGAGTGCCGATGAGTAGTATTGAAAGTTTGCAGGATCCGTCTTACCTGTCTTTGTAAACTTTCTGGCAAAATCGTTGCGGAAGCAAAGATACAGCTTGATTTCCAAATCATCGATAAATTGAGGATTAAAAAGTTCTTCTCGCGAACTCGGCTTTCTTCCCTCTAAAGCAGCCAAGTCTGGGTGCGAGACGACTTCAAAAGGCACTGATATTTTTAGCCAGGCGTCGGAGTCCCGCTTAATCGTTACTTTGCCAGCGAGGGAAACAAAGCGGTCCACATCGCTAGCCTGAGCAAAGGAAAGGTTGGCTGTTACCATTAAGAAAAGAACTGCAGGAAGAAGGTTGTTTAGGATATTCATTGTAATTATAATGGGGCAATCAGTCTTCTATACTAGCACCTCCTAAACAAGCCTTTTTTAAATGAAGTTCAAGATATCCTGCTTGCTGTTCATAAAAAACAAGCACGATCAAATCCTAATGCTGCAAAGACGAAAATCTCCGAACCGTGGTTTCTGGAGCCCGCCTGGTGGTAAGCTTAAAATGGAGGAGGGTGAATCTCCGTTCGAATGTGCCCGAAGAGAGGCACTGGAAGAAACTGGCTTGAGCCTCGGTTTTAAGGACTTGCACTTGTTTGGTTATGTTTCTGAAAAAAATTACGAGGGAAAAGACCATTGGTTGATGTTCCTTTTTGAAAGTCACATTCTCCTGGATCAGAAACCTCCTTCTTTTGATGAGGGATCGTATGAATTTTTTTCTCGGTCCCAAATTGATTCCCTAGACATTCCGCCTACAGACGCAGAGTTGATCTGGCCATTTTACGACCGCAGAGAAGTTGGCTTTTGGGGAATCAATGCGGATTGCGGAGCTGACCAGCCGAAATTAGTGATTGAAGCGTCTCCTGAAGTATAGACAATATAATACTTTTTATTATTTTTTTCTAATGGAAGGCCTTCATCACGACACTGACTTCGCGGAACCTCATTCCGTTTCTGCAACCCCTCCACCTGAGCAAACTATCGGTAGTGCCCCAGCGGAAGATTTTTCAAAATCTCCCGCGAACCAAACCTTAACCACCGAAGATAAAATTAGCTACTATTCTCAGATGGTGAGGATTCGTAGATTTGAAGAGCGCTCCCTGCGTGCCTACCAGCAAGGACATATTGGCGGTTTTCTTCATCTCTACATTGGGCAGGAAGCCGTCGCGGTTGGCTCTGTTTCTGTAATGAGTGCGGATGATCATATCATAACAGCCTACCGAGACCATGGCCATGCACTGGCGGTTGGCATGGATATGGATGAGTGTATGGCAGAATTATTTGGGAAAAAGACCGGGTGCTCCAAGGGAAAAGGTGGTTCGATGCATTTTTTTGCACCCGATAAAAACTTCTGGGGTGGGCATGGTATTGTCGGCGGGCAAACCCCCCTAGGGCTTGGGATCGCGTATGCCCTCAAATACCAAAAGAAAACGGGTGCCTGTTTGTGTTTCATGGGAGACGGGGCCACCAACCAGGGCCCTTTTTATGAATCCCTCAATCTTGCCTCTCTTTGGAATTTACCGGTTGTCTACATAATCGAAAATAATGGGTACTCAATGGGGACATCCGAGTGCAGGCACTCCGCAGGCGAACCACTGGCAAGGAGAGGGGAATCTTTTGATATAAACTGGTCTGTGCACAAAGGGCATGACCTTTATGAGGTGAGACAAGCGGTCAGCGATGCCCTTAAGCTTGCACATGAATCCCATCGTCCATCCGTCCTTGAGGTTGTCACCTATCGATACAGGGGGCATTCTGTGGCAGACCCGGACCAAACTTATCGCAGTAAGGAAGAAATTGAGGAGTACAAGAAAAACAAAGATCCTATCAACTTGTTTCGCGATAAACTGTTGGCCGAGGGCACGCTTACTGAAGATAAAGCAAAGGATATTGACCAGGCTGCCAAGGATGAATCAGATGCATCATCAGATTTTGCCTTAGCTAGTCCATTCCCGGATCCAAGTGAGCTTATGGATGATGTTTACTGGGAAAGTGATAATCCCGCCGAGAAAACTTCTTCCGGTAGTTTATTTTTTGAATCTATTTAATTTCCATGGCACTAATTACATACAGGGAAGCATTAAACCAGGCACTCTCCGAGGAAATCAAGCGGGATGAACGAGTGGTGCTGATGGGCGAAGAAGTGGCTCAATTCAAGGGCTCTTATAAAGTATCCGAGGGAATGTTGGAGAAATTTGGCGATCAAAGAATCATTGATACTCCCATCAGTGAAGCGGCGTTTTCGGGCCTCGCGGTTGGGGCGGCAATGATGGGCATGAGGCCAGTTGTTGAGTTCATGTTTTGGAGCTTTTGCTATGTTGCATTTGACCAAATTTTTAACAATGCTGCAAATATCCGATACATGTCAGGTGGTCTGATCAATGTACCCATCGTCTTTCGGGGGCCTGCAAATGGCGGGACAAATGTCGGTGCGACTCACTCCCACACTCCTGAAAATTTTGCCGCCAATACTCCGGGTATCAAAGTAATTTGCCCCGCCACCCCTGCCGATGCGAAGGGGATGATGAAGTCTGCCATACGGGACAACGATCCGGTCTGTGTGATGGAGAACACGATTCTCTACAATCTCAAAGGGGAGGTTCCCGAAGATGAGAATTTCTTAATTCCGCTAGGAAAGGCTCGTATTGCCCTCGATGGTAAAGATATTTCAATTATTGCCCATGGTCGATCCGTTCACACCTCTTTGCAGGTTGCAGAAACATTGCAGGAAAAGCATAATATATCCGCAGAAATATTAGACCTTCGTTCGATCAGGCCGCTTGATATTGATGCCATCGTGCAAACAGTGAAAAAAACAAATCGCGTGCTCCTGGTTGAAGAAAACAAGCCCTTTTGTGGAGTGGATGCACAGGTGGCTTACATCATACAAGATCAGGCATTTGATTATTTGGACGCACCCATCAAGCGGGTCTCATGCATAGATACCCCACAGGCTTACAGTAAAGCCCTCGAAAATGTACAGATCCCCAACCATGACCGAGTATTGGAGAAAGCCCTCGAGGTGCTTTCTTAACCGCACATTTTTATGGCTACTATAATCGAAATGCCCAAGTTGAGCGACACCATGACGGTAGGAACGGTGGTCCAGTGGCACAAACAAGTGGGTGATGTTGTTTCGAACGGTGATATTCTCGCCGAGATTGAAACCGATAAGGCCACCATGGAACTCGAGAACTTTGAGGATGGCACCTTGTTGAAGATACTTGTTCCTGATGGCGAGGAGGCGGACATCGGCGCACCGCTCGCTGTGATCGGCGAGCTCGATGAAGAATTGCCTGAAATCAAGCTGCACAAAGAGTCCAAAAATGCCAAAGCGGATTCCCCCCCTCCCCCGCCGGATGCTCCAATTGCACCCCAGGTCGAATCACCGGAAGCCCCTCCGCCAGTAAAGACGGTAGCGAGTGATGGCAGAATTCGTATTTCCCCACTGGCAAAAAAAATGGCCGCTGAAAAAAATTTGGATATTGGCCTTATTCCGGGGTCTGGCCCACTAGGCAGAATTACCAAAGAGGATGTAGATAGCTTCTCGAATGGTGGTGCTGCTGCACATTCTGTCGCTCCTAGCGTAAATGTTGGTTTAGGCCCGGTCAACTCGGCTGGTCGTAGACTTGAGGCTAAACGAATACCCGTCTCGAACATTCGATCCATTATTGCCAAGAGGCTCCTTGAGTCCAAGACCACCATTCCGCACTTTTACCTCCAAAGAGAAGTCAACGCACAGCCCCTTCGCTTGGCCAGAGAGGCAATCAATCAAAAACTTGCTTCCCGTTCTGCGTCTCCCGATCTGGCCATTCGTGTTAGTATGAATGATTTAATTCTCAAGGCCTGCGCAGAAGCCATCCTCGATGTACCGGAAATTAACTCATCCTGGACTGAAAGTGAAATTGTGTTTCATGAAAATGTCGACTTGGCATTTGGTGTGGCCGTACCCGATGGTCTGGTTACTCCGGTTATTCGCTGTTCGCAAAGCCTTAACCTATTGGAGGTCTCCCAGGCTGCAAAATCTCTGATCTCTAAGGCGAGAAACAAAAAGTTATCCCCTGATGAAATGACTGGCTCCACATTTACCGTTACCAATCTGGGAATGTTTGGTATCGATTTCTTCAGCGGCATCATCAACCCCCCCAACGCAGCTATCCTATCCGTGGGAGCTTCAGTCAAGAAGCCGGTGGTTGCCCCTAATGGTGCCATTCAGGCCGGGGAAACAATGATATTGGGCCTCAGCTGTGATCATCGTCTCATCGATGGGGCATTGGGTGCACAGTTTCTTGATTCACTCACCCAAACTCTGGAAAACCCCTCCTTGATGTTAGTCTAGGTTACGGGCACTGCTGACCTGCCCTCGCTATTCTCTATGCTGGTGCCTTCTTATTACGAGCACGTTCATGTGCATCATCAACCAACCAAGTACCAATTTCCTCTAACTGGGCACCCACCTGAGCCTTGGACTCATTCAAGTCCGCGGGATTTGGATCGCCACAACCAAACAGATAATACTTTATTTTTGGCTCCGTGCCGCTAGGCCTGATTGCCACATTGAACCCGTTATCGAGTGAGAGTAAAATGAAATTTTGCTCGACCAAAACTTCTTCATCCTCATCAAGAAAGCCTTTTTCCAAAAAGTCTTTACTGGAGGAGACGACGAATTCACCAATTGAGCGAAGGGGGTTATCTCGATAGGATTGTGTGAGTGCCTCGATGATTGCACTTCCCTCTGCTCCTTCAAAATAAATATTTTTTGTGGTTTCCTGATGGTAGCCGTATTTCTTGTACAACTCATCTAAATACAGCAATGGGTTCTTCTTGTTTGCACCCAAGAAGGCCAAAACCTCCGCGAGTGCCAACGAGGATGCATTTCCATCCTTATCGCGGACTAAGTCGAGGGGCAGAAAGCCATAACTTTCCTCCGCAGACAAAACCACGCAGGTCGAATACCGTGACAAAATCTCCATTCTGGAGAAAAGTTCAGTTTCATCCATGTCCACCGCAATCCCTTCACTCTCTTTAATTTTTAGAAGGGCCTGTTCCTCATACTTTCCAATTTTTTCTGCCATCCACTTGAATCCAGTTGGTGTGTTGATGCACCTAGCTCCGTGGGTTTGAGCTATTTTTGCAAGCATGGGCGTTGTAACAAAGGTCTTGAGAAGGGCGAAAGAGGATGCATTCCCTTCTTTGATAATTTGCTTTTTTCTTAACGCAGTTAGTCGATATTCCGCCATCAGGCAGGCAATTTGGTTGCCCGAAATACAGGTGAACTTTCCACCTTCTCCACGTAAGGCAACCCCAATTCTATCACAATCCGGGTCGCTGCCGATAACCGCATCACTCTTGGTTTTCTTGGCAACACGAATGCCCATTTCCAGGGCTTCTGGATTCTCTGGATTAGGTGACTGAACTGTGGGAAAGTTGGGGTCTTGGTTATTTTGTTCGTCCACAAGAGCGACCTCGACACCGTGGTCCCAAAGTGCAGGTACAGCCGATATTGCCCCGGTGCCATGGATGGGAGTAAAAACAACTTTGGGGGGATTATCTTTAATGATTTCAGGGTCAAGTACCGCATCCTCAAGTGCGGCCTGATAGGACATGTCATCTGAATGCGGTAGGATCTCAAAAACTTCAGGCAGCCCACCCTCTTCCAGCCATGGAATTATTTCCGACAGTGGGATGCTGCTATAATTGCGAACGACTTCTTTGTCATGGGGAGGAACCAATTGCCCTCCATCGTTAAAATATGCCTTAAAGCCATTGTCATGGGAGGGGTTGTGGCTGGCGGTTATAACCACCCCTGCATGGGCATATCGATTCCTTACGGTGTAGCTTAATTGCGGTGTTGAACGCGGGCCATCGAAGAGCATCGCAAATCCCCCAAGATCTGACCAAGCACTGGCAACCAGCTTTGCAAATTTGTCCGAAAAATGACGAACATCATGAGCGATGACAATTCTCGGGCACTCGAGAATACCTTGGTCCGAAATCCATTTCTGTGTGTACTGATATAGTGCCTTTGTGGCCCTTAGGACCGTAATTTCATTGAGCGTGTTACTGCCGACGGCGGCAAATTTAGGTGTCTGACCATCGCCTGCTCCTCCTTTTTCAGTGTCGGTGAGTATTTTGCCAATGGTACGACCGCGCATCCCTCCAGTTCCGAAGGAAAGTTGTTTATGGAATCGGTCATTCAACTCCTCCCACTCCGCTCTTTCCACGAGCTCTGTTAAAGAGTTTACAATCCACTCTGGGGGGGAATCTATATCAAAGAATTCCTTGAGGTTATCGAGTGCACTCGACAACAACAAAGAATCGTTTTGTGCTTCATGGAGCTTTTCTAGGATCATTTTTAAAGATTATATTTTTGCGACTTCTTGGAGACCATTTATCTCAAGCACTATATCGTCTTTCAGTGGTATCGGGAATTTCATTTTAGCACTTTTACAAATAAATTCCTGGCTTGTTGGTGCAAAGGACGGTGAGATTTCAATTCGGTCTGTTTCGCGGGGTATGTTAGCTAGGTCAAACCAGCGGCAAGACCGAGCCATCTGTAGCTCATGGGAGCTTATTATGGAATCTACCCCAGTCTTGTTTTTGATGGGTCCAAACTCTTCTTCACGAAAAATTTTATATATTATAGAGTTTTTTGCCCGAGGCAATGCATCAAAGATAAAGGACTCTAATTTGATCCCATTTGGTTCGGCAGAATGCATAAGTTCGCCTATTTCATTTAGGCAGGGAACTGCCTTATAAGCACGGTGATAGGGAAGATCGTTATTGTCTTCAGAAACTAGGCTTTCAATGAATGTTCGATTGATTAAGTGAATGGCAATGCTGCCGAGCCCATGAAGCAGGTCCCCGTTTTCATCTTGAAGTTGGGCAACCTCTATTGGTATATCACTGTACTCGACAACCTTTATTCGCCCGCCATCCCTGACGAATGTGCCTACCTTCTCGTCCCAAGAGACCTTTGATACTGCCTTGGAGGACATTTCGGCTCCGGCGTTTTCGTGAAGTCCCAGAAAAGTTGGATCCAGGCAATAGACCAATGGGTTATCTATCTGGAAATAACTGAGGTAATCGATGCCCTCTGTGGACATCAATTGGAGAAGCCCAGATTTTTTAAGGGCTTGCAAACAACCGCCGTGGCCATCTGGGCTCATGGCTATTTTGTTTTTAGACTCGAGTAAGAATTTTCCATCCCTTCCAAAAACAGGCAACATGCCCTGCTTAAAAAGGTGGATTTTTTCCCGGGGATATCCGAAGTAATGGTTTTTAACAAAAAAGCCCTCGGTTTCCTGGTGGTTCGCCTCGCTAGTCATTATGAACCACTCAAAAAAAATGCCGTATTTTTGGGAATAATAGTAAAGGGTCTCGGCAAATAATTGAAATAGGGGTTTCTTTGACAATGGGGTGCACTTGTAGGTGCCCTTGGGCCCAACATGGCCCAAGCGGGTACCTTGACCTCCGGCCACGGTGAGTGCTGCAATTCGACCCTCTGCCAAGATTCGCTCTCCTTGCCTAGAAAATTCACTTAATTCGTCGCCCTTGAGGTTTGTGCCATCAATTGCTGTGGCTTGGGTAAGGTCGGTTTTTTCCGCATTGTTGCAAAGTGCTGGGCTCCATGCCCGAAGAGATCTTTCAAGGTCGATATTGTTAAGTTGAACAAGATAATCTTTTTGCTCTTTACCGGTTAGTTCTGACCAATATTTAAACACATGACCCTGCCCGGCGGCATGATATTTCTCCTCAAATTCTTTTGGGGAATCCATTTTAACTTAGTCGCGAGGAAAGCGATAGAGCCACTCCTCCTTCGATCCGTATCCAAGTTCTTTACGAGCCACCTCATCCTGAAAGTCTGGATTTCTCCTTAGTTGATCTAAAAATTCTTGGTGCTGAGTGGCTTCATCGCGGAGATTTTGCAGTTCCTTCACCAAAACGGTCTCTCGTGATTTCCAGTGCGTGTACTCTTGATGTGCCTTGCTTAATTGGATCAACAGATAAAAGGCTCCCACTGTTAAAATAATAAGGGATATGGCGATGGGGGCTCTTTTTTTAGTGATCACTAGTTGCTTCCGTAAATATCATGAAGTCTTAATAATCCCAAAAACTCCCGCGTCTGGTTCTCAACCACGGGCAGGAGGGATATGGGGGATGCTTTTCCTGTTTCCATAAAGTGGAGCGCCTCACCCAGTGCCGCACTGGGTGAGATAGTTGCCGGGTTCCTTGTCATAATGGATTCCGCGGGCAGTCTTAAGAAATTTTCGTTTTCTTGTAGTCCTCTACGCAGGTCCCCATCCGTAACAATTCCAACCAGTTTATTTCCAACAAGAACGCAAGCTGCTCCTAGGGGTTGCTGGGTCATTTTGATCACTACATCCTTCATTAAAGTATTTTTTTCCACACATGCCACTCTATTCGGTGCATGAAGGACATCCGAAGCTTTGAGAATCAGGTTTCTTCCCAGTTGACCCGCCGGATGGGTCTGGGCGTACTCGTTTTCACTGAAATTGCGCTTTTTCATTAATGCAGATGAAATCGCGTCTCCCAACGAGGAGGCCACCGCAAAGCTGGCTGTTGGAACTATTCCGAGAGGGTCAGCCTCCTTATCGACAGAAGCATCAATGGTTACATCCACTTTTTCTCCAAGGGGGCTTTCTTTGTTTCCCAGTAAGCCGACTATCTGGGCTCCTCTTGAGCGAAATATCGGCTCAAGTGCGATTAACTCGGGCGTAGAGCCACTGTTGGAGAGATAAATCACGGGATCTCCTTGTTGGTGAATTCCCAAGTCTCCATGAACTGCCTCCGAGGGGTGGAGGAAACTCGCGGGCGAGCCCGTGCTACAAAGTGTGGCGGCAAGTTTTTTTCCGACATGACCGGATTTCCCTATACCGCACACGACAATTTTATTTTTAGTACCCAACAAAATTTCTACGGCTTTTGTGAAGGAATGTTCGGTTAAGCGAGCAGCGGCTGCGGTTATCGATTGGGCTTCTTTGAGCATAACTTCACGAGCAAGCTCTAGATTACTGGGTGCACTGGCGGTGTTCATTGGATAACTACATACTTGTTTAAACTCCATGAAAAGAAAATTTCCGTTTAGGACATTTATGTTACTTGCTTTTTTTTTCTAACATTCTTTCATTGAGTTGTGTTACAAGTCACTTTTTCTGATCAAAGCCTTCAAGTACTCAACGCTTTACCGCAAGTCGAACAACTGGGCTTGGTAGAAAAACTGAGTTCTCTTACAAGTTCCATCTTAAGTGATAAAAATACTGAGGTAGGTAGGTTTTTCCGTAAGAATAAATGTTTCTACAGAATTAGGACTGGGGACTTAAGGGTTTACTTTGAACAAGTAAGTAACGCTTTACATTGTCACTTTATTCTCCCCAAGAACTCACTAAATGATTTTCTTTTTCGATGCAAATTGCCTGCCTCGGAAGAAATGGTTTTGGAAAACCATCAAAGCTTTTGGGACTATTTGGAGTCTCTCTCCAAGCGCTAGATTGGGGAAAGATTGGGAAAAACTTAGCATGATGTTTAATTTTGTTACTAGGTTTATACTCTTTAGGAAAGTTGTTTAAAGTTTATTCATAGGAAATTAATTTCTTAAACAACTGATTAAAAGTTGCTTGTGAAACTATTAAGATATTTCTGCCTATAATAAGAATAGATTTTAATTTTTTATTTTATAACTCTAATAATTAATCGTTGTGAATTCTTTCCAATTTTTACAAAACGATCATCAATGAAGTTAAAAATTAATCGAGATCATTTCAGTTCGGCTCTTCAGTTGGTTTCCAGCGTGGTTGGCACCAGAAAAACCATGCCTATTCTCCAAAATGTGCTCCTTGAGGCAAAAGAGGGCTCTATTTTGCTGACCACAACGAACCTAGACCTCGGTGTCCGATGTTCAGTTAAGGCAGCAGTTGAAAGCGAAGGTAGTGTAACCTTACCGGTGAAGGACCTAGCAAGAATAATCAGAGAATTAGCCGATATAGAGGTAAGCCTAGAAACGACAGATGGCACAAAGGCGACGATAAGAACCCAAGGGTCCGTTTTCAATGTGATTGGTATGGAGAGTAAGGAGTTCCCCCCTCTGCCGGAATTACTTGAGAGCAAAGAATTTTCTATTTCTCGGGAAGAGATTTCTTCCATGCTTAAAAGTGTTTCCTATGCCCAATCAATCAATGAGGAAAGGTATATGTTGAAAGGAGTTTTCTTCCAATTAAGCCATGAAAGTCTTTCTCTGGTTGCTACAGACGGCCGAAGGTTAGCCGTTACTACTCAAAACACCTCGGTCGACGAGAAGATGGAAGGAGAGTTCATCCTTCCATCGATGACGGTAAATGAAATAGAGAAACTACCCAAAATCGGAGATCAAATAAGAGTTTCCTTTACTGATCGACAAGCAGCATTTCACATGATTGTGGATGAAGAAAAGGAAGAAAGCCTGGGTTATGTTGATTCCATATATTTGGTTTCAAAAGTAGTGGAAGGGAAATACCCTAACTTTAAACAAGTTATTCCAAAAGATGATTTCAACCAAGCCATTATCGAAAGAGACCTCATGCAAGAGTGTGTGCACAGAGCAGCACTTGTTTCCGAGGAAAAAGTAACCCTACGAATCAGGGAGGGAGAAATGGAAATTACTGGCCAGAGTATTTTGGGTGACGCTTGTGAATCGATGAACATAGATTACCCAGGACCCGATTCAGTGGCTTCTTTCAATCCTAGATTCCTCTTAGATCCACTCAAGTCACTTACTCAAGACAAGGTTTGTTTTGAGTTTCGAGACGATATGAGCCCAGGCGTTTTTAAGGTATCCTCAGAAAGTGATCAAAAGGTGGATTTTCTTTGTGTTGTAATGCCTATAAGAACCGATTGATTCTACTTGGGATAAGAGAAGGTTTCTCCTTCAAAATTCTTCATTTCTATTAGCTCTTTGCTTTCCTGTTTGATGTAATTGGGGTTAATGGGAATCTTGCCACCGCCCCCTGGTGCATCGATAACAAACTGAGGTATTGAATAACCAGTCGTATGACCTCGTAATTTCTCGATTATCTCTACACCTTTGTTCACATCGGCCCTGAGATGAGAACTACCCGAGACCAAGTCACATTGGTACAGATAGTAAGGACGAACTTTCATCATCATTAAGCGGTGTATTAAACTACGCATGGTTTGAAGATCATCGTTTATTCCTTTCAATAAAACTGATTGATTGCCTAACGGAATTCCACTCCTAACGATTTTAGAACATGCATCCTTTAACTCAGCAGTACATTCTGTCGGGTGATTGACATGAATACTCATCCAAAGATTATGATGCCGCCCCAATGAATTCAAAAGAGAATCAGTGATGCGTTGAGGCATAAAAACGGGTATCCTTGAACCAATTCGAACAAACTCGACATGTTCTATTTGGGCAAGCGAACAAAGCAAAGACTCCAATTTTTCATCTGAAAGCAAAAGAGGATCACCACCACTAATTAAAACATCCCTAATGCTTTTGTTATTCTTAATGTAATCAATGCACTCCTTATAATTGGGCCTAAATCCATAACCGCTCGCATTGGAAACAAGACGGCTTCTTGTGCAATATCTACAGTAAGAAGCACACCGATCTGTAACCAAAAAAAGAATGCGGTCGGGATAGCGGTGAACTATTCCTGGAACGGGCATGGACCCTTCCTCGCCGACCGGATCATTAGACTCCTGTAGGCTTGTTACTGATTCCAGGAAAGAGGGTATTACCTGCTTCCGAATGGGGCAGTTCGGGTCAGTGGTGTTGATTAGGTTGAAAAAATGCGGGGTCACAGAAACCAAGAGTTTTCCAGCTGCAATCTCAAAACCCTTACTCTCCTCTTCACTTAGGGACAGAAATTTTTCAATATGCTCTCTTTTGGTCAGGCGGTTTTTCATCTGCCATCGCCAATCCCCCCAGTCAGATTTTGGAATGTTTATCCAGTGACCTTGACCAGAAGGCCATTTTGATAATTTATCTTCAGGAAACATGAAATTTATTGTTTAGGTAAAATGAAAGCATAAAAAACATATCAAAGAATACAAGATAGCAATAAAGGTAAACCTCTTAGTAAAAGAAAATTTCGCATAAAATGTGAATAGGAAAAAACAAACAAAAAGAAAATGCACAAGATTGGGAATATCAGGAAACTGAAAATTCCCAAATAGTTGATTGTTGAGTGTACCAAAATATGAAGAAACTAGAATAATGTATGAACCAACTAAATCTAGAAAGAAAACTAGAATATTGTTACTAATAAAAACACAACAAAGTGAAACACTAAAAAAAACAAAAATAATCGGATAAATTAATATATTAGATATAATTGATAGCCCGGAAAAATATTTAAAGTAATCAATCACAATCAAGGAAGAACCTACCGAACAGGCTAGGCATAATATCAAAGCAGTAGCTACATAGAAACGGTATGCAGAACGAAAATCTCTTTTGGAGAACCCCCTAAAGCTCCAAAGAATGACAGCAACAATAGTGAAAGACAATTGAAAGCCTGTCGAAAAAACATCCTGCGGAGAAATAGCCAAAATAATCATTGCGGATATGCACAGTGAGCTAAGAGGGAAATTTTTTCTATTAAGGCTTATTGAAAAAAAGAAGGTAGCCAACATTAGCCAGGCCCGGATAGCAGAATTCGGTTGGTCAACTAAAACCACATAAAAACCACAGGCAAGGAGAGCAATAATACCCCGCAAGCCCAGACTGACCGATAGGCATTTACCGACCAAGTCGAACACTAAAAACAAACACCCAACATGCAGTCCACTAACAGCAAACAAATGCATAGTGCCAGCATGCTGAAATAGAAACCTATCATCTGCGGAGATAGCATGACGATCGCCGCAAATTATGCCTCTAGCAAGGTTGCCAGCTTTATTTAACGGAAGAGAGTGATTGATGAAGAGGGTAATTTCCTCAAAAATGGAAGAATTCTTTTTCAGCTTGCGCCAATCACTAAAAACTAAAAGTCCACTTTGTATTTCATTTTCCAAAAATCTTCCGGCCACCCACATTTCTTCCCTATTTGCTCCACGAACGGTAACCGTACAATTAATTAATTTGGATTCCTTGGGGACTGACCTTATGATTTTATACTCATTACCACCTTTTCCTGTAGTCTCTAAATAAATAAAATATTCTTTATTGGTCAGAAGAGGCGGAATAGTGTCATCAGCATTATCTACCAAAAGCCTAATTAAAAAAAACAAAAAAACAAAAATATTTATTAAAATTTTATATTTAAAATAGTAGTAGATATCTGTCTTCTTATATTTTAAATATAAAACAAAAGATAAGTATAATAAGAAAACAATAGAGCTACCAATAAAAAACAAATTATCCAAAATAATCATTGCGACCACCAAGATCGCCAACGAACTGAGCCAATTATTCCTCGCCCAATCTTTTAATTCCGGACTGATTGGTCTTGTGGTTTGTTCCATTATCACGATATCTTAAACAATGTAATGTTGTACGAAAGGTCATACATGAAGTCAGAGCCTTACCGACTGAAAACATGTACAGATATTGTTCTCTTTGTGCTAATCGCGACCTTTCTTGTTCAGGCAATTTTTGAATTGTTCTCATTGGGGTACGGTTATCATAAGCTCTTCGCTCTCAATTGGACTCAATTGGAAAATGGGTATTTATGGCAACTTATCACATATGGTTTCTTGCACGACGGACCCCTTCATCTTATCTTCAATCTCCTTGGAATTCATTTTGTGGGCCGTGCCCTTGAGGCAATAATAGGCTTCGAGAAATATCTGAAACTTATACTTACAAGTCTTCTTTCAGGGGCAATTATGTGGATGGTGGTAAGTGAACACAATAATGGCTTGATCGGATTTTCTGCAGCGGTAATTGCCATTCTTACACTCTACTGCCTGAAAAGGCCACATACCAAGGTAAATTTATTGCTATTTTTTATTGTTCCTATATCGATTCGCCCACAATTCATATTGATTGGCCTTTTAGTGCTCGAACTGTATGGGCTTTTATTTACAGAACTCAATACCAACGGCGGCATTGCCCATAGTGCTCATTTAGGTGGAATGATCGCCGCCTTCATAACGCATTTGATATCGAGGGATTCATCAAAACTAAAAATTCAGTTCCCTAAATTTATATTTTCTAAGCAGGTAAAGGAACCTAGATTCACCCAAACGCCTAATTCCGCCAATAAGGGTAAATTCAAATACAAAGTTAACTTAGCCGAAACAAAAAACCTGCAGCGCCAAGTAGATGAAATCTTGGATAAAATAAACGAAAAAGGTTTTGGTGCTCTTGATGAAAAAGAGAAAAATATTTTGGAAAAAGCCAAAGGAATCCTTAAAAAGTGATATCTCTATTTAATTGCAGATGAAAAAGAAACATCCCCGTATTGCGATAAGTGCCCTTATTGTTGGCACACTACTTTTGTTTACTTTTGGAGAAAAGTTGAGTGCATCCAAGGGCCTGATTAGGCCAGATGTTCCAATTTCAAAAAATATCGATAATGTGCCGCACCTAGTTCCCCATGACTACATGATTCATGAAACTAGATGGCTTATACAGGCCCTTGAAAAAGCACATTTCAATAAAATTTCAGTATTGGATGTAAATGCATCCGAATTTTTGCTCAATTATCTTCGCAACCTAGACAGGCAAAAGCTTTTCTTTACCGTTGAAGAGATAGATAGTTATTTAGCTAGATATACTCCAACGCTATCAACATATCTTTCACAGGGTAACCTTTACCCCGCATTTGAAATTTATTCGGAGTATTTGTCAAAGGCACTACCTCGTCTCAAGAATGTAAGTGAAATAATCGACCAGGAAATAGACTTGGAAAAAGACCAATACTACCGCTCTGACAGACAGGATGCAAACTGGAGTGAAACTACGGAAGAATTGGATGCGATTTGGGAAAATATTATTACCCATGAATTTATTTTTGAATTACTATCATCAGATGATCTAAATGCCTCCGAAGAGTATAATCAAAACACCATCTTAGAAAAAACCGAATCAGCAAAAGAGAGCATTAAAAGAAAGTATGATAGATGGATAAAAAATATCACAGACTATGAGTCTACTGATGTTCAAGAGTTATACCTGTCGACGCTCACACAAATGTTTGATCCGCATACCACGTTCATGAATATCAAAGAGAAAGAAAAATTTGATCAAAGCATGCACAACGAATTTGTTGGAATTGGTGCGGTGCTTACTGATGAGGATGGATATTGTACGATCAAAGAACTACTACCTGGGGGTCCAGCAGAAGCCTCACGTCAACTGGAGCCAGAGGACATTATTTTAAAAGTGGCTCAGGGAGAAAACGAATTTGTAGATGTAGTTAATATGAAACTCTCAAAAATAGTTGAACTGATCAAAGGGCCGAAAGACACACTGGTTCGTCTTGAAATTAAACCCATTAAGGATCAAGCAAATATAAAAAAAGTACGAATCACCAGAGAAAAAATTAAACTTACTGCCAATTTGGCATCTGCGGACATACATAAAATTACCAGAAACGAGAAAGGTCGAAAGCTTGGGGTGATCAAATTGCCCTCATTTTATGGCTCCTCAGGCGATGGACCCAAAGCAACTGACGATGTTGAGGAGCTTATTAGGAAACTGGAGAACGATTCTGTGGAGGGGCTTATACTGGATCTGAGAAGAAATGGAGGAGGCTACCTTAGTGAAGCGGTCAACCTGGCCGGGCTTTTTATATCAAGAGGTCCGGTTGTTCAGGTTAAAAGCACGGATGGTAAGATTAGAAAAAAATTCGACTTTAACCCCAAATTATGTTGGGACAAACCCCTAATCATTTTAACCTCACGCTACAGTGCTTCAGCTTCTGAAATCGTAGCAGGTGCATTAAAAAATTTAAACCGTGCAATAATAGTTGGCGACAGTGCGACGCATGGCAAGGGTACCGTTCAATCTCTTCTTCAGATGAATCTTCCTTTCCCTCATTCCCACCCTTCCGGAAAAAAAAGTGCAGCTAAAATAACCATCCAAAAGTATTATCTTCCATCAGGAGAAAGCACTCAGATTAAAGGTGTAATTAGTGATATTTCAATGCCATCAGTTAATGAATTATTGCCTATTGGAGAATCAGATCTTGATTGCGCCCTTCCTTGGGATAAAATCGCGAGTGTGAATTTCAATAGACCGACCGGTGAATTTTATATTAACATGTCTACCATTAATGAGCTGAAAGCTAAGAGCATGAGTCGCCAAAAATCAAACGATGAATTTAAGTATTTAACTGATAATATAGACATATTTAAGATGAGGAATAACCAAAAATTAGTTTCCCTTAACCTCCAACAGAGACATTTAGAAAAGTTGAAAGACCAAAATGTTTCCAGAGAACTAGAAATTAAGTTTAACTCCCTATCACACCTAGTCACGCCAAGAAAAAGTGTGTTCCTGGATATTGTTGATGTGCAGAATCTTAAATCACAAGCAATTCGCGGGGAGTCAAAATACGAAAATCCAGAGTTTGAAAAACCGGAAGACCTTGATATCCGCCTTCATGAAACTCTTCGAATACTTTCTGATTGGCTTGATCTTTTGGACAACAAAATGGTTTCTCAACACACGATTAAAAATTGAGAATTAACGGTTAGCTATTATGAATCGGTCCCTGTTGTTTTGATCTTTAACGATCGAAACATCAAAATTATTTTCGAGAATTTTCTTTACTCTTTCTGGGTGATGGATGCCTACCTCTAAGGCGATTACCCCCTTCGGTTTCAATGCCCCTGTTGTAAGATCAATAATTTTCCTGATGTCACTGAACCCATTTTGACCTGCGACTAGTGCGTCAATAGGTTCATGTCCAGAAATTTCAGGTTGGGTTTCCTTCCATTCTTGGTCACTTAGGTACGGAGGGTTCGAAATAATTAGATCAAAAGAACTATCGGCTAGAGTATCCTTATTCCAGTCAAATTGTTTACATCTTACATTATCGGATAATTGACAAAAATCTCTATTTTCTTTGAGCAGCTCTAGGGCTTGTGGTGATTTTTCAAAGCCACATCCTTTAAGTTTTGGGAACCGCTTAGCGAGGGATAAAATAATCGCACCTGTGCCCGAACCTAAATCCGCGACCTGTCCATCAAAATCACTCATCAGTCGATCACTTAAAACTTCAATCAAATACTCGGTTTCTGGCCTGGGAATCAATGCACGCTGATCCACCCTTAGAGAAATCCCGGCAAAATCCATAACTTCTAAAATATATTGCAGTGGAACTCTTTTACCTCTTTTTATGACCATGTCTCTAACCACTAGGACTTGTTCGGGTGCAAGAATTTCTTCAAATCTTAAATAAAGGTCTAGCCTGGAGCAGCCCATGGCATGTGCGGTCATCCATTCAGCATCTAGCCTGGGAAACTCAACTCCTTTTTTCTTTAGATATACTTCAGATCGCTGAATGACCTCTATAATCGTAAGATTTTGACTTTGTTCATTCACTGCTACCTGTATGTAAATTCTTTAGTCTTGTTTGCTGATCGTGTTCCACAAGCGCTTCCAGCAGATGGTCAAGGTCACCCATCATAGTAGAATTTAAATTATGTGAGGTGTAATTAATTCTATGGTCAGTAAGCCTGCTTTGAGGAAAATTATAGGTTCGTATTCTTTCGCTTCTATCTCCTGAGCCCACCTGACTTTTGCGATCATCCGCATATTTCTTTTTTTCTTCAGCCTGCTTGACCTTGTGTAGGCGTGAGCGTAGCACCGTCATCGCTTTATTTTTGTTTTTTAACTGCGATCGTTCATCGGCACAATACACAGATATGCCGCTTGGTTTATGGAATAACTGCACCGCGGAGTCAGTTGTGTTAACCCCCTGACCGCCTGGACCACTAGCCCTGCATACACTTATTTCAAGATCGTTCGGATCAATAGAAATTTCAATTTCCTTTGCCTCGGGCAGAACAGCAACGGTCGCCGTGGAGGTGTGTATTCTCCCCCCCGCCTCTGTAATAGGTATGCGCTGCACTCGATGCACTCCGCTCTCAAACTTCATCGATGACCAAACCTCATCTGCCTTAAATAAGAAAATTACTTCCTTAAATCCGCCTGTTTCAGATGGGCTCTGGCTAAGAAGCTCAAAAGACCAATTCTTAGATTCACCATATTTGGTGTACATACGAAATAAATCAGCAGCAAAAAGTGAAGCCTCATCACCGCCCGCTCCCGCCCGTATTTCGATGATTGTATTTCTTCCCGAGTCGGGATCACCGGGTAGCATCGCCAAGAGCAAATTCTGTTCTAAGGAGGGCCACAATTTCTCAAGGTGCATGATTTCTTCCCGGGCGGCTTCAGCCATCTCGGGGTCTTGAAGCATATCGTTAGCCTGCTTAAGTTCTAATAAGCAGTTTTGGGCGAGTTGATACAATTTTATAATTTCACCCGTCTGGTTGTGTTCTCTAGAGATTAATTTGGCACGTTCGGAGTCCTTGAAGATATTTGGATCGGCAAGCTCCTTTTCAAGATCGGTGTACCGATGCCGAAAAGGCTCGATATTTGGTAATTGGCACATGAGATTTCTATTATATTATGAATTTGAATTAAATCTACAATATTGAATCCTTCCACCTTGCATACCCAAGCACATAGCCAAGATGTTGTAGCTTGTGTTTGGGACTTTGATAAAACCCTCATTCCGGGGTATATGCAGACTCCGCTTTTTTCAGCTTACGGCATCGACGAAAGTACATTTTGGAAAGAAGTTAACACCCTTCCCGATCTCTATGCTAAAAGAGGATTGAGGGTCTCCAAGGATACTATCTACCTCAATCACCTTCTCAGTCATGTCAAGTCAGGGTCAATGAGGGGGTTAACAAACCAAAAACTTAAAGAATTAGGGAAAGAATTAAAATTTTTTCCCGGTCTTCCTGAGTTTTTTACTCAACTCACAAATATTCCTCAGGAAAACGAGTTTAGCTCTCACAACTTTAAGGTTGAGCACTACATAATTAGCACAGGGCTCGCACAAATGATTAGAGGAAGTGCGATATTTCCATTTGTTGAGGATGTTTTTGCCTGTGAATTTATAGAGTCCGTCTTAGATCCAAACTTTACCCGCCAATCGGACCTTGAGCTAACTTTAGCGCCCGAGATCTCTCAAGTCGGTATGTCTGTCGATAACACCATTAAAACCCGTTTCATTTTTGAAATCAACAAAGGCTGTAATAAAAACCCATCCATTGATGTGAATGCCGCCATGCCCCACATGGACCGCAGGATACCTATCGATCAAATCATTTATATAGCGGATGGCCCAAGCGATGTCCCTGTCTTCGCTGTTGTCAAACAAATGGGAGGTAAAACCTATGCGGTTTATGATCCTGTAAATGAAAATGAATTTGCGCAAACTTGCGAACTGGTCGAAAGCTCAAGGGTTCATAACAATGGTCCTGCAGATTACAGGGAAAGCTCGTCAACGGCAATTTGGGTCAAACAGAAAACAAGGGATATCCTCCGTAAAATGATAAAAAAGAGAGTTGCTCAATTAGAACAGCGATCCTTACCCCCGCCCCAACATTTAACCGAGGACACGGTGCCAAAAGAAACTAAGTTGGCCAAACAGGATACCTTTTGGGAGTGAAAGGGTGGCATCATAATTCCCTGCTGGGCTTGGAATACCTGTCGGCAGAGGATATCAACCAAATCCTTGATCTCGCTAAGAGCTTCAAAGAGGGTGTCGCCGATCTAAGCCCCGCGGATAATCTTCTTAGGGGTAAGCGGATCATTAACTTATTCATGGAACCTAGCACGCGGACTCGTATTGCCTTCGAAATCGCCACAAAATCTCTGGGTGCGGATGTGATCTCAATAATGGGTGAAGCTAGCAGTTTAACCAAGGGTGAGACATTGCATGATACGGCAATGAATGTACAGGCTCTTGGAGCTCATGCCATTATCTTAAGACACTCCTCTCCAGGGTCTCCTCTGCTCTTGTCTCAAATGGTACAAGTTCCCATAATCAATGCGGGTGACGGATCTCACGAGCATCCGAGTCAGGCACTCCTTGATATTTTTACGCTTCGTGAAAGACTTGGCCCTATTGAGGGAAAAAGAATAACCATATTGGGAGATATATTATTTTCACGAGTGGCCCGGTCGAATTTGTGGGGGCTTACTAAGCTTGGGGCGAACGTTACATTGGCAGGGCCATCAACATTATTGCCCAATGAAGTTGCAAGCCTCGGGGTCAAGGTGAGCCATAATTTGCAGGATGCAATTGAATCAGCAGACGCTATTATGCTGCTTAGGATACAGCATGAAAGGCAGCAAGCGTCTCACTTTCCTTCGTTAACCGAATATTCTAAAATGTTTGGATTAAGTAAGTCGTTGAATAAGCTTCTCAAAAAAGAGGCGATCATACTCCACCCAGGCCCTATTAATAGAGGCGTAGAAATTGATTGTGAATTAGCCGACTCCTCAAAATCAGTCATACTTCAGCAGGTAGCTAATGGAATTTTTGTGAGGATGGCCATATTGTATCTTTTGATTGCTCGTAATTCTTAAAATCAAAAAATTATGAAAGGCTTGGTAAATTGCGACTTAATCGGTGCTCGAATCGTAAATCCAGCCTCTAATACAGATAAATGCATAGATTTATTTATTAGAGATGGAAGAATTAGTTATTCATCTAAAAAACCAGAAAAATGCGAAAAGATTGATTTAACCGGAAAAATAATAACACCGAGCTTTGTCGACCTTCGCCTGCACCAAAAAGATTTTGCAGGGAATCGCTCAGAAAAGCTTTCCATAACTACCGAGCGAGCCGCGAGGGGAGGATTTTCGGTTTTATTAATGATGCCTAACACAAACCCTGTAGCAGATAGCCCTGCCGCGGTAAGACTTATTCTTGAGCGAGCTCAAAAAGATGCAAAAGTGGAGGTGCTCTTGGCTGGGACACTAACTCAAAATGCTGAGGGGAAGGCACTTTCACCTATGGGCTCATTAATGGAGGCGGGTGTTAGTGCGGTTTCCGATTGTCCTAGATCCCCCAGTAACAACAAAATATTTATTAATGCGGTAAAGTACGCAAAAATGTTTAATTTGCCGATAATTGAATATCCAAGAACATCTGATCTTTCAGATGGAAGTATGGCCCATGAAAGCCTTTTAAGCTTCAAGCTCGGGCTCCAGGGAGAGCCAAGAATAAGTGAAGAACTTGCCGTTCATCGCGCAATCGCCGTTTCAAAGTCCTTGGATGTGAGCATTCACCTAAGCTCCATTTCAACCTATTCATCCGTAAATTTGATAAGGGAAGCAAAAAAGCAAAATGTGAGCATTACCGCAGATACAACGGCAAATCACTTAATTTTAACTGAAGAAAGTATTCAATCCTATGATGCAAATGCGAAAACAGAGCCTTATTTGTGCGAGGAATCTGACCGCCAGTCGTTGATTGATGGAGTATTGGACGGCACGCTAGATGCAATTACTTCAGGCCATGATTCTTGGCCGAATCACTTAAAAAAGGTAGAATTTGATAAAGCCCCACCCGGCACCATGGGACTAGAGACTGCTTTTTCAGCGACTTATAAAGCCCTGTCCCGTAAAGCAAAAGACCCGATAGCTTTGATATTAGAGAAGTTGGCCATTAATCCCAGAAAAATTTTGGGTCAAAACATGGACTTGCTAGTTGAAAATGAACTAGCTAATTTTAACATAGTCGATTTAGGAAATAATTGGGAGTATAGCAAGAAAACCATGCACAATGGTGATTCGGAAAACTCACCCCTTCTCAACACCTCGTTCAATGCGAGAATAGTGGCTAATTTTTACAAAGGAAAAATAGTTTATTCATCAATCACTCATTAAGATCCTAGATACAATGATTTTTGGATTAAAAAATGATAGACATTATTCCATCCTAATTTTTTCATTTATTGTAATATTACTTTTCTTCATTCATACATCAGGTCCCTTACTTCTTCCCATTCTTGCATTATACGGGTTTTATTATTACAAGCTAAATTTTGGGTGGAGACTGCGTTCATTTAGAGTTTTTTTCGTATCCGTCATTTGTTTCCTTCCTTTACTTGCAATAATTCTTTCGTTGAGTGGCTTTCTTCTTAGTGAATATCCTCAACAGGAAATAGTTAGTCTCCTTGAAAATTCATCAGCATGGACAAGGGCATCCTATTTTATCGGGATTGCTATCGTTTCTCCTATAATCGAGGAAATCTCTTTTAGGGTTATAATTTATAAAGCACTCAAATATTATATAGGCATCTTTCCTTCATTGTTTTTTTCTTCATTGTTATTTGCCTCGATACATCAGAATATAATTGCTCTACCAACTCTTTTTTTGATTGGCTGTTTCTTTTCTTATCTTTATCAGAAATATAATACTGTTATATTCCCTATTTTAGCACACTCTTTTTTTAATCTTGTAATGGGCATTTCAATTATCATTTGATTGCATATGCAAGTTTTCGACATCAAAAGCATCGAGGAAACGGTTAAGTTTTCACAAAATTTTGCATGCAAACTTTCAGGTTCGATGAATGTTGTTTATTTAACTGGTTCTGTCGGATGTGGTAAAACACTAATATGCAGGGAAATTTGTAAGTACCTGAACATAGCTGGTCTTAACAGTGCTTCTTTTCAAAACATTTCTTACCTTCGCAATAACAGGCTAAATGTTGTCCATTGTGATTTGTATTTGAATAATTTGGATGAATTGGCCTTTGAGGAGAATATTTTACCTCTTCTTGTGCCAAAGTGGCTTCTATTAGTTGAATGGTCTTCTAAAATATCATGTTTGTCTGACATCAAACAATATTTCATAAACATAGAAATTACTGGCCGTGATAACCGGATCATTACCTTATACTGATTCTGTTAAGGGAACTACATGGTCCTTATTTTCTTTTAGAACCTTGCCAAATCCCAGAAATTTTATTGTAGTGTAGGCTTTGCTCAGGTGGCGGAATTGGTAGACGCGCTAGACTAAGGATCTAGTGCCGAAAGGCGTGGGGGTTCGAGTCCCCCCTTGAGCACCATTAACCCTTTGTTTTATCAAAGGTTTTGTGTTTGGTTCGGCGACCCATTGTGTACTCATCCTTAAATGTCTTGTTGCCGAATTCATCAAATCCTTCAAATAGGCCGTGCTTCAGGTTTTTTGACCAATGTTCGAGTAGTCTGACCCTAAAATCACCTCCACTTAGTCTATATTTCTCCACCATCCATTTATTTGATCGGTGTGACCCAAAATTCTCCCCAAATTTTTTTGCGGCAAGATATCTAACTTTGCTCCACAAGGTCATAAATTTTCCTCCCTCAGGAGAGTTTACAGGTTGATAGTTTTCCGGATCCAGGGGGTCTGGAAACCAATATATATGGGTCCCGTGTTTTTCCCCCTTGGCATATTCTTTGGAATATCTGGGGATTCCATATTCATTAAACCGAATAACCTTTCCGTGAACCAAGCCATTCAAATAGGGCACTTCTTCAATGATTTGCCCACTAGGAAATTTTGTTTCAACGGTGCCACTAAAGGGTAAATCTTCTCCCTGTATGAATGAACGGGGGCTATGACTCCACTTGTAAGACTTTAAGAACCCAAGTTCTTTCACCGAACCTCGATCCGTGATTAGGGGGCCAAGCAGGAATTTATCTGCATTGCAGCCAACCACTTTTGCAGTAACCAAATTTGAATACCCAGACCCTTCGCTGACGACATGGATTTTTTCAATATAGCCCTCTTCGTCAAGCACTGGAACCGCAATGGCCCCAAACCCTTTCCAAAATAAATGTGCATCTGAAAACTCAATATGATTTGCATCATAAACCTCAAGGTCTGAGGCATTTTCTCTTCTATGTTTGTATGGGCTGTAGGGTAATGAAGTGCTTGTGGCAGCGAACTTAAGCCACCATTTCGAGATGTTTTCCTTTTCGCCTTCGAAGTAAATCAGGTAAGTGAATAGAGCACACGAGGTGATGATGGAAAGAAGAATAATAAAAATTTTTTTCACTTAACCTTAACCATTAATATTGGAAATAGTCTTCCACTTTGTCACGAATCAAATGAGCAAATTGTTTTGATTGGATAAAGACTTGGTTAATTCCGTAGGTAAACAGGGGCCTTTGTAAATAAAGCCTGTGTAGATTTGCAGCAGAGATGCGCCTGCGTCCAATTTTTCTTGGGCACTATCATGGTTATAAACCCCACCGCACCCGATGATAGGTAAATTACCGGAGGTTAATTTTGAAATAAAGCGTATAATGTTGCTTGACTGAGTACCAATTGGTTTTCCGCTGATACCACCCGCTTTCCTTGAATGACTATCATTAAGAAGGCTTTGATTTATGGATGTATTACACGCAATCACTCCATCAAAACCTAGATCTGAAATCAGCCCAATGATGTTTTCTATGGACTTGAAGTCTTCATCAGGAGAAATTTTTATTAAGCAGGGTGGGCAAACTTGGTTATTCCTATTCGCCCATTCTTTTCTGGTATCTTTTATTCCGCTTAAGAAAGGAAAAAGATGTTCCTCGTGGTGCAAATTTCGCAGGCCAGGGGTATTGGGTGAGCTTATGTTGACGGTGATGTAATCAGCTTGATCCGCTACGATGTTAAAGGATTTCCTGTAATCATCAAGGGCACAATCCAACGGGGTTTCCCGCCCTTTGCCTATATTTATTCCAAGGGGAATGGATCGTGCTCTTTGGGGATAACCTTTCTCAAGGTTCTTAACGAGGTTTTCAGCGCCTGAATTATTAAAACCCATGCGATTAACCAAGGCTTCATCGATAGGAACCCTAAACAATCTCGGCTTGTCGTTACCACTTTGTGCTACAGGAGTGACTGTGCCCACTTCAGTATGCCCAAACCCCAAGGCTTCAGATGCTGCCGGGAACCTACCATCTTTGTCTAATCCGGCAGCCTGTCCAATCACATTGGGAAACGAAAGCCCGAAAACACTAGCTGGTGTGGTTTGTGTTTGTAGGAAATATTTTAATGTGGTTCGGGCCAAACGGGATCGACCGATAATTTCGAGGGATCTAACCCCCAAATCATGAGCCTTTTCAGTCTCAAGCTGAAACAAGCAAGGTCGTAGAATGTGTTCGTAAAGGAAAGCCATATGAAGGAAATTTTATCTCACAAGTTACTTTTCGAAAGATATTTTTTAACAGAAGAGAACGCAATTGATTGACATAAGAAAAAAAGATGCCTTAACGCAATCAAATGAATAAAACAAGTCCGAGCCTAGATTGGTGTATTGTCCGTTGTGATGAGAAGAAGAAATGGTGGGTTGATTCAATTAGTGATAATGAGAATTGGGACATAGAAGACTTGGGCATTATTGACCCCAAGCAGTTCCTTTACATCAACGAATTACTTGACTCAATGACTGAGTTTGGCCTTGAATCTCAGCTTATCGATGAGGCCTTTTTCACCTTTGAGATTTCCGAAGAACTCAAAGGTGACAAAGTTCGATTAGACAGAGTGAGAGATTCGCTACTCAAGGCCGAGGATATGCTTTTTGCTCTGCCGGATGTTTTAGATGAGGAAAAGGGTCCCTATGCTGACTTCTTAAGCCATGTTTCTCAGATACGGGTATCCATGCTCAATGAGTTGATTGAATTTGCTGAACCTTACACATTAGAGGAGATGGAAGAGGTTTTGTCAGAAAAACTCAATAATGACTACCTCGAAGGCAGGAGGAGTCACTTTAGTGATGAGTTAATTGCCATTTTAGAATTTGTTCCCGACGGATTTGAGCTTGATTCTGATCTCGATGAAGAAAGGGATGGCGACAACGAGGGCGAGGATTACTCAGATCTTGATTCCGAGCTTCTTGATATTTCAGATAAAGAAGAAAAGCTGCTACCCGACGAAGATCTTAAGTGGGATGAAGAGGAGGAAAAAGAGGAAACTACGCCGTATGAAGGCGGAGCACCCGATGATCTTTAATTACTGCCCACTCGATTAATCTAGCTATTTAACCAACCGACAACCCTATCTGCGAAGTAAGTAAAGATCAAATCTGCCCCGGCCCGCTTGATTGATATAATAGATTCCATCGCACAGGATTGAAGATTGAGCCAGTCATTTTGGGAGGCGGCAACCAAGCGGGAGTATTCCCCAGATACTTGGTAAGCAGCGACAGGGATATTGCATAGCTGTTTAGCCTGATATATGATATCTAGGTATGGCTCAGCAGGCTTGACCATAAGGATATCTGTCCCCTCATCGACATCTAAAAGGAGCTCTCTGCGTGCAGCAGATGAGTTTGCCGGATCAAGCTGGTATGAGGATTTACTTATAGATGGCCCACCCGAGGCACCAATTGCGTCGCGAAACGGACCATAATAAGAAGAGCAAAATTTGGCGGAGTAACTAATTATCCCAGTCTCATGAAAACAGTGCTCTTCAAGGCGGCTTCTGATAATCGAAATCCTGCCGTCCATCATGTCTGAGGGAGCAAGAAAATGAAAGCCCGCTTGTGCACAAAGAAGTGATGCTTTCGCCAAAACCTCCACTGTGTCGTCATTAACGATCTTTCCATCGTCCCCGATCATACCATCGTGTCCGTGGTCGGTGTAAGGATCCAAGGCAAGATCAGCGATAAGGCATAGTTCTAGATTCAATGCAGTGAGTAGTCTGCCTGCCTGATAACACAAGGATTCCTCGTTTAAGATTTGGGACCCCAAGGAATCCTTTTTAGAATCATCAATTTTTGGAAATATAGCAAAGGCCCGTATCCCCAGGGAGTACCATTCTGTGACTTTCCTTTCCAATTCGTGGAGTGGCCAACGATAAACCCCGGGCATAGAATCTATTTCAACCGGTTGCGCCTCCTCCGTTATGAAGACGGGTAGGACTAAATCTGTGGTATGGATTTGGTTTTCCCTTGTGATTGACCGAATGGCATCGTTTTGCCTTAAGCGGCGTGGGCGTTGAGGAAATCTGAAATTCATTATTAAATAGGATAAATCTAGGATTGCATCGACAAGTGAAAGAGAAAATCTGATGATTTGCCATCACAAGAATATGGCAAACTTAATCAAAGAAATTGGCCGATGAATCCAGGCATTGAAATAGAACTTTATTTGTCTCTTGCCTTGCTCATAGCAGCATTGCTTTCATTTGTTTGGGAAAAGATACGCATGGAAACGACCGCCATGATCTTGTTTGGCATCATCCTTTCCATTAGTGCCTTTAATTTACAAAAATGGCCCCACTTTACCGATATAATGATCGTTTTTTCCAACGAGGCTCCGCTTACCATTGTTGCGATGTTTGCAATTGGTGCAGCGTTAAATAAGCACAGGGTAATCGAGCAACTAACATCGTATCTGCATGGGCTCACCACCTTCAGTTATAAGCCATTTATGTTCATTCTTTTATGCTCTGTGGCACTACTTTCGGCATTCGTAAACAATACACCTGTGGTTGTCATTCTTCTGCCTGTGGCAATTTCTCTTTCTAAAACCCTAAATGTTTCATCATCGAAAATGCTTATCCCGATTTCTTATGCTTCCATATTTGGGGGATGTTGTACGCTGGTCGGCACGAGTACAAATATTCTTGCCAGCGGATTCATGACAAACTCAGAATATTACCCTCAAATGCCAGCTATGTCTATGTTTGAGCTTTCTAAGGTCGGCGCGCCCCTCATGATTATAGGGATTATCTTCCTGGTTCTTTTCGGTCGAAAATTGCTTCCAAAGCGAGAGGCCCTCAGTAAAATCATTGCGGAAATTAGGCAAAAAGAATTTCTCACAGAAGCGATTATTACACCGAAGTCGGTTCTTGTTGGAAGAAAAATTTCTGCCCATGAAATATCTTCTCTCAAGGGCGTAAGAGTTTTAGACATCGTGCGGGAAAATATAAGCCTTGCTCACCAAAAAATGGACTTATTGGACCAGAAGCTACAGCCGGGAGATCGATTGGTTCTTTCATGCCGTCCGAGTGGCATTATCGACGCGGGTTCATTGGAGGGAGTCAGTTTAATCGACGAGCAATACCTAGGGCTTGAGCAAATTTCTGTGGGAGAAGCTATTATGGTTGAAGGCATGGTTGGTCCTTCATCAGTATTTTCAGGCAAAACCCTAGAAGAAACAGATTTTAGATCTAGGTTTAATCTAACCATACTTGCAATCCACAGGAAGGGAAAAAACCTTGGGCTAAGTGTGCGAAGTGTAAGACTTAGAACAGGGGATACCCTCCTTTTGTTGGGACCCAGTTCATCTATCGAAAAACTTAGAAAAACGGATGAAATAGTTTTGCTTGATGAATCAACCGTAGACTACAAGAATGTTCGAATTCGCACAAGTTTCGTCGTGTGTACTCTAATTGGGGTAATTGCTTGTGCCACTCTTGGTATTTTACCTATTTCCATTTCGGCAATTCTCGGCGTAATGTTACTCTTGTGTTCTGGCTGTATTTCCTTAAAAGACTGCGCAAAATCGATGGAGTGGAATTTGCTTATTCTCATTTACGCCATGCTATCATTGGGCATCTGTATGCAACACAGTGGTGCATCAGGATGGCTTGCTGATCAGATCCAAACCCTCTGTGTGAGTAGCTTTGATGAACAATGGCGCCTCATCGGTGCTTTGGTTTTTATCTATTTGTTCACCGCAATCTTAACTGAGCTCCTTTCAAATAATGCAACCATTGCAATTATGGCTCCTGTTACTCTAGCGGTCGCCTATCAACTCGGACTTGATCAGGAAGCGGCTAGAGGTTTTGTGCTTACTGCATGTATTGCTTCGTCGGCCAGCTTTATCACTCCCATAGGCTACCAAACTAATACCTTTGTTTACTCGGTTGGCGGATATCGTTTCAAGGATTTTGTTCAGTTCGGGATCTACCCCATGTTGATTTATTTTACGGGCACTATCCTATTTGTCTCCTGGTATTGGAATTTTTTTCCGTAAGGAATGAATTTTAATTAGTATTCCTAATTAAAAATACAATTTATAGGGTGGTTATGTAGTCCCTAATGAAATGGTTTATAGCAGGAATTTAAATCCCAAATATTAAGCAATTTATATGTTTAGCTTAAAACGAGACAGGATTTTCAGGAGCAGACATATTTTATTTCGAACAAAAACCATCCACATAATAAAAAGGAACCGAGAGGCATTAATTTAAGTTGTTCTACATTAGTAGCTTACGTTTTTATTCAAAATCGAATAATCGGTCCTTTGTAGATTCAGGACATTCACCAAGTAGAGTAAAAAATGAAAATCTCCCCTTGACCCACTACTTGTCAGAAGGCAGAATGAATGCATTGATTATTCGCCCCAACTATTTTTTTGGAACGGCAAAATGCCGCAGATTAACCATTAGATTAACTTATATAATTTCTGGACCCCAATATTCTCATGAGCTTAGAAAATAATACTAAAGAAGAAGACACATATGACTCCTCAAAAATTCAGAAACTCGAGGGACTAGAGGGAGTTAGAAAAAGACCGGATATGTACATTGGTGACACCAACGAAAGGGGTTTGCACCATTGCGTATTTGAGATCGTGGATAATTCAATCGATGAAAGTCTTGCCGGATATTGCACCGAAGTTGTTGTTATCCTGCGTGGCGATGGGTCATGCACGATTCAGGATAATGGTCGGGGTATACCTGTGGATGTGCACCCCAAGCACAATATGCCTGCACTTGAGTTGGTGCTTACAAACCTGCATGCGGGTGGGAAATTTGGGAAGGGGGCCTATCAAGTTTCCGGCGGGCTTCATGGCGTCGGTGCAAAATGTGTAAATGCGGTATCAGAGTGGTTCACGGCAGAAGTTCGCAGGGAGGGGAAAATTCATCAAATGGAGTTCTCTAGGGGAATTACTACTAGTCCTTTAAAGGTAATTGGTGACTCACAGGCAACAGGAACTAAAATAACATTTTTACCCGACACACAGATCTTTACCGAAACTCGTGAGTTTAAGTTCGAAATCCTTGCCAAAAGACTACGAGAACTGGCATTCCTAAATCCGGGTGTTAAAATTGACCTATGTGATGAAAGGGAAAGTCGCAAAGAATCATTCTATTTTGAGAACGGAATTACTGAGTATGTCCTCTACCTTAATAAGAATAAAAATTGCCTTACCGAACAACCTATTTCATTTGCAGGAGAGGCGCCTGCCGAAACGGGCGATGGAACTATTAAATTAGAGGTATCGATGATCTACAATGATTCCTTTAATGATCAACTATACGCGTACGCTAATTCGATACACAATGTTGAGGGAGGAACCCATCTCTCCGGTTATAGAACAGCCCTAACTCGTGTGATCAATGCATATGCAAGGCAAAATGACCTTCTAAAAGAAAAGGAGCTTTCATTAACGGGCGATGATGTTAGGGAGGGCTTAACAGCAATTATTTCAGTGAAAGTCCCTGAGCCGAGATTCGAAGGGCAAACAAAAACAAAATTGTCGAACCGGGAAGTGGATGGAATTGTACAAAAAATTGTTGGCGAAAAACTCAAGCATTATTTTGAGGTACAGCCCGATGAAGCAAAGATTATAATCCAGAAAGTTATTCATGCCGCTAGAGCAAGAGAAGCCGCCCGGAAAGCGAGAGAAACCGTGCGGAAGGGGGCACTTTCCGGCGGAGGACTTCCAGGTAAATTAGCAGATTGTTCGGAGAAGGATCCATCAAAAAGCGAATTGTATATTGTGGAAGGAGATTCAGCGGGCGGTTCCGCTAAGCAAGGAAGGGACCGCCTTACTCAGGCAATTCTTCCTTTGCGTGGTAAACTTTTAAATGTCGAGAAAGCGAGGTTGGATAAGGTTTTAAACAATGCTGAAATAAGAAGCCTAATCACGGCAGTCGGCACTGGCATAGGAGATCATGAGGGCGAAGGGTCGTTTGATGCGAACAAGGCACGATACCATAAAATCATTATCATGACTGATGCGGATGTCGATGGAGCCCATATTCGTACATTACTGCTAACCTTTATATTTCGTCAGATGAAAGGATTAATAGAAAAAGGTTATGTTTATGTAGCAAGGCCTCCACTGTATAAAATTAAACGGCGAAAAACAGAACAATACATTCAAGATGATGCAGAAATGAGCAAGATTCTTATCCAGCTCGGATGTGAGGATGTAAATCTCTGCAGAATAGATAATAATGAAATTATAAACCAAGAAACCCTTAAACTTTTGTATGACGATATTCTTAAAATTGAACAACAGGGAAAGAGTTTATCGAGATATGGATGCTCGCTGAAAAGATTGTTAGTTCAATATGATCACCATACTGGGAAATTACCCAGATTTTTAGCGAGAATTCGACTAGGCAATGAAGAGGAAATCAGATTTCTCTCTGATATTGATGCCAAAGCTGGTTTTATTCAGTCACAAAACCTTGAAGAGGATGGAAGGGAATTAGATTCAATTACCCGGGAAATTGAACAGAATGGTATGATGTTAACCCAACGAATTTCGCTACACGAAATATTTGAGGTTCATGAGATAGAAGAAAGCATGAACCACCTTTTACAACATGGTCTTAGCACTGATTTCTTTACAAACAATGACGAAACATTTACCTACCAATTGCATTTTTCTGAAAACACAGATGAAGATGTAGTTGGTATTAGTAATATTGAACATTTTTTGTCAGAGATCAGAAAAATCGGGAAAAAGGGTCTCCAAATACAGCGATACAAAGGCCTTGGCGAGATGAACCCCAAGCAATTATTTGAGACAACAATGGACCCAACAAAGCGGACATTAATTAAAGTAGAAATCGAAGATATGGTCTCAGCAGATGAAATGTTTACAATATTAATGGGAGAGGAAGTTGCACCTCGCCGTGCGTTTATTGAAGATAATGCACTCAATGTTAG
>Ga0181564_10000456_pt1 | contig 36190 bp, 45 predicted proteins | sample 011ome_24_FD_134512 | JGI IMG/M metagenome (GOLD analysis project Ga0181564, IMG submission 134512) | Coastal salt marsh microbial communities from the Groves Creek Marsh, Skidaway Island, Georgia - 011513CT metaG (megahit assembly) | ecosystem: Environmental > Aquatic > Marine > Intertidal... | reverse complement strand
CTACATTATCCATCTTATATTCCAACAACTTGAGGCCCTCTCCAGTGCTTTCAAGTTTTTCAGATACTTCTTCGGACGCCTGAGAAGGAGCAATACTTCTAAGCTCTTCTTCGTCTACAGCAGTAAACCCAAAATCTATGTCATCAGTCATTTAACTGTCCTTCGTATATCTTTATCAGCAGTTTTCCGCTGTTTTCGTTTTTAATCACTCTATGGTATTTGTGATTATCTATTTTAAACACCATCCCTCTCAATAACTCAAAGGGAAATTCATTATCATATTGAAATGCCCATCCATCAGATTCTAACACTTCTACTAATCTGTCTTCTCTATCTCTATGCCAAACTAGTTCTTTATTATCAACATCATGTGAAAATTCTCTTATAAAATGGTCAGAGTTATTATATTCAGAGTATGGTCTCACCTATCACTAATCCTATCACTCAATTTCTTGTCTAATTCTGCAATTTTTCTATCAAGTTCTGCTTGAAGTCTTTCTGCTTCCCCCAATAATTGATCTATCGCATATTCAATTTCGTCAATCCACGATTCATGTTTTGCAAATTCAGTTTCGATAGCTCCAAATAACGACAAATAGTGTTCATGATTTTTTAAATCAACATCATTTTGATTATTATTAGAATCATCAACATACTTTCCCATGTTCGAAAATCTATCATCGATATTATTCGACAACATCTCAAACACTTCTCCAGTTTTATTTTCTAGATCTATCAATTGTAATTTTAGTTCCGCAACATCTCTCTGTAAATTAAATTGTTTTTCTTGTTCTGTTTTTGCTGTAAGTTCCGCCATTTCCGTTTCAAGTTGCATAATTGTTTGTGCTTGTTGGGCAGTCCACCAAACAAACGCACTCACTTGTAGAACTATTGCAATCACAACACCTATACTAAATTTATTATTCATTTATATCTCCTACCAGAAAAAATTACCGCCACCTGAGAGGCCTAATGCTTTCGCATACTTAGGAAGTCTACATGCCCAATAACCTGGCTTAGTCTTATCATTCTTTTGATCGCAATTATGTCTCGCAACAAAACTCTTTCTTGCCTGTGGATCATTAATCTTTGCAGTCAAACCTGTAGTGTCTCCAAAAGAAACTTTGATGACATTACCCTTGGCATTTTTTACATACACATAATACTTTTTGGAACCACCTCTTTTTGGCTTGTTCAACTCTACATTATCATCTTCTTCGTATAGAGGACAATCTAAAGGAACATGTTCACCCTCATACATGGCATATTCGCCAATGTCAGTTTCTATGACTTCTAAATCATAATCATCTAATATGATTTGTCCATCATAATACATAGTTCTTGCTTTATTAAATGTTTCAAAATAATGTTCAGAACCAACTCTGAATACATTTTCTAAAAGAGATATCTCATTTTCTACATGATACTGCACCATTTCTTCAATATTTTGAAATTGTTTGAAGCTTTTCATCTTACCCTCTTAACTGATCCATTATGTTTTGCCAGAAATGCCTCAAAAGATACTTCTGGGTATTCTTTTTGTAAACTTAGAAACATTTTTAAGTTTGAATTTGCATCATCAAACAGTCTAATTCTTTTATATATTTTTGTATCTAAGTACTTTTTAAAAATAACTTTCTTATTATCCGCAGCAGGGCCAGAACCTAAATTTCCAGCGCGTTCCACAAAAATTTTATCTATATCAATCCCTTGTTTTTTAAATGTATCAAGAAATAATTTTTTGTCATCAAAATCTGGTCTTGCCGTTACAATAATAACCTTTGAACCAGCCTTAGTTGCATTTTTCAGTATTGCCTTTACTTTATTAATCATTCTGGCAATCGGTGTTGAAGTTTTATTAAACACTTCTGCACTTTTAAACTCCCCAAAATCAAACTTTTCTCCAGATTTTTTCTTATATGTATTAAATTCCTGATTGTTTAATTTTTTAACAACTTTTCCATCTTTAACAACCTTTACTTCTGCCTTAGTTATAAACATAGTTTCATCTATGTCAAAGATTGTTAGTCCTTTACCTGAGGCCTCAACTAAAAATGTATTAAAGCTTTTCATTTCATTAGTCCTTTAATTATCTTTAGTGCCTTTTTACCATCTGCATGTTTTGGATTAATACTTACCTCATCCCCATTCATAAAGTCTGATATACTTGCAGACTTTCCAAGAGCAGTGATTGCCTTATGTAGTGGGTCTTTTGGATCATACTTCGTTTCAAATCCACTCTTACCCCTAAGTTCAACCCACTTTTTATCACCTTTATTCCACATCTTCAAAACATCCATGTCTTTGCCACGAATGAGTTTGAGCTTAACACCCTCTTTCAAAAAGAAAGAAAATGGTTTCATTAGTCAATATCCTCGTCGTTATCCAAAACCGCATAGTCATAAACAGAATCGATATAATCCTTCGCCTTGGTCACTTTAGAAACAATCCAAGGCTCAATGTCAAATTCATCCATTTGCGGTCTAGCCATTTCTGCTTCCATCGCTTCCATCAATTCATCTATTTTTTTAGACATTATAACCATATCACGCATCATCATCTCAGCGGTTTCAGATACAAAGTCTCTCATCTCATTAATTTCTTCATTGTCAACAATTTCCGTAATATTTCTTTTTGCCTTTTGGCCATCAATCCATTTCTTTGCAGCTTTGTTTGTAGGAGTTTTCTTCGCCCATGCTGATATTGATCTATATGTTGCCATAACATCTCTTTCGAAATCTGCACCATCAGAGTTATCTACAATAAACATCTTTGCTTTAAATGTTCTTTGGAATTTTCCGATATTATCTTGCACACCCTTCCACATTTTACCAACTTCGGTTGCACCCAGAGTTCTACTTCTCGCAGCATCTCTTGCAACTGCTGTCTCTAAATTTGTGTTGACAAAAATCATTGCAGTCTCATAACCAAGCTTTTCTAATTGTTTTTTCTGCTTAGAGATCTTATCATAATCTTTTCCTGTACCATCAATAACCAAACCCAACCTACCCTGCACATAGAGCGATTGCTGTTTAGATGTAACCCTCTTAGATGCAACTCTGGCAGCCTGCCCTGCATCTGACCAAATATCATCTGGTTCCATTTTTAAGCCTGCTTTTTGCAGGGCCTTTTCAAATGCGGGATCAGAGTTTACAACTCGCATTCCCAAAGAACTAAGTGCAGTTTTACCTACAATAAACGATTTACCAGAACCTGGCCCACCAGCAAGAAAAACTGCTTTAAAAATAGAAGGATCGTTAACTCCCTCTTCTAATTTAATTTTTTCGATGATGTGTTTAATATCCATTTACTTATCCCATGCCTTTGCTGCAGTAAAGTTATTAAAACTGAATTCCATCCTATCAACTAGCTTAACTGCATTAGTTCCAGTATGGTCAATGGCAACATATCCTTCTGGATTTGATACCTTATAACCCTTATCAGTTCTAACAAAAATATCTGTCATTTGTTTTATACTATTTAGTTTATTTACAATTAGAGTTTTTGCAGTAATCAACTCTTCCATGAAATCTACAATAGCATAAACAACAGAGTCTAACTTCATCAATTTCTTGACTAGGTCATCTCTCAGTTCCTCTTTAATTTTTCTAGATTTCTCAGTTTTGAGTTTTGAGATAACCTTTTCGTCGAAAAACTTTTTGACATACATCGAATATCCCAATTGTTTGATATTCTTGGTTGAAATATCTTGCCCTTCTCTGATATATGCATTCAGATAGGTTTTAAAGCTTCCACCAGATAATCCCTTTACAAATGTTTTGTCTTGCATACTAACAAAGGCCTTAAAATCATTGGCCTTAATTTTTTTAAACTTTCTACCAACAGATGATAATGAACTATTTACTGCCTTCAGTTCTGTTGCAGTAAATTTTGCAGAACCAGAAACATCCTTGAATGTTGCATCGTCCATCCAAACGGAAGATGATTTTTTCAGTCCAGAAATATTAGCACCAAATGATGCAGTCATTCCTTGCAAATCTTTGCCCTTATATGTTGTATGCCACACAACTCCCAATTTGGCCGCAGATATTTGTTTTCCGATTGCAGAATCTTTCTGAACTGCGTATACCAATGTATTTGGTTGAAATGTCACATACGACTCACCATCGATTTTTTTATCTGCCTTATCATCAGTGAACATCAAGTCACCTTGGATAACATCTTTAATACCTAGTCCAGACAATTCCTTAAAAGCAACTGCAAATTTAGATTTCAGAGTTGGAGACAAATCTGCATCTTGAATTTCTTTAACGCTTTTATATAACAATGGAACTGCATTAAAGACAGACTTCTTTGCAACAAAGAATTTGCCATCGGCAGGATCTGTTCCGGCGAAAATAGCGGGAGCTCCATCCCACTTTACTGTCATATTAATCTTTGATCCAGATTCGCCAGAAAGCATATCTCTTAATGCGCGGAGAAAATTGATTGCAGCTCTGCCACCATTGATTCCATTGTTTATAATTTCATCTTCAAGATGTTCTAAGTGAAGATTTTTTCCTGCTTTTGATTCTATTAAATGTGTTCTAAAACTTTTCATTAGTATAACTTTCCAAATGGGCCAAAGATTTTTCCTTTTTTCTGTGCGAGATATGCCATCGTAGTAAGTAGATCGTCCAGTTTTTCTCCCCTTAGAGAAACAATCTCACATACAAGATGCATTTGCATCAATTTACTATGTGCAAAATCTGGTCTGCTGCTATTGTACGCAGACATAAAATTTTTCTTAAAATTATTTTCTGTGATTCCAGTATACTGTTTAATTTTTTTAAACTTATATAAAAAATGGTCGTAATTTTCATTAAATTCTGCATAAGTTTGCGGAAACTTGCTATTATCATTATTCCAATTTAATTTTTCTTGATTGAAAACTTTCTCGGCCATTACCAATGGAACCTTTCCCAATCGGGCCGAGGTTGCCCCCAGATCAGTTCCTTCTATTTTTAAGTTATTAAATCCAGCACTGTTTTGTCTGATTTGAAATTTAATACTACCCTTTTTTCCAGAAACCACTATTTTCGTATCTGAATTTTTAAACTCTCCGTTTGGTTTAATACCTAGATTTATATCAATAGAATCTAATTTAAAGTTATATTCTGCGTCATCAAACAAATCCATATTTTCCAGATTAACAAGTTCCCATCTAGCAGTTTTTCCTGACATTTTCTTTAGAGAAATACCAACAATTTTTCTTTCATGATACATATCTCTAAGAATAGCATTAAACTCTTCCAAGGATGTCACATCATCAAGAACTTTTGTTTTTAAAGTATTTTTTACTTTATTTAAATCTGAAACTAACCAAATATCAGCAGGATTCCAAGTATCTTTCTTAGATATACCATATTTTGTTTTACATATATCTGATATATAATCCATAAACCCACCATCCCTAGAATAGTGGCCATATTTGGTTCTACCAACTTCTTTATATGTTGTTAATTGTTGCTGAAAGAATGTATTTTCCCATTCTTCATTCATTTCTGGATAAATCTTTTTTAGATCATCACGGTATAGTTTCATAAACTTACCCTGATCGGTATATCCATTATTTTCTATACTCTTTTGGATAGCAAAAAGAGAAGCAAGCTCTTGCTTCTGGGTCGTTTTCGCATCTGGCTGTCCGCCAATTCCAGTGAATTGACTCTTATCGATATCAGTCCACCGATAACCATTAAATATTGTGTTAAATTTATTACCCGATTTCAACACAGAATTTACTCTAGTTTGGGATTTTGCCTTAACTGCCTCCAGAAATTTCTTAATCTCTGGAGTCAGTTCTACTTTTTGTTTTGTCTTGGCGATTTTTATTTCTTTTTTGTTTTTTATTATATCCGCAACCTGATTTATATAAGGTTTATCGAATGTAATATAAACACCGCCTGATAGATTAGCCAATGGAATTACCTTTTTATTCAGTTAATACCCACTATTTATAATTTTTACATATAGTGTAAATAAGTTCCTACAATATATTTGTCATTAGAAACTGCTGGTTGGGCCTGGTGTGGGTGTGTCCAGAATGGCGGAAATACTGCAAGTCTACCTTGAACTGGCTTAATGCTTGTATTATAATCTGGAAATACTGTCTCTCCGCCTTCTTCTACTGTATTCAAGTAAAAGAAACATACCAAGAATCTTCTAGCAGAAGCATAATCACCGACATCTGCATGATATTTGAAATCATCCTCAGTTCCAGCAAAATACTTCTTCATCCGCACTTCTTCATTGTGACATTGTGTAGGGAAAAAAGCAATATTATTATGCTGACGATAACTTTCAACATATTCAGAAACCTTACCTAATAGTTCCATCGATAACTCTTCAAATTTTGGATTGGCTGACAACAGCGCAGGGTCAAAGAAGTTTATTTCTGTAAAACTTCGATACTCTGGATGTTCAGTTTTCTTATGATATTCTTGAGCCTTTTCAAACTCTGCAATAATCTCTTCGCATTTTTCGGCAGACAAAACATTATCCCAAACAGAAATATATGCCATATTTCCATCTGGCGGTTTTACTGCAAAGGTCTCTTGATCTACTTCAAAATTTACAACTTCCTGTTCTGTAGTTGCTGTGTTTGTTTCTTCTGTCATAGTTTAATCTCCACTTTTCCTATCTTTTTACTGGATTTTGTACTAGAGAATGTTTCTCTATAGTTATTATCTGTTTTTTCTTGTATGAGCTCATCTTGTGCATCTTCTTCAACATCATACAATCTCATTTTAGGTCTGTCAATACCAACAACAAATCTTTTATATTCATTTGGGTCGTTATATCTATTTTTCAACTGTTTAATTAATATTTGCCCCATCTCTTCCAATTCTTCTGTTGCAATCAAAGCAAACATCAAGTCCGCTGTAGCAGGCAAACCAAAACTTTCTGATGTATCTGTCAAGTCTACATCACTATTACCATATCCACCTCTGGTCGTTTGAGTTGCAGTCACAATAGGAACATCATTCTCAACAGCAAGACCTCGTAGTTCTTCTGCAATAGATTTTATCAATGTATATGAGTTTGCACCAGCGCCAGGTTTGACACGAGCCGATGAACATATATTTAGGTAATCGATATAGATTACTTTTGGACGAAAGTTTTTCTTCAATGACAACTCATTTAACAAATGCCTGAAGTGATTTGCATTAGCAACTGCTGTAGGATATTCTTTAATAATCATCTTTCCAGTAGTTTTCTTTTGTAATTTGTCAATCTTTTTATCAAAGGTAGTTTTGGCCATACTAGAAACATCTTGAATAGAAGTATTCAATAAGTTCGCATCAATACGCTCTGCAATTTTTTCCTCCGACATCTCAGCAGTAATATACAAAACATCATATCCCATCAAGAGATGATTTGCAGCACAGTCACACATAAAAAGAGATTTACCAACACCAGTACCAGCAAGAGCAACATTCAAAGTTTTCTTTGGCAAACCACCCTGAGTAATACGATTTAACATATCCAAATGAAATGGTATTTTTTCTTCTACTTTTTGATAGAATTCAAATCTAGATTCCCAATCGTCAATAAAATCATGCCCAATATTACTATCAAATGAAACTGCGAGAGCTTCACTCAATATCTTAGGCATATTACCTTTATCTGGGCCATCGTCATTAATAATACTAATAGATTTCATTACTGCATTATATACAGCACGATCCTGACACCATTTTTCTGTAGCATCAAGTTGCCACTGACTATTTCTGTGTTCTTCTTTTTGATTATTAAGATAATCTATAAACTCTACAGATTCTTTATAAATGTTTTCTGATACATTAACATCCTCTAAAGATATCATCAGCGAATCTTTAGTCGGAAGTTCATTATACTTTTCAATATGATTTTTCATCAAATCAAATACAGTTTTATTTGATTCACTCTGAAAGTATTCACGATCTATAAATGGCAATGCTTTTCTTACATAAGCATCATCCGCAAATAGACAATTCATAACAACTTGTTCAGTTAATTCCATCTAACCTTTTTGCCTCTTCAATTAATTTTTCCGATTCTTTTTTCAAATGCTCAGCTTGACGCAATAACGCCTCTCGTTTTCCATCTATGTCTGTACCCTTAAACATAGACATAGTATTTGGTTCTTCATCCGATGTTCCATACACTTCCATCCATTTATCTTTTGGACATCTAATCTGTGCAATCTTTGCCTTTGCTGGCATGAAACAACCACAAGATTTACATACCTTTATAGAGGCTTGAAACTGGTCACAGGAACGACATGTTGCCATGCGCTCCTGATAGATATAGTTGGATGCAAATATCTTAGACATTATCCAACTCTAAACTTTTTAGTGATAAATTCATCAAACTTTTCATCTTCCAAAATTGGTTGCCAAAACTCATCATTATGAGTATCTTTTTCACGAAACTTTTTATCAGAAATCTCTCCAGTTTCTACATCAACCATCTGATACCATCCACCTGATCTTGATATTACACCATAATCCATGGCCATGTCAAGAAGACCTGAGAATTTATCTACACCATTTTCCCAAGAAACTGAAATTGGTATTTTAGATTTCTCCTTAACAAATCTAGATTTCTCTACATTGATTACAAAATGATATCCTTGTATCTCTGTACCTACTTTATCTTGTTGTCTTCCAACAATCCAAATAGTGTCGGCGCTATAATACATTCCAGTACCACCAGAGACTACTTTGGTAGGATACAATCCCTGAGAATCGTATGTATGATTAATTGCAACCATTGGAATATCCTTCATAGTAAGATGTGGAGTAATCATTCTGAATAAAGATTTGAACTGTTTTGCTCTAGTCATATCTGCGGCCGACTTTTGACTCTCTGCATCATCCACTTCTTTCTTGGATGCCAAGTTGCCAACAGAATCTACCATGATGAACACTTTATCATCAGTTTCGATTTCTTTTAGTTGAGCCACCATATCAAATTTAAGCTCTTCCAAATCAGTGACTGGAACATGAATAATTCTTGTTGTGTCGATATCAAAAACATCAAAATATCCCTGTGGAGTGCCAAATTCCGAATCATAAAATAAAACAACACCTTCTGGATTTTTATCCATAAAAGCTTTCATCATAATTAGTCCGAAAGCAGTTTTAAAATGTTTAGATGGGCCTGCAATCATTGTCAATCCTGATGTATATCCACCATTCAAAGAACCAGAAAATGCAACATTCATTGCCGGAATATTAGTCGGGGTGCTATCCTTTTCGTGTAGGTATTTTGATTCTGATAACACATTAACTCTTCCATCTTTAAATGAAGAGTTTTTTCTAAGTTTGCTCATTAATCCTTTTGACATCGTTTTCTCCTAAAAAAAGTCATCTATCGAAACACGATCTTCTGTTGTCCAACCAATTGCATCAGTGATGGTGGTGATTGGATCTAAGAACGCCTTTTCGAATTGTTTGTTATAATCTATAAATCTTAGCAAATCAAATTCTTCTGGTAGAACACTTTGAATTGCAATTGTATTGTTTCCAATTGGATTTGGTTCTTTTAGATAAGCGAACTTAATCTTTTCGCCCTCTTTGATAACTGGATAAGTCATATCCAATTTATGTTTCTTAACTAGCTGATTGTAGTGCATTACTCCCTTCACATGAATTGGAGTTCCTTTTGTGAACAAGTCTTTAGAATCATAATACTTCTTCAATCCGTTCACACTTCGTGGAAATGATATTTCATCTATTGCAAGTTTCTTGAATTCTTTCCTAAAACTTTCGATATACCTAATCAACTCTTTGTTATCACCTTTCATAATAACTTTGAAAGATTCTCTGAGTTTATCTCTACATGCTGCTGGTGTGGAAGATCGAACTGCTTCAATACCCATAATTTTAAGTTCTGGGGTTTTATATCGAACACCTTCATTATCATGGACATTTAAAATATATCTTTTCTTGGCAGTCCACAAACCCTTCGATGCAATGACTTCTCTGGCCATTACCATCTTTTGGTCATATGAATTCATATACGAAGCAAGATCTTGATAAGCCTTATCAATAAAAGGTTCAAGTTTGTCTTGAGCAACTCTATCCAAAAAAGATACAATTGTGTCCGTCGATACACCACCCTCACTCTCTGGTCTCGAAATTTTTTCTCCAAACACCTTGTGTACCAAGTCACCAAAAACAACGTATATCGAATCCGTATCGCTCGCAATAACATACTCTTTCTCATCCTCATTCCCTAAAATTTTGTTAATATATTCATTGACTCGTTTTTCAATCCAACGAATAGAAAGTTGTCCAGACAGTGTAATAGATTCTGCCTGTCTAATATCAAAGTATCTAAAGTATTGATTTCCTAACGCACCATAAGCAGAGTTCAACAGAATCTTTGCAGCCATTTGTTTATTGTGTAACTGGGCAATCTTTTTATCTAATTCTATAGGATCACCATCTCCATCGATTTTGCGCTGTTTGCACTTCAGCATTTCTTTTTTAGAAATTACACGCTCATCATACATATTTTGCATCAACTTGGGCAAAAACCCTCTTTTAGCATTATCATACAATACTCCATTTGGAGTTAGAGAATAACCATATTGTTGACAAGCTTCAGTGTCGGTTTTTTTCTCTAGAAGTTTTTCCACATTAGTATCTACTCTATCAGTTTCTATAAGTGTTTCTGGACTGATATTGTACTGCATAATTAAATGCGGATACAGACTGTTTAAATCAAAAGACATCACCCAATCGTGCATACCGACAATAGGATCTTTTACATATGCACCAGCATATGCTTCTGTTTTTGTACTAAAAGTTTTCGGAGGAATTACAATATTATCTTTTCTTAATAAATTGAAAGCGATAGAATCCCATGTTTTAATTGGAGAAAATACTTCATCATAATTAACCTTCGCCTGATATGCAATTGTCACCAACAACTCCAACAGTTTCAATTTATCTTCAAGCCTATCAACCAGTTCAACATCAATAATATTATAATCAATATATTTCTGATAGTCATGTTTATAAAACAAATGCATAGCAGAAAACTCAGAGTGATCTAGTTTTCTTTGTCCTAATTCTATAAATGCAATATGATCTAATCGATAACTCTCTCTTGTTACATATGTAAACTTTTTATATAAGTCAAGATAATCGATAATATTCAATCCAAGAAGTTGAATCTGTTCTACTAGTTGGCCGCGGATATTTTTCTGTATCTTTTTAACCGAGCGCCATGGAGACAGTCTCTTCATCTGCTCCTCGCCCAGTATCTTGGTGATTCTATTCACTAGATAGAGGATATCAAAAGAGTTCACATTCCAACCTGTGACGATATCAATATCCGCGGCCTCCCACAAATTCAAAAAAGAACGCAATAGCTCCATTTCGCTTGTGCATTTATAGTATTTAATATTAAGATGCTGTACTTCTGGTGTTGTATCTTCCCAATCACCCAATCCCAAAACTGTATACAATCCATTAGATTTCAGAGTGATTGCGTTAACACGCTCTGCAGCTGCAGCAGGTTCTGGAAATCCCTGTTCGCATTCAACTTCGATATCCAAAGTTACAGTGTTGATTTGGTCAACATCATATTCCAAATCCTGATATGTATCAGATATGAATGGGTATATAAAAGGAGACATTCCATATAATGGAGTCAATCCTTCGGTTTCCCTTATTTTATTTCGAGCTTCTCCAATTGTTGGAAATGTAACTTTCTTTAGATTTTTACCATCTAGAGATTTGAACTTGGTGTTCTTTTCTTTAGTTTCGTGAAATAGGGATGGTTTGTAATCTAGTCTAAGTTTTTTTCGCTCGCCATTGTGAACTTCTCTGACTAAAATTTTGTTCCCAATGTTTTGAACATTCGTGTAAAAACGCATAATACCTCATTATATAATTGTTTGATAATCTTAACATATCTTTTGTGATATGTCAAGATTTTTATCAAATTTTAACGAACCCATGATTTCCGCTTGGAGCAGAAGTCTGGAGTGTTGGTTTACTTGGTGGCATCACTAAACCGCTACCAAATACTTTATTATATTCGTTGATTAATTCATTTACTGGATCTGTAATAAATCCAATATAAGATTTTTCAACGGTAATGCCATCTGACGATTTTGTATATGGCATAAAGGGCGCCAACCCAACCCTAGCAGTAGCAGAGGTTGTGTCGGCATATGATGTTACAATCTGACAAACATTTTTGATGAAGATTTTATTGTCTTCTTTTTCTTCAACTTCGCCCATCAGTTCTTCACCAGAAATAAGTCTAAGAACTTTAGCTGGCATCAGAAGTTTCTTCTGTCGGCGCTTCTGCTGGGGTTGGTTGTTGGATATTTGCAAAATAAGAAATAACCGTTTTTAGCTTTCCTTCTGCATGTTCTAGATTGCTAACTAGTCGATCCATTTCTTCGACAACATCTCCATGTTCTCCAACGCCAACTCCATTTTCAAAATATACTTGAAGATTGGCAATCGCCTCATCTCTCTGATATTCATATTTACGGATTAACGCTCTCAATTTTAAACTTTGTGAATAATCTAATTTCATTTTATAACTCCTATGTTATCCTTGGTAATCTTTTGCTTGTTCCATTTTTGCACCTTCACGAATCCACTTCTTTTCATTTTTAATATGATTTCTGATTTGTTGTTGAAGATGGCGAGAATACTCAGTATCACCCAGCCATTTTATAATTCTTCTTTCAAACCATTTCCATTCCATATTAAGAATTTTTTGAACTACATGTGGACTTTTAGTTACAATTTCCTTATTGTTAAGGATTTCTTGCATCAATCCATCATGCGGAAGGCCCGGAGAAAATTCTATATCGGTTCCCGATCCTGTTGTTTTATATAAAACATTACTATCATCAACATGCATTTCATATTCTTCTGACATATTAAGAACCTTTTACAATCCAATCTTTTTCGTCTTGGATTTCGCCTCGGCGAGCCTTACATAATTTCATCAATTCGTTTAAGTGTTTTCTTGCTCGAACGCCGGCAGATTTATTTCCGCCTTGAAATTTTTCGTTTTCTAATTTATACTGTTCCAATTCAATGGTTAATTGATCATGAGTTTCCATTTTATTTTCCTTTTAGAATGGGGGGATTTCTCCCCCCTAATGATTTATTCAGTCAAAAGAGTTTTCTTTGACTTTTTACCTTTAGATTGATTGATAACAATCTTTCTAGGCTGCTTCTCTTCTGGAATAACATGCTCTAATTCTACAACAAGCATTCCATTCACTAGTTTAGCACCATTCACTACAACATCTGGGTTGAGAGTAAATGTTCTTACAAAGTTTCTAGACGAAATTCCCTTATGCAAATAATTTCTTACATCTGTTGTATCGTCTTTAGTACCAGTAACAGTTAAGGTATCTTCTTTAACTTCAACATCAAGTTCTTCTTCTGAAAATCCAGATGCAGCAATTTCGATACGATAATCATTATCGGTGCCTTTGACTACATTGTATGGGGGATAGTTTTGCGTTGTTGTTTGAGACTGAAGCTCAAGTTCATTAAACAATCTATCAAACCCAACACTATAACGCATAAAAGGGTCTAAAGTTTTAAATTTCGTAACCATGTTTTTTTCCTCCTGTTAAGCAAGGTTTTGAAATAGGCCTCATTAGAGTACCAAACCGATTTTACCGCAATTGCGCGAAGGAATCGGCGATCCTAATACTATATATAATAAAAATTACAATCCTGTCGAACCAAAGCCGCCTTTTCTTGAAGTTTTTTGCTCTGGTCTATCAAAAATTTCTTCTATTCTAACTGAATCATTATACACAAGTTCTGCCTGAGCGATTCTCATTCCATCTTCAATGATAAAAGTTTTCATTGAAGTATTATGCAACATTACATATGTTTGCTCAACATAATCAGAATCGACTACGCCTTCACAATTAGCAATTATAATTCCACTTTTTAGAGACAATCCAGAGCGGGGATGTATTCTCATCGACATATCTTCTGGTAAATTAAATATTAGCCCAGTAGGCACTAACATTCTCTGTCCACTATAAAGTGAAATATTTCCATCTTCAACAGTTGCAGTTTTCTTTAAATTCCATTCATCATAATATTTTATTGGTTCATTACCAAGTAATGATGCTCTGAGATCAAAACAGGCCGCCCATTCTGATCCCATAACTGGAAGATGTGCTTCCTTAAATAATTTATAACATTTTAATGATGTTGATTTTTGTGATACTGGTATTTCTGCCCACTTTGCCATAATATATCCTTTGTATTATCTTTTTCTACCTATATTATATTTAGGTACTAATTCCCATTCATTTTTCTCTTTGTGTGAGATAATTTTAATCTGAGAAATCGGTGCATCTTCATACACATCTTCTTTTACTATATCAATCAATCCCCACTCCTTGAGCAAGTTTACAATTGTATTTCTTCTAGCTCTATCGTTCTCAGAAAAGTCAGAAGACTTTCCATCAAGTTTAAATAGTTCCTTGAAGTGAACGATGTAGTACTTACCTTGTTTGTGGAGAATGTGACAGGATTGATATAATTTCCTGTCTTTTTTAGAGGCAACTCCAATTCTAGTGAGTGTTTCTCTAATTTTTAAAAAGTCTTCTTGATCATCCAATGATACTTCGACTAACGATTCTAATAGTGACATAATTATCCGCCTTTGTTCAGTTTACTCTTAATTATGTCTATTTGTTCTTTCGACAATATTTTAAGAGCTTCCTCTGTTTTTTTATTATTATATCCATAATATTCTTTCACATATTCGAAATCATTATGAATAGTTTTTTTGTGCCAAGGTGAAAATCTTTTTCTTGGACGCACACTATTTAGTAAATAATCAAATTGCAACTTTTTATCAGCGGTATGATGTATGTTCATTTCATTTGCATATAAGATCGTGTCATGAAAATTAGAAAAGTTCTTATTGATAAGAAAAGCCTGATATGCTTTTTCCCAATGTTCATCTTCACTATCCATCAATCTCTTTTTAGTATGAGAAATTGCCGGAACATAATCTTTAAATAAATCGTAACTCATAAAAAATTATCCAATCCAAATGTTGGTTGTTTTTTGTATCTTTCAACAATTATGTTTTCTCTATTATTCATTTCATATTGCAATCTTTTTCTGAAATTAGGATGGTTGTATGCATTCATTCCCAAGTTTGCAAATCTAGTACATATAACAACATTATCTAAATTATATCCTTTAAGATTATCAATTCTATCTACTGAAGGAGCAAATGGAGAATATGGTACATACAATTCATCTAAATCCATTCTCCAAGAAAGATAATAACACAATCTATTTTGAAATTCAAAAATATTTCTCAAATCTTCCCAAGTAATATTGTTATCGTGCCCGCAAATTGTCTCAGAAATTTGATTTTCAGTATAACCAGCATCGCGCATTATGGTAGTTGTTCTCGCTCCAGCTGAGCCGTAGTTTGAAGAGATGTTTACATTTTGAAGAAGTTTTTTGAAATGTTTTTCCATATTATCCACTCACATATACATCTTTTTGAGGGCGATACCAAGTTTTCTGTTCATGAATTTTTCCCAATAATTCTTGAATTTCGTGCATCTCTTCTCTAAATTTATCACTAGTATCTCCCTGAGCAATAGCAAGGCCTCTGCGCCCTGCTTTCGCTCTAAGTGCCTGTTCGATAATTTCAATATCCCGAACATTTAAATTGAATGATGTATTTGGACTGTTCATTTCCAGTCACACTCCATCATCAATTCAGTAAGACATGCTACAAGATTTATCTCCTGATCTGCAACAAATGCAGATTTATAAGAGTATTCAGCAATAGTCACTACAGCCTGCGGAATAGAAGAGGCTTCTGCATGTTCATACAAACCATCATAGATATTTCTATATAGAGTATTAGGATCATTATCCAAGTTTTGTGCAACCCATCCACGCAAGTCTGTAAAGTTCTTATCTTTCATTGCCTTCACAAGTTTATTGACATTCACCTCACCTACATCAGTAAGCAATCCTTCATCGATTTCACCCCCAACAGAATATCTTTGTAGTTCATTTAACACTCTCCGCCAATCGGGAAAATGTTTCATAACCATTTGTTGGACTACTTTATCTTTATACTTAATATTCTCTTTGCCAAGAATAGATACAACTCTTTTGTAAAAAGATGCAGCGAGTTTTGGTTTATCAGACTTTTTAATCTTAAACTCTACAATGGAACACCGACTATGTAATGGTTCAATTATACGATTTTTGAAATTACAAGTAAGAATAAAACGACAATTACCAGAAAACTCTTCAATAAAACCACGAAGAGCTGGTTGTGTCGATTGTGGATTTAGATAATCTGCCTCATCTAGAATAATAACCTTTCCAAACTCATTACTATTACCAGTGTCAAAACTCACAGTAGAAGCGTAATTTCTAATCTTATTACGCAGTACATCAATACCACTATCTTCAGAACCATTGATTAATATGTAATCCATTTTCATCTCATTACATAAGGCACGAGCCAGGGTTGTTTTACCAACGCCTGGGCCGCCTGCCAGTAATAAGTTAGGAAGACTACCAGTTTCCACAAACTCTTTAAAGGTCGCCTTTAGGTCTTCAGTTAGGATACAATTATCAATATCATTCGGGCGATACTTTTCTACCCATAAAAAATTGTCCATACTTACTCCCCATAAGTCGAATCTTGTTCAAGTGTAATCCAATATTGAATTGGCAATTTCTGGTGTCGGAAAGTTGAGATTTTATTTTTAGAAATCCCTACATCATAATCACCTTCGATTAGCTTTAGGTTTTCTGAACGGAAGTACATATTAAATGTTGCATTTGATTCACCAACTGGTTCTTCAGCAACATTGGATGTATCATCTTTTTTATCCAATGCACAAAAATAAACAACTCCATCGTCTTTTGTTGACAATGAATAATCAGGAAGTCCAGAAATGGATGCCACTTGATTGATAGTATGTAGTGTAGAATTTGGAAGCTTTACATTAATATCCCAATCCGGCGAAGGTTTCGATCCTTCTGGATTGTTATCACTACCTTCTAATGCAAATGTATTTTCTACAAATACAATGATAGATGGTTCTGCTGCCATAAATTTATAAGTCTTTGCACCGTTAGACATCATGACATACTTTTCTTGAAAGTCTAGTTCTGGATATATCTTTAATAAGTTTAAAAACTTACCTAGATCATAGATACAAAAATCTACTGGAAATGTTTCTGATACATCTGTGGCAGCCAAGATGTTACGCATAACAGAGATGGTAGAAAGTCTACTACCTTTACGCAAATATATCGACTGATTAATAGTCGAATAGTTTTTTAGAATATTTTGGGTTTGTTCACTCAACTTCATTTTCAATTACTCCATACTTTTCATTTAAATATTGTGATATTGTTTGGCCATTTTTCTTGGCCCGATCCTTAACATAAGATTTTCTAGGGGAACTTAACTTTTTATAGTCTCGATCCAAATTGTCGGAATGTTTCAAATTAATGCTCATAATTTTCTCCATATGTTTTATCATGATTATATAAAGCCAGTATACCATAATGAATGATTTTCATCAAGTCTTTTCTGTAATCTTCTGGCGTTTCGCCTTTTTTTCCATATCGATTGGAATATTTGTCAATATTTCCCATACAGAATCCTTCACCATGCCCTCGGGCCATGATTACTTCTGTAGACTGGAAAGTATTTTCAGAATAATGTCCTTCATATGTTTTATCAATATATGCCCGAATTTCTTCGAGCAATATATCTTCATTAAATTTGTAGTTAGTCATTAACACTCCTTAAAATGGGGTTTCTTCTGAATCAGTTTCTTCTGAAACTGTTCCTTGTTCTTGTCCTGTAATTTTTGAAAACAGGTCAACAAATGATGCCTTAGTATCATCATCAAAACGATTGGTACACAATTCGATAGATTTCATTACATCTCCGAAGATAGAATATGTTTCTACAATGTGAACCAAACGACGAGTCGAAATGATTTCATCAATTCCACCCTCTTCGAATGTTTTCCGAATTGCACCAGCCCACATGGTAAGTGCCTCAACATTTTGTTGATCTGATTGAGAAAGTTTTTCCACATTCAAAAGAGAGGTGAGGTGATTGTTGAGAATTTTTTTCTCGACAGATTGACTAGGATATTCCTGTTCAAAAGTAATTTTGAAACGCTCAAGAAACGCCTCGTTCATTACATTAGTACCGATAAACCGTCCATCATCAGAACCTTTACCTTTTGTGTTTGCAGTTGCAATAACTGTAAAGCCAGGGGCAGGTTTCACAAAACGATTATCTTTCTTTAGGTAAACACCTTTACCGTCAATGATAGATTGTAAACACATAATTTTATTTGATGCAAGGTCAACTTCATCAAGAATAAGAACAGCGCCGCGTTCCATCGCGTCAACTACAGGCCCTTGAGAAAAGACAACATTTCCATCAATCAGAGTTTTATCACCCAAAAGGTCAGACTCATCTGTTTCAATAGTGATAGGAACTGTAATACATTCACGTTTCAAGTGAGCACATAACTGCTGAGAACCATAGGTTTTACCATTACCAGACAAACCAGTAATAAAAACAGGGTAAAACATTTTAGATGTTAAGATTTTACGCAAGTCGTTATAGAAACCGAATTTGACAAAATTTGGATCTTTTTCAGGCACCAGAGATTGATTGGTATGACGCTCAGGTAATGCAGGAGCTACAAATGTTTGTTCTTGTTGAACAGGTTTTATTTGCACTACATTGTTACCAGAAAGTTTCATCAAACTAGCAGACAGGTCATAAGAACCATGTCCTGAGCGAAATTCTGGTTTCCACATCCATTGTGGACTAGACTCACCAAATTCTGTTGCCAATTTTTTGATTAACTGTTTTGAAAGAACAGAACCATTTTCTTGAATGAGTTTATTAAGAAACTCAATTTTTTTCACTTTATTCCACATTATATATTCTCCTATTAGGAAGTTTCACGAATCATCATTACTATTACATACTATCAAATTGTGGGCCACTTGTCAATGGCCCTAGCCAATTATTTTACGATATCGACAAATTTATTTAGCAATTGCCGACTTGTTTTTTTCTTAGATTGAAACTTAGAAAACTGTTTTGCAATTTTTGCTTTTGACATATCAGTATCTACAGCCAATTCATCTTGTTCATTCTGAGTACGCATATCAACTACATAGTAATCATCATATCCACAATCAGGTGCCGACAGATATCCTTGTTTCCGAGCGATTGAACGCTGTTTAGAAATATCACTACTCACAATCCAACCATCTTTATTACGGAACACATAATCCCGAATTGCATGATTTAGTTCATAGTTTCGATCTGCAATGAAGAAACCTACAGATTTTGCATCATGGATTTCTTTCATCATTGTCACAAGAAATTCAGTTGCATTCTGAGTAGTTTTATCTTGATCGCGCTTACCAGTTTTTAAAACAAAAGTTTTCTTTGAGCGCTCGTGTTTAATAACACTCAAACCTTCGCGGCGACTACTCCATCCAGAACCAACGCTGCGATTGTAGTTTGAACTACCACCTTCACTCCAATAATCAAGCGAGTCTCCAGCACTACCATCTGTCAAAACAATGAAATTCATTTTTTCAACATTGTGCTTTTTCTTGAATACATCAATTACTTTATCAAGAATAATCAAGCTGTGATTTAGTGGAGTTCCACCTAAAGTTAAATCAACATCATTAGTAGCACTGGTGCGGCAATAACCCCAAGCATTTTCCATCATCCAAGCAAGAAACAAATAATTGTTGCATGCTTTTTGGAATTCTGATTTTTTCATATTACTGGTTAACATATGATGCAAACGCACACCAGAACTAATAAATGTTTTTCCAGCAAGAGATGGATTATCCCGCTCTGCATACAAACGCTTTTCTCCATAACGACCATCTAGAGAAGCATTCTGGTCAGAGAAATTATAAACATCAAAAGGAATTCCTACACGCTGACAAAATGTTGCCAAAACAATAGTCTGGACTACAGTTTTGTAGATCATGCCATGCATAGAACCAGACCAATCTACCATCATAACCATACCATGATTTTTACCTTCAGGCGAAACAGATTTGCGCTTGAAGATATCATCATTTAATTTATAACTCCAGATTTTGCTAGTGTTTAAATTTCCAGATTTTGTCTCATAACTCTGAGCATATTCCTGAGCAGATTTTTTCATCTCGAATTCTTTTACAAGATATCCAATTGTATTGTTATGATCTGACAGCAGCTGTTTATACATATTATGTTTATCTGAAAAACCAGAAGATTTAATTGTTTCAATTGAACGAGTAATACGATCAATATCGATAACATAATCCTTTAAATCGATATCAGGAATACTGAAATAATTAATATCACTTGCATTCTGATCTACCATACTACTCATATTTTGAGACATACTACTATCAGTTTCAGAAGAAAATTCATCTACAGATGCTTGCGACTCAGTACCATCAGACGAACCAGCACCTTTCGAATCAGTAGGTCCACCAGAACCATTATCTTTTTCTTGGGCTTCTTCTTCACCATTTCCAGATGCATCAGAGTTTCCAGACTCATCAAGTTCATCAGAACCAGTATCACTAGAATCAGAAGATGTATCATCAGTTTCATCAGAAGATTCGTCAGAAGATTCATCTGATTGATTTTGGGAAGTGTTATCTCCAGTCTGATCGGTTTCTTCTTTTTCACCAGAACCATCTGATTTAGAATTACCAGAACCATCGGTTTCATTTTCTTCTGGATTTTGTTCTTTTTGTTCTTTTTTCATTTTCAAGAAGTTGAAAATTTCTTCTGAAACATCAGCAACTTCTGCAAATGTTTTTGTAGAAGCAACTTTATTGACAAGAACAATTTCTTCATCTGAGAAGATTTTTTTCATTTCAAAATCTGTCATAGAAGACTTGAAGAAAATATTGATACGATCAATAAATGCAAGGCCTGACAATTCTTTTCCTTGAATTCCAAAGAAATCTTTGTTCATCAGTTCTTGATATGCACGAAAGAAGGGGCCCCGAAGGCCAGGAAATTTATTCTTTACATCGCGTTCAATACGCGCATCCTCAACTACATTGATAAAATCTTTAGTAGAACGAGAACATGCCTCCTGTAAAACATCTGTATCAGATGGAGTATATAACGCATGTCCAACTTCATGACCCATGAAAAGGTCATAAAGGTCATCAGACATATCTTTCCAGATGGGAACCGCCAATATACGGTTCTTAATATCAAAATACGCAGTTTCGATATTTCTATGTTGGATTGTAATATCTTCTTCAGCCATCATTTTGGCAAGAAGACTTTTCGAATTCTTTGTATATAGTACATTAGTCATTCACACATTTCCTTATTAGGAATCATCATCATTTATACTTACATGCTACAGTAAAGAATCGGGTTTGTCAAGGGCTTTTCTATTTTTTTATAGCGATTGCGCCAATAAACATATGATTCTGCCAAAATGGTTGCACCTCTTCAAACCCTGCCTCAAACATCATATCTGCAATTTCATTCCAAGTGTTTGGCTTCAACATACTTCGAAGAGTCCTCTCTTTATCCATGATATCATCAGTAGAAAATGTTTTCCTCTTGTAGTCATAAAAGTTAAAAGTGAGCATATCTTGAAAGTTTGCATTCTGACATACAGTTTTCTCTGCAAAAATAAAAGCTCCACCCTCATTTAGTCCACTATGGATTCTTTGAATGGTATATCTTCGATCAATTTTAGACATAAACTGTAGAGTAAATATAGATGTGATTAATGAGGCATTTGTGAATTCGGTATCCCTAACATCCATGTGTCGAAAGTCTACGGCAGCCCAAGGATATTCGCTATTAATATGGGCATGTCTTTTTTGCATGTCCTCAGCAAATCCATCTGCAACCTCAACTCCAATATAGTTGGCTGCCCAGCAAAAATCTTGATTTGCCTCTAACATTCGTTGAGTCAATTTACCAGTTGAACAACCAATATCATATACATTGGTATTGTCTTCTACAAAATACCTAGACATAGAAATTACATCATCAAGTAAATCTCCATATCCTCTAATACTTTTATCAATATGTTCATCAAAACCTTCTTCACGATGTGCGAATGTAAAATCAGCCATTATTTAATCCTTTCAATACATTATTATATACAGATTCTGCAATTTGTTTCATCATTATTGGGGGAACCATACGACCAATCCGTTCTGCTTTTTGATTCCATTTTCCAGTAAGTTTAAAGTCATCTGGAAGTGACATAATACGCTTTAACTCGCCGAGGGTCAACTTTCTAGGTTCTGCCCAATGGAATGCACCGGCGGTAGTATCAGCACTCCCCATAGCGGTTAAGGTCGGTGCTGGAGCATATTGTGATACCCTTTTGAGGTTGAAGTGATGTCCTTTCGGATGATAGTCGCCTCCAGTCAGAACTTTTTCGGGATCGATGGGCATAATACTACCAGTCTGTTTCCAATATGCAGTATTAGAAAACTTTTCTGTTAGATATGAAACTTCATCTTCGTCATACTCCAAATCTATTAGTGCGTCTTTCAAAGGAATAGTTGTTAAACTAGGTTGGGGGAAAACAGTTTGAATTGTCATAAAATTTAAGCCAACTTGATCGGCGATGTCTTGTCTTACCCCAACAAATATACATCTGGTTCGAGTCTGAGATACTCCAAAATATCTACTATCTAATACTTGATATGAAACATTATAACCAATCTCTTCAAATTTATTTAAAATCTGATTAAGATAATTCTTTGCCTCTCCAACAGTCAATCCTTTTACATTTTCTGCAATAATTACTTTAGGGCGAATATCATCTGCAATACGCAAAAAATCAAAGAATAGGTCTTCAATATTTTCTACAATCTTTCCATCTGAATATTTTTTAGTCTGCCCCCAGCCATCAGAATGTTTACCGCTTTCTTTGCGTGTCATTACATTACCATCAAAATCAAGATATTCCGTTTCAATGCTGTTGTGAGATAGTTTCCCTGCAACAGAAAATGCAGAGCATGGTGGCGAACCATCCAGAATATCTATCTCCCCGACTTTTACTCCAGCTGCATCCAAGAAATGTTGCCCAGTCAATTCTTTAATATCGCCAGGCAGAATAGGTGTCTCTGGATAGTTTTCTTTATAGGTATTACATGCCTCTTCTACAAACTCATTTACTGCAAGAACTTTACCACCAGCAAGACGATAGCCAGTGGAAGATCCACCACCACCGGCAAAAGTTGAAATCACTTTAAATTTGTTCTGTTCAGATGCATCATATACATCTTGTAAATTGTATGGTTTGTAAATCATCTTAAAAATTCCTCTAATGTTGGTGTACTATTTAGCACATACCAATCGCGGCAAATATCCATAACTCTTGTCCTATTTCTAAAATTAATCTCATTGTTATCGATTAATGATTCGAATAGCTCTATTATACCAGAATTTATCTGTAAGTTCAAGTGTTTTTTTACATTTCCTATTAATTTAAATTGTTCGAAAGCGTTTCGAACATGGTGTTTCTCAGAGGGTTTGTTCAATTGCTCCCAAGTATGCATATAGAAGAATGCCTTTACAGATTGATCTAGATATGGAACAATAAGTTTTTTATCATGTTGCATAGAAACTGCTTTATGCCAAGGATAATTCGCACATTTGTCTGGACGAAAATAATCTTCTCTAAATTCATCAAACAACTCTTGAGTATGACGATAATGCATCATCGCTTTTTTAGAAATTCCATAATATCCATCTGCTGCCCAACCAGAAAGAACTTCTGTTTGTTCTATTTCTGGATAGACATATAAAAATGGGTATGTGCATTCATATGCAGTCTTCTTTTTACAGCCAAGTTGTGATAGTTTTTTAAAATCTGATATGAGATTTTTTGTCGGAATAGTTACTCCAGTAAATTTCCAACCAAATATTTCTGATACTTCTTTTGCCTTTTGAAAATCATAAGAAACATGAGTATCTAAATGAAAACTATATGCATGAATTTTTTTACCCACATCAGATGCAGCAAATGCCACTGAGAGGGAGTCAACACCCCCACTCAGCAGCACAGCAACTTCATTATCTTTTGATCGTCTTTCGACAACTTCACATAATATATTTTTTATCATATGCTTTCTTTGATAATATTGCCGTTAACATCTACGAGGCCTCTTTCTTTTGGAAGGCCGCCCTGTTCTAGATCTTCTGTTGTGATCTGCGCGAGGAATCCTTTAAATTCAACCATATCATGATACTTTTCTTCTAAAAACCTACAGACAACATCATCAATTGTTTTTTGCAAACTATCTAGATAGCTTTTTCGAGCCTTTTTGATTACTTCCTCGTCCAAATCTGTATGTTCAATATATCCAGTGATTTGAATTTTCTTACCATAGTCATCAAACTTTTCTGCCCAAGATATAACTTCTTTTTTAAGATCACCAGATTTATAAACCCAACCAACATTTCCCCAAGCAGGACTAGAAATATCTTTGACATATCCACTAGTAGGAAGTCCAAGGTTTCTGGCAGCTGCGTTTGCATCTACTTTATTATAAGCATTAATACCAATATGTTTACTATTAGATTTTCTGAATTTCTTTAGAAGTTTTTCTGTCTGCGAATCATCTAATTGTCCATTAGACATATCAAACAATGCGTTTCTAACTGCATCATCATCAGTACTGTCAAAAGAATTGTTGCTTTTCATTTCAACCAATCCTTTGATAAAGGTTCCTTCTGTGTTGGGCTTTCCTTGTGCGATATGGTCTTTGGTCGCATTTAATCTTCTTTTCCATACTGCTTTCCAATATGGACTTTCAAATTCAACTACATCCCAAAAGTATGTATCAACTCCCAAATCTTCAAATCCATACTTTCTACCAAATCCAGAAATCAACTCTTCTATTTTATCTGGACAAAGTTCTGCGACCATAACTTCTCTATCATAAAGAACGCCATTCACTCTAAAGGAATGGGAAATGTTTCTTTGTTCATATTCGAGATTCTTTTCTCGTGGCTGTAATGAAATCCCATTAGAGTCCACGACTCTAAGTTCTGAAAGTTTTCCAACTTTCCTCTCAATAAACTTGATACCTTTACCGTATTTTGGGGGATTTGCTTTTAGACTTCTATTTATATCGAATTGTAATTGCATGGTTATACTCCTTTTTGCAATAATGTTAGTATATCTTCATACCCAATATACTAATGCTATTTATCAATATACACTATTTTCCATAGTTAGTCAATAGTTTTTTTCAATTTTTTTCAATTTGGCTAAAGTTTTTTACTTTTTCAAATTTTATCGTTTCGTTGAACTTGTCAAACAGGATATCCCCCTTATGTGAAATCACAAAGACATTGTTGCCGCCTAGTGTGTTCAACAACTTCAAAAACTCATCTGTACCTGTCGCATCCAAAGAACTATCAAACACCTCATCAAGAATCAGTAGGTTGGTGTTGACGCTGTTCTTCATTCGCGCAATCTCTCTCCATGTAAACAGCAATGCAAGATCGACACGCATCTTCTCGCCTTCGGAAAATGATGAGTAAGTAAATCCTTCGCGCCCTCTAGATTTTATGTTCTCTTGAAAACGCTCATCCATGGTGAAGTTCACATAAAAATCCATTTCCTGTAGATACTTGTTAATTAGTTTATTCATGATCGGTAGATAGTATTTAATGATAGAAGTTTTTACTCCTGTATCCTTCAAAAACTGAGAGGCAACCACATAATAATTTTTGGTGTCTGTGAGCTCTTTTCGTTCAGCATCTAGTCTAGACATCTCTTTACGAGCAGTATTCAATTCTTTTTCTAGTTTCGAGACACTTTTATTGTTAGATTCTGCATCTTCCATCTCCGTTTCAATCTCTTCAATACTCTTCTGAAGGAATTCAAACTTATTTGTGTTATTATTCATAACATTTCGTAAATTTAAAATGGAAGTTTTGGTTTCTTCAATTTTAGAAATACTTTCGTTCACACCATCTAATTCTACAGATAATTGTTTTACTGCTTCTTGAATTTCATTCTTTTTGACATCTTTTTCTTCAACGATACAGTGTTTGTGATCTGAGCCTATATTCTGTTGACAGGATGGACACACATCATTATTTGTGAACCAATCAATATCATTGTCAATTTTATCGATATTATTAGATAATTTGTTTTCTAACTTTTCAAACTTTTTTCGTTTTGCAACAAGCTTGCTTTCATCTACAATAGTCTCTAACAATTCATCCAATTCAGTTTGTAACTTTTTATTAGAATCTAGATAACCAGACTGTTCTGCTTTCTTTTCTTTAATTTTTTTCTTAAAGGTATTGATAGCAGTGTTTTTGGTAGATTTTGCCTCTTCAATACTTCTTTCTTGCAATTCTATTTTATAGTCTTGCACTTCTCTATTCTTTTCATTGTCAGACATTGATTCTTTCATCATTGCCATCTTGGCCTTTAGAATCTCATTCATCGATGAAAAGATTTTAATATCTAAAATATCTTCAATAATATCTCTTCGATCATTTGCAGATAGTTGCATGAATGGAACAAATGTAGCACTACCTAATATTACTGTCTGAGTGAAGGATTTGTAATTCAGTTTGAGAATAGTCTCTTCTAGATATAGTTGACTATCTCTAATCTTAGAGTCTTGATCCAACATCTTACCATCTACCCATATCTCAAAAATATTTGGTTTGATTCCACGGCGGACAAGATAGTTCTTTTTACCAATAGAAAAAGTAATTTCAATTACTGTATCTTTACTGTTGATAGAGTTGACTAGCTGAGGTTTGTTAATCTTTCTAAAAGATTTTCCAAAAAGTCCAAATGTCAATGCATCTAATATTGTAGATTTACCAGCGCCATTCTCACCTACAATCAATGTAGATGATGATTTGTTAAGTTGCACTTCTGTAAAGTAGTTACCAGTGGAAAGAAAATTCTTCCACTTGATTGTCTGAAATTCTATCATTATTCACCTCGCATAGCAGAGACATACAGGTCTTGCATAATGCTTTTCAATTTATTTTTGTCTACATCAATTTCATAATTGTCGATGTAACTAGTAAGTAAAGACATAGTATCCTTTGTAGTATCCACATCACTTTGTTCTTCAAACTCAAAATCAGTTTCATCCACAATAGACAAATCTGCCACACCTGCCTTATATAAAGAATCCACAAACACATCAAACTTATACTGATCTGATTTATTTGTAACGACAACTTTAATATATTTGTTAGCAAATGAGGAAAGTTTATAATCTCTAGTTTCGTCATAAAAGATTTTATGAAACAATTGATGAGGATTCTTGATAAAATCTAGTTCTAAAGTTTCTGTATCTAAAATATGAAATCCTTTGGCATCATTACAGTCATTCCAATACATTTCATATGGAGAACCCAAATAATGAATATTACCTTGATTTGATTTTGTATGAAAATGGCCAGAACAAGTTAAATCAAACTTCTTAAATAATTTAATATCCATACCAGCTTCACATTTGATACCACGCATCATTTCAAATCCATTCAACTCTAGATGTCCTAGAGCAACAGTTGCTTTTGTTTTTTTCAGATGTTTGGTAGTTTGATTCAAATTATCAGAATTTATCCAAGGAACAAGACACACATCAATCCCACCAATATTAATAGTAGTGGTTTCTTTATAAACCTTGAAATCATTGCCGAAAAGCTGTTCCATAGAGTTAATACGGTTTGTGTTCTTATAATACACATCATGATTACCAACAATAAAATGAGTGTCATATTTACGCATCTTTTCTATAAAGCCAATCTTCAATCCATCCAAAATATTATAGTTGATAAACTTTCGTCTATCAGTAACATCTCCAAGATGAATGACGGTGGTGATTTCATTTTCTTCTAGATATGGAAAAAAGATATTATCATAGAATTTCATAAAATACTCATGAAATAAAGCAGAGTCTCCCCTTGCCCCAAAATGAGTGTCAGTTATCAGGGCAATTTTCATGAAGTTTCCTTATTATCTCTTTTCTCTTTTGCTTTCTCTTTTTTCTTTCGTTGAGTCTCTTCAAAATCTGCAAGAAAATCATCCATATTACTCTGCAAAAATTCCATAAAATTATTCTTTACAGGAGTGCCATTGGGGCCCTGCATGATTTCGTCAATTAGTTCTTGATTCTCCAATGCTTTATACTTTACATAAGTCTGCTTCTTCTCTTTCTGTATCCTTCGAATGAATGCATAATAGATGATCTGCGTAAAATATGCAAATGGATTTTTAGATTTCTCTGGGTTAAAATTATCAATGTATAGAAGACAGTTTTCGATGCCATCTGATATCATTTCTTCTTTATATGTATAGTTGATAAAATTGGGTTTATATGAGAGATGTTGTGCAATCTTCATGATACACTCCCCTATGTAGTTAGGTACTCTAGGTCGTTCTGTATCTGATGCTTTCGCAGACTCTACTGACTCTTTATATTTGGTCATCTCTACTAACAACTTTTTGTTGTCTACATAGTGATTTCTTGTTGGTTTCTTGGCCATATTAATTCCTCAATTCAATTACATAGATAATATCACAAAAATATTTGTCTGTCAATACAAAATAATTATTTTTTCTTATTGACAATGTGCGAATCTTTTGTTACAATGGGTATGTGGACCCTTAATGATATACTTTATTATTACCTAACATCTTCATCATGTCTTCGATAGAGTACTCTTCGTCTTCTTCTATGTCTGTTGCAGCTGGAGCAGCTGTCTGATTGATTTCTTCTGCGCCGCCTTCGAGCAGAGCCTCTCTTCTTTTCAATATCATCTCGTAGTGATCTATAATATCAGAAGCGGGAGTGCTGATTGTCAAGACATTGAATGCTTCAATCTCAACAAAACTATCTGAACTGTATTGCAACCAATCTATTAGCGTAGAATTAAAATCTCCAGTACTTGGATTCATAAACGATTTAATTTCAAAGGGGTCGTGCAATACTACTTTATTTTTATCTTTTTCATTCGCATAGGCTTTACATATGATAACTTCTTTTGTTGTAAGTCTTAAAAGTTTAAAGTCGTTCATGTATTTTCCTAACCGTAAAGTTTGAGTTCATTAATTTTAAAAGAAAATTTTTCTTCATTGTAAATATTTATGCGTTCATAAAAATGTCGTATAGCGAAATTCATATAATTCTTATGTCTCATATCATCAGCGATATCATACAAGACAGCTGAAGTTTTGTTATTTCCCTTTCTCAATCCTCTACCAATAGATTGTAAATTTCTTATTCTACTTTTAGAAGGAGAAGTGAACACAACGTTATGTAAGTTCCTTATATTTATGCCTGTAGAAAAGGTTCCATATGAAGCGACAATAATTGCGTTGTCTTCTGTTTCAGTTGTGGCGCGGATAGCTTCTCTGGTTTCTGTGTCAACTCCACCAGATACAAAGAAAACTTTTCTGCCTTCTTGGGCATGATCTGATATTAACTTATGTAATGGAATTCCATGTTTCTCTACAAAATTGTAAAGTACTAGTGTATTACCTTTTAAGTCTAATGTCAAGTTCTTAATAAATTCATTTCTCCGTGGATTTGTGACAATATATTCTACCTCATCGGCATATTTCATTTTTTTAACTTCTTTGCAAGTTTCTTTAGAATATTTCAAAACTAAACATTGAATTTTAAAATCGGCAAGAGTTTTATTGTCAATCAACTTTCTAGTGGATGTGACTTGTTTTGCTTCACCAAACATTCCTGTCAATACAAGCTTATGTGTCTTGGTTCCATCTAATGTTCCAGTTGTTCCGAATCTAAATCTACAGTCAGTCAATCTGTCCATAATTTTATTGAGAGAGTTTGCCTTAAATAAATGACACTCATCTCCAATAACCACTCCAAACTGATCCCAATATTCTCTTGGCATTTTGTATATAGACTGCCATGTAGAAATAATAACTTTTTTATCTGAATGTTTATCTTGTCCGGCAAAAATCTTATGACAGTATTTTTCTACATTCCATCCATAATCTTTGAAATCTCCATACATCTGTGCAACTAGTGATGTGGTTGGAACGATTATTAATATCTTTTTATCTTTGACTTCGGGGTGCATATTGTAAAAACGAACTAGTGTATATATGATCAGCGATTTCCCTGATGCTGTCGGGGATAACAAAAGCGTTCTGTTCTTTTTGATCGCGTGATATATTGCGTCGAGTTGATAATCCCGATATGCAATAGGAGCCCCTTGACTGTGCGGTTTTATAAACTTAGCCAAAGATTCCAAATCTTTCGGAGTAAATTCTTGGTCTTTTAAATCTTCGTCATATACTATTTCATAATCATTTTTTTCGCAGAAGAATTTTAACTGACTCACTAGCCCTAGATATAACTTACAATTCATAGGATTGAAAAGTCTAATCTTTCCATCCCAGTATTTGTTTTTATATGAAGGCATGAATTCAGCGCCAGGCACTTTGAATGTGAAATAGTCTACAAGTTCTTTTAACATAAAAAGTTCTGGTGAGTCTACTTGCACATAAACCTCATTTAATTTAGAAACATAAAATTTACTCATTAATTTCCTTCAAGCCACTTCTTATAGTCTATGAAATTCTTGATTGTCCATTTTTTCTGATCGACCAGAATATCTATTGTCTTATCAATTATATTAATGATTTGCTTCAATATTAACATTTTCTTTTTTGCTTTAATCATATCGTTATCATCATCTACCCAAATATTAAGATCTGCCTTGAGTATTTTAGTACCTTCTATTTCCCATCCCTTGGAAATAATTTCATCTTCTGACATTTTTCCAGTATAGTATTTTGTCTTGGATGCTAATAATTGTCTATATTCTAAATCTAAGAATTGATATTTTGTTTCCCAAACCTGTTGATAAGTCATCCACTTCCCAATCAAGTTTTGATTGTGAGCGAGTTCTTCTGTTAATTTTAGAAAATCTATCTTTATATCTTTTTCAGATTCTTGAGTCAATTCAGCCAGTTTAACCGAATACTTTTCGTCCATAATGTTCTCCACATAGTATTATAAAGTTTCAATATCATAACTTCTGTACATAAAGTCAGCAGTAGAAAGGGGTGCAACACTTCCAGTCTCTGCAGAAGAAAGAGGCAAATCCCCTACTGCTATAGGAAATGCATCTTTAAATGTAAATTTTAGGATGGGTGTCGATTGATTATTATATATGAGTAGAATCAAATCTGAAAACACATCCGTCAAGGCAAGTCGCTTTGCATTGGTAAAATTGCCATATTGTTGAAAGTTGTCTGGAAATCCTAATGCAGTAAGCCAATTGTAAATTTCTAACCAATTTTTCATTTCTTCGTCTACTAGAAATCCAACAGACATTACTGAATATATCAGTTTATCGCCTGGCTCTGGTCTTTTTACAAATGGTGTCTCTACTGCGGCTTCTCCCAATGTCACGCCAGGAATGCTTACAGACTGAACATAATCTGTAAGAGATGGGCATGTATTAGTAGAAAAACTAAACGTCTGTGTGTTTAGATAATTTGGATTTTGAGTACTTACATCCACAATATATTCTCCTTGTTACCTACTATTTAGTCATAAAAAAAGGGGGGTTTAATACCCCCCAAATTTCTGCGTTTTTTATTATTATTGTTATCTAGCAGATTAGATAGAGTTGATGTTGTCCACTCTAAAGATTCTGTAATACTGGTTGGCGCGAGCTCCACCAGCAAATGGGTTTGCAACCATGCCGTAGCGTGTTTTGAAACCGATTTTTGGTTGGAATGTGTTTTCGCCAACTGCGCGTACCATTTGCATTGGTACATATGGGCAATAGAAATAACCAGCATCGTATGGTGAATTACCACGATAGCCAACCATTGCAAAGTCATATGCGCCTGCTGCTGAGAAATAAGGGTCGATGAAGACTTTGTATTTCTTGTTAAGTACACCAGCGAATGTTTGGCCAGTATCGTCTACAGTCAATGCTGTATCCATTTGTGGGTTGTAATCAAGTACACCAGACATTGCAAGTGCTGAAGCAACATCAGAAGAACATACGATTGTGTTCGCTTTTCCTCTGCGTGTTTCTTTAGCAATAAGGTTTGCTTCACGCTCGATGTGGAACATAAGTCCTTTGTACTTCTCAACTGACCAACGACCGTCTGCGTCTGTTGTCAAGTCAAAGATACCTGTGTTTGTCACTTGTGATTGTGCGCCAAGTTTTGCTTGTGCATAAAGAGTTCTAAGAACTTCGCGGTTGATTTCTGCAGTGATCTCTGTAGAAAGAATTGTTGACAATTCTGATTCTGCATCTAGACCATGGACAGCTTTCAAGTCTTGTGAAAGTTCCATTGTGTATTCTGCTTTCAACGCTCTGGTTTTCGCAGTTACTGAAACTCTCTCAATTGAGAATGCCATTTGGTTGAAGTGTCCGTCTGAAGTCATTGCGGAACCATCACCCAACTTTTCACCCTCAGCTGTTGAGCCTGGGCCACCAGTTGCATATGTTGAACCTGACTCATCCAATGCGTTAGCAGCAATAACCGCTCCGGCAAATGGATCTGTTCCAGCGTGTGATGTAGCATCGTCACCAGAAAATACTGTGTCAGCTTCATTAAAGAATGCTTCTGTACCAGTTTGTGATGTATAACGTGAGCGCATTGCAAAGATCAAGCCTGTTGGGCCAGTCATTGGCTGAACGCCTACGAGTTCATATGCCATCAATTGTGGCATTGTTCTGCGAATCATTGAGATTACAACAGGGTCAGAATACTGAAGATTTCCAGATGCAGCTGCAGTTGGTGCAACGTTTGCTGGAGCTTCGTTAAGAACACTCATAGACTCACGGCCCATTGCGTTTTCTTGGCGAGTAGCGTTTTCAGTGTTTTCCAAAAGAACGGCAGTTACCGCTTTTCTGTATGGATCAGTAATTTCAGCTTGATCAGGATGCTCAAGCACTGGCTTCCACTTTTCTTTCAACTCCTGAATATGATTTTCATTAAAGTCGTGCATTTTTTTCTCCTTAGTAGATTTTAATTATGTTATCTCTATTATATTTATAAAATTTTAATCTTTAGGTCTATTTAGTGCTTTAGCGTAAATATCCATCACAGATTGAAATTTATTTTCCTCTTGAACCACTGGCGAATCTTCTACAGAAGTTTCTAATGCACTTTCATCAAGTACTACACTTTCTACGATTGTTTCAGATGGAAAATAGTTGTCTCTGATTAATGTAACCTTGTTCATCATATCTTCTTGAGTTGTATACTCAAGACTTTCGCTCAAAGAACGAACTTTTTCACTTTGTGAAACTGTAAGTCCTTCTGTTACATCTTTCAAGATAATTTCTTTCTCAAGTTCTTCAAGTTTTTTAGTTAGTTTAATGTTCTTTTCGAATTGCTCATTCAACTTGCTTTCTTTTTCGTCTAATGAAGTCAAGGCTTCACCATACAAGTCAATTTTTTCTTCTGGAACATCAACATAGTTTTCCTCAAAGACCTTCTTCAGACCATTCATAAAGTTTTCCATGATATCTAATTTGAGACCTGTCTGAATTGCGAGTTTGTTTTCAGCAACATACTCTTTTGCAACATATGACAAATACTCATCAACTTTTTCAGATAATTCTTGACGAATTTCTGCAACGTTTTCTTGAAGCTCAGTTTCGTAATCAGCATAAATTTCTTCCAACTTTTCGTTGACTTTTGTGACTACCGCTGCTTCAAAAATTGTTGTAACTTGCGATTGGAATTCTTCGGAAAGGTCTTGACCTTGTAGCATGGCATCAATGTCTTCTTTAACATCAACGTCTTCTGCTTTAACTTTGTAAGAAGCGTTCATTTTCTTCTTCTTTTTATCATAAGAAGCATTCATTTCTTCTTCATCTTCATCATCCATTTCAGAAACCTTCTTAGCTTCTTCCATAGACTCTTCTGATTCCTCAGATACTTCTTCGGATACTTCTACTTCTTCTTCAACAGCTTCAGCAGTCTCTTCAGAAACTTCTTCAGTTTCTACAGTCTCTACAACTTCTTCAGTTGCTTCTACTACTTCTGTTGTCTCATCGGTAACAGTATCTTCGATAATCTCTTGATTTTCTACTTTTTCCATTTTTATTTCTCCTACGAGTTTAATTTATATTTATTTATAATATTTACAATTTTGACATGAAATTTTTGAAAAGATTGAGTTTAACTTCTTCAATCTGTTTTCTATTTGCCTCTTGCAATTGTTTTTCGTATTGAGATATCTCATACTCTTTAATTGCACCATTATTCCAAACCCACTCTTTGCCTTCCATAATACCGTTTACAAACGCATCTGGTGCGCTTGGGTCTGCAACAATATCGGCCGCAGTTGCTAGATAGAAATCGTCTTGTACGATATTTTTACCCTGTGACTGCTTCACACTACCCATACCCCTAGAAGAAACACCTAGAGATGCACCCTCTTTAATTAGGTTTGCCACTATAGCACCATACGGAGTCTCTGTCATGATCTTGGCTTTACCAACATAATTATTTCCCTCTTTTTTGAGAGATTTGATCATATGTGAAACTCTTTCCAAATTTATTGAAGGACCGTCTGGATGTCCTAATTCACCAAACGCCCTGTTCTTATCGATATAGTTCTCAGTATATCTTTGTACTTCTCTATCCATGACTTCGGAAGGATATTCTCTACCATTTCTGTTTTGAATATTAGATTGCAAGAAAACACCCTCAATATAGAGGTCTTTTCCTTTTTGTTCTACTAAAATGTCTTCTACTACTTCTGTAATTAGTTTCATCCTAAGCCTGTCCTTTTTACCATAGATCTTTTCCTACGAATATTTGAGATGTTTACCTTACCTTTTCTTTTTCTAGCAGATTTGGTATTTCTAATACTCATCTTTTTTGCATCCGTAGGACTAATTCTAATTTCTTTTTTACCAACGACTTTGTAGCCATCTCTGTTAGTTTTGAATTTCACTTTCCGTTTACCGCCACGGACAACAACTTTTCTCTTGACTGCCTCATCAAGATCTTCTTCTAGAAATTCGTTAAAACTTAACATTTTTAGGCCTCTTCGTTTTCTGTTTCTTCTTCCTCCGAATCAGATTCAATTCCCTCTTCGGATTCGGCAGTTTCAATTTCATCTTCCTCATCATCACCATGGAACATGTCATTAGCAAATTCCTTTTTGTAATCGTCAATTTCGATTCCAATTTTATCTTTTAGAATAGCATTGATATTATCTGCAACTGTAGCACCATGGCCCAGAATCGAATCATCCACTATATCTAAATATCTATTATTTATATTTTCATTTTCTTCAGTCATTTTTAAAAGTCCTCATCTTCTTCATTCTCAGTTTGGCCAAAGATTTCATCTTTCTGTTCTGCAATAATTTCTTTTCTCATATCATTTATTTCATCATCAGAGAACTTCAAAATATTTCTTTGTATCCATTGGTGTGAGTAATATTTACCCATATAGTCAGTCATTTCAGATAATAGAGCAACTCTGTCTCTAATCATCTCAGTATTTTTAATTTCAGAATAGTAAGAATCTTGTGTAAAATCAAAAATAATTTCTTGTGAAATCGTTTTCCATTCTTCTGGGGTCACAATTCCTTTCAAAATCATTTGTTTTTTCAACAAATCCATGAACAATTCGGAGAATTGATTTCTAATTCTTACAATAAATCTATTAAATTTATATTCATCTCTATTTATCTCAGTTGCTCGGCCCAGTGCTAAAGACTGCTCTGGTTCTAATCTGGAGATAGGAACATTCAATGATTTATATAATTTCTTTTGGAAATATAGTACATCATCCATTTCACCTAAGTTTGAGCCGCCGGGCAATGTTTCAATCTCTGTACCTCTACCACCCTCTCTTCTAGGGAACCAGAAGTCTTCGAGCATCGACATATGGCGTCTATCATCTTTTACTTCGCCAGTTGCAGCATCATATGCAACTTTATTCTTATATCTATTCATGATGTCAGCAATATATTGTTCTGCTTTCATCTTTGGAAGATTTCCTACATCAATATAGAAAACTCTTCTCTCTGGTGCTCTAGTCCATCTGTAAATAACTACAGAGTCTTCAACCATTTGTAATTGATTTAGAGCTTTAATTGCTTTATGTAGATGTCCAATT
>Ga0181564_10000450_pt1 | contig 36437 bp, 45 predicted proteins | sample 011ome_24_FD_134512 | JGI IMG/M metagenome (GOLD analysis project Ga0181564, IMG submission 134512) | Coastal salt marsh microbial communities from the Groves Creek Marsh, Skidaway Island, Georgia - 011513CT metaG (megahit assembly) | ecosystem: Environmental > Aquatic > Marine > Intertidal... | reverse complement strand
GAAAGAGCTGTGGGTAGAAAAGTATCGTCCTAAAATTATTAGCGAATACGTCTTTACAGACAACAATCAAAAGAAAATGATTGAAACATGGGTACGGGATAAAAGCATTCCGCATCTACTGCTAAGTGGTTCTCCAGGTACAGGCAAGACTACACTAGCAAAAGTTTTGATTAACGAACTAGAAGTACAGGACTTTGATGTACTGCTAGTTAATGCAAGTCGTGACAACAGTGTAGACTATATTAAAACTAAAGTTGAAAACTTTGTGCAGACTATGCCGTTTGGTGACTTTAAGGTTGTGTTACTAGATGAGGCAGACTACTTGTCGCACAACGCACAAGCAATCATGCGTGGTCTAATGGAAACCTATCACGAAGCCGCACGTTTTATTCTAACCTGTAATATGCCACATAAGATTATGCCAGCACTTCACAGTCGTTGTCAAGGTTTTCATATTAACAAAACAGATCAAGTAGAGTTTACAGCAAGAGCGGCAACTATTCTTGTTGAAGAAAACATTGAATTTGAACTGGAAACCTTAGACAGTTATGTTAAGGCTACCTATCCAGACTTGCGTAAATGTCTAAATCTACTACAATCCAACAGTACATCAGGTACACTCGAACGTCCTGGTGAAAATGATCGTGCGGTAGCAGACTGGAAACTAGGTGCAGTTGAATTATTCAAACAAGGACAAGTTTCCAAAGGCAGAGAAACTATCTGTAAACATGCAGGTTCTGAAGACATTGATGAAATCTTTCGCTGGATGTATGATAACTTAGAGCTTTGGAGTTCTACTCCCGAAGGTCAAGACAAAGCAATTCTTGCAATCAGAGATGGTATGGTCAACCACAGCATGGTAGCAGACCCAGAGATCAATCTCAGTGCTACACTAGTAGAGCTAACAACCGTCAATGCCTAGTAGGAAAGACATATTCATCCTCGCACGTTACAAGCGTGTGGTTCGTGAAGGAGTTGACAAAAAGGTTCCGGGCTGGAACAAAAACGAAGACAACTTTCAATGGACTGAACGTGTTGAAGTTACCAATCGTATGAAAGCGCAGAAGCGTGTTGACAATGATGTTATTGTTAATCTAAGCAAGCGCGAAGTTGAAAAGAACTCTATTGCTGAAGATGGTACAGTTCCAAACTTTTGGTTAACTTGGGATTATTTCATGAAGCACAATGCAAAGTTCATACATGACGAATTAGCAAAAATCGATGATCGTATGTTCAAAGATTTACAAGCAGAAATGACCTTAATGAAGGCACAAGCACAAGGGCTTATCAACAGCCCTCAGGAAGCATAAATATTCATATGGAACCTTCAATGTTTAACATGTATAAGCCTAAAAAGAAGCGCAAGATGCCTGACGGGTATACACCGCCTAATCTTTTTAGTCACGAAAAGAAGCTCAAAGAACAAACATCTAGTTTAGATGAATTGCGTGAAGCTGTTACACGTTTAACTGGTCTAGTAGAAGCACAAGAACGTTATATTCGTAGACTGCAAAGCGATGTTACAAGACTAGAAAGTCAGCGATAATAGAATCCTAAACGTTTAATCGGAATAGTTCCATCGTTGTCATCTTCATTTACTTTCCAAGTATATCCTGCTTGTGACCAGGTTAAATGAGCCTGCTGTAAATCTTCATCACTCCAAATTGGAATAATCTCTTTTGCTCCTTTGGGAAAGTCTGGAATCTTTCTTAGGTGTACTTCAATGACCTTACCGTCAATGAATTCAACATTTGAATGGTAAGCACTAGCTAGATCCTGTTCTAGCCAAGTTGGCAAGATAACATTGTCCGGTATTTCATCTAAGACCACCCAACGATCAAATCTAAACAGTTCTCGGCTACGTCTAAATCCCTCGATAATCTTTTGTATATATAAGTCGCCTTTGTGTTTAGCGTATTCTACACAAATATGTCTACCTTCAAATGCCTCACACCAAAAACTTCCTGGAATGTTAACTGTATCGCCTTGATTAATTTCTTTAATATGAGCATACGATCCCATACCACCTAGGTTGTATATAGGACGCACAATATAATTTTTCGTTTCTGGAACAGGAACTAAACTTGGGCCTGTGCTATATCCTAAACGCAAAGATAAATCTAGCTTATTAAACAAATGTCTAAGTGAAGTGTATGCTAACCAAGCTTCTTCATCTGTTGTAGGGTGTGTTTTCATCCAGCACTCATGCTAAAGGGGGATATAAGAGTCCCCCTTTAAAAAACGTTGTTGTTTGCTTAGACTGTGTCGTCTTCGCTTTCGTCGTATTCGCCTTCTTCGGCAACTTTTGCCTCCCAGGCAGCAGTGCCATCGTCAGATTCGCCTTCATCGGCAACTTTTGCTTCCCAGATAGCAGATGCTTCTTCATCAGCTGGTTCAGCTTCTTGCCAATGTCCTAGCTCTTCGTTCCAGTAACCCATTTCTTCAGGCCACCAATCTGGACGAACATTTTTATCGTTCCATTCGGTAGGATTGAACTCAGGTTCAGCAACAATATCTTCGTCTTTTACTTCGTCGGCCATCTTAATCTCCTAATAATGTAGATTTGTTACTAGTATTTATGTCTGACTATGAATAAAATCAGCTATTATATTTGCAATTTCTTTTTCTATACCACGAAACCCGTGATAGCCATATCCTAATTTAGGATCTCCTTCGTTTATGCCGCCCGACGCTAAGTATAGTTCAACAGACTTTGAAGCATTTTCACTGAGTTGTTGATGTAACTCTATAGCATTTTCTGGGCAAGTTCCATCAGAGACATCGCCTTCATGATGTAAAATTAACACTGGAACATCTAGTGTTTTGTCCTTAGGAAAAAAGTTAAGTTTGCTATGGAACCGATTTGCTATTTCTTTTGTCGACGTCGATAATGGAGTATTTCCATTTATACCTGAAAGAATGAGTCCTTTAATTTCTGGATTACGTAACCTGTTATATGCATGTGACAAAAAGAAGTTGCTGTTGCAATGTCCGAGTAAGTAAACAGGTTGATCATATACATCAATAGCATCGTTAATATACTGTGTATACATTTTTAGTCCATTAATAAGCTCATGATAATTTTGAACACACCATTTGTCCCTTATTAAGTTTATTACATATAGTACACTTTTTTTAAATTCTTTAGTAGTCACTTCTGTTTGGTGTGTTGTTAACCATGGCAGTCGTTCCAATATTGTGCCAATAATATAAGGAAACGTATACTTTGCAGAACCAGTATGAACTAAAATTGTGCTTATGTTACGAGATTTTAAAAAACGAATAAGACTTGTCGGATATAAATGTCCGCGTGTGTTCGGAGCATCAACCATACAAACAGTTCCGGCGCCTCCTGGTGTCATTATCACAGTGGCTTCTGACCGATCAGAAGGAAAAACCATAGTACTATTACTAAGTTTATATCCGCCTTCGATATCCAATAGTTTTAGTAATTCATTGGTATTAGGTGCGGTTGGGCCCTCAATTTTAAGCACTGGATTTTACTTCTTTTGTGAATATGCCCAGTGCATTTGAATATAGTAATCTATATTTAGATCAACGTTTTTCTTCAAGAGCTTTAATACGATTTTCCAAATCATCTATCTTACTCGCAATCTTAGGACTTTGTTTACGCCATGCGTCTTCGGGTTGTTCGAACCAAGTCCAACCAGTTTTTAGCACAATCCAGTCTAAAATTTGATCCCACTTGGTATAACCCCATAAGCCAATACGTGTTGTGGCTAGGTAGGCAACAAATAGTGCGCCAATGATCGAACCTGCAATGCTAGTATAAATCCAAAGACGGTCACCAGCCATCTGTTCGATCATGTCCCACATTATTCCCAAACTCCTAATTCTTCATTCCAAATGGTTCCTTGCGGAACATTTCCATCTGAGTCCATGCCTTGTGAAATAGCTCTGGCAGCTACTTCGTCGTCGGACATTTGTGGAACAGTTGTATTATCAAACCATTCTTTAACTAGCTCTTCAACTGCATACCAGTTGCGAGCTTCTGTGTTAACAACTTCTAGTATACGTGACCCAACATTAACTGGATCGCCATCTGTTACTAGTTCTTTAGCGCCTTGTTCAATCATATCCCAGCTATCGGCTCCAACTCCGGCCCATACTAGGTCAATTCCACCAAGTGTAGTATCTGACATGTTTTTAATCTCCTTGATATTTAGTTAAGTTTAATACGAAACGCAATGCGATATGACGGTGTAGGTGCTTGGCAATTAAAAGTTCTATGTGTTGCATGATGAGGATATACAATTATGCGACCTGGACGATTGCCAATTATCTGATTAGGATAACCAATATTATAGTTGTATTTCCATTGCGTTTCGGCACTTTCTACGTCGTCGTAGTATACAAATTCTCCGCCCCAAGAAGGTTGCCATTCTGTGTTTGCTATGAATAACACTGTGTAGTATTGATCTTCTTTAGTGACGTTCGGTCCACTATCTTTATGGATAGATCCCAAAATGCCTGTATTATTGATTCCTGAGCGTGAATGTCCTGCAATTGGTAGACCTTCTCTAGCATTTAAGTAACACGTAAATACTATCTTATCGCGTGGACAGTTATATTTATTATAAAAGTCTTGTCCATCGCTAAATTTATCCTCATTTGTATGAACAAATACATCTTTAGATAATTTTGGAGCAATTATACTCATTTTTCGAAGGGCTTCAATGTTTCTAGCTTTAGTTCCAAGTCCACTTATACCTTCTGGTAATCCATTCAAATCTGCTTTACCATTGAACACTGAGTTATTGATCTTAGTCCACAAATCGTAAACTAAAGGATTACGTTGTTGTGTACTTGCGTCATCCCAGCCAATTGGATGTCTCCACATTGATTTAACAACTTGACTTGGAGTATTCTGTTCCTTGGGATCATAGTCATTATGATGTACTAGTTGTAGTAATCCAGAATACCATTTGACTCCAAGGCACCAATCTGACACGTTTTTGTGTAGATCTGAGTCAATAACGTCGTCAAAATATGTTGGGGTGGTGATATACATTGCTATTATTTACATTATACCAGAACCAACACTTAAAAAAGTTATTGAGTATATGTGCTACCAAAATGCATTTTTTGGTTGACATTCAGTTAATCATTTGCTATACTGTATATAATAATAAGAAAGTAGGAGAAACACAATGCAGTTAAAAGGAGCAACAACTATACTCAAACGTGAGTGTCAGTTTTTAGGTTTAACAATGAAAGAATTGTTATTGTTTATTTCACTCAACCCTTATGCTTTTTCTAATAGATCAGTTAGAGCATGTGCTGTATATAAAAAAGAAATGGGAGTGGACTAATGCATATAACAGAAGCACAAAAAATCTTAAATTATGAATCTAAAATTTTAGGTGATATGAGAATGTCAGATGTACTATTGTATATCGAAATGAATCCTTATGCTTTTAATAGCAAAGCAAAAGAAGCCTACAAGGTTTACCGAAATTGGATAGGTGGATCTGGTGCAACACCACTAGGAAAATATTAATTTTTTGGTTGACATTTTGGTTAGATGTGCTATACTGTGTGTATAGTTAGGAATTAGGAGACACAAATGGCTCGAAAAAACGTAGAATTCGTAGATACACTCAAGTTACTTGCTACTGCTATCCAGGTGTTTGATGAGAACAAGCAAACTGTTCTTAAAGAAGCAACTGATGGAGCAGTTACCAGCAAGGTCCGTGCTCTGCAACTGCTAGACGAAGGGTTTGAACCTAATAGTGATCTACAGGAACGTGCTCAGAAGCTACGTCAGAGCATTCTACAGAAACGTATGGTAGACGAACTTAAAGCTATCCGTTCCAATGAGTTCTTTATGAACATCTACACCAATGTAGTTGCTGATACCGCACCAAAATACAGTATTGGATTGCTGGTTTGGGCACCTAAGCTGATGGCAGACAACATCAAACGCGAAGAAGCTGATACTGAACTACAAGCTACTGGTGCTAGCAGTCAATATATTGGTACTATCGGTGAAAAATTGTGTGTTAAGTACATTCCAATCCGTAGCTTCTACTTGCGAACTTATGAAAAATGGACCAATTTGGGTCAGGACAATGCAGGTAACTTAATTGCTTTTTGGAGCAACAATGAAGTATCCAAAGAGACCATGCTACAAGGTCGTATCAAGAAACACGAAGTTAGTAGGTTTGCTGCCAACAGCCGTGTTACACAGATGAACTATGTTAAGGAGATATAGTTTGAACAAAAAGATTATACTAACAGACTGTGATGGTGTACTTACTAATTGGGAGTATGCTTTTGGTGTTTGGATGGAGTCACACGGTCATGAAATGATCGAGAATGGTAACTTCATTTACAATGTAGCCAAACGTTACGGACTGTCGCCTGAGGAAGGCAACAAAATGACTAGGTTCTTCAACGAAAGTGCTAGTATTGGATTTTTACCTGCACTACGTGACGCAGAACACTATGTTAAACTGTTAGGTAACTTAGGTTATCGTTTTCACTGTATCACAAGCCTAAGCAAAGATACAAATGCACAGTGCCTGCGTACCAAGAATCTGCAGAAACTGTTTGGTGATGTGTTTGAAAAGTTTATCTACCTGGACACAGGTGAAGATAAAGATGCAGTACTAGAGCAGTATCGAGACACAGGCTTGTATTGGATTGAGGACAAGCCTACTAACGCAGAACTGGGATTGCGTTTAGGACTCAAGAGCTTGATTATGGAGCATGCATTTAACCTACACTATGAAGGCAATGCTCCGTTTGTTAAGAACTGGCAAGAAATTTACGAGACCGTAACATCGTCAAAATAAAACCGCCACTGGGGCGGTTTTATCTACTGATAATAGTAAACAGTATTAGTTTTTATACTTACGACCTATTTCAATAATTTTAGCAACAATCTTTGGATCGATTCCCATGCTTTCTAAAACTTCAGGCTCATAAACTGATAGTGAAGCTTGGCGTAGTCTTGCTTCGTCTTCAGCACTGATATCAACAATTTTAATACCGCGTTCTTCAGCTTTACGCTCATACTCTTCAGCATCTTCTACTGACCATGCACGTTCTGCTTTAGCAACACGACGAGCGGCTTCAACAAATGCTTCTCTCTGTTCTTCAGTTAAGCTATCCATGAAGCTTTCACTGGTTAAGATAGAAGTCATAAACATTGAATGGTTGGTCTTTAGAACGTTTTTACCATTGAAACGAATATATGTAGTTTCAATAGCACCACCGTTTTCAGCAACATCGCCAATATCGTCAGCAGTAGTATGGAATCTAGCTAGTGCATCAACGTTAGCACCCTCAAAGAAACGTGTACTTGGTGCTGTGAAGCTAATAAACTTCTGTGAGGATAAATCGTCTAAGCATGTAATACCTTCAGTGCTACCAATAATACGATAACCACCTGAATATGTATATCCTAATGCAACAACGTTAGTGTTTTCTTTAACTCGACGAGCTAGTTCTATTCCAATTTCACCGTCAAGTGCTTCTGCAACGTGATCATGTCCGTTGAACAGATATGGAAGATCAATAGCATGCATGTTTTCATCTAAGTGAGAACCAATTAGATTGATCTGAGTTTGACTCATTTCAAAATGTCCATCTTTAAGAGCGTTAAATACTGTTTTCCAATAATCTTTTAGTTCATTGAAAGTTTTAACCGATTTACTGCCAACTATGTGTTGTACTTCTTCATCGCTCATTTCAGATCGACTATAATCTTTAATCGAACCAGCTACTTCTTCAAGTCCTGGAATATTAACAGACGTTTTACTCAATGCTTGACGTGTATCAGCATCAAGTTCGTGCCCATATTTTCTTAAATAAGATCCCATGCCTGTGATAATTTCAATGTCAAATTGACCTGGCACCAGTTTATTGAGCTCCTTACGGAACTGGTGAGCGGCTCTAATGAATAATTTAACAGGGAAGTGAGCAATGATCCATCGTACCTTGCGAGGTTCATTCATTTTCTTTCTCCTTGTACAAGTTTGTATAATAGTGTATCGCGCGAATTATACACAAAAGTATTTATCGCACGATACACATAATCATGTATAACTATATTAAATTTCGTTGTATAAACGTAGAACTTCTGTTACAGCAGGGTCACGTTGGATATCATTTCCTTTGAATGTGACGCCACGCACGTATTCTAAGTCTCCATAGCTTTCAACTAATCGTTTAAAATCTAACAAGCCATTATCTGGATCCTTTCTATCTGCTTGTCTTGTATCACCTGTAACTACGATTTTACTACTTTCTCCAAGGCGTGTAAGCAACATTTTCATTTGACCTGGAGTCGCGTTTTGCATTTCGTCTGCAATAATAAAACTATGTTTAAAAGTGCGACCACGCATAAAAGCTAGGGGAGAAATCTCTATTACTGATTCATCTAACATTTTATTGATCTGGGATTTGGAGTAGTATTCTTGGATGTAGTCAAATATAGGTCTAGTCCAAGGTTCCATTTTTGAATTTAAATCGCCTGGTAAAAACCCATGTTTTTCATCATCTACGCCGACGGCTGGGCGTGTAATTACTATGCGCTTGAAATCTCCTTTTCTAAATTGTTTTAGTGCTGAGATCACTGCTAGCATCGTTTTTCCTGTACCTGCAGGACCTGTTGCAAATACTATCTTTGCAAACTCATCGTCCAATAAATCAAGGTACTTTTCTTGTGTAAGGGTTTTTGGTACTAGTGTAATTTGTTTATTACGGGATCGATATGTTTCAAAGTTTATTAGATTTTCTTCAGTGTGGGGGTGTGTGCGATTTTGCTTTTTCTCTAAGCGAGCTTGAGCTCTACGTTTTCTAGACAAATCTAGCCTCCTTGTTATTAAGGTAAAGCAGACACAATCAGGCTAACTTTGTCTCAGTGGACAATTTAACCTGATCTGGTTGGATGTGTCCACAAAAATATTTAACCCACCACTCCAAAAAGTAATGTATAGCTAGTATTTTTAAAGTCAAACAGATAAAATACAAACTCTGATAACTTTTTTAAACGTGGTAAATACTAGTAACGAGAACAGGTACCTATAGAATGGCTCAGCTTTATAATATTATTGATAACGTAAAAAATATCTACGGAACATCAAGTAGTCTAAGTACGCTTATGGATTTTGAGCGTGTATTAGATGAGCTTGATCTATATGCCTTTAAGAATTGGCAAAAAGGTGAGATCGTTGAAGGGCCAATCTACGAAAAGTATTTTGTTACTTGCACACTGATGTGGCCTTATAAATTGATGCCAGATCCAGTAGGTGCAGAGAGACTATTAGAATATGATTGCTATGTGCGTTTTCGTCGTAGCGAACTAGAAGCACCTGTAAAAGTTGAAAGCTCAGATGACTATGAGCCAGGCACACACTATCCTAAGATGCAAACCTATCCAATTTGGTTAGTTGAAATCACAATGCCTAAGAGCCTAATGGCAGAAATCTATCGAGGCAGTGTTGAGCTAGATGGCGAGACCATTGAAGCTGAAGAAATAGAAACAGCCTATGAAACAGGCGCTGACGAACAAGAAGTAACTGGAGACGTTGGGAATGAACAAGAGCCACAAGCCGATCCTGCGTGAGGGTCTTGAACAAGGTGACCTCAATAGGGGCCTAGTAGAAAAGACCGTACAAGTTGATCGATTCAAAAGCAAGATTGGTCGTGATGAAGATGTGGTTGTTGCTAACTTCTTAGTTAACGATAAACAAGCCGCAAAAGACCTAATGGGTTTTATTGAACGTGGCTATGACTTTGTGATTGACAGTGATCTCAGTCCAGGTGAAAACAGCGAAGGACAATACGAAGTTTTCGTAGAGTTTGATCGTAACGAAAATGTACTAGAAAACATTGTTAAGATCATCGAAGATGTGTGTAACCTAACAGAGAATCAAGAAGAAGATTGGAAGTTTACATATCGCAATCAATTTGAAAAAGTGATGCCTCTAACTGTTGAAGCACTTGCAAGTGTAGTACCAACAGATCCTTCTGTATACCTAGAACGTTATGAGGACAAAGAACTCGACAAGATCAGAGACCTTGCCGGATTACCTACAAAAAATAAAGCACCTGAAACTGAAGACTTAAATACCTTAAGAGCACAAGCAGGTATTATTTAAATTATAATGGATTTTATTACAGTCGTCTATCGCGGTGAACTGGATATGTTACCAGTTCAGGCAAAAAGTATAGAATTGTATGCTCACAACATACCTGAAAATATTTGGGTAGTAGTCAATGACGACGAAAGTGTAGCATACGAAATTGATCGTGCATGGTGGGGAACCATGCAGGACCGTGTTCATGTACGTACACGTAAGCAACTCGGAGTTCCTGATTACGGAACAGGTTGGGATAGTCAACAACTTTGTAAATTAGTTATGGCAAGCAAAAGTACTGCAAGTCATGCTATTATATTTGATGCTAAGACTTGGTTTGTTAAACAACTTAAAGAGTCTGACTTTGTAAATCCAGACACACAAATGATTCCAGTACCTATCAATGATATACAGCCAGTTTTTAAAGATGGTTGGGATTATATTGTACAAATGCTAGGTATAGATGATCCTAACACTCAAGTAGGACCAGCTGGCGTTCCGTATATTATGATTACAGATTTAGTTAGAAGTCTGTTCAAATGGATAGAAGAAACACAGGACCATAAATCATTTATTGACTGGTTTGTAAAATACAATTTATACCCAACTCTTGTTACTGAATTCTTATTATATTCTGCGTGGGAATATAAAACAACAAAATACGAATTACGGACTGGAAAGCAACTTTGGAGATGTATTAATATTGCTCGAGATGAACATAGTATATTTGATGAGAAGATGCAAGCAATGCGTCGCTCTAATGCACTAACAGCAAGTATCCACAGAGATGTGTTTAAAAATCTGACAGAAGCGCAAACAAAGGAATGGCGCGACTACTTAAATAGCAAAGGATTAAGCTAAATAGCATATAGCTACAATTAATTATGGAGAATCAAGTGAACTTTGAACTAACAGTAGACCAGCTAGGCGAAATGGTACCTTCAAACAAAGACCCCGAAGCACTACTCGAAGCCTTATTAGAAGTATGTCCTCGTTATGAAATTGATACTGAAGATCGCTTAGCCGCATTTGTTGCACAGTGTGGTCATGAAAGCAGAGACTTTACAGCTCTTAAAGAAAATCTAAATTATTCAGGTGATGCATTATGTCGTGTATGGCCAAGACATTTCGATCAAGAAAACAAAGACTACTATCACAGAAACCCAGAACGTATTGCAAACCGTGCATACAGAGATCGTATGGGCAACGGTAGTGAAGAATCAGGAGATGGCTGGCGCTATCGCGGACGCGGAGCAATTCAGCTAACTGGCTGTAACAACTACACTGCATTTGCATCAGATGCTGGTATGGACCTTGAAGAGGCAGTTGAGTACCTAGAGACTTTACAAGGTGCTGTTGAAAGTGCGGCGTGGTTTTGGAAGAAAAATGGTTTAAATGCTATGGCAGACGAACGTGATAATACTGCGATGACCAAACGTATTAACGGTGGCACACACGGAATTGAAGATCGTAAAGAACGTTTAATCCGTAACCTAACGGTATTACTGGGCTAAGACAGTGTTTGGAAGTATTGGACTTAAAGTTGCTCTTGCCTTAGGATTAACAGGTATTGTTGCAGGCGGCTGGTTTTATGTCCAATCTCTTCGTAGCGATCTTGAAGCTCAGCAAGCACAGACAGCTCGTGCAATGGATGTTGTTAACCAGCAGGCAGCAACATTAGACCAACTACAAAAAGACATTGCTCGTGTACAAGAAATTACCACAGATCTAAACAAAAAGATGCAGGATGCTGAAAAAAGTGTACGTGATCTAGATTCTAAGTTTTCACAAAACAGTGCAGGCAAAGCACGTGACATTGGAGCAGATGCGGCAGCTAAACCAGATTCTGTAGAAAAGATTATCAATCGTGCATCACAAGATGCAATACGCTGTGGTGAACTTATAACAGGTGCAAAACCAAAGCCTAACGAAACAAACAGCCAATGTCCTGATCTTGTGCCTGGAACTTTTAAGAAAACAGAAGATAAAAAAGAAACAGCAGATAGTATCAAGGAGTCAGTTAAATGAAAAAAATACTTCTAGTACTTGCAAGTGTGGCTCTATTATCCAGTTGTAGTTCAGTAAAAGAAATACTAACAGTTAGCCCTAAAGTAGTAGAGCGTCCACCACTAACTGTACAAGACCCAAGACCTGCTACTGGTTACCCGTTCGACTTTGTTATTATAACCCCAGATAATGTTAATGAAAAGTTTAAAGAGCTTGAAGCATCAGGCAAGGACGTTGTGTTCTTTGCACTAACAGATGATGGGTATAAATCACTAAGCCTAAGTGTTGCAGAGTTACGTAGATATATTGTGCAACAAAATGCAGTGGTCAAAGCATACAAAGACTACTATCTACCAGCCAAAGACAAAAACAATTAGCGGTAAATACTCGTATAATCAATAATTGAGGAGCGAGTACGTTCATGAGTGACAAAGACGAGATAACACCAACACGCCCAAAAATGGATTGGTGGTGGTATGCCCCAGAATATTTTAGCCGTTGGCGTTTATTTCCAAGAGCATTTATTAGCATGTACATCTATCTACTCTATAGAGTGGTAGAATGGTTTATGGCATTACCAGACCCGAATATGAATCAAGCAGGTCTGGTATCAGTTGTGGTTGGTGCAGGCGCCGCATGGTTTGGTTTATATGTTAACAGTGTTGGCAGTAGTGGAAAAGATTCACAAAGTCCAATAGTGCGTGTGTCAGAAACACATACTAAAACAACAAGAATTGTTGAACCTGTAAACAAACCTAAACCTGCAAAAAAACCCACTTCTAATAAATTTGATATAAAATAATTTCTATTAAATAAGTGTGCAATGTCTCATTACGCTACACTTGGAATTACAGAAAACGCTACAACTGCTGAAATCAAAACGGCATTTCGCAAACTTGCTTCAGAGCATCATCCCGACAAAGGTGGTAGCGAAGAAAAGTTTAAGCAGATAAACGAAGCGTACCATGTGCTTAAAGAAGATAGCACACGTCAGCAATATGACGCTCAAAGACGTATGGGCGCAAACCCATTTGGTAATGGTCCGTTTAGACAGCAACGTACTAGTCCTTTTCATAACGGAGATTTTGGCGACTTTAGTTTTACTTTTACTGATGATGGTATGAATGCTGGTGGATTCAGCGACGGATCATTCCCTGATGATATTGCAAACTTGTTTAGAGAAATGACAGGTCGCACTCCAAGAGGTAGTTCAAATACTGCTCAAGAGCGTAGAAATAAAGACATTCGTATTAGATTAATTATTGGTTTGCACGAATTGCTGGAAACACAAAGCAAAACGCTAAGTGTTAGAAAAAGCAACGGCACAAACGAAACATTATATGTAACTGTGCCTAGAACAACTAGAGATGGTGCTAGAATACGTTATCCTGGACTAGGCGACGATATGTTTCATAGTTTACCCAGAGGAGACTTATTTGTCGAAATAACCATTGACAAGAACTCTAGATTTACGTATAATGGCAATGACCTATACACTCGTATAGAAATATCTGCATTAGATGCAATGGTAGGAGGCGAGACCTTAGTAGAAGGTCTGGACGGCAAACGTTTTAGTATGTCGGTACCAGCAGGAACCCAACCTGGTTCTAAAATGCGGATACCTGGTCAAGGACTATATACAGATAATACAACAGACAATAGAGGTAGCTTATATATAACTGTAGATGTGATTGTTCCTAAACTAAATCCCGAATCTGCAGAAGATGTTTCAAAACTTAAAGAAGCAATAACAAGAGAGAAAAATAAAACATGATTCAGAGTAACCCAGAGATCGAATCCATTGTGCAATCTGCTATGGACTATGCAGTTAAAAACAGGCACGAATATGTGACATTAGAACACCTAACATATGCTATTGTTAGTTACCCTGCATTCCATAAATTGCTGGAGCAAATGGAAGTTGATGTTGAAGGGTTAATTGCTGATGTTGACCATTACGTTAAAAAGCAAACACATCTTGTGCCTAAGGAACAAAACAAAGAGTTTATACCTAAGAAAACACATGCACTAGAAAGAGTTTTTAATCGTTCATTTACACAAGTATTGTTTAGTGGGCGTAGTCATGTACAAGTAATTGATCTATTCCTAAGTCTTGGCTCAGAAAACAATAGCCATGCTGTTTACTTTATGCTCAAATACGGTATTGATCGCGGCAAGCTCGTAGACCTATACAATGAACGTTGGACTGGTATTACAACCAAACAGATCATGGCTAGTACTCAAGCAGATGCCATTCTTGAAGAATTTTGTATTAACCTAAACAAGCTCGCAGAAGAAGATCGCATTGATCCTGTTATTGGTCGTGAACATGAAATTGATGAAATCGTACAAGTACTAGCCAAGCGTACTAAAAGCAACATTCTAATGGTAGGTGATCCTGGCGTAGGTAAAACAGCAATCGCAGAAGGCTTTGCCAAACGTATTGTAGAAAAGCATGTTCCTGAATATTTGTTAGATCATACAATATGGAGTTTGGATATCGGTACGCTACTTGCTGGATCTAAATACCGAGGCGAGTTTGAAGAAAAACTACAGAATGTTATTCGTGCGCTGAAGTCGAAGAAGAAGTGTATTCTGTTCGTAGATGAAGCGCACCAAATGCGTGGTGCAGGTGCTGGATCAGGTTCCAGTGTAGACTTTGCAAACATGATTAAGCCTGCTATTAGCAAAGGCGAAGTCAAAGTTATTGCATCAACAACCTGGGAAGAATACACAGAATCATTTGAAAAAGATCGTGCGCTGATGCGTAGATTTTATCGTTTAACTATCGAAGAGCCTACACCAGATGTAGCCAAAGAAATACTACGTGGAATACGCAAATACTTTGAAGAGTTCCACGGAGGTAAGATCACAGACGAAGCACTAGACAGTGCAGTTGATCTAAGCATTAGATATCAAAACGACAAGAAGTTGCCAGACAAAGCATTGGATCTTGTAGACACAGCCTGTGCAAAGGTAAAACTACGCAAGATTGATTGGCAACTTACACGTAGAGATATTGTAGAATCACTCAGCAAAGCAACTAAGATCCCTGTAGAACAGTTAGGTATTGGAGATGACAATCACACCATTACCAAGCTGGAGGCACAGATCAAGGACAGACTGTTTGGGCAAGACGAAGTTGTTGATCAACTTCTGGAAACAGTGTATGTCAGCAAAGCAGGACTTAAAGCAGTTAACAAGCCCGTCGGAAGTTATTTGTTTATTGGTCCTACTGGAACAGGTAAAACAGAACTTGCTAAACTACTCAGTGAGTTTATGGGTATGAAGTTGCTACGCTATGATATGAGTGAATATCAGGAGAAGCATGCGGCAGCAAAACTGATTGGTGCTCCTCCAGGTTACGTGGGTTACGATGATAGTAACCTCGGCGGTGGCTTGCTGGTTTCGGATATTGAGAAGAATCCGAATTGTGTCATACTCTTTGACGAGATTGAGAAAGCACACCGTGACGTGACCAACGTATTACTAGCATTACTAGACGAAGGTGCTGTTACAAGTAGCAATGGTAAAAAAGCAGACGCACGTAATGCAATTATTATTCTAACATCAAATCTGGGAGCGGCAGCAGGTGATTCCAATGCTATTGGTGTTGGGCGTGATTTCCAGAAACAAGGCGAGGATGATCGTGCAGTTAAGAACTTCTTTAAGCCAGAGTTCCGCAATAGACTTGACGGCATTTGTAAGTTTAGTAAACTCAATGAACAAGCAATTAAGAAAATTGTTTGTAAGTTTGTAAACGAGCTTAACGAACTACTCGGCGAAAAAGAAATGCGTGTACGTTTAACAGAAGAAACAATACAGCACATTGCAGATGTTGGGTATGATCCTAAGATGGGTGCAAGACCTATCGGACGTAAAATTAACGAGTTAATCAAAATTCCGTTAAGTAAAAAGATTATTTTTGAGAATATTCCTAATAATTCTGTAGTTATTGTTGACTACAAAAACGAAGCAATAGATTTTGAAATAAAGTCTGTGGAAGTAGACTTTGAACAACCAAGTGTAGATACTGATGGATACATTGTACTGGACCAATTTAAACCTAAAGGATAAAATAGAACCAACACAAAAACTGTTTTTTAACAAATACAGTTATCGTGTACAGTACTATTGTCCTGGCAGTTCTTATCTACGTGACTACTCTAGACAATTTTGGGGTCGTCCAGATGAATTTCTATTAAATCAAATTGAAACAGCTAAAAACTATAGAGCTGTAGGTAGTTGGTTTCCCAGCCATAGATTCAATTGGACTAAAGACGTAAAAATAGATCAAATTGAATCAGCAAGAACCGTCTCTGGAATTATTAAACATAGAATTGAAGAACCCAATCTAGCCTTCTACACAACAGATGAGAACACTATCAAAACAGTAGTAGACAAAATTAAATACACTGATAGAATTCTACATCTGAATATTCCAGATCCAACAACATTAGCCAATCTAAATAATAATACTGTGTATATGAAACGAGGTGTAGGGTATCGATACAAGGTTTTTATTAGAGATAGATGGCATAACGATAATACAGCAACAAGTTTTATAAGTTATCTAGACAATATTGGCGAGCAAGTAAAAGTCAGCAAAACTGTTCGCAAAACATTAGAAAAAAACAAATTATTTTCCAGTATTTGGTTTTATTCAAATGACCTTACATTTTTACCTATGTTAGAGTTGATCTATCCAAACTGTGTTCTAAAAGTACAGACCATCGAAACAGTCAAATAAATACTCAGTTAATTCAAGGAGGGCTTTATGGCCAAAGTTAATACTCAGATCGTTGTTATCAAGTTTAGTAAACTGGTACGAGATGACGCTCCACAACAAAACATTATTCCAGATGATTTAAGCAATAATCTAGAACAAGTCGCACAAGAGTTAGCTGGCGATGGCGTAATTGTTGAAGTGGAGAGCATTGATGAATCAGGAAGCTGAGCAAAATCAGGAAACTGAACAACAACCTTTAGATTTTAAAAACTATCACTTGCATATTGCTATGCCATGTTATGCAGGACAAGTCAGTGAACCCACAATGTCTAGCTTGTTTAAGTTTATTTTAGTAGCCAATCAACTTGGCTTAGAGTGGAGTTTTGACAGTATCTCAAATGAATCGTTAGTTACACGAGCTCGTTGTAATCTTATGAGCAAGATGATGGCTAACAAATCTGCCACACACTTTATGTTTATTGATAGCGACATACGGTTCGAACCTAGAGCAATATTCCAAATGCTAGCCGCCGACAAAGAAATTATTGGCGGGTTATATCCTAAAAAAGGTTATCCAATTGGTTATGCTGTTAACCTCAATGAGGAAACAGAAGTGCAAGGTAGTTTGTTTACTGTTGACACTATTGGCAACGGATTTTTAATGATGCAACGTCATGTCTATCAACGTTTATGCGAAGCCTATCCTGAAACAAAGTATATCGACGATGTATACTATGGCAAAGAGTACGAACCATATATGTATGCTATCTTCGATACACATATTGACCACAAACAACATTATCTCAGCGAAGATTGGACCTTCTGTAGACGTTGGAATAGATTGGGTGGTAAAATTTGGGCACACGGAGATGTGCTACTAACTCACACAGGCTTCCATGAATTCGAAGGTGATCTAAGCAAACTTCCACAATTTGCACAACCCATTGGCGATGCCAGTGATATCGAAGGTGTAGAAGGAATGCCAACAGCGTTAGTCAATACACTAAAGATGAGCAGACCTCCAAAATTACAAGGTGAAACAGATGAGTGAAAAAACAGAATCAATTGACTTTACAGTTAAACTAACAGCAGAGTATTGGGATAAGAAACCTCGATATAGCATTGTTGTTAACGATCAGGTTGTAGTTCCTGAATCAGAATTCAGTCAGGCTAGAGGTTCAGAAATCGAACATGAGTTTAGTGTAGATCTACCAGAAGGCGAAGCTGATCATGTTATTAAAGTTAACTTCTTAAACAAAGAACCAACAGACACAAAAAAAGATCAATACGAAGATCCCAACAATTTTAAAATCGTAGACGACATGTTATTAATCATTCGAGGCATTGAAATTGATGGTATCAGTCTGCCTGTCGGTCAAGACTATGAATTTGACAGTGAGAGTGTGGGCTATTATGTAACTGATGAGCCCGTTACATATAAAGGTGTAGAAAATACAACTAAAATTCCAGGATGCACTAACATGGGCTGGAATGGTTCTTACTGTTATGACTTCAAAACGCCTGTGTATTTGTGGCTCTTAGATCAAATTAGTTAACGATTTAAACTAGCATAAATACTGCAACAGAGGAACTTATTGTATGTTTGTTGCAGATTTACTAGAAGATGCTCGTTCAGTTGTTGCTATTTTTCCTGGACGTTTTCATCCCTTCCATAAAGGCCATGCCTATATGTACCAGCAACTTGTTAGCAGGTACGGGCGTGACCGTAGTTATATTGCAACCAGCAATAAAGTAGTACCTCCTAAATCCCCTTTTAATTTCAGTGACAAAGCACAGATGATGCGTGTCGCTGGAATTCCTGCTGACAAAATTGTTGAAACACGCAACCCATATCAAGCACAAGAGATCGTAGATGACTTTGATCCTGCCAGCACTATTTTAATTTTTGCTGTTAGTCAAAAAGATATGGATGAAGATCCTCGCTTTAGTTTTAAGCCAAAGAAAGACGGCTCAGCAAGTTATTTTCAAAAACTACCAGATGATCTCAAGTATGCCAAGACTTTGGATCAACATGGTTACATTACTACACTACCTACATTAGATTTTACAGTGCTAGGCGCTCCGATGCGTAGTGCTACAGAACTACGTGCCAAATATACAGCGGCTGATGATGATACACGCAAAGCTATCATTAAAGATCTATATGGCACTTACAGCGAAGAGATTAAGAATATCATGGATAAAAAAATTAGTGATAACGTTCCTGCAGAAGTTACAGAAGATTGGCGCAAATCGCTAAGTGCCGCGGCAGTTGCACTAGGTGTTTCAGGTGCACCTGCTACCGCAGATGCAGATATACTAGATGCTATCACTAAACTAGGCAGAGCATATGGCAACATCACTAAAATTACACCTAAGAGTGTCGAAGCAGAACTAAACCAAGAACTTAAAAATCAAATGCGTAATGATCCGAGCAGTCGTAACCTACGTTTACAAAATAGAAACAAGAGAGCCGCTCCTACACAAAATCGTTGGAGCGATAATGCTACCATCAAAGGCAGCAACGAAAGTGTGCGTGAAGGTGTTGGTCGTATTGTAAAAGGTGTGAATACAACTCCAGACGTTGGAGTAAACCAGGTCAGTATTGAAGCCGCAAAGTTTGGTAGCAAAGTAGATAAAGACGGTCGTCCACCAACACTAAGCAAAAAAGTAAAAGGTAAATCAACCAACGTTGCATTTAATCTAGGACTTACAGAAAGTCTATATCAACTTGACAAAGACGATCCGATGAACAGCGAAGTATTAATTGGCGGTTTAGGGCGTATGAGAATAAAAACTCTACACAAGGATCTCTCAGCAAAGTTCAAAGAACTATCTGATATGATGGCTTCTATGAATCCTGATCAGGTATTACAAGCAAGATTTTTATTGTCAAGAAGTCCTTTGACACAAATGATGAAAGCACTAGACAATGCGTATGATGAACTCAAACAAATTAAGCGCAAAGGTGGTGCTAATAGCAGAGGCATTGACTTATGAGTCTAATAGACGTAGAATTTGATCTATACTGTGAAAAACCCAATGATGTGCATCCTGTGTATAGATTTTGGGTTAATGATACTATGATCGTTGAACGTGAATTTCGTTGGAACACTCACGATAACTACTTGCGTGAACGCATTACTTTAGATGTCGAGCCTAGTTCTAATAACATTATTCGCATTGACAATATAACAGGTTTGGGTAAATTTACTACACAAAATTTATCAGTCCAATGCGAAAATGAAAAAGCGTTCTTTAGCTTTTCGGAATAAATACTACATTATAATAGTTAGGGTACTATACAATGAATTCAAAAGATTTTTTAATAGAAAGATCCGATCTGCCTGAAAAGGCATTGAGTATGGATCTAGATCACGAAGTGCAAATGGCACGTCAGCAGTGCTATAATGCCGCTAAAGATGCCATTAGAATCCATAGTTTGCTTAAAAGTGTTTCAGAAATGGAAGGCTTAGAAGGATGGATGCAAAGCAAGATTACCAAAGCCGCTGAATACCTAAGCGCAGTTGCAGACAACTTAGAATATGACCAAATTGAAGACAGCATTGAAGATGTAGTTACAGTACCCAGCGTTGATCCTGATGCTTTTGAAAGTAGTTATAATTCTGCAATGGAAACAGCTTCAGCTGGCGCATCTGCTAGTGGAGCGATTGCTACTAGTATGGGCGGTGGTAATGGTTTTGCAAACGGAGGTCCTGGTACTAAGAAGCGCAAGGAAACAGCATAATGAATGACTTTAGCGCCATATTAACAAGACTACGCGAACTAGAAGAACGTGATAGAGGTGTAGTTGAAGGTGAAATGAACCCTGGACATGGTGCATTAGATAAATTTAGAGAATTGTATAGAAAAGGCATTGGCTCAGATGATGACGAAGTTGTTTTGAGGGAGTTGATTCGAGTAATTAATGATGATAATTTATTCGCAGATGAATTCACAGAACTTAGAGCATTTACTGATCCTGGTCCGCATGGCAATGATGAAGTAGTGTATCCAAAAAATATTCCTGGTAATACTGCCGATGAAAAAATTGAGTCACTTGTAAAAGCAATTGATGACGATGAATGGATAGAAGGCTTTGCTCAAATGTTAATCGCAGATTTTAGCATGGATGAACAAACATTTGAAGGTGAAGCATGCAATCATACACCAGAAGGCAAAGAGTGTCCAGAACACGGTCTAGCTGAATGTGGTAGCATGATGGTTACTATGGGCGAAGATGACGAGTATGGATTCCAAAGCTGGGCAGATGAGGAAGAAGAAGGATCAGAGTCTGAATATACAGGTAAATTGCATCCAAGTATTGATATTACAAGAGATGTTGATGAACCAAACTTTTGTTATGACTGCAAACTTATATCAAATACCATTGGTGAAATTGATAATGATAGCGACGAAACAGATGTTGTATGTCCACGTTGTGGAAGTGAAGGATATGTTGAAGCAAGTCCAGAAGAGATTGAACAATACAGCAACGTTGCTGTAAAAGAAGAAGATATGCGTGAGCAACGTTTAGCTCGTCGTGTTATTGAACTAACACAACGACTACAGAGCTTTAAAGAGCAAATAGATGAAATGGATCCAGCCGCACAAGATCCAGAAGAAATTAAAAAACAACAAACAATTACAACGAACCTGAACCAAATGAAAGCCGCTGGAGTTGACATTGATCCTTCAAAAGGAACAGAAGATCCTGCGTTTAATAAAGAAGTTGGTTCTAAGGTTGCAGCCGCATTGGCTGATCCTGCCCTAGGACAACAACTCAAGGGCGTTCTTGGAAAAGTAAAAGACTAAAAGGGTAGGAAATAATGTTATTACACGAATTCCGTTCTGTTAAAAAACGAAGCAAACTAATAGAACATACACTAACTGAAGCAGATGTCGAATTTGGTCCTGAAACAGGGCGCGAACTATATCCTGCAGGTTATGAAAACGACGGTCGTTTTATACTACATGTTGTTAGCGATCTACTACCACGTATCAAAGACGATGAACTAACACTACAAGTAATGCGAGACGTTGAAGCTATTGAACGCGGTGAAGCCTCAAAGGAAAACGTAAAAAGCGTCATGGCAGTATTCAAATCAGCTAAAGATCAAGGTCTTGTTAAAAAATACCAAGATGCTAAAGGTAAGTTTGATAAAGACTACAAAGACGACGACGGCGAAGAGGACATGGAAGAATCTAAAGTAAATGAAGCTAATCCAGCAAAGATGTCCGATAAAGTACTTAAAAGCAGAATTGACCAGATGCAAGATGCACTAAAATCTGATAGTAAAAGTCCTGCTTTAAATTATGAACTCAAACGTCTTAACAAAGAACTTAAGAAAAGAAGCAAAGTTGAAGAAGACGACTTTGAAGAAGATAATGCATTTAATAGTGCGGCGGCAAATGCAAAGAAAGCAGGCAAGTCACACTTTACATTCAACGGTAAAAAATATAAAGTAAAAATGGACGGCAAAACTGCAGATGCACTTACTGATGATGTAAATGAAGGTTATGACATGAGTCACGAAGCACGTGAACTAGTGCTTTATGCAGAAAACGACCGTGAACTATATACTCAAAGTGCTGTTCCAATCATGAAGAATCTAACACGCAGATTTAAGAAGGGTACATATGATCCTGCACTTGCTGTTAAACTATGGAAGTACCATGCAGATCGTGCCGCTAAAAAGTATGGTAAAGATCATGGCAATAATGATGGACTTAAAATGTTCTCACCAGCGGACCGTAGAGAAGCTGCCAAGTATTTTGAAGAGTATTGGACAGACGAACTAAATGCTGGTAATACAATGGAAAGCAAAGTCACTGAAAATAAAGATCAAGCTCTAAGACAGTTACGTGACATCATGAATGAACTAGAAGGTCTAGGTGATGCTGCCGCAAGTATTATGCAGGAGCATTTTCCAAGCCAATATAGTCAAGGTGACGCATATGATGCATTTAACTTTGGCACTAGCAGTAACAAATATAACACAACACTCGAAAGTTTAATAAACGATATCGAACAAGGTGGAGATTCCGAGGACGAAGATGACTTCTAAGTTATTTTTAGGCGAAGGCTTTTTAACAATACACGACATGAAAGCAAATGGCTTTGATGCTCATACAGCAAACGCTGTCGAGAGTCTGACACGACAAAAGCTGTATGCCAAGTATGGTGACCAAAGTCCAAGTCCAGAAATACACGCAGGTTTCCGTTGGATTGCCGCACGTGAGCTAGGCATTATTACTGAAGGCAAAGGCAAGACCAAAACAAGGCTTGATCCTAAATGCTGGAAGGGTTACAAAAAGCAAGGAACTAAAATGAAGGGCAATACGAGAGTGAATAATTGTGTTAAAGAAGGCAAATACAGTTTTAGTAATGCCAAACAATATATCAAAGAATGGGGCGAAGATCACGAAGACGGCGCAACAGCAGAAGAAGTAGGCGGCGCCATTGCACATCGCTTTATGAATAATACAGACCTAATGAAAAAGGCATTAGAAAAATCAGGCGGCCCTGAAGGTCTAATGCAGGCTATTGACAGTGTAGCAGATTTTCACGCAGGAGCAGAAGAACTAGGCTCCAGTGATATTAGTATTATGGTACGTGAAGTACTACACGAACTAGGAATAAAAGAAGCCAGTCTTTCATCATTGAGAAATGCACATTCTTTTGACGCTCGCGACAGAATCAACCGTATGGTTGCAAAGAATCGCAGTGTAGCTGATAAAGAAAAAGAAGAAGAAGAATTCCAGCGTTGGTTATCGTCTAAAAAAAAGACTGACGAACGCAAACTAACTGGCGGCGAAAAGCGCAGTAAAGAATCCAACTTTAAAAAACTTAAAAAACACAAAGGCGACTTTGAAAAACGCTACGGCAAAGATGCTGAAAGCGTAATGCATGCTGTGGCTACTAAACGTGCCAAAGGCGAAAGCATTGAAGAAAATCTTAAAAGAGATCCTAAGCTACCCAATCTAAGAGTTAGTGATGGCAAAACTGCTTACGAAAAAAAGAAGTATGCTTCGGTAACTGCAAAGAAAAACGAAGATAAAAAATCAGAAGTCAAAGAAGACACAATGTCTGCGATTCGCGAATACGCCGAAGCAGGCTATTTCACAAAATAAAATTTGCTTCCTCGTATTTGCTTCTGTAAATACTAGACAATGAAAACTTCAATCAAACAAATGAATTTTTTGGGATTTGCTCTTGTGAGCTCAAACCGAAATCGTATACTATTTTTTAACGAAGACTACGAAATTACCAAACGCATACAGTTACATTATATGCGTAATGATCTCTTATATCTTGTACCTGTTGATCGTTTTATGCTCCAACGACACACAGTAAACGCTAAAAAGAACCAAAACCTATTAGAATTCGGGCTAAAAACGTGTATTAATTTTACTTTTAACAATGCTAGTATCTTACAGGTTGAAATGGATGTCGCTCCTTTTCGTACAAAAAAAATGCAAATACAGCAGACAGCAGAACCTAGCCAAGAAGAATACAATATACATAGTAATCTAATACACTCCAGTAGTGTAGTTGAACAGTTCGAACATGCATGTACTGAAAGACTAATTTACAATGAGAAACATTTTAGATATGTTTTAAAAGGATACGAAATGTTTCACAAGTTCTGTGAAGAGAATCTAGGCTCCAGCGACAGTATTGACTATATGTTTAAAAAAGACGTCAATGACGAGCTACAATTTAAAGAATCTATACTCGATATAAAAAGATCAGTAACTGATGCAGTTATGAGTATGGATTTTGCTCTGGATCAAAAAATCTTTAAACTACAACTATCTCAACGTTTAACATTATTAAAAAACAACAAGAACTTACAAAGCAAAGCAATATTTAAACAAGTAGTGCTGTAATGATAGAAATATTCAAAAATAACAAACTAGTAGATAACAGTTATGTACGTCAACAATTAGTTAATCATTCTTTAGAAAAATACGGTGATTACTGGTTGTATAGCTTTCATGCTGTACCTATGCTAAATGATCTTCGTAGTCGCAGTCTGCCATTTAGTACTCCTTGGTTAAACGATCAGCATCCTGATTATATGCAACTACCAAATTTTAAGTACACTAGTAAATCTCTCGACGACATCTTAGATGAACGAGCAGTTGAGTTACATAGACGAGCAGTTCAAGACAATAAGAAAATTTGGATAATGTGGAGTGGTGGCATTGACAGCACCACAATGCTCACAGCATTTATAAAAAACATTCCTGCAAACGAATTAGATCGTTACTCTATTATAATGAGTGCGAACAGCATTGCTGAGAACTATTATTTCTATAAAAAGTTTATACATCACAAATTTCAAACGATTAACTGGCTTGATTTGGACTTAAATCAAGAATTGCTCAATGAGACTATTATACTTCATGGCGATCCCGCTAATGCATTATTAAGTTGCCCAACAGTTAGTGTATTTGCTCCATTGGTAGAATCAGGTTCTCATCTGTTGCCATTTAGAGAAAACATCGGAACAATCATTGATACTCTTGAATCATTTGTTACCAAAAGTAGAGGTGAAGTTAAAGCTGGATGGGCAGAATGGTACATCAACAAACTAGCCGATGCTATTCCTGAGTATGACCAAGCCACAAGTATTGCAACATTTTGGTGGTGGAACTATGTAAATTTCAAATGGCATGGAAGTATACTCCGTCCATTTTTCTTTACACGCTCAAGTACTAACAAACCTATCAGCGAACAAGAGTTCAGATACTACTACGATACTTGTTTTTATATCAATGACGATTTCCAAAATTGGAGTTATTCCAATATTGATCATATTGTGCAAACGCCGTTTGATTATAAACCTAAAATGCGAGATTACATATATAATCTAACACACGACGAGCTATATCAAAAATACAAAGGGTTCAAAGCCAGCAGAAGAACTAACCTAAATCAAGCTCAACAAATTGCAGACGATATGCCGTTGGTGTATGATGGCAACTGGGTTGGGTATCCCAAATCTGACAGACTGATGGACATTATGATTCAGTTACTGAATGAGTATCAAGGATGAAAATGATATTAATTTTATTGTTGACAAGTGTAGTATCTTTTGCTATAGTAGTAACATTATTTCCACCAGGAGATCCTCATAATCCACCTGGGCACACTCTTGGAAGGCATATGCTACGCTAATGTACGGATTGTTAAGTTTCCACAATAATTGCTTTGTAGTAGTGGACAAGGACTACGAGTCTATTAAACTAGTACAGCATTTAATCGCATCTCAATTTCCAGCAACCTGTATCAACATCTCATTATACGAATGTAAGACTGAAACTATAACTGTTGAAAACTGCCAGGATTATTCTGCTAATTATCAACTATCAAAACATTTTCGTCTTGACAATACACCTTACAAAATAAAAGACGACGCATTTATCGATCTTAGACCTAACTTTGGTTTAAAGCCATTAAACGAAGAACAACTCTCAATTATTAAAAATGTTAAATTTTTACATAGATTCTTAAAGACATACACTAGTAGAACCTTAGTAGTAAATCAACGTAGGAAACAAGGGTTAGAACAACAGAAACATGGGGTAGAAGAATTAGAAAAATTCTTGCTACTGCAAACAGGGTCAGACGATTTTGTAAAGACATTAACAAACAATGAGCGAAATAGAATTGAAACGAGCATAGGTATAACGGAGAACCATCAACGCCAACTATATAACTCTATAATGAATATTAATATTAAATCTCTTAATCTCGACGAATTTATAGAACGGTTATCTTTCGAACTAGATAGTATACAGCCTGTGTTGGCGTGGGGTATGGAACGACAGAGTAAGGTAATAAGCTACTTAGCAACTAAAGCACTGTCAGATACAAGGACATTACTTAAAAATGGCTAGCGCAGAAGAATACTTTGATAGGTTGATAACAGAAGAACTTGCATCTTCAAGATTCATACAAATGAATGTGATCCCAAATTCAAAAGTACAATTACTTGGCGGTAGAGCGCAAAAATGGTATTCAATGGTCAGGACTATTATTGGTGTAGCTGATTGGAGAGCTCGTCAAGGAAAGTTTGTCAACCCGTGGTCCAGTATTAGTCAAAGTGCGTTTGCTCCACCTCCTTTTGCTTTTACTCCAGAATCATTTGATGATATAGCTAATAGCAGAGCATTAGAGTTAATTGAAGAAGCAAAACGTACACAAAGACAACTAATAGTACTTTGGAGCGGTGGAATCGATTCTACATTTGTATTATCTAGTTTTATCAAAAACATGATGCCAGAAGACAGAGAACTAGTAACAGTATGTTGCAACTTTACTAGCATACTTGAAAATACAAATTTTTATATTAATCATATTAGTAATAAACTCAAGTGTATAGACTATCAAACATTTGATTTAACTCCAGAGCTATTAGACAACTACATTATTATACATGGCGATCCTGGAGACTGTTTACAAGGGCCTAGTGTTCCAGCATATGCTCAGTTTATAGCAGATGGCAAACACAAACAACCTTGGAAGAATCATATTGTCGATCTCAGACAAAGTTGTCAAATGCATACATCTAATCCTCATTATGTAGAAGGGTTTGGTGAATGGTTTGTTGATAGTGTTAGTGAGAATCTAGAAGAAGTTGCTCCTGAAAATGTTACAACTATCGCAGATTGGTGGTGGTGGACTTATTATAATTTTAAATGGGAATTTAGTTGTCAACGTCCATTTTTCTTTAGCCGTCGGGATCACACAACCAAGTTTACTAAAAAACAAATAGATGACTATGCTAGGAATACATACTTTAATACAGCAGACTGGCAGATGTGGAGTTATACAAATTTAGATAACTTACTAACTACAGATCGTAGTACACATAAGAGATATGCTCGAGACTATATATTTGAACTAGATCATAATGAAGTTTATTATACAACAAAAATTAAGACAGCAGGTGCGCCTGCAGATATAAATGTCAGAAGTACATCAGATTTACCATTTTACTATGATCAATATTGGAAAGGTCATTACTGGTCTGAAACCGCTGTAGAAGAAATTACAATGAGGCTATTAGAAAGATACAATGTCTGAACTATATGCACTATACAACGTTAGAGCAAACAAATTTATAATAACAGATCGTAGCTACGAGATACTAAAACAGATACAGTTTTTGTTTAGTCATCGTATACTGTTTTACGCTGTGCGTATTAGCGACGTTAAAAATTATAGAGATGGTCTATTAGGCAAAGGTAGATATAAAAAACTAGGATTTGCAGATGCTAATAGAATACAACTTAACACTGATATCCATCCTCGCAGTGATGACAAAATTAAACTTGTAAGTAATCCTGACGAGAACAAAGAACATGAACGTTTTTGTGATCTTGCTGAATTCTATAGAGATTTTATACGTGAGTTTAACAAAGAGTTTGGATTTTTTGCAGACGTAACACGTACACGTAGCCGCACACAAAAAAATTCATTAGAACAGCTTGGTGAGTTTTGTAAACTTCTTATGCCCGACGACGAAGCTATACAGAACATGATCAAATTTGAGATAGACTACAACTTTAGTATGATGAAATACTTACGTACATACAAAGGCATGGTATTTGATTTAATCTACAATGTAGATATTGAACAACCATTGCCAGCAATTAAGAAAGAGATTGCAAAAGGTTTTCAAGAGATACCAGTTAAAGTGCATCCACAACGTTGGATCACACCAAAGATTGTGGAGTGGCTTAATGCAAACAGTTGAACAACATATTGATGAAATAAGCAATCGTGCAGATATGGTTGATAATCAGCTGATTGAATTAATCGAATGTAAGAATCCATATGGTAAACATTGGCAACGCTACACAAGACTAAACATTGGCGTTAAAGACATTCGTCCGCGATTTGGAAAGTTTACAACACCGTGGAATACCCCTAATAGAAAAGATTTATGGCCATTTCCAAAACTACGTTATATTGGTGATAGGTTAGAAGATGTGTTAAATGATCGTGCTTTAGAATTGTTTCAAAAAGCTCGCGACACAGATAGAGATATCTATGTTATGTGGAGTGGTGGCATTGACAGCTCAGGCGTACTAGCCGCATTTATACAAACACTCAGCGAAGCAGATAGAGAAATACTAACTGTTGTTATGAGTTCAGACTGTGTACTTGAAAATCCTGATTTTTATAAACGTCATATTAGCGGAAAATTAAAGATTAAACAAGGTTTGGAAATTGATATCAGCAACGAGTTTTTAGAAAAACATATGCTATTACACGGCGATCCAGGAGATTGTTTGTATGGACCTAGCATTGGTGCATTTCAACATCTGATAGATAGTAAACAACACCTATTGCCTGCAAATGAAAATAGACATCTTATTAAGACCTTCTATGATAGACAACAGAGTCAATGGGCACACCCAGACTTTGGCGAATGGTATGTTAACAAAGTTGCCGATAATTTTGCTGAAGCTAATTTGGAAAATGCATATACTATTGCAGACTACTGGTGGTGGCATTATTTCAATCTCAAGTATCAATTTTCAATGCAACGTCCTCTACAGCATATGGTCAAAGACTATAAACGTGGACTCAGAGAAGACCTTTACGCTAGGTTTATGCATGAAGTATTCTTCCATACTGAACGTATGCAACAATGGAGTTATAGTAATCTCCAAACATTCTATGAAAAGATACATTTAGGTGAACGTGGTACCAAATGGCAAGCAAGAGACTATCTCTATAAGTTTGATGGTAATGATCGTTATTATTATCACAAAGTTAAAATCGCCAGCAATGCTACAGACAGAGAACGTCGACAACTAGAAGTTTCGCCATTCTATTATGACCACAACAACTGTGGCTGGTATCCATGGGAGCCAGGTGTCACAGAAGCCATACGTTACTTTTTGGAAAATTATGAGGGTTGACTTAACCTCAAAACCCAAGTATACTAGATGAATATAAAGGAGTTCAAATATGTCTATGTTTAGTGCTGAACAGAAAGCCAAGCTCACTCAGTTAATCAATGAGGGTATCCAAGTCAAGCAGGAGGTTGAAGATCTCAATGCTGGTCTTAGTGATACTGTAAAAGCGATTGCTGAAGAGTTTGAAATCAAACCAAGCGTTTTAAAAAAAGCTATCACTATTGCTCACAAGAGCAAACTAGCTGATACCAACGAAGAGCATGAAGTTCTAAATGATATTCTGGAGACTGTAGGTCGAACATTATAATGCAAGCTAAACCATACCAATGGCTGGCTTGGGTCGGCACCGCAGGATTGATCCTTGCGTCGTTACTAGCAAGCTTCGTTCCACATCTTTTACTGCATCACTTTTTATTCATATTCAGTAATGCAGTATGGACCGCAGTGGGTATACTCTGGAAAGAAAAGAGCTTGATTGTTCTTAACTTTTGTCTTACAATAGTTTATATAGTTGGGTTGGCGTATAATGAGTTATATTGATGCATTATTTGATAGAGAACGTGATCAGATTCACGTAGTAGAAAGGGTAGATGGTAAACGCGATTATCATACATACCCTGCTAGTTATGTGTTTTATTATGACGATCCGCGAGGCAAGTATAAGACCATTTATGGCACACCTTGTACACGTTTTGCTACACGCAATAGCAAAGAGTTTCACAAAGAACTAAAGGTTAATTCAGGCAAACAACTTCACGAAAGTGATATCAATCCTGTACTACGTTGTCTAGCAGAAAACTACTTAGGAAAAGATTCGCCTAAACTACAAGTATGCTTTTTTGATATCGAGGTAGACTTTGATCCAGAACGAGGGTATAGTTCGCCAGAAGACCCTTTCAACAAAGTAACTTCGATTACTCTATATCTTGATTGGTTAGAACAACTAATCACACTGGCTATTCCCCCTAAAAGTATGAGCATGGAAACTGCAAAAGATCTATGCAAAAACTTTGATAATACTTATATGTTTGATAGAGAAGAAGACCTTATCTCAACGTTTTTGGATCTGATTGAAGATGCAGACGTGCTGAGTGGTTGGAACTCAGAAGGTTATGATATCCCTTATCTTGTTATGCGTACTAACCGTGTACTCAGCAAAGATGACACACGCAAGTTTTGCTTGTGGGGTCAATATCCTAAGAAGCGTACCTTTGAACGTTTTGGTGCTGAGAATATTACATTCGACTTGGTAGGTCGAGTACATATGGACTACATGCAACTGTATCGCAAATACACTTACGAAGAACGACATAGCTATAGTTTGGATGCCATTGGTGAGTATGAACTTGATGAACGCAAGATTGCATATGAAGGCACACTAGATCAACTCTACAATAGAGACTTTGAAACATTTATCGACTATAACAGACAAGATGTTATGTTGTTGGTTAAGATGGATAAGAAGTTACGATTTATTGATCTAGCTAACGAACTTGCACACGATAATACTGTGCTACTACCAACCACAATGGGTGCAGTTGCAGTTACAGAACAAGCAATCATCAATGAAGCACACGAACGTGGCATGGTTGTTCCTAGTCGTAGCAGAAAGAGAGACGGTGTAGAAACACAAGCCGCAGGTGCGTATGTTGCGTTTCCTAAGAAAGGCATACACGAATATATCGGTGCTATTGACTTGAACAGTCTATATCCTAGTTGTATTCGTGCGCTAAACATGGGTCCTGAAACTGTGGTCGGACAACTACGACCAACCATGACCAACAATAAGATTAGCAATAAAATAAATGAAGGCAAGAGCTTTGCAGATGCTTGGGAAGGAATGTTTGGCACACTTGAATACAATGCTGTCATGGACATGGACCCAAGTGTAGAGATTACTATTGATTGGGAGGATGGCTCCGAAGATGTAACGTCTGCGGCTAACGTATGGCGATTGATCTTTGATAGCAATCAACCTTGGACATTGAGTGCAAACGGAACTATCTTCCGTTATGACTTTAAAGGTATTATTCCAGGCTTGTTGGAACGTTGGTATGCAGAACGTAAAGAGCTACAGGCTACAATGCGTAACTGTACCGACAAAGAAGAACGAGCATTTTGGGACAAACGACAGTTGGTTAAAAAGATTAATTTGAATAGTCTATATGGCGCTATTCTTAATCCCCACTGTCGATTCTTTGATCATCGTATTGGTCAAAGCACTACACTTACCGGACGAGTGATAGCAAAGCACATGGATGCATTTGTTAATGAATGTATTACTGGTAAGTATGACCACGTAGGTGAAGCAATCATCTACGGGGATACAGACTCTGTTTACTTTAGTGCATGGCCCATGCTCAAGAAAGAAGTAGAGTCTGGTGGCATGGAATGGGATCGTGATATTTGTGTTCAACTCTACGACACCATAGCGGACCAAGTTAACGAATCATTCCCTGCTTTTATGGAAAGGGCGTGTCATTGTCCACGAGAGATGGGCAATATTATCAAGGCAGGTCGTGAACTTGTAGCCAGTAAGGGTTTGTTCATCAAGAAGAAACGCTATGCCGTATTGATTTACGATATGGAGGGCACACGACTAGACACTCATGGCAATGTTGGTAAAGTAAAAGCCATGGGACTTGATCTCAAGCGCAGTGACACGCCCAAAGTAGTGCAGGACTTTCTTAGTGAAATCTTGCTTACTACACTAACTGAAAATGAAGCAAAAGACCATGTTATCAAGATGGTGCGTGACTTTAAGATTTTATTTGCTGAACGCCCTGCTTGGGAAAAAGGCACACCCAAGCGTGTTAACAACTTGACCATGTACACCGCCAAAGAAAAGCGTGAAGGTAAAGCCAACATGCCTGGACATGTACGTGCGGCAATGAACTGGAACAATCTCAAAAAGATGCACAGTGACAAATACTCGCAAGAGATCATGGATGGTATGAAAGTTATTGTGTGTAAGCTCAAACCAAATCCGTTAGGGTATACTAGTGTAGCATATCCTACAGACGAAAGTCATATTCCTAATTGGTACAAAGAACTTCCGTTTGATGACAGCAATATGGAATCTACTATTGTGGATCAGAAAGTAGAAAATTTATTAGGTGGACTAGAATGGAACATTGCAGAAGAGACCAATATCAAAACAACTATTGGCAGCTTGTTCGAATGGGAAGATTAAATAGTAGCAGTTAATTCATTAAGGATCTGTTATGAAACTGAGTGACCTAGTTAATTTTAAGAATCGTCTTAACAAAGACTTTCAAGTTCGTGGCATTCAAGGTGATATTCGAGATCTTTGTAACACCCTTACTGCTAACCACAGTGATGCCGTTGATGACAACTACAACCAATACCTACAAGACACTATAAATCGTTTGATTGGTGTAGCAGATGAACTTGAACATATACAGGAAACACTAGCAAACACCAATCACACCATTGAAGATGATATTGGAATATTAAGCAAAAAGTTCTATGCACAGAACTATGATCTAGAACTTGCTTATGATACGGCACAAAGCATCAGAGAAGTTCGTCAATTATATGTGCCTAAAGAAGCAGTTGAACCTTTCCTAAGTCGTATAGGACGTTATGTAGATTGGAGATATCCTGTACTTGAATTTGGTTGTAGAGATGGCGAAATGACCAAACATCTTGTAGCTGGTGATCCTTTGTATATCACTGATAACTATCAAGAGTTCTTAGATAACACTATGAACCAATTTGAAGAGCAATATCGGAACCGTATTCGTCCATATCTAATACATGACTTTGCTGTTAACTCTACCAACACAGTACAAATTGACTTTAGTATGTTACCACAAGAACAATTTGGTTTCGTTTTCAGCTTCAACTACTTCAACTATCGCAGTATTCAAGGATTCAAAGACTATCTAACTGAAATCTTTAAATTGCTACGCCCAGGTGGAGTTATGATGTTTACCTACAACAACGCTGATCTCGGTCAGGCAGCGGCTTACGCTGAAAACTACTTTATGAGTTATATGCCTAAGAGTCTTTTGATTCCATTAGTCTCCAGTTTAGGATACGACATAGTTGAAGACTTCGACTACACCACACTGAGTTGGCTTGAAATTAGAAAGCCAGGCGAACTAAAAACTATCAAAGCACACCAAGCATTGGCGGAGATTAAAACTATAAAAAGTTCTCCAAAAAGTTTGACAGCCTAAATAATATATGTTACATTAATTGCATAATCTAGAACAAAGGATCTACGAATGAAAGACTATCTATTAGACATTGTCCAGCACACATATGGCTTGGGCGGAATTGATATTGCTAAAATTACTGGCACCAAAGACTCAATGAAATTGAATAGTATCAGTGAAGATAAATCTAGTGTGGTTATCGAAGCACACTTTAAAAATGTAGTTGCAGATTTTATGGGCACATTTGGTATGCCTAATCTAGGCAGACTTAATACTCTGCTTAACCTTCCTGTTTACAAAGAAGATGCTAAAATTACTATAAAGCAAGATAACGATGTTGCTACCAGTTTGCATTTAGAAAACAAAGAAGGTGACTTCCACAACGACTATCGCTTTATGGGCGAGAATGTTGTTAATACTGTTGTTAAGAACTTTAAGTTTGCAAATGTTAATTGGAATGTTGATATTGTTCCTACAGTTACAAGTATTCAACGATTGAAGTTTATGAGCCAAGCACATCCAGACGAAGTTACATTTAGTGTGCGGGTCGACGATGATAAGCTCAAGATTTACTTTGGTGACCCTAGCAGTCATAGTGGTGAATTCGTGTTTGAACAAGGTGTAAGTGGTAAACTTAAGAATTCATGGAGTTACCCTGTTGCATATGTTAATGCAATCTTGAGTTTGCCCGGCGACAAGACATTTAAGATTAGTGATGACGGTGCAGGCATGATTACTGTAGACAGCGGACTTATCAACTACAACTATATCCTACCAGCACAAACAAAATAGTATGCCTAGTGAAGATTTTGAACGTATAGAACAAGAATCTGTTGGGTCTGTTCCTTTTACGTTCTACTTTAACAGTGTAGCATCTGACCTGTCTACTAAGTGGAATGTTAAAGATCATTCAATGACTGAAGTTATGGCGGCAACGCCTAGCAGGAAGTTGATCTATATTAACATTCCGAAAGTTGCCAGCACTAGCATTAAAAATGCATTGAGTAAAACTAAACGTTGGGAAGTGTTTAGTCGTACAGAGTTAGAACAAGATGCACTACCTATGCACAAAGAAGAACTCGGATACAACCTAACTTATTTGGTTGTATGGAGAGATCCTAAGGAACGTTGGATTAGTGGTATTGTAGAATACTTGCTGATGTATCACAGAAATATTGTGGTTCCTCTTGCAGACGATCCATTGGATTTAGGTATCGGAAAACTATATGCTAATGATTTGGCTGTTAGTATGATTTTTGATCGTTTGGTATTTGATGATCATACCGATTTGCAGTGCAGTTTTATCGAAAACATTCCATTTTCAAACTGTCGATTCTTTCATATGGAAGATGCACAATTAGTAGACAAACTTAATACCGTGATGAGAGAGTTCGAGTTGCCAGAGATTACACTACACAGATTAAACTCTACTGAGTATGATTCTGATGCTCCACGTATGATCCAAACAGTAAAATTACAAAACACTATTAGACAGTTAATAGATAACAACGAAGAGTACGATTTCAAACTAAAACAGTATTTGAAACCAGACTACGAGTTAATAAAGAAAGTGAGTTTTCAATAATGGATAACCTAACAAACAAACAGCGCAAAGACTATGCAATGTTTTTGCCTGCTACATCTAGCTTTTACTCCAGTTTTATTGGGTACCAGCGGATGCGCTATCCATATATTGACCCTGCACGTATCCCTGCAAACCTTACCAATGATGTAGAAAGCATTAACTTTTTAGATCCTAACAATCCTTTGTTCTACTACAAATGGTGTTTGTACAGTGCAGGACATGCTAATCTAGATCTCAACAAACAAGATGATAGAGAAGAACTATTTCGTAAACGTCCAAGAGATAATACCAGTTGGGTGCTTGGAGACTCAGGTGGTTTCCAAATTGGTAAAGGTAAATGGCCCGGTGACTGGAAAGATCCTAACTGTCCACATGCAACTAAGAAACGCAAACAAGTATTAGAGTGGATGGATGCGTTAATGGATTACGGCATGGTACTAGATATTCCAGCCTGGGTAAGTCGTAGTCCTGAAGGTCAAAAAGCAACCGGTATTACAAGTTATCAAGAAGCAGTCAATGCAACTCGTGTAAACAACGATTACTTTATCAAAAATCGTACAGGTGCATGTAAGTTTTTAAACGTTCTACAAGGTGAGAATCACACTGATGCAGAAGACTGGTATCAACAGATGAAAGAATATTGTGATCCAGCAAAGTATCCTGACAATCATTTTAATGGTTGGTCGATGGGTGGACAGAATATGTGTGACGTACACCTAATACTAAAACGTATTGTTTCATTGTACCATGATGGATTATTGGTCCAAGGTCTACATGACTATATGCACTTCTTGGGTACTAGCAAACTTGAATGGGCTCTACTACTAACAGACATTCAACGTGCAGTGCAACGTAACTACAACGAAAACTTTCAAATTACT
>Ga0181564_10000442_pt1 | contig 36653 bp, 32 predicted proteins | sample 011ome_24_FD_134512 | JGI IMG/M metagenome (GOLD analysis project Ga0181564, IMG submission 134512) | Coastal salt marsh microbial communities from the Groves Creek Marsh, Skidaway Island, Georgia - 011513CT metaG (megahit assembly) | ecosystem: Environmental > Aquatic > Marine > Intertidal... | reverse complement strand
CTCTGAAAAATTAAAATTCTCTTTTGTTAGGTTGCTTTTATGAAATTTGTGCCCTTGAATGCGAGAACAGTTTAGGGGAGCCCAAGGATGATGGGCTGAGATGCTGGATCCGCACCAACCAGCGACCCTTCGAACCTGATGCGTCTTGCGCCGTAGGAAAAACTTTTTTTAGTTGTATATTAAGAAGATTTTTTCGGCCTAAGGTGTAACATAAACCATATTAATATGATCCAAAAAGTAGAAGATTCTCAAGAAGGAAAGTCTCTCTTTCCAAAATCCAAAAGAGTATATCTAAAAGGAAACTTGCACAACCTGGAGGTTCCGATGCGAGAAATTGAACTTTCCGAAACCAACTTACCAAACGGTGGCACAGAAAAGAATCAACCAGTTCGAGTATACGATACATCCGGACCATGGGGAGACCAGGATTTCCACGGCGATGTCGAAAAAGGGCTTCCCTCTCTTAGAAGTCATTGGATAAATGATCGCGGTGATGTGGAAGTTATTGTAGGTCGGGATAGCAAACCATCGGATAACGGATTCTTGTCAGATCGACATGACAAAAGATCAAGAGAGAGATCCAATGAGCTTCCAGACTTTGACCGTTCTCAGATTTCTGTCCTAAAAGCCAAGGAGGGTTCCCCTGTCACGCAACTTCACTACGCAAGGGCTGGCATCGTTACACCGGAGATGGAATTTGTTGCCATTCGTGAAAACATGAAACTTCAAACTTTGGCAGAAACTCTGGAAACATCGCCTGATGAACTAAGTAGTTCGCTGAACCATCAACATATTGGAAATTCATTCGGAGCATCCATTCCTAAAAGGATTACGCCTGAATTTGTTAGAGATGAAGTTGCCCGTGGGCGTGCAATTATCCCTGCAAACATTAATCATCCAGAGCTGGAACCGATGGCTATTGGGCGAAACTTTCTTGTCAAAATAAATGCAAACATAGGAAATTCAGCAGTGGCTTCTTCGATCGAAGAAGAAGTTGAAAAAATGCGTTGGGCAACTAAATGGGGAGCCGACACCCTGATGGATCTTTCAACTGGCAAAAATATTCATCGCACACGCGAATGGATTCTTCGTAATTGTCCAGTTCCTGTTGGAACGGTTCCTATTTATCAGGCCTTGGAGAAGGTTGGCGGGAAACCCGAAGATTTAACTTGGGAAATTTTCCGTGATACTTTAATCGAGCAGGCGGAACAAGGAGTTGATTATTTTACCATTCATGCAGGAGTTTTACTCAGGTATGTACCCATGACCCGCAATCGAATGACGGGTATTGTAAGTAGAGGAGGATCCATTATGGCAAAATGGTGCCTAGCTCACCACAAAGAAAATTTCCTCTTTGAGAAATGGGATGCGATTTGTGATATCATGGCTGCCTATGATGTTTCCTTTTCAATTGGCGATGGCCTAAGACCAGGCTCTATTGCAGATGCCAATGATGAAGCCCAATTTGCAGAGTTAAAAACTCAAGGTGAATTAACCACTCGAGCCTGGAACAAAGGTGTTCAAGTTATGAACGAAGGACCTGGCCATGTTCCTATGCATATGATCAAAGAAAATATGGATAAACAATTAGAATGGTGTCACGAAGCACCATTTTATACACTTGGTCCATTAACGACAGATGTGGCCCCAGGCTATGATCATATAACCAGCGGGATAGGTGCCGCTATGATTGGATGGTACGGCTGTGCCATGCTATGTTATGTTACCCCCAAAGAACATCTCGGTCTACCAGACCGCCAGGATGTGAGAGAAGGTGTTATCACTTATAAATTGGCGGCTCATGCTGCTGATCTGGCTAAGGGGCACCCAGGTGCTCAGTATCGTGACAACGCATTATCAAAAGCACGATTTGAATTCCGTTGGGAAGATCAGTTTAATCTTTCCCTTGATCCAGAAAAAGCGAAAGAATTCCATGACCAGACGCTTCCTCAAGATAACGCAAAAACAGCTCACTTTTGCTCCATGTGCGGGCCACATTTTTGTTCCATGAAGATTACCGAAGATGTAAGGAGATATGCAGATGAGCAGGGCCTCAACAATGACTCCGAAGCCATTACTGCAGGTATGGCACAGAAAGCAAAGGAGTTTATCGATTCTGGTGCAGAAATTTATTCTGGACCTGCCTCGAAAGAATGAATGTTTTCATTAATGACGAGCCTAGAGAGTTGAATCAAGGCACTACCCTAGATGGGCTCTCGCGGGAATTAGGCTTGGAAAGTCAGAAGGGCTGGGCAATTGCTCTCAATGATTCAATCATCCCTAAAGAGAGACATCATAAATCCATCCTTTCTGAGGGTGATCGTGTACTAATCATTAAAGCTACACAGGGTGGATGAATTCAGCTCCTCTGGCTATTTTAATAACAAGCTCTTCCATTAAGTCGGGGGAGACTGATACTTTACATGAGCTATTTGAAATTGGTCTCCAAAGACTTCATCTCCGCAAACCTCATGCCCGCCCAATCGAAGTGGCAAAGCTCCTCGATTCAATCCCAAGCACCTACCATAATCGTATTGTGCTTCATCGTTTTCCAGAATTACTGAAGGACTTCACATTAGCTGGTTATCATTTTCATAGTGAAGAAAAGCTATTGGAAATAGATGGTACACGTAGTCGTTCACTTCATAGATTAAGCGAACTGCAAAATATTGAGGAGCCAATAGATTATTGCTTCTTTGGCCCTGTCTACGAATCTATATCCAAAAAAGGCTATATTCCAAAAGTTTCATTGCCAGAGCTTGGGGGGATACTTTTTAGCCTCAAAAAAAAGAAGCCGAATAGTCCGCTTGTTTACGCACTAGGAGGAGTACGCAGAAGAAAGGTACCTGAACTGTTTAACCTTGGATTTGATGGAGTTACTTTGCTTGGATCCATCTGGGGAAAAAGAGATCCTGTCGCCGCTTTCGAAAGATACCAATTTATTGAAAGAAGCGTATGGGCAAAGAAGGAAAAAGAGAAAGGGCTTCTCGCAAGGTTGCTTGCCAAAGAGGAAGACTAATAAGGAAAATGAGATACTCACCACTGATGTGCCTCACAAGAGACGAACCGCGGTCTTCTCATAATCAGCAGGTGAAATCGATGATAGAAGGGGGGGCTCATTTTATTCAATTGCGTTCGAAGGCGATCCCGTACCCAAACCTACTACTCGATGCAAAAAAAGCTGCAGATATCGCGAAGTCGGCCAAGGCCCGTTTGATTATTAATGACCATATTGAGCTTGCCCGTGAGATAGATGCAGATGGAGTACATCTTGGAAAAAACGACCCTACGGTTAAACTAGCTAGGAAATATCTGCCTTCAGGAAAAGTAGTGGGGAAAACGGTTCACAACTTGCAAGAAGCGGAAGAAGCCAAACGAGAGTCGCCCGACTATGTTGGTCTGGGTCCATATCGAGCAACCTCAACTAAAAAAGAAATTTTGCCCGTTCTTAGTGACCTTGAGTTTAAATCAATAGCCCAAGTGCTAGACCCCATTCCTGTTTATTTAATTGGTGGCTTAACCTGTGATGACTTTGAACTGCTCGATACCCTTGGTCTCTCTGGTCTCGCCATTTGTTCATCTCTCTTTTCAGGAGACCTTGCTCATAATGTTCACACAGCATTATCTAAATCTCTTTCTTATACTAATCCAGTAAATTCCTAACACTTTCTATGAGCACTGATCCCCTAGAGATTGCCGGAACTTCATTTACTTCCCGCTTGTTTGTTGGAACTGGTAAATTTTCATCCGGACCTATATTGAAAAAGACTATCGCCAACTGTGAATCTGAGCTAGTCACTGTTGCAATGAAAAGAGCAAATCCTTCTGTCTCAGAGGATTCAATCTTAGATTACATACAAGATGACCACATCCAACTTCTACCCAATACTTCGGGAGTTAGAGATGCCAAAGAGGCGATCTTTGTATCTCATATGGCCAGAGAAGCACTAGGAACAAATTGGCTAAAGCTCGAGATTCATCCCGACCCCAAGTATTTAATGCCGGACCCAGTAGAAACTCTTCTTGCAACCGAACAATTAGCCAAAGATGGATTTACTGTCCTGCCGTACTGCCATGCTGACCCGGTCTTATGTAAACGGCTCGAAGATGTTGGTGCATCTGCGGTGATGCCCTTGGGTTCACCGATCGGTAGTAACCGTGGGTTAGAAAGCAGAGAATTCCTAAGAATTATTATCGAGCAGGCACAAATACCTGTGGTTGTGGATGCTGGAATAGGTGCCCCATCCCATGCCGCCGAAGCCCTAGAGATGGGTGCGTCTGCTGTACTCGTGAATACAGCTTTGGCATCTGCGGATAACCCTGCTCACATGGGCATCGCTTTTAGAAAAGCGGTTCAAGCTGGTAGAGAAGCCTACCTTGCAGGATTGGGTGGTAAATCTTTTCAGGCAGCGGCCACCTCTCCTCTAACTGGTTTCTTGGATTAATTGTATCGCATGAATACCTACTCCCCTTTTTCCGAAATACTGAAAAGGCAAAACTGGACAACTCATAGTCAAGATCTACACCAATCCACAACCTTTGAGGTTGAACGGGCAATCAGTCGAGAGGGCAGAGGTGGGATTGAGGACTTAAAGGCATTACTCTCACCTGTGGCTGGAGAAAAATATCTCGAACACATGGCTAGACTTTCCCATGATCTTACAAGAAAAAGATTTGGCCGGGCGATTCGCTTGTTTGCTCCAATGTATTTGTCGAATGAATGTAATAATATTTGCGATTATTGCGGCTTTAGCATGCACAATAACATAGCGAGAAAAACTTTAACAGATGCTGAAATTCTTCGAGAAGCGGGAATACTAAAGAAGAAAGGATTTGATCATATTTTACTCGTTACTGGTGAATCGAGTAAGCAGGTGGGCATAGATTATCTCTCTCATGCACTGGAACTACTACGACCATACTTTGCTAATCTCTCAATCGAGGTTCAGCCACTTAAAGAGCAAGAATATGCCACACTGATCAAACATGGTATGCATGCGGTTATGGTCTATCAAGAGACATACGATCAGAAAAGTTACTCTAGGCATCACCTAAAGGGGAAAAAATCAAATTTTGACTGGCGTTTAGATACAGCTGACAGACTTGGAAAAGCTGAAGTCAACAAAATCGGACTTGGCTGCCTATTCGGACTTACACAGGATTGGAGAACGGACGCCTTTTATGCAGGCATACACTTGGACTACCTTGAGAAGAAATACTGGAAGACCAGTTACTCCATGTCTTTTCCAAGGATTCGTCCATATGAAGGGGAAAATATTGTAGCCGTTGATTTGCAGGATCGTGACTTGGTTCAATTAATTTGTGCGTTTCGAATTTTCAACCAAGAACTCGAGCTCACTCTTTCAACCCGAGAAAGTGGGAAATTCAGAGAAAATCTTCTTCCTTTGGGAATTACGACCATGAGTGCAGGCTCCAAAACGAATCCTGGAGGGTATTCAGATGATGCTAAGTCTTTAGAGCAATTTTCTATTTCAGATGAACGCTCCCCTCGGGAAATCTCATCCAAACTAAAGATGATGGGGTATGATCCGGTTTGGAAAGATTGGGACTCCTCCTACGATCAGCCGAAATCTCAGAGAAAAATGAAAGTTGAATTGCTCACCACTTAATTTTCATGAGCCCGCTCACCAATACTTCACAAAATTTAAACAAGGAGGAAATCAATCAATACGATCGCCATCTTTCATTGGAAGGGTTTGGCGAGAAGAATCAGCTCAAACTGAAAAACTCATCGGTTTTGGTGGTTGGGGCAGGTGGTTTGGGATGCCCTGCATTGCAATACCTGACTGCCGCAGGTGTCGGTAGCATAGGCATTATTGATCATGATCAGGTAGACTCTTCTAACTTACAAAGACAAATTCTTTTTGATCATAATGACATTGGAAAACCCAAGTCCGAAGTTGCAGCAACGAAACTATCTCGTCTCAACCCTTTTATCCATATTTCTCCTTTCGTCGAAAAGCTTACCAAATATAATGCAGAAAAAATATTTTCAAATTTTGACCTCATTATCGACGGAACAGATAACTTCGGAAGTCGCTATCTGATCAATGATGCATGTGTATTGTTCGGAAAAGTTTTGATTCACGGATCGATTCACCAGTTTGAAGGAATGGTTAGTGTATTTAACTTCCAAGATGGACCTACTTACAGATGTCTTTTCCCTGAACAACCTGATGCAAATAGCATTCCTTCCTGTGCGGAAGCGGGGGTCCTTGGGGTTTTACCGGGCATAATTGGCTGTTGGCAGGCAACGGAGGCTATAAAGGTACTTACTGGACTGGGAAATCCACTTTCAGGTAAAGTGCTAATCTACAATGCACTTAAACAAAATATCCGTACTCTTGAGCTGCACGCATTGCCCAAAAGTAAAGTAATTAGCAAACTGCCTGAGACATCATATTCTTGCTCATCTGAATCACTTCTAAAAAGAAAAGAGAAGCCGATTGAAGAGATTTCTGAAGAATACCTAAAATCATTGCTTGATGATGGAGAAGACATCCTAATATTGGATGTTCGGGAGGATTGGGAAAGAATACAATATAGTATTAGGCCTTCTCTTCATCAACCTTTGGTCAGCTTAATCTCAGATTCTATCGTTTCCCCAATTGATGAGCTGAATACTCAAAAAAAGATAGTAGTTTATTGTAAGGCTGGCATTCGAAGTCGAGTAGCATGTGAAGCCCTACAATCGATTGGATATAAAAACCTTCTTAATTTATCTGGAGGCATTGATGGATGGAAACAAGCTTTTCCGGAATATAACGGAAATGCATAAACAAGAGTCCTTAAAAATTGGCCTAATTGGGGGGACCGATAGCACTGGTGGAGCGGGAGTTTCGGCGGATATTGAGACTATTGAAAAACTGGGAGCCTCTCCTTTCCCGGTTATAAGCGCAATAACTCTTCAAAGAAATCCATCCAAGTTTCATATCCATAAGGTTCCCTATCATGGACTTAAGAGCCAATTAGAAAGCTTACTCAACGAAGAATTAGATGCTGTCAAAATCGGAATGCTTCCAGATGAAAGCTCTGTTGAATTAGTATCCCAATATATCACTGATTCACCTTGTACTAAAATCATACTCGACCCTGTTCAAAAAACCAGTAGCGGAAAATTTCTCATCCAATCAGGTGCATGGGAAAAATTGATGTTCGAATTGATCCCAAAAGTTAATCTTATCACCCCAAACCTGGATGAAGCACAAAGCCTGACGGGATCCCTTGAATCATCCCAAGAGGAACTTTTGAAAAAATGCAGCAAGATGGAAGTAGAGGCTGTACTGCTCAAAGGGGGACATGGAAAAGGCGATTTATCTACCGATATTCTCTTTGAGAAATCTAAGAGGACAACTAAATTTAGCTGGAAAAGGATTACCGGAGCGACAAGTATTCGTGGAACAGGATGTAGGCTTGCATCTGCGATTGCCTACTATTGGGCAGTCGAAAATGATTTACCCAACGCAGTAAAACTAGCTGGCAGTTTTCTCCAGAACTACCTAAAGGCATCCAAAAATTAACGTCCCAGCGCTTTGCGTATCAATTCCTCAGTCGAGCAATCCTGCCCCAGTTCATCGGCTGCCCTGCGAACCGCTTGGTCAGCATCCATCGCTTTGTAGCCCAAGGTCAATAAAGCAGAAACTGCATCGCCATAAGTTCTTAAATCGGGAGAAATGGAATGATCCGTATCTGTTGAGGTTTTGTCAGCCTCCATAGCAATTGGCTTAGCTAGGGTTGTACCTTTGGGAAGGACTTTGTCTTTAAGTTCGACCACGATTCTTTCCGCTGTTTTTTTCCCAAGTCCTTGTGCCTTTGAAAGCATGCCAACATCTCCCTGTGCAATTGAATTTTTTAAGATAGGAAGAGAAAGAGAACCTAGTAGATTAAGAGCAATTTTAGGCCCTATGCCCGAAACCTTATCCACGATCATACGAAAGAAATCTCGTGACTCACGATCAATAAAACCGTAAAGAGTTTGAGAGTCTTCCCGGTAAGTTGCCTGTATGTGCAACCTCACCGATTCTCCGAGTAGGGGAAGTCTCTCAGATGTAGTCAGAGGTACATTAATTTCATAACCAATTCCACCAGATTGAACCACAGCCAGATTTAATTGGCACTCAACAAGTTTTCCTTCAATAAATGCAATCATAACTCAACTTGAAGAAAGCCCCAATACATCTTGCATAGAATATAATCCAGGGTCACGATCGACCACCCATTTAGCGGCTCTCAATGCTCCAGCAGCAAAGATACTACGATCAGTCGCCCTGTGTGTAAGTTCAATTCGTTCTCCCATTCCCGCAAAAAACACTGTATGATCGCCTACTACATCTCCTCCGCGAAGGGCATGGGAGCCAATCTCCCGAGATGGACGTTCCCCAACCATTCCATTTCTTCCATGAGCCACATTTTCATCATTGAGTGCTCGTGATTCTTTGAGAATTTCTAACAGTCGATCAGCCGTACCGCTTGGCGCATCCTTCTTTAAACGATGATGCATCTCAATTACTTCAGGATCAAAATCGGATTCTGCATTAAGTACCCGTGCAGCTTGTTCGGTTAAATAAAAGAGTAGGTTTACTCCAGTAGAAAAATTTCCGGCCCAGACCATGGGAATTTGCGAAGAAAGTTTTTCTATGTCCGATTTTTCATTGGGTTGGTGTCCAGTCGTTCCGATAATCATAGGCTTACCTGCTTCTGCAGAAATTCTTGCCAAGGGCAGGGTGGCTTCCCTTAGCGAAAAATCAATAACCACATCGCAAGAATCAATTCCATCTTTGGGATTATCACCTAAATCAACAGGGTAAGAAATCGTGCATCCATTCTCTTCTGAAATTGAAGAAATAGCTCGCCCCATCCGTCCACCGGCACCGCACAGTAATATATTTAGATTCATGGAATTAGCTCATTGCCTGAAGATTTAGGTTTTCACCGATTTTCTCCAGTAATTTTGCGTGATCAGCAGAAGGAGGGCAAAGTGGAAGCCGCACCTCAGATGATTGGATCATACCAGAAATCTCCAAAAGCCGCTTAACAGGAACAGGGTTAGGCTCGCAAAATAAATCTGTGAATAATCGGTAATGCGCTAGATGAATTTTGCGGGCACTGTCGAAATCTCCGTTCAAAGCAAATTGAACCATTTGAGAAACAATGTCTGGTATTAAATTAGATGCCACACTGATCACCCCTTTAGCTCCGCAGGCCAAGAAAGGAAGTGTAAGTCCATCATCACCAGACAAGACTGTAAAATCATGATCAATCGCAACCATAGTCTCCGAGACTTTTGATGAGCGACCTCCTGCCTCTTTGAGTGCACAGACATGAGGATATTTCTCTCTAAGCCGGCAGACTACATCCGTAGTAATCTCGATCCCACACCTCGAAGGAATGGAATACAGTACAATTGGTTTTTCAGTGACTTCTGCTAGGGAGCAAAAGTGCTTAAATAAGCCCTCACTGCTCGGTTTATTATAATAAGGAGCAACCAACAAAAAGGCATCTGCACCCGCCCGATCAGCAGATTTAGTAAGAGCTAATGCCTCAGCAGTTGAATTTGCACCGGTTCCAGCGATTACCAAAGTGTCATCATCTGCACACTCCACACATTTTCTGATCACCTCTAAATGTTCAGATTCAGAAAGGGTGGGGGACTCTCCGGTTGTTCCGCAGGGAACTATTCCCGCGATGTCCGCCCTAAGCTGGCTGTCAATTAAGCATTCTAAATCTGCATAGGCAACATTGCCTTCTGCCATTGGGGTAACCAAGGCGGTATGCACTCCATGAAGTCGATTCTTGTCCATTGTCTAGTTTTGTGAAATAAGCAAAGTAACACTTAAGTGTTTTCTTTTGTCTTTTGTCGAGAGAAACTCGGAGTGGTCAACTTTTTAATGGTGGAAACTCACAGGATTCGCAATTTTTGTATCATCGCACATGTCGATCACGGCAAAACTACTTTGTCTGATCGTCTACTTGAACGCACCCAAACGGTAATGCAAAGAGAAATGAAGGAGCAACTCCTCGACTCGATGGACCTGGAGAGGGAACGGGGCATAACCATTAAATGTCATCCTGTCTCAATGAAGTATTGTGCCCAAGATGGCCAAGATTACTTGTTTAATCTTATTGATACCCCCGGTCATGTCGATTTTGCATACGAGGTATCGAGAAGTCTTGCTGCTTGTGAAGGTGCCTTGCTTCTGATCGATGCTTCGCAGGGGGTAGAGGCACAAACCCTCGCCAATGCACAGCTAGCTGATGAACAAGGGCTTACCATCATTCCAGTGATCAATAAAATTGATCTTCCCAGTGCCGACGTGGAACGAGTTTCAAATCAAATTGAAGAAATTTTAGCTATCCCAGCTGAAGAAACCATACAGGCCAGTGGTAAATCGGGGATCGGTGTGGATGACATTCTCGAAGCAGTAGTTCATCGATTGCCAGCACCAAGATGGACGGATCACGCACACTCCAGAGCTCTCATATTTGATAGCCAATATGATGCCTATCGTGGTGTCATTTGCTACCTCCGTGTTTTTTCGGGCACATTCTCCCAAAACGCACAGCTCGTTCTTATGAGCGACCAACGAAAGACTCAAGTTAAGGAACTTGGCACTTTTGTTCCTGCACCTTCTCCCAAACAAATACTTTCAGAGGGTGAAGTTGGCTATGTCGTTACAGGCATGCGGGATGTCTCTGATATCAAAATTGGGGACACGCTCACACTCGCAGACACTCCAGCCACCGAAATGCTACCGGGTTACAAAGAAGTAAGGCCCATGGTGTTCAGCGGTTTATATCCTCTTGATACTTCAGACTATGAAAAACTTAAGAAGAGCGTAGGTAAACTACGCTTAAATGATGCATCCTTTAGCTTTCAGGCAGAAACTTCGGTAGCCCTAGGATTCGGCTTCCGCTGTGGTTTTCTTGGTTTACTGCACATGGAAATCATTCAGGAAAGACTGCGAAGGGAGTATGAACTTGACCTCATTTCCACATATCCAAGTGTGATCTATAAGGTTACGCTTACCACGGGTGATATTATTGAAGTGGACAACCCACTGGAGCTACCTGATCCCTCTGAAATTGATAAAATAGAAGAGCCCACAATTATTGCCCGAATCCATGCCCCCAACCAGTCAATTGGAGATTTGCTTGCATTGGTAACTGAAAAGCGTGGCACTTGTAGCAATACTGAAACAATTGATGAAACCAGAGTAATGCTAACTTGTCATCTACCGCTTAATGAGATTCTGGTTGATTTTAATGATCGCTTAAAAAGCGTTACCCACGGTTACGGTTCCATGGACTATGATATGTCTGATTACTCCGAGTCTTCACTCGTTCGTATGGAAATTTTGGTTAACAGCGAAGCTGTCGATGCATTTTCCACAATTGTACATCGAGATAAGGCCGAAACTCGGGGCAGGGCATTGTGCTCTAAACTCAAGGATATATTACCAAAGCAATTATTTAAGATTGCTTTGCAGGCGGCCATTGGAGGGAAAGTTGTCGCCCGAGAAACGATTAGCGCCATGCGTAAAGATGTTACTGCCAAGTGCTATGGCGGAGATATCTCTAGGAAACGGAAATTGTTAGATAAGCAAAAAGAGGGTAAGAAAAGAATGAAACAAATTGGAAGCGTCAATATTCCGCAGGAAGCATTCGTACAGATTCTGAAAAGTTCCAACTAGGTTGATTTACTCAAATCATTTTATAAACATGAACACTGATACCCCAAAACGCAAAGCCAGCAGAAGAGAGCGAAAAGGAGCTAAAGAGCTTTTGCGTATTGGAATAAAAGTTTGGTCATATCGTAAAGACCGACTCCCTCCAATCGAAGAGAGAGCACTCAAGATAGCCAACCTAGGTTTAAAGGAAATTCTAAAAAACAAAAATTCAACCGCGGATGAACTGGAAAAAAAAGCTAGGGTCTTAGATGAAGCTCTAAATAAATCAGGCGGGCATTACTATCATAGAAAAAACTGGGTCGAAAATGTGGAAATGTTATTAGTTGCAGCTATTGTTATCTTGGGCATCCGCAGCTTTTTTGTTCAACCTTTTATCATTCCTACAAATTCTATGTATCCCTCTTTTTATGGAATGACCCCTCATCTATATGAAGAAGACAACCCACCAAGTTTGGTTAAAAGGGGTATAGATAAAATAATGCGTGGAGCCTCTCACCATCGCTTAGAAGCAGAATCATCCGGCACTCTTTATCTCGTTCTACAAAATGGATCTAGCCATCGATATATTCAGGCAAACTTTCCCAATGGCCGGTTCTTCATCATTCCAACGATGGTAAGGGAGTATATTTTTGAAATTGGTGGTAGAGAGCACGCTTTAAAAGTACCTGCCGAATTCGATATGGATGAATTGCTGGCTAAAAAATTTGCCAATATAGAAAGCCTTCGTGATTTACCCTTGGTCATTGGACAAGATGAATCACTTGCCCGCGGAAGATTAAAACTTTCCGAAAAGAAATTTACCAAAGGTGATACACCCTTGGCCTTCGATATTCTCCTTGGAGATGCTTTGTTTGTAGACCGAATGAGCTATAATTTCATTTCGCCCAAAGTGGGAGATCCTATCGTTTTTAGAACAGCAAGTATTGATCATTTTAATTCCCAATTAGGCACCAATACTTTTTCAAGAATTGGAGAGGATAAATATTACATTAAAAGATTGATTGGTGAACCTGGTGACAAACTGGAAATGAAAGTCCCTGATTCAATTTTCACAAATGGAACAGATGTCCGAAAAGGCGTCCCTGGAATTCTGTACAGGAATGACGAACCTATATCAGGGTCAATTGCCTTTAACGAAAACTTGAAGCAAACTGAACTTTTTGCCAAGTCTCCTGACAGCGCTTTTCTTAAAGGCTTTCCAGGTTACCGGGCAGACGGACTTCTTTCTAATCAAAACGCGATCCGGGTACCCAGTAAAAATGATCCTAGTAATCCTACAGGCAAGAACGGCTTCTTTGCCATGGGAGATAACTCCACAGACAGTTTGGACGGTCGTGCCTGGGGATTTGTCCCCGAGAATGAACTTATTGGACGTGCTTTGATAATTTACTATCCATTCACAAAGAGATGGGGTTTCAGTAATTAGTTCGCACAATATACATTATGTCTAATAAATAATTGTTATGCCCCAAAGAGATGGATTGCCCAACTGGTTGAGTAAAAGATCTTCGGGTGTCCTGCTTCATCCCAGTTCATTGCCAAGTAACTATGGCATAGGTTCCTTTGGGCAATCAGCAAAAGACTGGATAGATTTTTTATCAGATGCAGGATTTTCTTATTGGCAAATGTGTCCTCTTGGACCTACAGGTTTTGGAGACTCACCCTATCAAGTTTTTTCATCATCTGCCGGAAGTCCGTATTTTATTGATTGGGAACCGCTAATCTCCTCAGGCTATATAATTCGGGAAGAACTCTTATCGTTAAGCAGTCTTTCTACGGTAAAAGTTGAATACGGAATTCTGTATGAAGCATTTTTCCCAATAATGCGTAAGGCGTTCTTTAGATATCAAAACGACCCATCACCCATGGATGAAAAGTACGGTAGTTTAGATAAATTTCTAGATGAACATTTTGAATGGCTCGATCCTTTCGCCAGATATCAATCTCTCAAAAAAAGAAATGGTTTAAAACCTTGGTGGAAATGGTCAGAAAAAGATAGAGACTTTCCTGGTGGCACACTCCACCAGGACTGCTCTACTGAATATCACTTTCAGGTTTTCCTTCAATTTCTCTTTCGTTCTCAATGGGATGAACTTCATCACTATGCACAATCCCTCAATATCTCTTTAATTGGCGATTTGCCAATCTATGTTGCCCCAGACTCAGCAGACACCTGGGCTAATCGGCCATTCTTCCAAATTGACAGTATGGGAAATTTCGAGGCCGTTGCTGGTGTTCCACCTGATTACTTCAATTCATCAGGTCAGTTGTGGGGTAACCCTCTTTATAACTGGAAAAAATTAGCAGATGATGGGTATAAGTGGTGGATTAATCGCATTCGGGATCAATTGGCTTTGTTTGAAGTGGTTAGAATCGATCATTTTCGTGCGTTCCATGACTTTTGGTCAATTCCTGCAGAATCACTTGATGCAACCAAAGGAAAATGGCTGAGTGGTCCCGGTTTAAAATTTTGGAATACTCTTGCTGATAATTTCCCGGAACTCCCATTCTTAGCTGAGGACCTCGGTGATATCAGCAAAGATGTAAGAAACCTGCGCACAAACATGGGTCTACCGGGCATGGCTGTCCTTCAATTTGCTTTTGATGGGAATCCTCAAAATCTCTACCTACCCCATAACTTGTCGAAAGATTTGGTTTTGTATACTGGAACTCATGATAATGACACCTCCTGCGGATGGTATAATTCAACAGATGAGGGGACTCGCTCTTTTTTCAGAAATTATCTAAATATTGATGGATCTAGTCCTGGATGGGACATGTTAAGGAATGCTTACCGTACCGTTTCCAATTTAGTAGTTATTCCAGCCCAAGACCTATTATCACTAGGGAGTGAAGCCCGATTTAATACGCCAGGTGAATTGGGTGAAAACTGGCAATGGAGAATGACCAGCGAACAATTTACCCAGCTTCGCCATAACTCAAGCCACTACCTACGGGAGCAAGCTTTGCTTGCAGGCAGACTCAATGAGAAGATAGACTTGGAAGTTAATGAACCATAATTCGAAAGATTCTGCTTATCCCAAAATCTCTGACTTACTCCCCTACTTCCTTTACCTGAAGCCATATTGGCTTCCCTTTATTGGGGCTTTATTTTTCGGAGTTATTTACGGGGTATCCAGCGGTTTCGGTTTACCATTCATGACGGATCAGATCTTTCCCAAGATTTTCCCATCAAATGAAAATTCGAGCCCCCTATCTTCTTGGGAAATATTCCTTTATATTTCGTGGTTCCCGGTAGTTTTTCTGATACGCGGAGTGAGTAGCTTTTTTAATTCTTACCTAATCAACTTCTGTGGCATGAAAGTTTTGGAGAGGATACGGATTGAAGTGTTTGCTAAAATACAACGGCTCCCTCTCTCTTTTTTTCAACAACATAAATCTGGTGATTTATTTAGCCGGGTAACCTCTGATACATCTCAACTGCAAACTGCAGTTTTGTCTGTCAGTAATGATTTGGTTCGGCAGCCTATTACCTTCATTGGTGCCATCACAGCATTGACAGTGATGGCATTTCAGCGGGAGGGGATGAGTTTTGTTCTTCTTTGTCTTGTCGCAATACCCATTTGCATTTTTCCAATTCGAAGAGTGGGCTCGCTCCTCATGGCTAGAGCCCTTAGCTTGCAGGAACGAACTGGCGGTCTTTCATCTGTTCTAAGTGAGAATTTATCTGGCCCACTTGAAATTCGATCTCTCAATCTTCAAAGTCGTGAAATAGGCCGATTCCGAAAACATTCAGAGGCCTTTTTTGACGCTCGTATGAAGGTGGTCAAATACTCTCATATTTTAACTCCTCTCATTGAGATCATTACTGCCACGGGTATATCAGTGGCAATTTTTCAAGCAGCACGCACATCTATCCACCTGGATGCAGTTGTGCCCGTAATTGTTGCTCTGTACATGTCTTACGAGCCTGTCAAAAAGCTTGGTTCAATTCATAACACGATTAAACAGGGACTGGCATCATTGAGAAGATTGCAAGATGTTTTACAGGCAGAAGAAAGGATAACTGATTGTGCCCTACCCACTCCTATACAAAAGGTAGATGGAGAGATTGAATTCAGAAATGTTTCCTTCCTTTATTCTGCAAATAAAGATGAGGATAAAACCGAGAATATGGTTCTCAAGAACCTTAACTTAACCATAAAAGCCGGTGAAGTTGTTGCTCTAGTTGGTCCAAGCGGTGCAGGGAAAACGACTTTTGCCAGCTTATTAAACCGGATTCACGATCCTTATTCAGGAAGCATCTTGTTGGACGGAAAGGACCTTCGAGAACTTTCTCTTAAGGAACTTCGTGAAGCCGTCGCCACCGTTCCTCAAAAACCTTTCCTATTTGACGATACCATTGAAGAAAATATTGAATTAGGTAAATCTAGGCACACTGATAAATCGATTGAAGATGCACTAAAAAAATCGTTTGCGTGGGAGTTCATTGATTCCTTACCTTCAAAAATTAACCAAAAAATTGGGGAAAAGGGGAGTCGTGTTTCTGGTGGGCAACTACAACGACTTGCCTTGGCCCGTGCATTTTATCGAAACTCCCCTATCCTTCTTTTGGATGAAGCGACTTCGGCCCTTGATTCCGAGAATGAGGAAAAGATTCATCAAGCCATGAAACTGCTTACCAAAGGTAAAACCACGATCATGATTGCTCATCGTTTTAGCTCGATTCGGCTGGCGGGACGTATACTCGTAATGGATAAAGGAGAAATTATTGCGGATGGTACACATGATGAAATCTATCAAACCTGTTCGCTGTATCGTACCTTATTCGATACTCAATCAGACGGATAAACTTCTTCAGCCCTAAGGGTAGGCTTTCTACTTTTTTCTTAAAACTAGATTTACTATCTGCAAGCCGTCACTTGGCGGGCCTTCAGGAAAAAGATCAGTCGGTTTTAGACGCATTGGAATAATTGCCCGAAAAAATGCCAAGGCATTACAGCAAAACCAACTAATCAAAGGTACCTCAAGCCAGACGCTCAGCACTTGAGTAAAAAGAATAAGTCCAGTTAAGCTGGTGACCATAAATGTTGCAACTGGCCCACCAAGAAGAATAAGCAGGCGAGAAAGCCACGAAATTTCATCATGAGAAAAACGAGTATGACCTTGCCATCCATTTCCAAAAGATAGCTCTACTAAAAGTCTACTCCCAATCTGAAACTTCCTTCCCCTTCCCTTCCCAACTCGAACCACTACTTCACCAGAAGTAAACCCGATTGCAAAAAATGCGTGCCCCATCTCGTGCAAAAAAGTCGATAATGGACGAAACAACCACATACCTCCCCATGCAAGTATAATGAAAGGAAGGCCATACATGCTTAAATAATTAATGCTAGCTGTGGAAATCACTTATTTGAAAGAAAAAAGGTTGATGATGTTAGCTCTTGGTGCAAGGTTTTGGATTATTGATCGATAATTCATGTTTCGTTTATTTAAGCAAGTTTTCTCAAGTAAGAAACTTGAGGTTCGGGTACCACATGCCCGCGGGCTTCCTTTGACAGATATGAACCAGTATGGGGAAGCTGCAGAATCCAGGCAATGGATCGGAGTCGATTTAGACGGTACCCTAGCTGAAGCCGATGCTTGGAGAGGGTTTGAACATATTGGTAAACCAGTTCCTCAAATGGTCAAAAGAGTGAATATTTGGCTGGAACTTGGATATCGTGTAAAAATTGTCACCGCAAGAGCACAAAACCCTGAATTAGCTGTGCCACCTATCTTGAAGTGGTTGGAAAAGCATGGATTGCCAAAATTAGAGGTCACCAATGCTAAAGACATGGACATGATTGAACTTTGGGACGATCGTTGTGTGCAGGTTGTGCCTAATACAGGGAACCCTGTAGGACCTAACCCTGATCCATATCGCCAAAGATAGTCTTCTTTTTTCAACCTACTAGACATGTGAATTGGTGGGGAAAAATAGTCGGATCTGGAATTGGATTATTGGGTGGGCCGTTTGGTAGTTTAATTGGTGCATCCATTGGGCATTGGTTTGACAAGCAAACCAATGCCGGTTGCCAGAATGAACAAAAAGCCTTGCTTTACTACTATGCTAATTTTTTCAGTTGCGCTGCCAAGATAGCTAAAGCGGACGGATCAATTTCATCGGCTGAAATTGATACTGTCCAATCACTGATCAACCGTATGAATCTGTCCGAAAGATTACAGGAATTTGCTAAATCTGTGTTCCGAAAAGCTAAACAATCTGATCAATCTATTCGTGCCTGCTTCCAAGATAGTTATGTACTTCTCAAGGGGGATCCTACAATGAGTTATTCCTTTTTAGGAGGAATGTATGAAATCGCCTGTGCTGGAAATACAAAACCAAGTGAAATGCAAATACGCTGTCTACTGCTTGGAGAAGAACTCCTGAAGCTACCCAAAGGGACAATCCGTACATGGCTCAAAGGGGAATACATACCCAAATCCACTCTATTTAATAGAAGTAAGCAGGGTGATCTAAATTGGGCATACCGCTTGATTGGAGTTGAGGAAGGATGCGACTTGAGAAAATTGCAAAAAGAATATCGTAAAAAAATTTCCATACTGCACCCGGACAAGCTGTGCGGAAAAAACCTACCCGAAGAACTCCTTACTTTTACTCACGAACAGGCGTCACTTTTAAACGAAGCTTATCGACTGATCGGAAAACAAATTAAGTTCAAGTAGTAATTCGACCATCTACAAGCTTGATGATCTGATCAGATTTTTCTGCCAAGTCTTGATTATGTGTAACCATTACAACTGAAATCCTAGCTTCCTCTGCAAACTTCTGTAGAATTTCGAATACAACTCCTGAATTATAAGTGTCCAAGTTTCCAGTTGGTTCGTCTGCCAGCAACACTTTGGGAGAATTTGATAAGGCACGGGCGATCGCAACTCTTTGTTGCTCACCTCCAGAAAGCTTATGGGCGGGTCTATTTCGTTTATCAACAAGTCCCAACTTATCCAAAAGCTCTGTCGCATATTTATTCGCTTCTCGAACACTTTTGCCTCCTTTTAGAATGGGGAGCCGTACATTTTCTAAAACGGTCAGCTCTTTTATCAAAAAGTGAAATTGAAAAATAAAACCAATTTGATGATTTCGGATCTCTGTTCTTTGATCTTCACTAAGATCGGAAAGCGAGTTTCCACCCAGAAAAACATGACCACTTTCAGGCTTATCCAAAAGTCCTAAAAGATAAAGTAAAGTACTTTTACCGCATCCTGATGGACCAACAATAGAAGTAAGTTGGCCGGCACCCACCTCAAGAGAAACATCATGCAGGACCTTATTCTGTACCCCAGAATCCAAAAAGCTATAATTTAAATTTATTGCAGATAATTGAGGTACAGACATCGCTTAAACTAATCAGTTTGCTTCTCTTATAATTTTTGCAGGCTCTATTTTGGCAGCACGCCTCGAAGGTATCCAAGTTGCAACTGCAACAAATATACTCGAGATAATAGCAGCCCAAATGTAGTGAGAGATATCCCAGTGCACAACAAAATGGTCTGTAGAAAAAATTCCCCTTATCCTCAATGGGAGTTGTGATACTCCATAAGTTGCCAAAAAACCTAGGATGAACCCTAAGAAAATCCCAAGGGTAAGTACAATTACACCTTGCCAGATAAATACGAGAGAGACATCTCGTTGGCTAAAACCGAATGATCTTAGGATCGCAATATCACGTTTTTTCTCAACCACCATTATGGCAAAAACATTGAATATCCCCAGACCTGAAAGTAGCAAGATTGTGGATACAGTAATCGCCGAAGAAAAACGTAAGGCCTTAAACACATCCAGCCACACCTGTTCTCTTTCTTGCCAACTGACGACCCGGTGATTTAAAAAGCTTTGCATATGAGCAGCAACCTCGGGCGCCTGGTTTGGATCCTTGAGTGACAATTGAAAAACAGACCCTCCAAATGGGCGACCGAGAAAAGATCTTGCAGTATCTATGTGTAAATAGATTCGATTCTTATCAATTTCATTAACCCCGGATTCAAAAACACCAGAAACTCTTAATTGAATCGAATCGTTTACCCCAATCAGGGAAACACGGTCACCTATTTGAAGACCTAGTTTGTAAAAGATTCTAGACCCAACTAAAGCTCCCATTGTGTTGCCTCGAAAAAGCTCCAATGAACCTTGCTGAATAAAATTACCCAAATCCGAAACTCTTCTATGCTCACTTATTCGAATTCCATGGATTTCAACAGTTTGTTTAGTTCGTATAGAGCTTAGTGTACCTTTCCCTTTGAGTATTTCAGAAATACCCTCGACGTTTGGAGAATCCTGCAATGCATCAATAATAGATTGTGGGTGGTCAACACCTTCCCGATACGTTGATTCTTTACTTGGATCGAACAAAAATCGAGTCTTTCCATCGTTATCAACCTCATGAACCACTTGGCTTGTATTTTGAAAACGATCGGAAATAAGAATGGCTCCATTCGTGCCAAGAATTGTTCGAATGAAAAAAGCTTCAAAGCCAGCAGTCTGTGCCTGCGTAAGTACAAAAAAAGAAATACCAAAAACTATTCCCATCAGACTCATAGCCATTGGTCGTTTGCGAGATATCACATATCGCAGTGCCAATTCAAAGGGAAGCATGACAGAGAGATGAGTAAGGGCTAGTTTTTACAATCGATCAGAACTGGAATTACGCGGTCACCGACTCGATATATCTGGGGCGTATCTAAAATGATTTGATCTCCCTTCTTCAAACCACCGAGAACTTCAACAGTTTTTAAATTTCGTACTCCCGTCACAATTTTTTTCTTTTCAACCACACCTTCCCTCACAACCATCACAGAATCTCCTAGCAGTGCCATTGCGGGTATAAGCAAAACATCAGCTTTTTCCTGTAGTACAACTTGTGCTCTACCGGCACTTCCAACTGGAATACGTATATTATCTTGAGTCATCGCAAATAACTTTCTTGTGCCCGATGACATATCAACCGAAGAAGAAAGTGAAGACACCTCGCCAAGAATAGGTTGATCCGCCAGAGAGAACAAACTAACCGCAATTGGCATTCCCACTTCAATACCAGCAAAGTCCTCCTCGTTTAAGGAAACCTCAATCATTCTCTCGTTTGAGTGAACAACTCCAACAATTTCACCAGACATAACAATATGGCCGGGAGAAACATAACACTCTGAAAACTCTCCATCTATTGGACTAGTAATCTTCCTCTTACTTAGCTCTGCAGAAAGATTTGCCAATTTCATCTGGTTATTTTCCATAAAATGTTTGGTGTGCAATTCTTCCATTTTCACTTGGGCTCTTAACCGCTGTACTTCGCTTCGTTTTAGCTCCAAGTTGAATGCTGGTTCTTTACCTGCTCCGACTAATTCCTCGATAGCTAGAAGTTCCTTCTCCAGAACTGTAAGGGCCATGCGGGTTAAAGAACCCACTTCAATTCGTTCACTAAAGTGCCTTTTTTCCATTTCTAACCCAAGCAAAGCCCGCTCTAATTCAGCCTCTTCAAGTTGGATTAGAGGCTGCTCTTTTGTCACTTGGATAGGGGCATGCATGGGGGATAGAGATACATGGGTCACCATACCATCCGTTAATGCACGCAACTTAAAGGTGGAACTGGCATAAACCTTTACATTTCCAGTAACCGACGCACGAATGTTGCCAATATAAGCCTCTCCCACCCTAACCTTAGAATCAAGACCTCCCCGGATGTACCAAAACAACCCAAAGAGAAAGATAAATACTAATAGAGGTTTTGTTAGTTTATTCCATTTCATCGGTTTTGAGGTATTGAAAAAGAAGGAGCACCGAGTTGTTGTTCATAAAGATCTAAAGTACATAAATAACGACACACTGCTTCTATGTTGGCTAACTTGGCTGAGTCAACTTCCAGTTGGGCGGAAAGGAGGTCCAAATCACTCTTTCGACTTTGGGAAAACTCCATTTCACATTTTGATAAATAATCCATCGAAACAGATAATAATTTTCGACTTAGAGTAATACGTTCCAAAAGGGATAGTAGTTCTTTACGCTTTGATTCAGTAAACATTCGCATTTTCCTACGCGCTAGTTCCAATTCTGTTTGATACATCCTTTTCCTGATTATGGATGCCCTCTTTTCATTCTTACTTTTACCGGAATCCCACAAAGCCCAACTTGCTTCAATCCCAAATAAGATATTATTGCGATTGACCCTTTCATCATTGGAAACCGTATCTACTTGGTCCTGAAAAACAGATCCTACTAAATTAAATTTTGGCAACATTTCAGATTCAGCAATCACCACCTTTTGATTTTCACGCTTTATAAATGACTCCAACTGGTTGATCTCTAAATTGGTTCCACCTACCAAGAGTAGGAAATTATCAGGGAATTTATAATCTCTACAAAATTCTAAAAAAGAGGAGCGCACCTCAAAGTCCAATACATTGTCAAAACCAGATAAGCTTCTGAATTTTGCTTCTTCCTTTCCGATCTTCAGCTTTAACTCTGACAAAACAATTTCTTGATTAATCAAATCCATTTCAGTCTCCGAAACATCCACCATAGAAACCATACCTTTTTTTTGCCTTATCTTTTGGTCATTAAGGTTTTGAGACGCTAAACTAATACGCTCTATTGAGGTTGCTTTACGAAAATGAAGTACGACCAGTTCGAGGAAAAGTGCACGAATCTCAATTTCCAGAAACTTTTTTCTAAATTCAAGGTTCGACTCTGCCTGATATTTTTCGAGTTCAGCAATCGTTTCTTTGGCTTCTAATGCCCCAGAGTGATAAATGGGTTTTTTCGCATTTAAAGAAGCAAATGCATCATATCTTTGATCAAAGTCACGATTGGGTCTGTCTTCTTGTATGGAAAGCCCTGATAGGCTAAATTCCAAATTTGCTCCATGGCTTGATCTTACAATTTCCTGTTTAATTGAAGCTTCTTCAAGCTCTAACTTGCTTAAGAGCAAATCGGGTGCTTGCTCATTTAACCGAGTAATAATCTCCTGTAATTGAGGAAAATGATACTCGGGTCTTTCAACCCGTTCGACTCGTAACTCAGCAAATGAAAAACAAAAAAAGAAAACATTAGACAGTAAAAGACACAATGATTTCATAAAACGATGTATCCTGAATGAACAAAGAAGAATCGACAATGACAATCCATGATGAAGGATTGTCGGAGAGAGAAAATGCGATTATTGACTAAAGGAGTCAGAGTACTGCTCCCTAAGATCATCACCAACCCATTGGTCTTGCATATCAGAAAATTCAGCCCGTACAGAAGATACAGTTTCTTCAGTAACTTCAGAAGCTTGGTTACCCCAGGCCTGCCTGACATAGGTGGACACATTGGCAATCTCTCGGTCGTTGATTGGAACTGCAGCCATATTAACTGCAGCGGAGGAACCATATGTTTTTCCATTTACCACTATCTCACCTTTCAAGCCCTTGATGATGATGTTTGCAATGACTCCAGAATCAGCAGTGACCCACTCTGAACCAGCAAGCGGGGGAAATTGACCCTCAATCCCCAAACCATTTGCTTGGTGGCATGAGGCACAACGAGCCGCGAAAATCTTCTCCCCGGAACTTATTTTTCTCTCTAATCGCAAGGCCTCTTTTTCTGCATCACTCAATTCAACCACCTCAACAGGAGGGTGTAATTGGAAAGAATTAGTAGAGTGTGCTAATTGGATGGAACAAACAAAAATTAAACAACCAAATACAAAAACAAAGACAAGAGGGGCCAATAAGAAGTTCTTAGTAGGTTCATGCTTGTTTTTAGAAAGCTCTACATGAGACTTTACGATTTCCTCATCAGAAAGTCCTGAGTTACTGGAATGATTTCCTCTATTATCTGGATGTTCGCTCATTGTTCAGGACTGGAAAGTTCAGCAGCAGTAAACATTTGCATTGGAGCACGACCTTTTAAGGAGGAACGGACTGTTGCCACTTCCTCGGGAGAAACAGCAGAAGCAGAATTGCCCCAATCATTTCTAATATATGTTAGTACATCGGCAATCTGCTCATCCGTTAAGGAACCTGGAGGAATACCAGGCGGAGCCATTACATTGTTGTATTTAACACCATTAACTTCAATTTCCCCCATCAGTCCATACATCGAAATCTTAATCAAACGATCCTTATCTCCTAGCACCCAGTCTGACCCCGCAAGTGGAGGAAATTGACCAGCTAAACCTTCACCATTTGGTTGGTGACATGTAAAGCACATTCCACCACCAACTGCTGCTTTCATGTAAATTTCCTTTCCATTGTCTATTTGCTCTTGTAGCCACTTGGGAACACCCACATCAGAAGCAGCAATCACTGGTTCAACAATAACTGGATCTGTTGTTTCATCTTCAGTCTCGATAAAAGCAACTTCAGGAAGCTCGTAATCTTGCTTAAGTGCTTTGAGGTATGCAACAAGACGATCGGCTCTTACAGAAGGGCGGATATATCTGGAAGTTAAAACCCTTTCGTTTGCAGGAATTTCTATGTCTGCATGAGTTGCTTCCTCGACCACTTGATAGAGAAAAGGACTTGGGGGACACAAAGAGGATGGATGAATTGATTGGGGCTCAAATAAATGTTGATGTAACCAATCATCACTGTAATTTCTTAAGCCAAGGTTCGCCAAGTCTGGGCCAATACGGGAATTACCGAGAAGGACATGATGTTGTAAAACATAATCCCGAGGAACTGAAGGTCGTTTCCCCCACCCTCTTTCAACATCAAAACCTGTATCTACCCTTCTAACTTGTTGAGTATGGCAAGTTACACATCCAAGGGCAGCATACTCCTCTGCTCCTTGTTGAGCAATTCCGGATAGGGGCATGGGAAATAGATCAGCATCGGAAGGGACTGTGCCATCTTCTTCTAAAATCGAAGCTGTAGGTACTAAATCTCCGTATTGAGAACGAGCACCCACGACAAATGCAAGCCATGCAAATCCTAAAGTAGCGAAAATGCCAATGGTAAATTTTGCTAAGTTATTCATACACTCGCCTCCTCTTTGTTAGCCAAGCAACAAGTAAGGGGGTTCGGGAAAATGACTCTCCATACATTGAATACAAAAACCAGCTGAGAAAATGCTAAAACAACAAAAGCAAATTTAGTAATTAGAAAATAAGGCTTGATTGATTGAATCACAGAAGATCCCCACTCCAAGGAAGGTTGACCAGCAAGAACGCCATGGGTAAGACCACCGATCAAATAAGAGAGAAGAAGGAGCAAAACACCCAGAGTGGATGTCCAAAAGTGAAAGGATTTAGCAGCTTTTGGAATTTCCCGACCGGTTATTTGTGGAAGAGCAAAATAAACTGCACCAAAAATAATCATACTGAAAAATCCATAAACTCGTTGATTAAAGTGGAATTCATTGATGATGGTAAATTGAGTAATTTTGGCGACTGCTGGGAGAGAGAAAACGACTCCAATATAGCTCGAGATAGTGTATGACAGCGTGCCAAAGATCACGAATCGTAAGGGGAGACTATCCCAAACTTTCCCGATATCTTGAAAGGCAGTGGCATGAAAATTAGTGGATGCTACAGCGATGGGAAACACCATGGCTATACTCATAACTGTTCCAATTGCAGGAATCCACATAGGCACAGGTCCACCTTCTAAATGATGCACAACAGACCAAGGTGCAAGGGCAGCGATACACCAAAAACCAAAAATAGCTAGGTAATACTTATCAATGGTTCGTCCTAAGATAGCAGGTATTAAATAATAGGCTGCACCCAATGCAACAGGAGTTAACCAAAGCCATATAAGACTCTGTCCATACCACATAGACAGAACAGTTTGTAGGGTACCGCGGGCAGGATTAATTTCCAGCCCATTCCAAGCAATTAAAAATAATGCAGGAAACCAAAGTATCGCCGATAAGATAAACCATTGAGGTGCGATCGTTTCCTTAATCTGACGCGATCGGTGGATAACAAGAATGAGAAGAGTAATGATGAGATAAGCAATCAGCATTACTGGCCAAACCTCGGTGGGCATCTCGAGCATTTCATGACCACTCATGTGCCCGTCTAAAATACCCAAAAGCCCAAAAGTTATCGCGAGGTTCCATAAAACACCAGCAAAAACAAGAAACACACTGCCACGAACTTCTGCCTGAGAAAGCCTGGCTAATATCCATATAGAAATTGCAAATATAGCATTGCCTCCCCACCCATAAACAAAAGCGTTGGCCTGGGATACTTTAATTTTCCCATAGGTAAGAAATTCAAAGGAAGAGAGAAAGAAGGGATCGGTCAGTTTAGCGGATGCGATGTACGCAAGAAATGCGGCAGCCAATAGCCAAAGTCCAGCAGAGGAAAGGAAAAATGAAAACACCAACTTGGCAGATTTATCAATAATTTTGTCTGGAGAATCTTCGGACATACAAATCTAGTTAGAATGATTTTTTTTAGCCTTGAATGAAGTTCGATAATCCTGAACAACTTTTTTCATCGAGGATTCAAGGGAGCTATTCTGTTCGGAGTGAAAATTATCTACAGACCGTATGAATTTTGAATTTTCCTCACGGTGCGATGCAGCCTTGTCCCTACGGATCGAATCGACTGCATCTGTAACAGACACAGGCGTATCCGGTTCAAAAATACGCTGGGCTAGATAAAATCCAGACAGTAAACATCCAAGCACAATAAATGTGAAAAAGACGCTACAACCGTCCGCTCTCTGGTTGGATGGATCACTCATGGTGATTAATTGACTCCCTAATTCGAGGATCTCGAACAGGTATGATTTCAGCAACTCCAGATTGGAAACTTCTTATTACTGCCCAAGAACACAGACAACCGACACCTACCAACGAGAATAAGCCCCATAACAGATGGCTTCCCAACACAGGTCTTGCTTCAAACCCAACAAAGGCTCCTGGTACAATTTCGCGACCAGGTACTATGTTCCAATAAAGATCAAGCAGATGGAATAAAAGAATCCAACAAACAATAAAAATCAATTTGGGGGCATCCACCTTACTGCGATAGAAAAGAAGGTAAATAAAAGGAAAAAAGAAGTGTCCAAAGATTAAACCCATGCTTACCCAAAACCAACCTGAGATTTCACCGGTATTCGGGTCAATTTCTCGTATTGTGAACCAAAATGTTTCTTCAGGAATATTGGCACTGTAGATAAGAAAATATTGTGAGAAGCTTACATAAGCCCAAAAAATTGTGAATGTAAGCGATAAGCATGCAAGGTCGTATTGGTGAGCTTGTTTGAACACACCTTTGAGAGTACCCTTGGAAACAAGGTAAAGGCAGATTAAAATGGTAATAGCTAGAGCTGCTCGCATACCCGATGCAAAAAACCATACACCATACATTGTTGAAAACCATTGATACTCTAAGCTCATGAACAAATCAAAGGCACCAAAAGTAAGTGCTAAGGCTGCAGCTGGAATACCAATGGCGGATACTTTCGAACCTAGGCGAGTCCAGTTGGGATCACCGTCATTATCTTGAGAGAAAGAAACCTTGCGAAGCCAATGGCTGATTCCACAAAATATTCCGAAGTAAGCAATTAGACGAAGTGTGAAGAAATTGAGGTTAAGATAACCAGCTTTCTTTTGGTGAAGCACATCCTGTTCTACAGTGATAACACTTGTGACTTCTAGGGTTGCACTTGCAGGGTTGATCCATGACCAAAGGATTCCCGCCTGTTCCTTGCCAAACCAAGCAACTAACAAAAGAGGAAGAAAACAAAGAGCGAGCCAGGGGAAAGCAGATAGTGCATGTTCCTGCTGTCTGCGAACAACAGGACTCCACTTGGAATTAAAGACACGAAAAATCATGATAAGCATTAGCATACCAATCGCGATACTCAGCCAAAAAGAACACCCCCAAAGCCAACCTAGAAAAGGTGACTTATCTCCCGTTTGTAACCCCTGAAATAATCCAACAAGACCAGCTCCTAGACCAAGGATTGAACCTGCCAACAATTTGGTGGACAGACTAGATTTATGCATATTTGTGGAGGAACTTTCCGTCATGAACCCTGTCCTTTCGAAGATGTAGTGGATTCACCCACATAGTTTTGTAATGCACGTAAATATAATACGATTGCCCATCTTTCCTCAGGTGAGAGTCTGTCCTTTAACCCGAGCATGATGCCAGAAGCAGAACCGTTTGATATGGCGTTGTAGAGTTGACCATCCTTCCATGGTGCAACTGTTTCGAGGTATGAACCAGTTTGTGAAGGATCTGCCAAGTTGCGGGGATTTAAGCCAAATTTTGCGATAACACCCTTTCCGTTCCCATATTCACCGTGACAGACAGAACAATGAATTTCATACTTTTCTTTGCCAAGTCGCATGGTTTTCATATTCAATCCAACTTCGGCAGGCACTTTCTCAACCCACTCACCATCGGGCAATTTGCCTGAAATGAAAGAAGGCGTGTGATACTTGGGCACAGCAGAAAAAACATTGGCTTCATTAAGAGCAGTTCCTCGTAAAACAGTGCCTTGAACGGGCAAACGGTCGGCACTACCATCAGCATATCGAGGGTTTGCTGTTTGTGCTTTAAATTTTGCCTGTCTATCCATGTCAGGGAAAACCTCAACCGGTCTATTTTTAGTCAGGTCTCCACGAAAACCGAGAATCGAAACTATCGTAACGATCAAAATGATAAAGACTGGAACAAAATATCTCATTTATCAATCAATGGGTTCCCTGATTACCTGTACCGATTGTCCACCCAAACTTGTAAGAAATTGAGAAGTCTCTTCCTCATCAAACTGAGGGTCTTCCACTTCTATGACGATCATGTATTTGTCATCACCCGTTCTACCAAAGTCTGGATGTTCAAACACTGGATGATTATGCCTTGGTAAACGATTAAGAAAAAACATTCCAAATAAAGTACCAAAGGCGGCAAAAAGAATCGTCAGTTCGTAAAAAACTGGAAAGGGATAAATTGGACTAAAGTAAGGCTTACCACCAACAATCAACGGATAGTCAAACTCGTTCATGAACCAAACGATCAACATCCCTGTAAGAAATCCAGTAACTCCACCTGCGAGAGTAAAGCGAGGAACTTTAGACCTTGGATACCCCATCTGTCCATCCAATCCATGTACAGGTATGGGAGAAAAACATTCCCAATGGGTGTAGCCTTTTTCTTTTACCTTACCAGCGGCGTCGTAAATTTCTTTCGCAGAAGAGAAAGTGGCAGCCACTGCATATTTAATATCCATTACATCACTCATCATCAATGATCGGAATGAGGATCCGCTTGCGGCATAACAGATTTAACCTCGCACATTGGCATTAGAGGTAAAAATCGAAGGAAAAGAAGAAAGAGAACGGAAAAGAACCCAAATGTTCCAAAAAAGGTAAAGATATCAACTACAGTAGGCGAATAGTATCCCCAAGATGAGGGCAAGAAGTCTCTAGAAAGCGTCGTGTTGGCTATCACAAATCTTTCAAACCACATTCCTACATTAACAAAGATTGAAATAATCCAAACAAGTGGAGTATTTTCACGGATCTTTTTAAACCAAAATAGTTGAGGACAGATAACATTACAGGAAACCATGATCCAATAGGACCACCAGTAATTTCCAAAAGCACGATTGATAAAGGCAAACCCCTCGTAAGAATTGGCTCCATACCAAGCGATGAAAAACTCCATAGCATAGGCATACCCCACCAAACTACCGGTTGCTAAAGTAATCATGCACATGTTATCGATGTGCTTTTGGGTAATCAGGTCACGAAGTCCAAATACTGCACGCACTGGCAGAAGAAGGGTTAATACCATTCCAAATCCTGAGAAGATGGCTCCAGCAACAAAATAAGGTGGAAAGATAGTAGTATGCCATCCCGGCAAGTTCGCCACCGCAAAATCAAAAGAAACGATTGTGTGAACCGATAAGACCAACGGAGTGGATAAACCAGCAAGTAAGAGATAGGCCATCTCAAAATTACGCCAATGGTTGTTGGCATTTCTCCAACCCATTGCAAAGAAACCATAAAAATACTTTCGCCATGTTTCTTTAGCACGATCTCGTAAAACTGCCATGTCAGGGATCATGCCCATGTACCAAAACAAAATAGAGACAGTAGCATAGGTGGAAACAGCAAAAACATCCCATTCCAATGGACTACGAAACTGGGGCCAGATTGCATTGGCATTAGGAATAGGAAATAACCACCAGGCAAACCATACTCTACCCACATGGAACAAGGGAAAGATACCCGCACACAAAACTGCAAATACAGTCATTGCTTCCGATGCCCGATTGATCGAAGTTCTCCATTTCTGCTTGAGAAGGCAGAGAACGGCGGAAATTAAAGTACCTGCGTGTCCAATGCCAATCCAGAAAACAAAATTAACAATCGCCCAACCCCAGTTCACTGGATTGTTGTTACCCCAGACGCCTACTCCAGTTGAAACAAGATAAACTAAGCCCATTCCAGTAAAACTGGCAATGCAGAGAGCAGTGATGAAGCACCACCACCACCAAGTGGGAGTTTTCGACTCTACAATACCACAAATTTTATCAGTAACCCACTTGTAGCTTCTATTGTTTAAAACAAGTGGAACTTCTTTCCATGGAGCAGGATCGATCTTCTTTAAGATCTCATTTTCAGACGCTTCTTTTACCTCTGACATAAATTAATGAGCTCCGTGTTCATCCCCATGGTGTGAAGGATGTGCTTTATCGTGATACTCTCTTGTGGAATGAGGTGAAGGAGAAAAATCAGGCATCCTATTGTTGGGATTCCTGACTTTGGCTAAGAAAGTTGTACGCGGACGGGTGTTCAAATAGCCAAGAACAGAATAATCTCTTGGGTTGTTTTTAAGTTTACTTACTTCGCTATCGGGATCACTGATGTCCCCAAAAACAATTGCTTCACTCGGGCAAACCTGTTGACAGGCTGTTTTGATCGTACCATCTGGCACTTTCAAATCTTTTGTTTCGAGCTTTACATCAGAACCGTCTCGACCTGTCTCTAATTTGGCCGATCGTTGGGCGTTTATTTTAGTACGGATTTTTGATTCCTGTATACGTTGGACACAATAGGTGCACTTTTCCATAACACCACGCATTCTAACGGTGACATCAGGGTTTTTCCCCATATCGACCAAAGAATCATTCTTTTCCCCGAGAGGACCTTGGTATAATTCGTCAGTACTGCGTTTATTCCAATCAAAGAAATTGAAACGACGGACTTTGTATGGGCAATTGTTGGCACAATACCTTGTCCCCACACATCTGTTGTAAGCCATTGCATTCAAGCCTTCTTCATCATGCACGGTGGCATTTACCGGGCAGACGCTTTCACAAGGTGCAGTCTCACAATGCATACAGGCCACCCCCTGGAAAGATACTTGAACATCGGAAGGGATTTCCGCACCGTCGCGGGCAGTTGAACTAAAGTAGCGATCCAAACGGATCCAATGCATTTCACGGCCCCTGAGAACTTGGTCCTTTCCTACAACAGGGATATTGTTCTCGCTTTGACAGGCGACAACACAAGCACTGCAACCTGTGCATTGATTTAAATCGATTGCCATACCCCACTGGTGAATCCCAAAAACATCCGACTTTTCGTAGGTATGGTCAGGATGTTCATAAGCGGAATTGCCTCGGGGTGTGGAGGTAGCTTTCTCCGCTAAAGACTTGTCTTGATCCTTCCCCCACATCGGTGGAGAGTGCGATTCAGCTCCCATATGTGAAGCAAAACCGGGGTCATTTTGGTAATCCTCAGAATTAGCTTCCCTTACAATTGCACGACCTTCCATAGACCAATGCTCCTGCACATTAGCCAAAATACTAAAATCACCAGTGGGCTCAAGAGATGCACCTTGAAGAATGAAAGAACCATTGCCATTGAGCAGGGGAGCTGAATCATATCCAGATCCTTGCCCTACCCTGCCAACATGCCTGCGGCCAAGGCCGAAAGAGGCAACCACAGTAAAGTCAGCGAGACCTGGCTGGACATACAAAGGACAGAGAATTGAACGGTTACCTACTTTTAATGAAACAACCGGTGCCTTTTGTTTCCCACCTTCAAACAAAGCGGCATCTGGGGCAATCTGTCCATTATTGTTGAGCATCGTTGCTTTGGGGAGCAGACCCAGATTGGAGTGCTTTGCCTCAAGCTGTTTTGCTAAAACTGGACTGATTAAAAGTGCATTATCCCAAGTAAGTTTACTGATAGGATCAGGGCATTCCTGCATCCAGCCATTATTGGCATACTGGCCATCATGTGCGTGAAAATCAGGAATGATCAAAACCTCTAAATTATTCTCGGAAAAAACGGGAGACTTAGAGTCTTGTACAGAGAGTCTAAGCAGTGCTTTACTCGGATCTACATTCTTGCCATTCACAGCTTTTAGATCACTACATCCAAGGCGCAAAAAATCTTCAAAGCTCAGGTTTCCAGAGATTGAGATTTGTAAATCTCTAACTAAGTCATGGTCGCTCGATTCATCACCAAGCAAGTGACATAAAAGTTTGTTTTCTGAAATTGTATCAAAAAGAGGAGCAATCAGGGGTTGCACCGGAACCAATGCAGTCTGATCCCATGTCTTTCCAATGTCCCAACATTCTAAGTAATGGGATTGGCCTATGTGATGATCGGCAATTTGAGAACTTTCATCAATCGAAGCACCCAAGCGCACACAATATTTTAGCTTTTTGGAAAGAGTATCCCAATCTAAAAAGCCTTTGGTTTGGAAGACTGGATTTCCACCCAATATAATTAAGCGCTCAACCTCTCCACTCACAATTTGAGAGGCAAGTGAGGAAATAGATTCAGAGCTATCTGAAGTCTCAATGTAATCAACTGTAGAACCAATTGCCCCAAGAGCACGGTTCATTGTGTAAGCAAGAAGTTGCACTTCCTTGGGCAAATGAGAACCAGCAAGAACCACGGAATTGGAGGAAGAAGAAACAAGATCTTTGACTACCTCAGTGACCCACTTGGAATGTTTATTGGCATTAGCACCAAGTTTGCCGAGATGACCAATCAGCTTTGCATCGGCATCCTTGGTCTTGGCAAGTAATTCAGAAGCAACCAAGCAGGAAAAGGCAAAAATGCTCGATGACTCGAGCCTAAGTCTATGATCTGCAACACCACCAGTACGGGAAAGATCAGACTCAACAATGTAGAGACGATTCATTTTCCGTGCATCTTTTGGGTCAAGTACCTTACGACCGCTCATGAAGGCTTTGGTGTTTGCTACTTCGTTAGCTTCCCTATTTCCAAGAAAATCGCAATCCAAGGACAAAACTCGCTTGGCTGATTTAAGAGTAGGAACGGCACGCAATCCAACCTGTACCCCCAAAACTTCACCTAACTGGCGTTCAGCAGAGCGATAATTAATTGCCTCATGTTCAAACCACTTGATTCCCTTCCCTTTTATTTTTTCGGAAAGTGAATTTCTCAGAACCGAATGAGAATGGTTTGCCAGTATCCCAACCTTTCCATTCGAAATTTCATCAGAGATAGAATCAAGAACAGTGGAAGTGCTTATTTTTTTCCAACGAAATACACCACTCTTAAGGGTTTGTCGCACATAACTTCCTTGTGCCCGATCAGGGTCGTACAAATCAAGAACACTGGCTTGAGAATACACATCGGTGCTTCCACCGAAAGGGATATAGGATGGATTACCCTCAACTTTAGTGGGCCGACCTTGATGACTCTCCACAATCAACGGCTGAAAGCCGCGAGAAGTGGGTTGCGCGGTAGCGTAGAAAGCAGGAACACCTGGAATTAATTCCTCCGGACTTTTCCCGTAGGGTAAGATAACATGCTCAGGGCGTCGGCACCCTGTCATTCCAAGCCCAGCAAGCCCAAAAGAGGCTGCCATTAACTTGACAAAACTTCGGCGCTGCACGCCATCCAGCATGCTAGCTCCCTCAGGAAACTCACGGGATACCCAATCCTGAAACCCAGGAGTCTCGGCTAAACTATCTAGACTCTTCCAGTAGTCTTTCCCCACGGAAAATGGAGGTTGTTTGCTTTCTTTAATCATCGGTGACATCCAGTGCAACTAAGCGGCGGATTAACGCCCCAATTATCTTTAATCTCAAGGCCAGCATGAACTTGAGCAATGAGGGGATCTACATCTTTTTCATCACTCACATGCCATGATAGGTTAGTTACCTCATCCATAGGTCGTAATGCCTTTTCAGGATTACGGTGACACTCTAAACAAAAACCCATACTCAAATGTTTGTCATGATGGACTTCAACCATCTGATCGACCCTGCCATGACATTCTACACAGCTGATACCACGGTTAACATGAATAGCATGGTTGAAATAAACATAGTCGGGAGATTTATGGATGCGCACCCAAGGGATGGCAGGGCCAGCGTTTAAAACTCCATCACCATTCAAATCTTCGCCCTCTGAAAGTTTTCCATCTTTGTTTTGGTCTTCCCCGTAGAAAGATGTGCGAACAGGCTCAAGCAAGGGGGAATCAGACTTGATGTTTTGGTGACAAGACATGCAGACATGAGCACCCGGTATGTTCGCATGAGAAGATTTATCTACCCCTGTGTGACAATAGCGACAATCTAAACCCAATTCCCCTGCATGAAATTCATGATTGTAGGCCACCGGTTGGGTAGGTTGATACCCTACACGGGTGTATTTAGGAGTAGCATAGTAGGTTATTCCAGCAACGGCAGCTCCACCAATCATTCCCAGAGAAATTATTAATTTCAAAGGAATGGTGTTGGACCAGCGTGGGAAAATGTTTCTCATCTACGAATTAAATAACTGAAAAATGTTAATTGTGAATGAATTTGAATAGACAGGGCTGAGCTGATGACAAACTAAATCTGATTCGTCGTTGTGATAAAAGAAAAACCTTTCTTAATAAATGCTCCCTTCACTCACAATATTAAAAGAACTAAACACCTACTATTAAAAAAACTTAATGACTAGCATTAGTAACTTTTCAGTTTGGGAATTGCTTGAGCTGGATGTATAGAAGGGATTCGATTATTTAATATTTATTTTGAAAACAAGTCCTAAGAGGTCACAAATTCTTGTAGTGGGCGGAGGTTTGGCTGGTATTTGCGCAGCTATTTCCGCTGCAAGACAAGGTTGTTTGGTGAATTTGATAGAGGCTAGACAGACCATTGGTGGAAGAATTGGAGAAGAAATTCGAATTCCTTTTGATCTTCCTGGCGGATCTAATTCAGTGTTTCCTCGAGAGTCTGGTTTATTGGATGAAATCTGTCACAAGCTTTTAGCAGACAACACCGAAGGGACGCATGCCGGACAAGGCAGGGTGCTCTCCACTCTTTTACATAATGAGCCAAGAGTCCAAGTATTCACCGGAGTTCGTGTACTTGAGACCAATCTTAATTCTAAGGGAGACAAAATCGCAGCATGTTTGGGAATTTGTCAAAGCACGGGAAGTCGATTTTTGTTCAAAGCAGAATATTTTATCGACTGTTCTGGAAGCGGTAATCTTTCTCAACTTGCCGGGGCTCCCGGTGAAGAAGGGATTGACTTGGGTGAAGAAGATTCCTCCAATTCCAACCCCCAAACCCAAAGAACAGTTGCGCTCGTACAAATCGTGAAACGGGAGCAAGCAGTCCCCTTTACTTGCCCTTCTTGGGTTAAAATCAAATGGGAAGAGAACCATCTTGAACCGCGCCTTGAATGGCTCGAATCTTTAAATCGGTCCCTATTGGGCTATCATCATATCGAATGGGTGTCTTCCCCAAGTACAAGATCTCCGTCTTCTGATGAGATTGCATGGGCGGCATGGGATTTTATCAAAAATAGATCACCCATGCAGAATGCCTCAGCCGATCTTGCGATTGAAAGAATATCCCCCATTCAATTATCTAAATCTGGATTTCGAGGCCACGGGGATTATCAAATCTGCAAGGAGGACCTTACAGAGGGAACGAGCTTTCACGATTCTGTTGCGGTTGGCAGGTCCCCCCTGCAAGGAGGTGCTCCCCTACTCTGTTCAAACCGTGGGAAATTCGCCTTACCGCAACCCTTTGAAATTCCTTTGCGTGCCTTGTATTCTAAAAAAATAAGGAATTTACTATGGGCTGGCGAGCACGCTTCTGTCAGCTCTGACGCTTCATTAAACCTTGGCCACACACCCACAGCTGCTCAATTGGGTATTGCTACCGGTCATTGTGCTGCCCACTGCCTTCAGAAAAAGAGGCTGCCAAGAACTATCGCCAAAAAGGGACACATCGAAGATCTCCGAAAATCTTTGGAAGCATGCAATCATCGAACTGGGCTAACTCCCCTAGAAGATGAGCACGACCTCTCTCCATCCGCACAAGTATCCGCATCCAGCACCTGGGAAGAAAAAAATATTCGGCTACTGGAATGTAAAATCGGACCAAAGACCCAAGCATGCCTGATTCAGTTTCCAGTAAAAGAAGCCTTAATTGATGTAACAGTCCTCTCTCTGTCATGTGAAAAACCTTTGACCTTGGATACCCGACTTTTGGCAGGTACCTTTTTTGATTCAAATCTTCCGGGAGATTGTCTCGACACTTGTTCTTACGACATTGTCGAAGCAGGAGTACACAAAATTTCTTTGGATCTTAAAACATCTCACAAATGCACAGGCTGGTACTTTCTTGAGATTTCTTCTGTGGATTCTTTCAGTGTTATGGAAGTCAAAAACCCTCCAGTCGGTCTCAAAGTATCCTACCCTCAGGAAGTTTCCAATAGCGGTGCTTACAATTCCTTTTCCAATTATCTGCATCAGCCCCCTTCGGACTATCCCACTTTATTCGGCCCCCTAGTTGAGATTTCTACCCAAGACAGGCCCTACTCTGCTCAGAATGTCCTCAACCATTTTCACCGCCCCTCCAATTTGCCCAACCTTTGGATTTCCAAACCAAGCGATTTTAAATACCCCGAATTCCTGGAAATAATTTGGCCCAAGGAAGTCGAAATCTCCAAGATCTGCATACATTTTGATGGCACGTATGATT
>Ga0181564_10000436_pt1 | contig 36762 bp, 45 predicted proteins | sample 011ome_24_FD_134512 | JGI IMG/M metagenome (GOLD analysis project Ga0181564, IMG submission 134512) | Coastal salt marsh microbial communities from the Groves Creek Marsh, Skidaway Island, Georgia - 011513CT metaG (megahit assembly) | ecosystem: Environmental > Aquatic > Marine > Intertidal... | reverse complement strand
GAGGGAAGCAATTCTCCGTATAATTCTTTTAATTTTGGGTTATCATTTATTCGTTGTGTGTAAATAGCCTCTTGGGTTTGTTTTTTTTCAAGGGCATTTTCTTTCTCTAGGCCAAAATTTTCTCCTTTCCATTTTTTCCATGCATTACTCACGCTTGATTGATAGGGGGCATACCTAATTCTCAATTCCTCGCTTTGCTTCATTGTAGAATTTATTACCTCCAAAGATTTTTCTCGCATGTTAATTCTGGCAGGATTCGTTTTGTTCATTTTTTGATCTACCGCGTAGGAAGTAAGGAACTGTTGAGTTCTGCCAGGAAATCCATACACCATAGAGAAATCTCCTTCGTTTACTCCTTTCAACGAAATAGGAAAAAAATGCTTAGGTGTGTAGGGAATATTTTCTTTGCTGTAGCTTGCTGGCTTATTGTCTTTGTTTACATAGATTCTAAAAACAGAGAAATCGCCCGTATGCCTAGGCCATACCCAGTTGTCTGTGTCAAAACCAAACTTCCCTATTGCAGAGGGTGGCGCTCCTACCAATCTAATGTCAGTAAAACGCTCAATGACAAAAGCAAAATATTTATTTCCGTAATTGAAAGGCTTAATTTTAGTGAGATAGTCAGTTCCATTAGTCAATTCACTCGAGATTTCTTCGCTCTTTCTTTTTAGGAAGTCAGCTTCACTTTCATTTTCATTCTTTTTTCCACCAAGAATTTTGGAGGTAACATCTTCTATCTTTACAATGAAATCAACATAAAGCCCTTCATTAGGTAGTTCTTGGTTCATGTTTTGTGCCCAAAAACCATCTCTTAAATAGTTTTTTTCGACCGTGCTGTGGTTGGCGATTTGTGAATATCCACAATGATGATTAGTGAATAACAACCCTTTGTTTGAGACAACCTCTGAGGTACATCCTCCATTGAAATGAGCAACAGCGTCTTTCATGCTCGATTGATTTACAGAATAAATTTCTTCGGCAGAAATCATTAATCCTTTTGATTGCATATCACTGTAATTCAATGCTTTTATAAGGTTGGGCAACCACATTCCTTCGGTAGCGAATAGAGTAGAGGTGGCTCCAAGTAAAAGAGACAAAAAGAGGGCTGATTTTAATTTCATGGGCTTAGTTTTAATTTCAAAACAAATATAAAGATTCTGAGCTATTTCTGCTTCTATACAAAACTTTAATTTCTCTTCTCTAACTTTCACAAGTTTTATTGAAGTTCTAAGATAGATGTTTTACTTTTGAGCCTATTTAAAGGCCAACTATGTTTCAATTTGCTTTCCTTTTAGGAATCGTATTTATTTGTTTTAACCTCATTTGGTTTTTATTTTCTTCCCTGCTAAAAATAGTCTTGGGTCAAACCGGTAATATTGAAAAATACATTTTACGAGTTTCGCAGAGTTATTTTTTAGCTTCCGTTTCGGCCTTGGCTACGATAAACTATGGAGAACATTTTTATTCCCTTCATCTTCTCGTGTATATTGGAGCTTTGATATTATTTCTTTATCTCATTAATAAGATAGAACAGCGGAGGAAAGTGATGCAATTTAACTTACAATTGAATAAAGATTATGTTGGGTTCAATTCTTCCAACCTCAAATATGATATAGTGATCGCACTAATAACCGTTGTTTTTTACGTGTGCTCAGTTTATTCTCCGTCTTGTGTTCAAAATGGTGTAAATGATTGGTTGTATGGAGCAATTAATGGATTATACGACATGTTTTTTATCGGTTTTGTCATCGGAATAATTGGGGTGTTTTTTATTATCAGTATCTTTATCAAAGGTTTTATTTCGTTTCAGTTGATTTACAAACAGTTTTCTGAAATGATAAACGGAGTAACACCCACCGCTTTTGACGAAGAAGCAGGATATACAGAATACGAAATAGTAGAAGAGGACGAAGATGAGTAGTCTTTATTCCATTCAAAACAATACATTCATTGGAAAAAGAAAAATACATAGCCAAAACCCTTAAAGGATTAGAAGACCCCTTGAAGGAGGAGTTGGCAGAGATAGGTATTGCTAAGTGCCGGGTAACAAACAGAGCCATAGAGTTTCATGCTACAAAAGAGCAACTGTATCAAGCTAATTATACCTGTAGAACAGCAATCAATATTTTGAAACCATTGTTTCAATTTAAGGCCAGAAATGAGCAGGAATTGTACGAGCAGGTAAAGGAGTTTGAATGGGAAAAATTATTTGATTTGGACAAGACGTTTGCTATTTCACATTCTGTGAGATCCGAAATTTTTACTCATTCCCAATACATCTCATTGAAAACCAAAGACGCCATTGTTGATAGGTTTCGTGAAAAATTCAATGCTCGACCAAGTGTAGATCCCAAACATCCCGATGTAAAATTCAATCTGTTTATAAGAGGAGAAAAGTGCTCATTGCTGCTCGATACATCTGGAGATGCGTTGTTTAAACGAGGATATCGCACAGAAACAAACATGGCGCCTCTTAATGAAGTGATGGCTGCAGGATTAATCTCTCTTTCGGGTTGGGATAGAAATTCCACTCTGGTAGATCCCATGTGTGGTTCAGGAACAATTTGTATCGAGGCAGGGATGATGTTGTGCAACATACCCGCAGGATACTACAGAACTAGTTTTGGATTTTTTAATATGGCAGACTTTGACTTAGACCTATGGAAAAAGGTGCGCCATGAAGCCAAAGACAAAATAGAATTATCGAAAGGAATTACAATTCACGGTTCTGACTTAGCAATGAAATCCATCAGAATTTCTCAAAAAAACCTCGACAACGTCCCCGATCTAAAGCGAATTGTGAGATTCAAAGGGGAAGATGCGTTGGAACTCTCAGCTCCCAAAAAGAGAGGAACTCTTATTATCAATCCACCGTACGGTGAGCGAATTTACAAAGATGAAGTAGCCATCTTGTATCAGCGATTGGGAGAACATCTGAAAGAAGAGTTTTCAGGATACACTTTAGGGATATTAAGCTCAAACAAGGAAGCACTCGATTTAATACATCTCAATAAAATAAGAACGGTGGATTTAATGAATGGTTCTATTGAATGTGATTACCGCATTTACAAAGTATAGCTCCTTATTTTAGTAATTATTAACATTATAAATTCAATTAGTTTTGTTTCTTTGCATCAGACAATGTATCCTATTATTATGAATAAAATACTCATCACTTCACTTACCTTCTTACTTACCACATTCTGTTTCTCTCAGAAAAAAGAAAATCTCATTGATGGAACTATTGGGGTAATTGGAAATAAAGTGATTTTGCATTCCGAAATAGAATCTCAATTGGTACAAGCAAAACAAGAGGGGTTTGACCTTGGTGAAGATTCTAGATGTCTCATTTACGAACAAGTGATGTTTCAATCTTTGCTCATGTATCAGGCCGAAGTGGATAGTATTGAAATTACTCCAGAGCAAGTAAATGGAGAATTGACAAATAGGATTAGGTATTTTGAGAACCAAATAGGAGGGAGAAAAAAACTGGAAGAATTTTATGGAAAATCAATTGAAGAAATAAAAGCCGAATTCTATACTACTATTGAGGATAGGATGAAAGCCGAACAAATGAGAGGAAAGATTACAACAGGAATAAATATTACTCCGTCAGAGGTGAAAAAATACTACAACAATCTTCATCCAGATAGTATTCCTTTGGTAGGATCCAAAGTAGAGGTATCTCATATTACGATTGCTCCTCAAGTATCTGAGGAAGCAAAAAAAGCCACCAAAGAAAAGTTAAATAAATGGAGGACTGATATTTTGAGTGGAGAACGAACTTTTTCTACTACCGCTGTTTTGTATTCCAACGACCCGGGAAGTAGAGGAGATGGAGGAGAGTTTGATTGGGTTTCGAGAGGAACGTTCGTGCCCGAGTTCGACCGAATAGCTTTTAGCATCAAGGAAGGAGAGTTGTCGCAGGTATTTGAAACAGAATATGGATTTCATATTCTAGAATTATTTGAAAGAAGAGGAGACCAATATCGAGGAAGACATATTTTGTTGATACCTAAGATTAGCGATATGGAGGTGTTGAATGCCAAAAACAAATTAGACAGTATTGCTGGGTTAATTAAGAAAGGGGTTTATACGTTTGAAGAAGCGGCCATGAAATTTTCTGATGACAAAGAGACTCGATACAATGGAGGAATTATTTACAATCAGCAAGCAGGATCTTCCCTGTTTGAAATGAATCAACTGGACAAACAAATTTTCTTAATAATAGATGATTTGGAAGAGGGCGAGTATTCCAGACCCATTTTATCTCAAGGAAAAGATGGACAGTTTTATCAAATGGTGAAACTAAATACAATTACAAAGCCACACAAGGCGAATTTAAAAGAAGATTATCAGCTAATTCTTCAGAATGCAACTAATGACGCAAAATCTGAAGCAATAAAAAAATGGATAAAAGAAAAGTCAAAATCAACCTACATTAAATTACATCCTGATTATATGCAATGTGAATTTGTTCAGGATTGGATAAAGTAACTGAAGAGTTCAGTTTACCTGTAATCCCGTCTTAATGAGAATACAATCTCATATTTATTTGAGTGAAGTGATTTCTTTTCCTATTTTTATACTCAATCAAAACAAGAACCGAGAATATGACCCAATTTAACTCTGATGCGGAAGCCATTGACAGCTTAGTAATAAAATACGAACAGCTTAAGAAAGAAATCAGTAAGGTAATAGTAGGTCAAGAGGATGTTGTAGACAAAGTCCTTATCGCCATATTAAGTAACGGACACAGCCTTCTTGTGGGAGTTCCAGGATTAGCAAAAACCTTGCTGGTAAATACTATATCTGATGTGCTGGGTTTAAGTTTTAACCGTATTCAATTTACCCCGGATTTGATGCCCTCCGACATTGTAGGTTCCGAAATTTTGGACGAATCAAGAAATTTTAAATTTGTAAAAGGTCCTTTATTTTCACACATCATCTTGGCAGATGAGATAAATCGAACTCCACCCAAAACTCAATCGGCTCTTCTGGAAGCTATGCAAGAAAGGGCAGTGACGGCCGCTGGCTCCACCTATACCTTAGAAAAGCCATTTTTTGTGTTAGCCACCCAAAATCCAATCGAGCAAGAAGGAACCTATCCTTTGCCTGAAGCCCAACTCGATAGATTTATGTTCAATATCTGGGTTGATTACCCCAGCTATAAAGAAGAACTTGCTATAGTTAAGGCAACTACTTCTCCTTCCGAGGTTCAAGTAAATAAGGTCCTTTCTGGCGAAGAAATCTTATTTTATCAAAATTTGATTAGAAAAATTCCTGTGGCAGACAATGTGTTGGAATATGCCGTTTCGTTAGTCTCCAAAACTAGACCTAATTCGTCTCACTCAAACGAGATGGTAAATAAATATCTTTCTTGGGGTGCAGGACCAAGAGCCTCACAATATTTGATAATCGGAGCAAAAACTCATGCTGCTATTCACGGAAAATATTCTCCAGATATTGAAGATGTACAAGCTGTAGCAGAGTCAATTCTTCGTCACAGAATAGTCAGGAATTACATGGCTGAAGCAGAAGGGTACTCTGTGGAGCGAATCATATCGGAGCTCTTGTAAATGGATTGTACCAAGTTGAAAGCTGTAGAGAGCAACTAACCTCCATTTTTTATCGTATATTTAGCAGACTATGAACTGCATGAAGCACATCTTTTTATTTTTTTTTATCTGCCACTCTTTATCGGGGATTTCTCAGTCAGATAGGGTATTCAATTTCATTGAGAATAAAGGTCAATGGAGGAATAGCGTGCAATTTAAAACAGAAATTTCTGGAGGATATTTGTATATCGAAAATGATGCGCTTACCTACGATTTTTATGACGAAAGTGAACTTGAACGCTATTTTCATGCCCATCACGACAAGGAACCTCGGAAAGATTTAGATCGCTTTAACTGTCATTCGTACAAAGTAAAGTTTTTGGAGGCAGATCTCAGGAAGTGTTCTCCCCAAAAAAAACAAGCCACTTATTACAACTATTTTTTAGGATCCGATAGATCAAAATGGGCTAGTTCAGTACCAAGTTTTGAAAGAATTGAAAAAACAAACATGTACTCTCATATTGATTTAGTTCTCTACACATCAAATCAATCTTTAAAGTATGATGTATTCGTTCATCCAAAAGGAGACCCGAAAAAAGTGAAGATGAAGTATGAGGGAGTGAATTCTATTCAATTAAAAAATGGGAATTTGGTAATCACGACATCTGTGAATAAAGTAATAGAACAAAAACCCTATGCCTACCAATCCATTGATGGAGTCCAACAAGAAGTAGAATGCATGTACACACTAAAAGACGGTGTTTTGGGATTTGAGTTTCCAAAAGGATACGACCAAGATAAATTACTTGTCATAGATCCAACACTTATTTTTTCTTCCTTTTCTGGGTCAACAGCTAATAACTTTGGCTACACCGCAACATTTGATAAAGAAGGATTTTTATACTCAGGATCTACCGCTTTTGGTGTTGGTTATCCCACAACTCTTGGCGCTTACAGCAGGTCTTTTAATGGTGGGATAGTAGATGTTGCTATTTCGAAATACGATACCTCCGGAACCTCGCTGCTTTACTCCACGTATTTTGGAGGATCCAGTGATGAACTACCACACAGTATGATAGCCAATTCCAAGAACGAATTGTTTGTTTACGGAACCACAAGCTCTCTTGATTTTCCGTTTACTATGGGTTGTTACGATTCAATATTCAATGGAGGTGTGGCTCTCAATTTAACTTCGGGTTTAGGTGTGAATTTTATTAATGGTTCAGATATTTTTGTGATTAAGATTAGCGAACTTGGCGATAGTCTTTTGGGCGGAACACTCATTGGGGGAAATGGAAATGATGGATTAAATTCTTCGTCCACAAATGAGTTAAAATATAACTATGCGGACGAAGTAAGGGGAGAAATAGAAATTGACAAAAACAACAATGTTTATGTTGTATCTTGCACGCGTTCTCTTAATTTTCCAGTCTCTGCCAGTGCTTTTCAATCTGCTCATGGTGGTTCGGAACTGGATGGCGTTGTGTTCAAGATGGATGATAAACTCACTACTTTAATTTGGTCTTCCTACTTGGGCGGAAATGGGGATGATGCTGCTTATTCTCTTGCTTTAGATAAGAATGATAATGCCTACGTGGCAGGAGGAACCAATTCCTCCAACTTCATAAAATCTCCAAATGCTATAGATACCTCCTTCACAGGAATTAGAGCAGACGGATTTATTACAAAAATTAATACAACAGGCTCAGCCGTTTTATATTCAACCTACCTGGGTACAGATCTTTATGACCAAATTTATTTTATTGAACTTGATCGAAAAGATAGTGTATACGTTTTCGGACAAACGGACAAAATGGATTCTTCCTTTATCAAAAATGCAGCTTATTTTACATACAACAGTGGTCAATTCATTACCAAAATTTCACCAAACCTAGATACGATTGAATGGTCCACGGTTTTTGGATCTGGTGGGGGAGGTCCTAATATTTCTCCTACTGCATTCTTAGTAGATGTGTGTAACAAAATTTATCTTTCTGGATGGGGAGGAACTACCAACCTATTCGGAACTACCAACAATGCTATTACAACATCAGGAATGGATACCACGGTGGGAGCTTTTCAAACATCCACCGATGGCAGTGATTTTTATTTGATGGTGTTAGAAAGTGACGCCTCTAATATCGTGTATGGTTCTTTTTTTGGTGGGCCTATTAGTGCCGAGCATGTAGACGGAGGAACAAGTAGATTCGATCGAAATGGTCGAATGTATCAATCTGTGTGTGCAGGGTGTGGATTTAATTCAGACTTCCCAATAAAACCCTCCCCGGGAGCCGTGTCAGCCACAAATGGAAGTAGTTGCAACAACGGTGTTTTTAAGTTCGATTTTAATTTACCCATTACTTTAGCTGATTTTGACGTGAATCCTATTTTTTGTCTAGGAGACACAACTGTTCTTCTTAACAAAAGTTTGAGAGGCACCTCTTTTCAGTGGACTTTTGGAGATGGCAATACTTCCAGCTTGCGTAATCCCAACCATGTTTATTCCTCTCCCGGAACATATATAATCACTCTTGCTGTTTCCGACACTACTGCCTGTAATTTCTCAGATACACTAAGAAAGCAAGTAACTATTTTGTCTGACTCCTCTTGGAGGTTGAGCAACGACACTATTTGTGTGGGTAGTTTTACTCAAATTGGCTTTTTACCGTCTGCTGATCCGCGCATTTCTTACACCTGGTCGCCTTCTATTGGATTGAGCGATACAACAGTTTCAAATCCAATTGCCTCTCCGCTTAATACAACCACTTATCAATTGCTTATTTCGAATGGTTTTTGCACCGATACTCTTCAATTAACAGTCGTGGTTACTCGACTTCAGTTGAGGGTTCCTAATGATACAACCTTGTGCGTTCCAGGCACGCCAATATCTATTATAGCCAATACATTTGGTACAACCAATCAAGTTCAGTGGTCTTCCAATCCCTTATTTACAGATCAGTTAAACAGTAGCCTTACCAATCCAATGGTGAGTGTTTCTCCTTTTGTGTCTACTACTTACTATGTTCGTGTTGGTCAAAACAGATGTTTTCTGGAAGATACAGTGAGAGTCTCTATTTTCGAAGCCTCTGTATTACTTGATACATTTGCCGAAATTTGCTACGGAGATTCGGGTCAAATTTTGTCCTATGTGAATAGTAATGATTCCTTAGTTTTTGATTGGAGTCCTGATGCAGATATACTTTCGGGAGATGGAACTAACCTTATCTGGGTAAAACCCAACGCTACCACGGTATTTACTCTCACTGTAACTAATAATCAAGGCTGTGTGCTTTCCAAGTCTATTCGTGTTCGAGTATCTCCTTTGACTACGCTGCCGTTTAGGGTTACCGCAACTCCCGACACGATTTATGCCGGACAAACGGTTCAGTTAGATGTGGTCCCGAAAGGTTACAATTATAGCTGGGTGCCTTCAACCGCTGTCTCGGACCCAACTAGCTCAAACCCTACAACTACCCCCGGTTCAACAACTTTGTACGGAGTGACGGTGCGCGATACGAATTGCGTGATAGGGGATAAAGTAAAAGTTGTTGTTCTCGATGTGATTTGCGGTCCTCCTGATTTGTTCGTGCCTAATGCATTTACACCAAATGGTGATTCTGAAAATGATGTCCTATATGTCAGAGGAAATAACATCACAGACATAACATTTCGAATTTATCATCGATGGGGTGAAAAAGTATTTGAATCAACGGATCAATCTGTGGGGTGGGACGGATCATACAAAGGGAAAGAATGTGATCCAGCTGTGTTTGTCTATTACTTGGATGTAACATGCCGAGGTGGGGAAACCTATCAAGAAAAAGGAAATATTACCTTAATTCGTTAATCCAAAATACTTCACTCATTTTGCGAAACTTTATCATGGTAGTAAACGGGACAAAACCTCAAAGGTAATACCGTTGAATGATGTCGTACGTAGGTAAAACATTAAAAATCAGGTAGATTTATTTTTTCAACTTATTTATTTTTATTAGGTTTGTTTACTAAAAAAATGAACACAAACCCAAGTCGTGATCAAGGGAGGCGATTCATAAACAAGACTCAAAATGAATAAAGCTTCAAGGTTACTCACCCTCTTTTTTATTTCCATTTCATTGTATGGGAACTCTCAAATTCATAGTGATGTAGCAGCAAATTTTACCGTTAACTCTGGTTTTGAATTTGGTTCAGTAGAGTTGAAAACCAATGAAATTACCTCAACTGGTCCCTTTGAGAATGAATATGAATACATTAGTGTAAGGGCGTCCACCTTTAAATTGGGTGTGGGATTCCAGTATATTTTTGGCCCGAGGCTTTCGTATGGCTGGGAGCTGAATGGAGGACTTGGAGTAAAAAGAAAAAATACCTATGGTTATTACCTTGGAGTGGGATCAAATGGAGCATCTACTTATGAAGTGAGTGAAAAACTAGACTTTGTAGGGCTTTCTTATAATATGGAAGTGGCTTTTTTAGGGGATTTGGAAGATGACTTTGCTCTAATGGCGGCAGGAGAATTAGGGATTCAAGGTTCAAGATTCGTTTCAGAGTTTGATGATTATGAGGGAACACTAGGTAACGATTTGTATGCTTCCATAATCACTGGTCATTCTAATGCGATAGATAACGAAATTTTACATACGATGTTTTCTGCATTCTTAAAATTGGGAGTAGCCACACAATATATGGTAACGGATAACTTGTATTTCTATGGAGGTCTCAAATATGCTTTCGTCTTTTCTTATTCTGATAACGACCACGTCAAGCGAAACAATTGGCTTGATTTGGATCTAGGGATTAGAATAATTATGTATTAATTGTAAACGATAAAATAAGATAAAATGGTAAAAAGAATAGCACTAATTCTAGTTGCAACAATCGCATTTTCTCTGGGATCTTTGCCACAGAAAAGAATTAAAACCACCCAGAAACTCGTAGAGTTGGAAGAGGGAAGGAAAGGAGAGGTAATATTAGCTTCTTTGTCAAATGATAATTTTATTTATATGGTGACTATGGTTGGAAGAGGACGAAAAGCCCAAACCGCCATATCAAAATATGACAAGCGTATGAAGTTGCTGAAGAAAACAGAATGGGACCTCGATTACAAAGAAGGGTCTTTTACTTCTTTGCAAGAATTGAAAGATGGTCTCGTTGTTTTGTTTGAAAATACCGATAGAAAGGCAAAGACCACAGAAGTGTATGCTCGATTCATGGATGGAAATACTCTTTCTTTAGGAAAGAAAAGAACCCTTTATGAAAAGGAATTTGAGAGTAGAAGAGACATGTATGGAATGAATGTTCAAATTGAGAATGACTACGTATTGTTGTATCAAACGTTGGAGGGAAGATCAAAAGATCAGTTAAAAGCTAACTTTAGAGTATTAAACTCTGACCTAGAAAAGCAATGGGAAAAAGACATCGTATTTCCGTTCATTAACAAAAAATCTGATTTTCTTGATATTGAATTAAGCAACAAAGGGAATGTTTACTTTGTAGTGTCCAATAGAAATGACGAAACAAAAGAATGGGACAAGTATTTATACGCTGTTACTTCGGAAGGAGGATCTGTGTTAAAAGATAACCTAGGAGATTTACCGGAAGAATTGACTGATATCAACCTGCAAGCAACAGAAGAAGGTGATATTATCGTAGCAGGATATTACGGAGAACAAGTAGAAAGAGCCTACAGAAAGGGAACTTTTTACGGAGAATATAGCGGAGAGACATTGAGAGTAAGAAAAGTAACAAGTGGATTGCTACCTATTTCTTTGTTAATGGAAAACAAATCCAAAAAAGTAAAAAGAAAAACGGTAAGGAAGAGTAACAAAGGGAAGAACACTGGGCTAGATAACTATTTCGTGGTGGATAGAATTATTACGAAAGAAGATGGTGGAGCTATCATAGTAGGTGAACACTTTCATCACTATGTTACGACTACCACAACTACTGATGCCAACGGGAGAACAACCACTACCACTACCCACCACTATGAATATGATGATATTTTGGTAGTTTCCATTAGTGCAGGAGGTGAATTAGAATGGGAAAGAATTATACCTAAAAGGCAACACACCACCAATTCAGCTATTACCTCTTCCTATACAATGGTAATAAATGAAGACAAGATGTATTTTATTTTTAATGATGATAGAGAGAACCACAGCGTGGAGAATGAGGCAACAAACAACTTCATAACAAAAAGAAAAGACATGGTAATTTCTGTATATGAATTAAGTTCAGCTGGGTACGTTCAAAAAGACATCTTGACTGACTTCAACGAAATAGAAGGAACGTTTATGCCAAGATATAGCGAACAAATTGGTGACAACGAGGTGATGCTCTATGTAATTGGAAGAAAAAGATCAAAAAAAGCACTTTTTGTAACTTTTGATTAATTTCAAAGGTTAAAATTTTTTAATGAAAAGCATCTGCCAACCGCAGGTGCTTTTTTTTGTGCCCTGCCTTGTTGAAAACACAACAAAAACCTTTTTCGAAAGAAAAGATAATAATAGTATATTTGCCACAAATACTTAGACATGAAACCAAGAATAGGAATTATAATGGGGAGCACCTCAGATTTACCGATTATGCAAGCCGCAGCTGATGTTTTAACAGAGTTGGGTGTGAGTTTTGAAGTCACGGTCGTTTCTGCTCACAGAACACCTGAAAGAATGTTTGAGTATGCAAAAGAAGCTAAATCGAAAGGACTGAAGGCTATAATCGCAGGTGCCGGAGGAGCAGCCCATTTGCCCGGAATGGTAGCAAGTCTTACTACTTTACCCGTGATTGGAGTGCCTGTAAAGTCAAGTAATTCCATTGACGGATGGGACTCTGTGTTGTCAATTCTTCAAATGCCGGGCGGAGTTCCGGTAGCGACTGTTGCCTTGAACGGAGCAAAAAATGCGGGAATTCTGGCGGCACAAATAATTGGAGCATTTGATGAAGAGGTAAGTGAAAAATTAGCTGGTTATAAAGAGGCTATGAAGAAAAAAGTAATGGATTCATTAAATGAATTATAATGAAATTTATAACTCTATTAAAAAACAAAACACCAAAATTTCTGCGGAACAAATGGGCCTTGTCCCTTTTGATTTTGTTTTTATGGGTATTGTTTTTTGAGGATATAAATTTGATTGCTTTGTTCAAGACAAAATCCAAAATCAATAGGTTAAAAAAGGAATGGGTTTTTAAGCAGACCAGGATAAAGGAGGCGGAAGAGAAAAAAGCGCTAATCTTGAGCAATCCGGAAAAATACGCTCGAGAAACATTCTGGATGAAAAGAGAAAATGAAGAAATCTTCATAATTTCTCCTCAAGAATAATAATTACAGCAAGGCTCAAACCAACGCCAGAACAAGGAAGAGTTACCTTCAACTCTTTTTTTAAATCAAAAATCACATTTTTTTTTAAAATGAAACTCAAAAAGAGTTGGAAAAACAAAAAAAACTCGTAGATTTGCACCCCGATAAATGGTAAAATAGTATTTAATAAACAGTAAAATGCCTACAATACAACAATTAATAAGAAAAGGAAGGACTTCTAACACAAAGGTGAGTAAGTCTATCGCACTAGGATCATCTCCTCAAAAAAGAGGTGTGTGTGTGAGAGTTTACACAGCTACTCCTAAGAAGCCAAACTCAGCAATGAGGAAAGTTGCGAGAGTAAGGTTGACCAATGGAAAAGAAGTGAATGCTTACATTGGTGGAGAAGGACACAACTTACAAGAGCACAGTATCGTGTTGGTAAGAGGAGGAAGAGTAAAAGATCTTCCTGGTGTTAGATACCATATCGTGAGAGGTTCACTCGATACTGCAGGAGTAGACGGAAGAACACAAAGAAGATCTAAGTACGGAACAAAAAAGCCTAAAAAATAAATATACCCTCACATTTTTGTAGGAGTATTATAACAACAAGTTATGAGAAGAAGAACCGCCAAAAAGCACAGAATTTTACCAGATCCAAAATTCAATGATGTGCAAGTTACCAAGTTTGTAAACAACTTGATGATGCATGGAAAAAAAGAACTAGCGTTCGATATTTTTTACACAGCATTAGAAATCGTAGAGTCTAAAATCGAAGATGAATCTCCATTGGAAGTATTCAAAAAAGGATTGAAGAACATTACCCCAGACGTAGAAGTTAGAAGTAGAAGAGTAGGAGGTGCTACGTATCAAATTCCACAACCAATTAGAGATGGAAGAAAAGAATCGCTTGGAATGAAGTGGTTGATTTCTTTTGCAAGAAAAAGAAACGATAATACTATGGGGCAAAAATTAGCTTCAGAAATTATGGCTGCTTTTAAAGAAGAAGGTGGTGCATTCAAAAAGAAAGAAGATACATTAAGAATGGCTGAGGCAAACAAAGCGTTCTCACACTTTAGATTTTAAGAGATGGCAAAGAGAGATTTAAGTAAAACAAGAAACATCGGGATTGCTGCTCACATTGATGCTGGTAAAACAACCACCACAGAGCGTATCCTTTTTTACACAGGTATTAATCACAAAATAGGAGAAGTGCACGATGGTGCCTCTACTATGGACTGGATGGAGCAAGAAGCAGAAAGAGGAATTACGATTACTTCTGCTGCAACTACTTGTACATGGAAGTTCCCAACAGAAAGAGGGAAAGCTCTTCCAAATACCGAAGAATTTAAAATTAACATCATTGATACACCAGGTCACGTAGATTTTACCGTTGAGGTAGAGCGTTCGTTGAGAATATTGGATGGTGTAGTAGCTTTGTTTAGTGCTGTTGATGGGGTAGAACCTCAATCAGAAACAGTATGGAGACAAGCTGACAAATACAAAGTGCCAAGACTTGGTTTTGTAAACAAAATGGACAGACAAGGCGCAAACTTTTTGAGAGTGTGTGACCAAGTAAGAGAAATGTTGGGAGGAAATCCAGTACCTCTTCAAATTCCAATCGGAGACGAAGATGATTTCAAAGGAGTAATCGATTTGATTGCAATGAAGGGTATCGTATGGGATGAAGAAGGGTACGGTATGACCTACAAGGAAGTTGAAATTCCTTCAGAGTTGCAAGATCAAGTAAACGAGTACAGAGCAAAATTGATTGAATCAGTTGCCGAGTATGACGAGACTTTGATGGAGAAGTTTTTCGAAGATGAAAACTCAATTACAGAGGACGAAGTAATTGAAGCTTTGAGAAAAGCAACAATTGATATGTCTATCATTCCAATGATGTGTGGATCTGCCTTCAAAAACAAAGGGGTTCAAGCAATGTTGGATGCAGTTATCAGATTCTTGCCTTCACCTATTGATGTAGAAGCAATTGAAGGAGTCAATCCAAAAACTGAAGAGGCAGACAAAAGAAAGCCAAGTGCAGATGCACCTTTTTCAGCTTTGGCCTTTAAGATTGCAACCGATCCTTTCGTTGGAAGATTGTGCTTCTTTAGAGCATATTCTGGAACATTGGATGCAGGTTCCTATGTTTTAAACACAAGAACTAACAAAAAAGAGAGAATTTCAAGGATTTTCCAGATGCACTCAAATAAGCAAAATGCTATAGATAGTATTGAGGCTGGAGATATTGGAGCGGCCGTTGGATTCAAAGACATCAGAACTGGAGATACTTTATGTGATGAAAAGCACCCAATTGTATTGGAGTCAATGACTTTCCCAGAGCCAGTAATTGGTGTAGCTATTGAGCCAAAAACTCAAGCAGACGTAGATAAGTTAGGTGTAGCATTAGGGAAATTGGCTGAAGAAGACCCAACTTTCGTAATTCATACTGATGAAGAGACAGGTCAGACTGTAATTTCAGGAATGGGAGAGCTTCACTTGGAGATTTTGGTAGACAGATTGAAGAGAGAATTTAAGGTAGAAGTCAACCAAGGAGCTCCACAGGTATCTTACAAAGAGAATATTACATCTTCGGTAGATCATAGAGAACTTTATAAAAAGCAATCGGGTGGTAGAGGTAAATTTGCCGACATCATTGTAACCATTGAGCCAGGTGATTCTGAAAAAGAAGGACTAGAATTTGTTAACATTATCAAAGGGGGGAATATTCCAAAAGAATTTGTTCCTTCAGTAGAGAAAGGTTTCAAAGAAGCAATGAAGAACGGTGTTCTTGCAGGATTCCCTATAGATTCATTAAAGGTAACATTGAAAGATGGATCATTCCACGCGGTGGATTCAGACCAGTTGTCTTTTGAGATAGCAGCTAAGATGGCGTTTAAAAACGCATGTAAGCAAGCAGGACCAGTATTGTTGGAGCCAATAATGAAATTGGAAGTTGTGACTCCAGAAGAAAACATGGGGGATATCGTGGGAGATTTGAACAGAAGAAGAGGTCAAGTTGACGGAATGGATGACAGAGCAGGAGCTAAAATTGTGAAAGCAAAAGTTCCATTGTCAGAAATGTTTGGATATGTAACTCAACTGAGAACCATGTCTTCGGGTAGAGCAACATCTACCATGGAATTTTCTCATTTCCAAGAAGCACCAAGAAACGTAACAGAAGATGTATTAGCGAAGGCTAAAGGCCAATTAGAAGCTTAAAAAATTGTATCATGAGTCAGAAGATTAGAATAAAATTAAAATCATACGATCACAACTTAGTAGATAAGTCAGCTGAGAAAATCGTAAAAACTGTTAAGTCAACAGGGGCAGTGGTAAGTGGACCAATTCCTTTACCAACGCATAAGAGAATTTACACTGTATTGAAGTCTCCGCACGTAAATAAGAAAGCGAGAGAGCAATTCGAATTAAGTTCGTACAAGAGATTAATAGACATTTACAGCAATTCCAATGCAGCGAAAACAATCGATGCTTTGATGAAGTTAGAATTGCCAAGTGGTGTAAACGTAGAAATTAAAGTTTAAGAAGAGAATTATGGCAACTGGATTAATCGGAAGAAAAAAAGGAATGACAAGCATCTTTGATGCGAACGGGAAAAATATTCCTGTTACTGTCGTTGAGTTGGGACCCTGTGTTGTTACTCAAGTTAAAACTGAAGAAACTGACGGATATTCTGCTATTCAAGTAGGATACGATGAGAAGAAGGAGAAAAATACTCCTGCCGCAATGAAAGGACATTTCAAAAAGGCAAAGACTGCACCATTGAGAAAGTTAGTTGAGTTTGAATCGTTTCCAAATGAAGTGAAGTTAGGAGATACAATAACAGCGGCAGATGTGTTTGTTGAAGGTGAATTTGTAGATGTAGTTGGAACTTCAAAGGGAAAGGGATTTCAAGGGGTAGTGAAAAGACACAACTTTGCGGGAGTTGGACAAGCTACTCACGGTCAGCATAACAGATTGAGAGCTCCAGGTTCAATAGGAGCGGCTTCATACCCAGCAAGAGTATTCAAAGGTATGAGAATGGCAGGACAAACTGGTAATGTGAGAGTGAAAACTCAGAACTTACAGATTATGAAAGTACTTGCAGACAAGAATTTGATATTGATAAAAGGAGCGGTTCCAGGATTTAATGGAAACTTCGTAATAGTAGAAAAGTAATGAGCATAGAAATTCAAAACATTGAGGGAAAATCTTCAGGAAAGAAGGTTACTTTAAATAAAGATATTTTTGCTGTTGAACCTAACGATCACGCAATTTACTTAGACGTAAAATGGTATTTGGCTAGAAGAAGACAAGGAACGAGTAAGGCGAAAGAAAGAGCTGAAGTAACAGGTTCTACTAAGAAGATTAAAAAGCAAAAAGGAACAGGAACTGCCAGAGCGGGAAGTATCAAATCTCCTTTATTCAAAGGTGGAGGAACAGTATTCGGGCCTACTCCGAGAGATTACGACTTCAAATTGAATAAGAAATTGAAAAAGGTAGCTAGAAAATCTGCCTTGTCTTACAAAGCGAAAGGATCTGATATTATTGTGGTAGAAGATTTCGTAATGGAAGCTGCGAAAACAAAGGAGTTTAAAATAATTCTTGAAAAATTAGGAATTGACTCTCAAAAATCGCTATTTTTGTTGCCCGAAAAAAACGACAATATTTATTTGGCTGCACGTAATATTCAAAAGGCCAAAATCGCTACAGCAGACTCAATTAGTAGTTACGATGTAATGAATGCGAACAAGTTAGTTGTTACGGAAAGTGCATTAAAAACGATAGATACTTACTTAGCTTAATACGCAAAAAGATGACCGAGATTTTAAAAAGACCGATAATTTCCGAAAAAACGGAACATGCAATCGAGCATAATAACACATATACTTTTGAGGTAGAAAAGAAAGCTACGAAGGTAGATATCAAGAAAGCAGTTGAGAGTATGTACGGTGTGAAAGTGAAGAAGGTAAACACAATGAACCTAGGAGGTGGAAAGAAGGAAATGAAGCACACTAACAAAGGATTGATTTTTCAAAGAACAAAAGCTATTAAAAAAGCTATGATTACTCTTGAAGAAGGAGAAGAAATAGATTTTTACAGCAATATTTAATACACAATGGGAGTAAGAAAGTTAAAACCAACAACACCAGGTCAGAGGCATAAAATTGCTGATGATTTTTCGGATATTACTACTTCAAATAATCCTGAGAAAAGTCTATTAAGACCTATCAAGAAGTCGGGAGGAAGAAATAATCAAGGAAAAATGACCATGCGTTACCGAGGTGGTGGTCACAAAAGAAGGTATAGAGTAATTGACTTCAAAAGAGACAAGTTTGGAGTAGAGGGAGAAGTAATGACAATTGAGTACGATCCAAATAGATCTGCTAGAATTGCATTGATTCAATACACTGATGGTGAGAAGAGATATATCGTTGCTCCTTCTAAATTGAAAGTAGGGGACAAGATTAATTCTGGAGAAGGAGTTGAACCAAATGTAGGTAACGCAATGTTTTTGAAAGAGATTCCTTTGGGAACTATTATCCACAACATTGAATTACACCCAGGAAGAGGAGGAATCCTTGCAAGAGGTGCAGGAACATATGCTCAGTTGAATGCGAGAGAGGGGAAATATGCAATCATTAAATTACCTTCCGGTGAAACGAGAATGATATTGTTGACTTGTTTAGCAACTATTGGATCAGTTTCTAATCCAACTCATAACCTAGTAAGATCTGGAAAAGCGGGGAGAAGTAGATGGTTAGGAAGAAGACCTAGAGTAAGAGGAGTTGTGATGAACCCAGTAGATCATCCAATGGGAGGAGGAGAAGGAAAGTCCTCTGGAGGTCACCCAAGATCAAGAAATGGTATACCTGCTAAAGGATACAAAACTAGAAGTAAGACGAAAAAGTCGAATAGATTGATAATTGAAAGAAGGAAGAAATAATATAAAAAATGAGTAGATCCTTAAAAAAACCGCCATTTGTATACTATAAGTTATACAAGAAGTTAGATAAAGTGAACGAGTCAGGTAAAAAGACTGTAATCAAAACTTGGTCAAGAGCTTCGACAATTACACCAGATTTTGTTGGACATACATTTGCTGTGCACAATGGAAATAAATTTATCCCTGTATATGTAACAGAAAACATGGTAGGACATAAATTAGGAGAATTCTCACCGACAAGAAACTTTAGAGGACACGGAGGTAAGAAAGGAAAAAAGTAAATAAGTAAATTATTTTAAAAAATGGGAGCTAGAAAAAGGCTAATGGCCGAAAACATAAAAGAGGAAAGAAAAAGCTTAGCTATTGCTAAACTTAATAAATGTCCTATACCAGCGAGAAAGATGAGATTGGTAGCTGACCTCATTAGAGGAGAAGAGGTTGCAAAATCATTGACTATCTTGAAGCACAATCCAAAAGATGCTTCAGGTTATTTGGAAAAATTGTTGTTATCAGCAGTAGCAAACTGGCAAACGAAAAACGAAGGTGAACAGCCTGACAACTTGTACGTGAAAGAAATTACTGTAGGTCCTGGTCCAACTCTTAAAAGAATTAAGCCAGCACCGCAAGGAAGAGCACACAGAATAAGAAAAAGATCAAATCACGTAACTATTTTAGTAGACACTTTATAATATGGGACAAAAGACAAATCCAATAGGAAATAGATTAGGTTACATCAAAGGTTGGGATTCCAACTGGTACGGTGGGAATGATTACAAGGACAAAATAGTTCAAGACAACAAAATCAGAACCTACATCAACGCAAGATTAAGAAAAGCTAGTGTAGCTAAAGTAGTTATTGAAAGAACATTAAAGTTTGTAACAGTAACAATTCATACTGCAAGACCGGGAGTAATCATCGGAAAAGGTGGAGCGGAAGTAGATAAGTTGAAAGAGGAGTTAAAAAAACTTACAGGAAATGAAATTCAAATTAACATCTTTGAAGTAAAAAGACCTGAGTTGGATGCTGTATTAGTTGGAGAAGGAATCGCAAGACAGATTGAAGCAAGAATTTCTTACCGAAGAGCAATTAAAATGTCAATTGCTTCAACCATGAGAATGGGTGCAGAAGGAATTAAAGTTAAGATCAGTGGAAGATTGAACGGAGCTGAAATGGCGAGAAGTGAGATGTACAAGGAAGGAAGAACACCTTTACATACTTTTAGAGCGGATATAGATTATGCTATTTCAGAAGCTCACACTCAATATGGAAGAATAGGAGTGAAAGTTTGGATTTGTAAAGGAGAAGTATTTGGTAGGAGAGATTTATCTCCTAACTTTGTGAAAGGTGGAGCGAAAGGACCGAGAGATAATAAAGGAGGAGCAAGAAAGCCAAGAAGAAGATAATATTTAATAATTAGAAAAAAAACTCTGTAATAATGTTACAACCTAAAAGAGTAAAATTTAGAAACACGCAGAAAGGTAAACTTAAGGGTTTAGCTTATAGAGGAAACCACGTTGCTTTTGGTTCATATGGATTAAAAACGTTGGAAGAAGGATGGATTACTTCAAGACAGATTGAAGCTGCCAGAATCGCGGTGACAAGATACATGAAGAGAGAAGGAAAAGTTTGGATCAGAATTTTTCCAGACAAACCGGTAACGAGTAAGCCTGCGGAAGTAAGACAAGGAAAAGGAAAAGGTTCTTTGAGCCACTACGTAGCAGCAATCAAACCAGGTAGAATCATGTTTGAGGCAGACGGTGTACCTTTGGATGTAGCAAAAGAGGCAATGAGGCTTGCAGCACAAAAATTACCAGTAAAAACAAAATTTGTCTTGAGAAGAGACTTTGCTGAATAAAAAACAACTTGTAAAGATGGATAATAAACAAATAGTTGAATTAAGTGATAAGGAACTAGTTCAAGAGTTGAATGAGAGAAGAGCTCACCTAAACAAAATGAAACTAAATCACAAGGTATCTGATATTGAGAATCCAATGCTGATCAGATCGAACAGAAGAACTTTAGCAAGGATTAAAACAGAGTTGACGGCTAGAAAAAACGCAGCTAAATAAATTTTTCAATGGAAAGAAATTTAAGAAAAGAAAGAATCGGAATCGTAACGAGCCAAAAGATGGATAAATCTATCACGGTTCTTGTAGAAAGAAGAGAGAAGCATGCCATGTACGGAAAGTTTCTAAAAAAGTCGAACAAATTCCTAGCTCATGATGAGAACAATGAGTGTAAAGAAGGGGATGTTGTAAGAATAATGGAAACGAGACCTCTTAGTAAAAGAAAGAGATGGAGATTGGCAGAAATCATTGAAAGAGCAAAATAATATTTTAGATAATGGTACAACAAGAATCAAGATTAAAGGTTGCAGACAACAGCGGAGCCAAAGAAGTTCTAGTAATTAGAGTTCTAGGTGGTTCTGGAAAAAGATATGCATCGATTGGAGACAAAATTGTCGTGGCGGTGAAATCGGCTGCTCCAAATGGAAACATCAAGAAAGGATCCGTTTCAAAGGCTGTGGTAGTGAGAACCAAAAAGGAAATCAGAAGACCAGATGGATCTTACATCAGATTTGATGACAACGCAGCTGTAATGCTCAACGAAGGTGGAGAAATGAGAGGAACGAGAATCTTTGGTCCTGTAGCGAGAGAGTTAAGAGATAAGCAATTCATGAAGATTGTTTCATTGGCACCAGAAGTGCTTTAATTGAATAGAATTATGACAAATAAGAAATTACATATCCAAGTAGGAGATTCAGTGTTTGTAACTACAGGTGTTTCTAAAGGGAAAAAAGCAGAAGTTATTTCCATCAATAAGAAAACTTCTAGAGTTACGATCAGAGGAATTGAGGGAGATACATTACACCCAATCAAGAAGCACGTAAAGCCTAATGCTGACAAGAACTTCCCAGAAGGAGGGATTATTGAAAAAGATCCAACGATTCATATCTCTAACTTGATGTTGTTAGATCCTAAATCAGGAGAACCAACAAAAATTGGAAGAAAAAGAAAGGAAGTAGAGATCAAAGGAAAGAAAAAAACAGTTTCTGTTCGATTTTCTAAAAAGTCACAAGAAGAAATTAGCAAGTAATGGAATATACACCAAGATTAAGACAAGAATACTCAGAAAGAGTAATTGCAGCTTTGACTGAAAAATTCGGTTACAAGAATGTAATGGAAGTGCCAAAACTAACTAAAGTTTGTTTAAGCCAAGGTATTGGAAAAGCGGTTTCAGATAAGAAATTAGTGGATTCAGCTGTAGAAGAAATGACAATCATCTCTGGGCAAAAAGCGATGGCTACTTACTCTAAAAAGGATATCTCAAACTTTAAATTAAGAAAAGGGATGCCAATTGGAGCGAAAGTGACATTGAGAGGAGAAAAGATGTGGGAATTTACTGACAGATTTGTTTCTATTTCTTTGCCAAGAACAAGAGATTTTAGAGGAATTGAATCAAAAGGATTTGACGGAAGAGGAAACTACACGTTAGGAATCAAAGAGCAGATTATTTTTCCAGAAATCGATATCGATAAAATAAAGAATATTACTGGAATGGACATCACTTTTGTTACAACAGCAAAAACGGATGAAGAGGCGAGAGAATTGTTAACCCAATTAGGATTCCCTTTTAAAAAATAAAAGAAAGATGGCAAAAGAATCAATGAAAGCTAGGGAGCGTAAAAGAGAAGCAATGGTTGCTAAATATGCTCAGAAAAGAAAAGAATTAATTGAAGCAGGAGATTTCGATGGTTTACAAAAACTACCAAGAAATGCGAATCCAGTAAGATTACATAATAGATGTCAATTAACTGGAAGACCAAGAGGATACATGAGACAATTCGGTATTTCTCGTGTGACTTTCAGAGAAATGGCTTTGGAAGGAAAGATACCAGGTGTGAAGAAAGCAAGTTGGTAATTAATAAATATTTTTAAGAAAAAATAAAATGGTAACAGATCCAATAGCAGATTACTTAACGAGAATTAGAAACGGAATCATGGCGAAGCACAGAGTAGTTGAAGTGCCAGCATCTAACATGAAAGTAGCAATTTCTAAAATTTTGTTAGAAAAAGGATATATCTTGAACTACAAAGTGGTTGAAGATAACAAACAAGGAATTATTAAAATAGCGTTGAAATACGATCCAAGAACAAACTTGAATTCAATTTCGAAACTAATTAGAGTTAGTAAGCCAGGTTTAAGAAAATACACGGGTGCTGAAAATATGCCAAGAGTATTAAATGGTTTAGGAATTGCAATTCTATCAACTTCAAAAGGGGTAATTACCAATAAAGAAGCTGCTGATTTAAATGTTGGTGGAGAAGTATTGTGTCACGTATATTAATAGAAAATTATGTCAAGAATAGGAAACGCAATAATTACAGTACCGGAAGGTGTAACAATCTCAGTAGACGAGGCAAACGTTGTCACTGTTAAAGGGAAGAACGGTGAGTTAACTCAAACGATGCACCCTGATATTACAATGAGGAATGAAGAGGGAGTATTGACTTTTGAGCGAGCTTCGGATCAGAAAGAAGTGAGAGCTGCCCACGGTTTATATAGATCTTTGGTAAACAACATGATTATTGGAGTAACAGAAGGGTATAAATTGCAATTGGAATTAGTAGGAGTAGGATTTAGAGCAAGCACAAGTGGTCAGATGTTGGATTTGGCACTTGGATTCTCTCACCCGATCATTATGGAAATTCCAAAAGAAGTGAAAGTATCTGCTGAAACAGTGAAAGGAAAGCCACCAGTTATTACATTGGAGTCTCATGACAAACAATTAGTAGGGCAGGTAGCCGCAAAAATTAGATCTTTCAGAAAACCTGAGCCATACAAAGGAAAAGGTGTAAGATATGTGGGAGAACAATTAAGAAGAAAAGCTGGTAAGTCAGCAGCTAAATAATAGATATTAGTTAAAGTCAACAAAAGATGCCATTAACAAAGGACCAAAGAAGAACCAAAATAAAGAGAAGAATCAGAAAGAAATTTTCTGGGACGCCTACTAAACCTAGACTATCTGTTTTCAGAAGTAACAAGGAAATTTACGCTCAAATAATTGATGACGAAAATAATGTTACGTTAGCCTCAGCTACTTCCTATGTAAAGGGGTTTGTGAAAGGAACAAAAACTGAAAAAGCAAAAGAGGTTGGTGCACAAATAGCTAAAAAAGCAATTGAAGCAGGAATCGAGACTGTAGTATTTGACCGAAATGGTTATGTATACCACGGTAGAGTAAAAGCTTTAGCGGATGGAGCTAGAGAAAACGGATTAAAATTTTAAAAAAGATTATATGTCTAAGTTATTAAGATCGGGAGATTTAGAATTAAAGGATAAAGTTGTTGCTATTAACAGAGTAACAAAAGTAACGAAAGGTGGACGACACTTCAGTTTTTCTGCTATCGTTGTGGTAGGGGATGAGAATGGAATTGTAGGGCACGGATTAGGAAAAGCGAATGAAGTAACAGAAGCTATCACGAAAGCGATAGATAATGCGAAAAAGAACCTAATTAGAGTTCCAATTATCAACGGAACTATTCCTCATTCTCAATTCGAGAAATTTGGAGGGGCTAGAGTTCTTCTAAAGCCAGCGTCAAATGGTACAGGAGTTATTGCAGGAGGTGCAATGCGTGCTGTTCTTGAAAGTGTTGGTGTACATGATGTACTTGCAAAGTCTCAAGGTTCTTCAAACCCACACAACTTGGTTAAAGCTACTATCAATGCTTTGGCAGGAATGAGAAGCGCGAAAGAAGTTGCAAAGCAAAGAGGCGTAAGCTTAGATGTAGTATTTAACGGATAAAAATAAAGTCGAAGATGGCAACTATTAAAATAAAACAAGTTAGAAGTACAATCAAAAAACCTTTGAGACAAAAAAGAACAATTAAAGCCTTAGGTTTTAAAAGGTTAAACCAAGTGATTGAGAAAGAGGCGACTCCTCAAATCTTGGGAATGATTAGAAAAGTGAATCATTTGATTCAAGTAGTAGATTAATTACTCAGAAAGAATTTTTTATATAATGGAATTACATAATTTAACACCTGCGGAAGGTTCAAACAAGAACAAGAAAGTAAGAATTGGTAGAGGTCAGGGTTCTGGAAAAGGAGGAACTGCTGCAAGAGGTCATAAAGGAGCTAAATCAAGATCTGGTTATTCAAGAAAAATTGGATTTGAAGGAGGGCAAATGCCTCTTCAAAGACGTGTGCCAAAGTTTGGTTTTAAAAACATCAACAGAGTAGAATATTTAGGGATTAATTTAGATGTGTTGCAAAGTATTGCGGATGCTGACAAAGATGCGAAAGTTATTGATTTGGCGTATTTGGTAGAGAACGGGTATGCACACAAGAATGATAGAATCAAGATTTTAGGAAGAGGTGAGTTGAAAGCGAAATTGGATGTCACAGTTCATAAATTTACTAAATCCGCTAAAGAAGGAATAGTGGCAAATGGAGGAACTGCTGTAGAATTGGCTTAATCTCAATAATCACCTTTTAACATTTTTCATGAAAGCATTAATTGATAAAATAAAACAAATCTGGAGTATCGAAGAACTAAGGAATAGAATAGTTCTGACTTTATCCTTGATATTGGTGTACCGTATTGGTTCATTTATTGTTTTGCCAGGAGTTGATCCAGACAAAATTCAAGATGCTGATGGAATTTTTAATTTGATTAACATATTTGCAGGGGGTGCGTTTTCAAGAGCTTCAATTATGGCACTTGGAATAATGCCTTATATCTCTGCATCTATTATTATGCAGTTAGCGGGTATTGCAATTCCAGCAATTCAAAAAATGCAAAGTGAAGGGGAAAGTGGTAGAAAGAAAATAAATCAATTTACAAGAATATTGACCATAGCCATCTGTGCGCTACAAGCACCAGGATACCTTACTTCTTATGTGCCTTCTGAGGCAATCATGGGAGGTCAGGGTGCCACTTTTATCTGGTGGTTGACTTCGGTAATTTTATTGATTGCAGGATGTGTATTTGCCATGTGGTTAGGTGAAAAAATAACAGACAAAGGGATTGGAAATGGAATTTCAATTTTAATTATGATTGGAATTATCGCTGGATTACCTGGAGCTTTCGTAACCGAAGTCTTTGGTAAGCTTGGGAATGGTGGTTTTGTCATTTTACTACTAGAAATTGTGTTCCTAGTTGCAGTAACTATTTTTTCTATCTTACTGGTTCAAGGTACAAGAAGGATTCCAATTCAGTCTACCAAGAGAGTAGTAGGTGCAAGAGGAAATTCGAATATGGTAGAAGGAGGTTCTAGGTCTTACATTCCTTTGAAAGTGAACGCTGCGGGAGTAATGCCAATTATCTTTGCCCAAGCATTGATGTTTATTCCAGCTTTGCTTTCACCAAACTCAGCAACCTTTAGTAACATAAATGGTTTCTGGTATAATTTCTTATTTGCGTTAATGATTATTATCTTTACGTATTTTTACACAGCAATTACAGTTAATCCAAAAAAGATAGCTGAAGATTTAAATAGAAGTGGTAGCTTTATTCCTGGAGTTAAGCCGGGTGAAAAAACTGCTGACTTCATCGATACATTATTGTCAAGAATTACCTTTCCAGGTTCTGTTTTCTTGGCATTAATTGCAATTTTGCCGGTATTTGCATACCAGGCAGGAATAAAGCAAGAATTTGCTTTGTTCTATGGTGGAACATCTCTCTTGATATTAGTAGGAGTTATGTTGGACACTTTGCAGCAGATAGAATCACATTTGTTGAGTCGTCATTACGATGGTTTAATGAAGAATGGAAGATTAAAAGGAAGAGGAGGAGCTACGGCATTTCAAAGTGCTGGAAACAACACGAGCTCAATATAATTAGGTACTAATGGGAGTGCACTATAAGACGAAGGAGGAGATAGAATTAATAAGACAGAGTTCTTTACTTGTTGGTAAAACTTTAGCGGAAGTAGCTAAGCTAATTAAGCCAGGTGTTAGTTCACTTGAGCTAGATAAAGTGGCAGAAGAATTCATTAGAGATAATGGAGGTGTGCCAACTTTCTTGGGGTATAATGGTTTTCCAGGTTCCCTTTGCATTTCAATTAATGAATGCGTAGTTCACGGAATTCCAAATGCAAAACCACTTGAAAATGGAGACATTATTAGTGTGGATTGTGGAGTTTATAAGAATGGGTTCAATGGTGATTCAGCATATACTTTTCAGGTAGGAGAAGTGGAAAGAGAAACACAGCAATTGTTGCGAGTAACTCATGAATGTCTAGAAAAGGCAATCGAAGCTTGCAGAGTTGGAAACCGGATAGGCGATATAGGTCACGCTTGTCAAAAGCATGCCGAAAGCTACGGATACGGTGTAGTGAGAGAATTAGTAGGTCATGGTTTAGGAAGGAATCTACATGAAAGTCCTGAAGTTCCAAATTACGGAAAACCAGGTAGAGGATTAAAGTTGCGAGAAGGATTAGTGTTGGCGATAGAGCCAATGATAAACATGGGAACAAAAGAAATTGATCAATTGAATGACGGTTGGTCAATTGTGACACAAGACAGAAAACCTTCAGCTCACTTTGAACACGATGTAGCTATAGTAGATGGGAAACCAGAAGTTTTGTCGACATTTGAATACATAGAAGAAGCAATAAAGATAAAATAATACATGGTAAAACAAGCGTCAATAGAACAAGATGGATTAATCATAGAATCATTATCCAATGCTAAGTTTAAAGTTGAACTTGAAAATGGGCACGTAATAACTGCTCATATATCTGGAAAGATGAGAATGCACTACATTAAGATTCTTCCAGGAGATAAAGTAAAAGTAGTAATGTCACCTTATGATTTGACTCAAGGTAGAATTACTTTAAGATATAAATAAACAGTTAGTAACATCAGAGATGAAAACAAGAGCATCAGTAAAAAAGAGATCTGCAGATTGCAAAATCGTAAGAAGAAAAGGCAGGTTGTACGTGATTAACAAGAAGAATCCAAAATTCAAACAAAGACAAGGATAAACTATATATTATGGCAAGAATTTCAGGAATAGATCTACCAAAGAACAAAAGGGGGGTAGTAGGATTAACTTACATCTTCGGAATAGGTAGAGGAAGAGCTAAGGAAATATTGATGACTGCTGGTGTTGATGAAAACATCAAAGTTCAAGATTGGGATGATGATCAGTTAAGTAAAATCAGAACAGCAATTACGGAAACTTACAAAGTGGAAGGTGCGTTGCGTTCAGAAGTACAATTGAACATTAAAAGATTGATGGATATTGGTTGTTACAGAGGAATAAGACACAGAAGTGGACTTCCGTTGAGAGGACAAAGAACCAAGAACAATTCAAGAACAAGAAAAGGAAGAAAGAAAACTGTTGCAAACAAAAAGAAAGCAACTAAATAATAAGTAGTTTATTATGGCAAAGACAAATGCAAAGAAAAAAAAGAAAGTTGTTGTAGAATCAACTGGACAAGCTCATATCCAAGCTTCGTTCAATAACATCATCATTTCTTTAACAAACAATAGTGGTCAAGTAATTTCTTGGTCATCTGCTGGAAAGATGGGATTTAGAGGATCTAAAAAGAATACTCCGTACGCTGCACAAATGGCAGCTGAAGATTGTTCAAAAGAGGCTTTTGAATATGGATTGAGAAAAGTAAAGGTTTTTGTAAAAGGTCCTGGTCAAGGAAGAGAATCAGCAATCAGAACAATTCACAATGCGGGAATTACCGTTACAGAAATCGTTGATGTAACTCCAATTCCACACAATGGATGTCGTCCACCAAAAAGAAGAAGAGTTTAATCATTAATAGAGTTATCTAACAAAAGATATAAAAGAGCATTATGGCAAGATATACAGGCCCAAAATCGAGAATTGCAAGAAGATTTAAAGAACCAATCTTTGGACCAGACAAAAGTTTGGAGAAAAGAAATTATGGTCCAGGTCAGCATGGTCCAAATAAAAGAAGACCAAAGCAGTCTGAATACGGAATCCAATTGATGGAAAAGCAAAAAGCAAAATATACTTACGGTATTTTGGAAAAGCAATTCAGAAACTTATACAAAAAAGCGAAAGCTAGTAACGGAATTACAGGTGAAGTGTTGCTTCAGTTGTGTGAGCAAAGACTCGACAACGTAGTGTATAGATTGGGAATTTCTCCAACTAGAAGTGGAGCGAGACAATTTGTGTCTCACCGTCACATTACGGTAAACGGAGAAGTGTTAAACATTCCTTCTTACCAAGTAAAAGAAGGAGATGTGATTGGAGTAAGAGAGAAATCAAAATCGATTCCTGGTATCACTTCGTCTATTGCTTCAAACAATAAATCTTTTGATTGGATGGAATGGAACCCAAGTGAGATGAGCGGTAAGTTTATCAAAGTTCCAGAAAGAGTTCAGATTCCTGAGAACATCAAAGAACAATTAATAGTCGAGTTATACTCTAAATAATAACTAGAACAAAAAAATAGTTAAAAAATGGCAATATTAGATTTTCAAAAACCAGATAAGGTAATCATGCTTGACTCTGACGAATTCGTAGGAAAATTCGAATTCAGACCGTTGGAGCCGGGTTATGGTATTACTGTTGGTAATTCATTAAGAAGAATTCTTTTGTCTTCATTAGAAGGTTTTGCGATTACTTCTCTTCACATCGAAGGTGTAGATCACGAATTTTCTTCTATTAAAGGAGTTGTTCAAGATGTAACTGAAATCATTCTTAACTTGAAGCAAGTTAGATTCAAGAGACAAATTGAAGATACTGAGACAGAAACTGTAAAATTCAAAATTAGCAACCAAACCAAGTTTACAGCTGCGGATATCGGTAAAGCAACCTCGGCATTCCAAGTGATCAATACAGATATGGTAATCTGTGAATTGGATAAAGGTGTAACTCTTGAAGTAGAGCTAAACATTGGAAAAGGTAGAGGATACAGACCTTCTGAAGAGAACAAAGATGAAAACTCTAAAATCGGAACTATCGCAATTGATTCTATATTTACACCAATCAAAAATGTAAAATATACGGTGGAAGATTACCGTGTAGAACAAAGAACGGATTACGAGCAACTCAACTTTGAAATAACTACTGATGGATCAATCGACCCAAAGTCGGCTTTGAAAGAGGCTGCGAAAATATTGATTCACCATTTTATGTTGTTTTCTGATGAAAGAATCACGTTAGACGTTGATGAGAAGAAGAGTGAGGAAGAGTTTGATGAGACTTCGTTACACATGAGACAGTTGTTGAAAAACAAACTTGTAGACATGGAGTTGTCAGTGAGAGCACTTAATTGCTTGAAATCTGCAGACGTAGAAACACTAGGTGAGCTAGTATCTTACCACAAAAGTGACTTATTAAAATTCAGAAACTTCGGAAAGAAATCTCTTACTGAATTGGAAGAATTGATCGAGTCAAAAGGATTGGCATTTGGGATGGATGTTTCAAAATACAATCTAGAGAGCTAAAATTTATATCACGAGAGATAATAGGAAGAAATGAAACACGGAAAAAAGTTTAAAAGTTTAAGTAGAACTAAATCACACAGAAAAGCACTAATGGGTAACCTTGCTTCTGAGTTGGTTAAGCACAAGAGAATTAAAACTACTTTAACTAAAGGAAAGGAGCTAAGAAAATACATTGAGCCAGTTTTGACTAAGTGTAAAGAAGATACTACTCACAACAGAAGATTAGTCTTTAAAGCTTTGTTGAACAATGAACAAGCGAAAGGATTAGTTACTGAATTGTTTAGAGAAGTTGCTCCAAAAATCATGGACAGACCAGGGGGATATACAAGAATTATTAAGTTGCCACCAAGACAAGGAGATAATGCACCTATGTGTTATATCGAGTTGGTAGACTACAACGAGTTGTACTCATCAGAAGGAACTACAGAAAAGAAAACTACAAGAAGAAGTAGAAGAGGAGGAGCTAAAAAAGCTGCTGAGACTACTGAAGCTGTAGCAGACAAAGCTGTGGAGGCTAAACCAAAAGAAGAGCCAAAAGCTGAGGATCCTAAACCAGCAGACTCTGAAGAAGAATAAATGAATTGTTATTAATTATTTATAAAAAGGATGTAATTTAAGAATTACATCCTTTTTTTTTAACTTATTTTTGCATAAATCAATCAATTTTAAACCGATTTAAACATGACAGAAAAGAAAAAAGCAATCTTATTGCTAGCAGATGGAACTGTTTTTGAAGGAAATGCAATTGGGAAACCTGGAACTTATTCAGGTGAAATTGCATTTAATACGGGGATGACGGGATACCAAGAAATTTTTACAGATCCTTCTTATTATGAGCAAATATTAGTGATGACAACCGCTCATATTGGGAATTACGGAACGATACAATCGGAAATCGAGAGTGACTCAATAAAAATCGCAGGTTTGATAGTGAAGAAATTTTCGGAAACTCATTCGCGTGATGGAGAAGTTACTTCACTCAATGATCTATTAATTGAGAATAAGAAAGGGGGTATTAGTGACATTGATACCAGAGCCCTGGTAAGACATATTAGAAGTAAGGGAGCGATGAACGTAATAATTTCCTCTGAGATACATGATATCGATCAGTTAAATGAACTTTTATCGAAAACACCTTCGATGGATGGACTTGAGTTGTCGTCAAAAGTATCAACAGAAGTGGCTTTTACGGTAGGAGAAGAAAACTCAACTCACAAAGTTGCTTTGCTAGATTATGGAGTAAAAAAGAATATTGTAAGATGTTTGGTTGATAGAGGGTGTTATGTTAAGGTCTTTCCATATAACACAAGTGCAGAGGAAATATTGGCATTTAGTCCAGATGGAATTATGTTGTCCAATGGTCCCGGTGACCCTTCGGCTATGCCCAATGAAATAAAAACGGTACAAGAATTGTCAGAAGCTGGTATTCCGATTTTCGGAATTTGTTTAGGTCATCAAATATTGGCTTTGAGTCAAAGTCTTTCCACTTCTAAGATGCACAATGGACACAGAGGAGTGAATCATCCAGTAAAGAATTTGAAAACAGGTAAAGGAGAAATAACCTCTCAAAACCATGGTTTTGTTGTGAATAGAGAAGAAGCTGAGGCTCATTCAAATATAGAAATTACTCATGTCCATTTAAATGACAACACATTGGCCGGAATGAAATTACTAGATAGAAAAATATTCTCGGTTCAATACCACCCTGAGTCGTCACCAGGACCTAACGATTCTAGATATTTATTCGATGATTTCGTTGAAAACATCAAAGAATCCAAAGCACAATTAGTATAAGTATAAGTCAAAGAATAATCAAAAAATATGAGTTACATTGTAAATGTTCACGCAAGAGAAATATTAGATTCAAGAGGAAACCCAACCATTGAGGTTGATGTATTGACCAGTGATGGGAGCATGGGAAGAGCTGCAGTTCCTTCTGGTGCATCCACGGGAGTTCACGAAGCGGTTGAATTACGAGATGGAGATACTACTCGTTATTTGGGAAAAGGAGTGCTTCAAGCAGTCGAAAATGTCAACAATATATTAGACGAAGAATTACACGGAACTCTCATCACCGATCAATTAGCTATTGATACAATTATGAGAACAGCCGATGGAACAGAAAATAAAGGAAAAATAGGTGCTAATGCAATTCTTGGAGTTTCATTGGCTTGTGCAAGAGCTGCTTCCGATTCTTTGGGAATTTCTTTGTATTCATACTTAGGCGGAATGTTGGGAACAACTTTGCCAGTGCCTATGATGAATATTTTGAACGGGGGTTCTCATGCCGATAATAAAATTGATGTTCAAGAGTTTATGGTCATGCCATTTGGTGCTTCTACATTTAGCGAAGCATTGAGAATGGGTACAGAGGTGTTTCATCACCTAAAAGCCGTATTGAAAGAGAAAGGATTGTCAACCAACGTGGGAGATGAAGGTGGTTTTGCGCCAAATTTACAATCCAACGAAGAAGGGATAAAGGTGGTGATGGAGGCGATAGAAAAAGCTGGATATGTTCCAGGCAAAGACATTTGGATTGCTTTGGATGCTGCAGCTTCTGAGTTTTACAACAAAGAAGAAAATGTGTATCACTTGGAATCTACAGGAGATAAATTAACTTCAGAGCAAATGGTTGAGTTTTGGGCAGATTGGTGCGAAAAGTACCCAATTGCTTCTATTGAAGATGGATTGGACGAAGACGACTGGAAAGGATGGAAATTACTTACTGAAGAGTTAGGAAAGAAAGTCCAACTGGTAGGAGATGATTTGTTTGTAACCAATACAAAGAGACTAGCAAGAGGAATAGAAGAAGGTATTGCCAACTCAATCCTGATAAAAGTAAACCAAATAGGAACTTTGACAGAAACCATTGAAGCAATTCAAATGGCTAATAAAGCGGGTTATACTTCGGTAATGAGTCACCGAAGTGGCGAAACCGAAGATTCAATTATTGCAGATTTGGCTGTGGCATTGAATACAGGTCAAATCAAAACGGGCTCTGCTTCTCGAAGTGATCGAATAGCCAAATACAATCAATTGTTACGAATTGAAGAAGAATTGGGCGAAAAAGCTCATTTTCCTGGAAAGGATTTTAAATTCATCTAAGTTATAGGAAGTTAATTTTATCTAAATCCTTGTTAAGCAATTAACAAGGATTTTTTTTTACTCTTTTATTTTTATTGATCGAGATAATAATGTCAGTTTTTAATTTTGTAATTATCTTTCAATAAATAAATTACACCCATTTTAAGTGTAATTTTTGTCAAGTTTGTCTTATATTTCATAAGTAAAAATACTGTTGAATGGTCATCTTTGATAAATCAAATTCCAAATACCATGAATAATTACCTCAAACTAGTTTCTACATTTTGTGTCTTTCTTTTGTTTCTTGTTGGATGCGAGAACCTACATTCGCAATCAAGGTTTGATCACAATCACTCTGTAAGTATCGGAACAGGGCTTTTTTCTTTGGCGGGTGCTACTTATTACTCTAATTTAAATCAAACCGAGAATTTTGAGGTTCTTATAGATGGTGTATTTCATCTTAAATAAGAATATCAGTTGAGCTAGAAATTCTCGATGGGAATAACTTACGGTTATGTGGAAGTTCAGGGAAGTTGGACAGGAACAGAAGCGAACTATATTTATCAATTGGGTTCTGTGGCAGATCCAAATTCTGGTAGTTTTTCGGTTTACTCCACTTCCATAGTAGGTCGATTTAATTGGAGTTTGATGAAAAAGGAGAAAGTAGAGGTTTATGTAGGAGCTGGTGCAGGATGCAGGATTGAAAATATTTCAGAGAACATTGTTGACGAAGAATTGTATGGAGTAAACAAAAGTGAATTAGGACCACCTATTTCTGTAGAGGTAGTTTTGGTTTCAGATATTACGTAATCCCTTCACTTGGATTTTATACCGAAGTGGGAATTGCTAAATCTTTTTTTCAAGTGGGTTTAGTTTTTGGGTTTTAACATCCCGATTTTCTTTCCAAAAAATACTATCTTTAGAGCTATGAAAAAAAATAACCTTTTCATTCTGCTCTCAGTGTGTGTGTTGACTCTGTTTTATAGTTTTGAGGCATTGCACGAGTACTATATTTCAATTACCAATATAGAGTACAACTCATTATCCAAAACCATCGAGATTTCTCAACAATACATCGCGCATGATGTGGAGAAGGCTATTTTTACGAAACACAATGTAAATCTTCATTTGGCGGAGCCTAATGAACATCCTAAGGCCGATAGTATTCTCGAAGTTTATTTTCGCGATAATTTTGAATTGTCTGTAGATTCGGCAATTCATTTGAATTGGGTAGGTAGAGAGGTGAAGTTGGATGAGTCACTACTCATTTATCTTCAATCTAATGAGATGAAGAGCCCCGAGAAAATAACAGTTAAAAACACAAGCCTTACAGAGGTTTTTCCAGCTCAATCGAATATTACACACATAAAAATTGGGAGCCAACAGCATACCAAATCAATCAATAAAATAACTAACACGCATACTTTTATTTCAGAATAAACATGAAGAATATAATCTTACTGGCTCTAGCGGGTCTTATTTCGGTTTCTGTGAATGCACAGGAATACAACAAAAACAAGTTTAGGCAATTGAAACAAGAATTGCCTACACCTAATGTATATAGAACTGCCTCAGGTGCTCCAGGACATGAGTATTATCAGCAAAAAGCAGATTATTCTCTAGACATTACCTTGGATGATGAAAATCAAAAATTGTTTGGTGAAGGTTCGGTAACCTATTACAACAATTCACCAGATAAGTTGGAGTATTTGTGGGTTCAGCTTGATCAAAATGTAAGGGCATTGGATTCGGATTCAAAGAAAATTGCAACAAGTTCTATTTCAGGAGGTACTGGAATGTGGGCTATGAATTCTTTGTTGAGTGATTTTGATGGAGGTTTTAAAATTGAGTACTTAACAAAAATGGACGGAAAAGATCAATCTTTCACCATCAACAAAACCATGCTTCGTATCAATTTAGAAACTCCATTGGCTCCAGGGAAATCTTTTAGTTTCAAAATGAAATGGCATTATAACATTAACGACAGAGATAAAGTTGGAGGAAGATCAGGAATGGAGTATTTTCCTGAGGAAGATAACTATTTATACACCATCGCACAGTTTTACCCAAGAATGTGTGTGTACAATGATGTAGAAGGTTGGCAAAATAAACAATTCCTTGGAAGAGGGGAATTTGCCTTAGTATTTGGAGATTATAAAGTAAATATTACCACCCCAAGTGATCACGTGGTGGGCGCTACAGGAGAGTTGACAAATATTAAGGAAGTACTAACGGGAGCTCAATACAATAGATTTAAACAAGCAAAAAAGTCGTATGATTCTCCAGTAATTGTCGTTACACAAAAGGAAGCGGAAGAAGCCGAAAAAAATAAAGCCACAGGAACAAAAACATGGAAATTTCATGCAAAAAATGTAAGAGACTTTGCTTTTGCGAGCTCCAGAAAATTTATTTGGGATGTAATGGCAGTAAAACAAGAAGGAGCTCCCGATGTTTTGGCGATGAGTTATTATCCTAAAGAAGGAAACCCCTTGTGGGAACAATATTCAACCAAAGCGGTTGCTCAAACTTTAAGAACGTACTCTAAATTCACTATTCCTTACCCTTATTCCAAAGCAATTTCAGTTCATTCCAAAAGTATTGGAATGGAATATCCAATGATTTGTTTCAATTTTGGACGTCCGGAGAAAGACGGAACCTACTCAGATAGAACTAAATACGGAATGATTGGTGTTATTATTCATGAAGTAGGTCACAACTATTTTCCAATGATTATTAATTCTGATGAGCGCCAGTGGACATGGATGGATGAGGGACTTAATACATTTCTCCAGTATTTAACCGAGCAAGAGTTTGAACGTGGATTTCCTTCAAGACGAGGTCCTGCATACAAAATTACAGAGTACATGAAGGGAGAGAAATCGAGAATTTCTCCAATTATGACAAACTCGGAATCTATCTTTCAGTTTGGAAATAATGCCTATGGAAAGCCAGCCACAGCCCTTAATATATTGAGAGAAACTGTAATGGGACGAGAATTGTTTGACTATGCGTTTAAGACTTACGCGGAAAGATGGGCTTTCAAACACCCAACGCCTGCAGACTTTTTTAGAACTATGGAAGATGCCTCAGGGGTAGATTTAGATTGGTTTTGGAGAGGTTGGTTTTATACCACGGATCACGTAGATATATCAATGGACGAGGTAAAGTGGTTAAAAATTGATACGAAGAATCCAGAAATTGAAAAAGCCATAGTAAAAAAAAATAAAGAAGCAGAGGAAAATAGATTTATTGGAAACATAAGAAATAAAACTGCTATTGAAACTACTTACAACGAAAGAGATAAAAGCCTGAATGATTTTTACACCTCTTACGATGAGTTTGTAGTAACTGACTTTGATAAAGAAAACTATCAGAAATACTTGTCGAACTTAACTGAGAAGGAAAAAGAATTGATAGAAGGTGAATATAATTTT
>Ga0181564_10000429_pt1 | contig 37037 bp, 33 predicted proteins | sample 011ome_24_FD_134512 | JGI IMG/M metagenome (GOLD analysis project Ga0181564, IMG submission 134512) | Coastal salt marsh microbial communities from the Groves Creek Marsh, Skidaway Island, Georgia - 011513CT metaG (megahit assembly) | ecosystem: Environmental > Aquatic > Marine > Intertidal... | reverse complement strand
GGGGCGCCGCCACCCAATACCAGGTGATCGGCGGGAATTTGGGCTTTTATTTCGCCATCTTTCCAATAAGTTACTTGATCCCCTTCCACCACTTCGCCTATTACTACGGCATGTAAATCCCACTTCTCATATACATCGATAATATCTTGCTCTTGGCCTTTGTGTGCCACAATAAGCATACGTTCCTGACTTTCGGATAAAAGCATTTCATAGGCAGTCATTCCTGGCTCACGCGCAGGTACTAAATCTAAATTTATGCGCATCCCTTGGCCACCTTTTGCGGTCATTTCACTAGAAGAACAGGCAATTCCAGCCGCTCCCATATCCTGCATTCCAACGACTGCGCCTGTTTGAAGTGCTTCGAGACTAGCTTCCAGTAATAATTTTTCGGTAAATGGATCTCCAACCTGTACACTAGGTCGTTTAGCTTCGCTTTCCTCGGAAATTTCCTCGGAAGCAAAGGTTGCCCCATGTATCCCATCCCTACCCGTACTCGCTCCTACTATGAGTACCGGATTCCCTATTCCCTTTGCAATGGCTGAAGCTGTTTCCCCCGCTTTAACAATCCCAATGCTCATTGCATTGACGAGTGGATTGCCTTCATAACTTTCATCAAAACAAACTTCACCAGCGATGACTGGTACACCAAAAGAATTCCCATAATCTCCGATACCACGCACCACACCGTCCAATAGATATCTAACTCTTGGTGTTTCCAAAGAACCAAAACGCAAAGAATTCAAGGAAGCAATAGGACGTGCTCCCATAGTGAAAATATCGCGATGAATACCACCCACTCCAGTAGCAGCGCCTTGATAAGGTTCCACAGCAGATGGATGGTTATGACTTTCAATCTTAAACGCGCACCCCAAACCATCTCCAATGTCAACAAGACCAGCATTTTCTTCCCCTGCAGCTACCAATAGATGTTCGCCTTCTCGAGGAAGTTTTTTTAGCTCAAGTATGGAATTTTTATACGAACAATGTTCACTCCACATCACCGAATACACTCCTAATTCAGTAAAACTAGGGGTTCTTCCTAAGCGTTGAACTATCATTTCGTATTCTTCTAGAGTTAAACCATGTTCCAAGGCTAATTCAAGGTTTACAGAGGGTTCATTTGAGGTGTGGTCAGACATTTGCAGTACATTGATTTTAGTATGGGTTAAATGTACGAGCTTTTTTGCTTAGCCTCTACCCTAAGACATCGATTAATTCCTGAAAATCCTGAAAATTCAAGTGAGGCTCCCTCCCTTCAGGTGAGAGATTTTTCGGATTGTACCAAGCCATGTTCCAACCCGCATTCAACGCACCATCTACATCAGAACTCAGTGAATCCCCTACATAGAGAATATGCTCAGGGGCATATCCAGCTTGCTTAGTCGCTTCATTGAAAATAGCCGGATCTGGCTTCATTAACCCGAATTCTTCTGAAATAATGATGGATGAGCACATCTTATCGAATTCAAATTGTTGTATTTTCATCCTTTGTGTTTCTGCAAAACCATTCGTGATCACACCCATTTCGTAGTATTCATGAAGTGTTAGAAATGCTTGCTTGGCTCCCTTCATCCATTCCCAATGGGTGCGGTAATACTCCATATAAATGGATCCGGCATACTCGTAAAGTTCCCCATCAATTCCCAGCGCCTCAAAACTTTCTTGGAATCTTCGACGGTGTAATGTGCTCCGATCAATGATTCCCTGTGCATATTCAATCCATAAGCCCCGATTAATCTGTGCATAGACCCTAAGTAATTCGTCCACAGAAACCACCTGAAGCGCCGGCATCTTATTATAAATATCTCTAAGTCCGTTTTGTTCGGCTTTTTTATGATTCAATAGGGTATCGTCTAAATCAAAATAAATGTATCGAATGAGTTCTTTTTGCATGCTTTATATTTTCTGCTAGATTCAATGAATCCTAAACGTTGGATTTTCGTATAATATAATCTGATTCTGAACCAAATATTTTAACCAGAGAGACTTGAAACTATGAAAGCAAAAAGTATCATTATTGTTGCCCTACTCGCCATTCTTGTCATTTATGGAATTGGCGTTAACAACGGATTTGTAACGGCCGAAGAATCGGTTGAAAGTGCCTGGGCACAAGTTGAAAACCAATACCAGAGACGCGCCGATTTAATCCCGAATTTAGTCAACACCGTGCAAGGCGCCGCGGATTTCGAGCAGGAAACATTACAATCGGTTATCGAGGCTCGGAGTCGAGCAACATCAATTACACTGCAAGCCGATGACCTTAACGATCCTGCCAAAATTCAACAATTCCAGGCGGCACAAGAACAGTTAAGTGGAGCACTTTCTAGACTTTTGGTAAGTGTCGAGCGATACCCCGAACTCAAAGCAAACGCTAACTTTAGAGATCTTCAAGCTCAGCTAGAAGGGACTGAAAACCGTATTGCGACCGAAAGAAAACGATTCAACGACACCGCTCGCCAGTATAACACAGACATTCGAAAATTCCCTGGAAGCCTTATTGCCTCCATTACTGGGTTTGATCGTAAAGCCTATTTTGAAGCAAATGAGGGAGCCGAACAACCACCGTTAGTTGACTTTGAATAGTCTGTATATTGAAATTCCTGTAGTTCGTAAAACCCTCTAGATCCTAAACCCAATGCCCTTTTTAAGCAATGACGATGAATTAGCCGTTGTTCAGGCCATTCAACAAGCAGAGAAAAAAACCTCAGGGGAGGTTCGTGTGCATATTGAAAAAAAATGTCCTAAAAAAGATCCGATTAAAAGGGCTACTAGCTTATTCCAAAAGTTAGGCATGCACAAAACAGAGCTGAGAAATGGTGTGATTGTGTATGTGGCTACGGAGGATCATTTACTAGCTATTTGGGGGGACGAAGGGATTCATACAAAGGTGGGCCAAGAATTTTGGGAAAGTACCCTTTTAACCCTTCAAGCAGATTTCAAAGAAGGAAACATAAAAAATGGGCTCGTCAAAGCATTATTGGACATTGGTGGTAAGTTACAGCAACACTTCCCGTATCAACACGATGACGAAAATGAACTTGATGATTCTATTAGCTATGGATAATAACCCATTGAAAAGCTTCATTTTCCGCGTAAAAAGTAGAAGTAAACGCTCCCCTATCATTGGTTTGATAGCTCTCGTTTGGATATTTGGGGCAAATCTTGTTTCACTACCCACAATATGGGGGGTATTCCAAACTCATACAGGCGCGTCTATTCAAATCTCCGCTGGTCTTCTACATGCTCAGTCCACCAATGAGCTTCCACAAAGGCCCGTTGGTATGGTAAACGATTTTGGGAATATACTAACCAACCAAGAAGAAGCCATACTTGAACAAAAACTACGTAACTATAGAGACACAACATCCAATGTAATTGCCATTGCCGTACTTAATAATCTTGCGGGCCTCCCAAGAGAGGAAGCCGCTACCTACCTATTTAACACCTGGAAAATGTGGGAAGCTGAGCGGTATAATGGGGTTCTAATTCTAATATCTGTTCAAGAAAGAGAACTACAGATAGAGGTGGGATATGGTTTAGAAGGCGCTATTCCAGATGTTATGGCCAACAGAGTTGTGCAGGACATACTTGTACCCGCACTGCAAAATGGACAATTTTACCAAGGTCTTGATCGAGCCACTAGCGCGCTTATGCAATTAGCTTCTGGAGAATATGAAGCGGTGGAAAATGCCCGCAGTTCTGAAAAAGGATTTCCTATTGATATACTCATTCTGCTTGCTTTGATTCTGTTTTTTATTTTTTCCAAGGGTCGTGGTGGCCGAGGTGGTGGCCGCACCATTGGGGCAATGGATGTTTTACTTTGGAGTAGCTTACTCAACAGCCCACGTGGTCGCGGCGGATTTGGCGGCGGTGGTGGATTTGGTGGTTTTAGTGGCGGTGGCGGATTTGGTGGTTTTAGTGGTGGTGGTGGATTTGGCTCCGGTGGTGGTGGGGCTGGCGGGAGTTGGTAAACCGAACTATTCAGTAACCGGCTTATTCACCAAAGCCTGGTTCAAGTCACCTATAATGTCATCTACATCCTCAATACCCACTGCAAGGCGGACTAAGCCATCTTCTATACCCGCTTTTTGACGCAAATGGGCATCCATCACTGAGTGCGTCATCGAAGCGGGATGTTGAATTAAAGTATCTACCGCACCTAAACTCACTGCAAGAGAACAAAGCTGAACCGAATTCATTAGATTGCTTCCTGCTTCAAAGCCTCCTTTTAGCTCAAAGCTCATCACCGAAGCAGCTCCACCCAACAATATATTCTGTGCGACATTGTAATCGGGATGAGACTCTAACATAGGATACCAAACTCGTTTAACCGAATCATGTGATTCAAGAAACTGCGCTACTTTCATCGCATTATCTGTTTGAGCCTGTACTCGAAGAGCCATCGTTTTTAATCCATTGTTTAATAACCATGAGTCCATAGGTCCAGCGATACCACCCAAATTTTTTCTGTGGGTTCCCAGCTCATAATTCTCCGCCAATTCTTTTGAACAAGTCAACACCCCACCTAATGAGGTTCCATGTCCCCCAATATATTTAGTCGATGAATGAATCACGATATCGGCTCCAAAATTGAGTGGGCGGCAATACATGGGGGACGCAAAAGTATTGTCTACAATTACTTTGGCACCCACTTGGTGAGCGATCTCAACAATGCGGTCCATTTGAGCTACTCTCATAGTTGGATTGGTAATTGTTTCCATATATACCACTTTCAGATTGTCCATCGAATGAACTTTTTCCCGGAAAGCTTCGAGATGAGTAAAATCTATAAAATCAGCTTCTATACCCCAGTATGGTGCTTGTTCAAACAATAATTGACTACTACAACCATACAGAGCATCTTGCGCGAGTACCTGCCCCTGCTTAGCCATTGCCATAATGGCTGTACTTATGGCAGCCATGCCGGTGCCAAAAACCATAGAGGTATAGGCATCACTATCCAAATCATAGCATTCCAAAGCGGTAATCGATTGTTCGAGGGTGTTATTATTTGGATTGGATATACGAGTGTAAATATGCGCTCCATCATGATCTGGGGTTGAAAAAGCTCTTGCCCCATGAGCTACATCATTAAAAAGAAAAGTTGATGTCTGATAAATGGGAGGTACATGCGCCCCCTCAGATTCTTTGTGTATTCTCTCTGCTTCAACAACACCGTGAACAACTCTTGATTTAAATTTCATATTGTGAACTCCTAACTTTAACTGGTTGGTATATATCCACCTTCTTTAATAGCTCGTAACACCATAGTGGTTTCAAGACGTTGCACATCGGGCAAGGTGGTTAATTTATCCCGTAACAAATGTTCATAATCGGCTATATCTGTGGCCACTACATGTAATAAAAAATCAGACTGTCCTGTAGTATGGTAACAGGATAATATCTCTGGTATACCTTGAATCGCTTCAATAAATTCGTCCAATAGACTCATTTGATGCACACTTAAGGTAACCTTGACAAAAACAGTCATACCCTTACCCACTTTTTCTTTTTCAAGTACTGCAGTGTAGCTTTTTATAACCCCCTCTCGCTCTAAGCGCTTAACCCTCTCTATAGTAGGTGAGGCCGTTAATCCTACCCTTTTTGCAATTTCTCTATTACTAATTCGAGCATTTTCTTGCAATAGTGCAATAATCTGTTTGTCTATATCGTCTAGATCTATCATGTGGCAGTATTTAATACCAATACAATACAAATAAACAAGACATTTGACAAGTTAAATATCTATAAAGAAGTTTTTATGACTACAGTAACCCGATTAGCTATTATTTAAACTAAACTGCACATACCGAATGGTTCTTCCTCTTTTGACATGCAATCCTTCGTAATAAGTTTGAATTCCAAGCAGCTCCTCGGGTGAGGATGGGTCTGCATATACATCGTCTATTTGCCGAACTATGGTCAAATTATGAGCAGTAATTTGAGCAAGGGTAAACTCGAATAACTCAGGACTGTCGGTTTTTAGATGAACCGTACCACCTGGTATTAGCAGCTTCTTATAAAGCTCTAAAAAACGGGTCGATGTTAACTTCTTACGGTCTTTTTTGAGTTGCGGATCTGGAAAGATAATCCAGATTTCCTCAATACTTCCTTCCGGGATATAATACTCTAAATGACCTATGTAGGCTCGTAAAAAAGCTACATTATGCATGTCATGAGTTAGGGCATGGTGAGCACCTACCCACATACGATTCCCCTTTATATCCACTCCAACAAAATTACTTTTAGGATATCTTTTTGCCAGACCTATGGTGTACTCCGCCTTCCCACAGGCCAATTCTAAATTAAATGTATCCGAGCCAGTGAAGAACTTTTCGAACCAAATGTGAGTATTAAACCCCTGACCATTTGGATAATCGGTCCACTCAATAACATGATCAAATTGAGCAATCTCTTGAAAACGTTTATGCTTAATCTTAGGCATTATACCTACTTTGCTTATGGAGCTAGTCGCTGTTTATGCCATCGTTGATCTATTTGAACATAACATATTCTATCATGAAGCCTACTTGGTCGACCTTGCCAGAATTCAATTTTTGTGGGTCGTAACTCAAAGCCTCCCCAATGAGCAGGGTATGGCACATCGGTACCCTCTGGATAACGCTGCATTAATTCTTCTAATCGTTGCTCTAAGACCAATCTACTGCTGATAATTTGACTTTGATTAGATACCCAAGCCCCTAGTTGACTCATGTGAGGTCGAGATGAAAAATAAGCTTTAGAGTCCTCTTCACTCATCTTACTAACACGCCCCTCAATACGAACCTGTCTTTCCAATTCCTTCCAAAAAAAAGTCATTGCTACCGCAGGGTTTCGCCCTATTTCATTGGCTTTATCAGAAGTGAAATTAGTAAAAAATTGGAATCCAGTCTTGGATACTCCTTTTAGCAAAACAATACGGTTATGCGGATTTCCAAGTTCATCTACCGTTGCAAGAGCACAGGCATTTGCTTCTAGGACTTCTGCCGTTAAAGCCTCCTCAAACCAGCTACTGAATTGTGCAATGGGATCTTCCCGTAGTGCCGCTTCATCTAGTTCATGTTGCGTATAATCTTTACGAATGTCCTGTATATTCATACTTTAGTATAGGAAATATTCAGGTTCATTTCCTGCTTTCCATTTAATAGAACATCCTATACTGGGCACTTGAATTTCTGGAGCTTTTTCTTGATTCAGATACCCATCAATCGCCGTAGTCAAATCCCTGCCCGTCACCTCTATTTCGTTTCCTGGGCGGCTAGAATCGAACTGTCCTCTATAGTATAAGCTTAGCTGCTTATCGAAAAAATAAAAATCGGGTGTGCATGCTGCCCTGTACGCTTTAGCTATCGCTTGACTTTCATCATAAAGGTAGGGAAAAGGGTAACGTTGCTTACGTACCACATCAATCATTTTTTCCGGAGAATCCTCTGGATACTTTGTTGCGTCATTAGAGCTAATTGCAATGAAGGGGATTCCCTTGTTAATGTAGGTATTGGCTACAGAAACTAGTGTTTCATTGATATGGTGCACGTAGGGACAATGATTACATATAAATAGTACCACAATACCTTTGCTATGTTGGGTATAACGATATAAATCGAAATCACCACCGGTAACAATGGGTAGTTGGATAGGGGGCGCTTTTGTACCAAGCTCTAGCATGGTCGAACGGGTTGCTGCCATGACAAATCTCTTTTTGATGATAGTAAATTCGGTGAATGTGTGCTTGCCTTAAAGATAAGGGAGTTTCAAAACAAAAAAGCTCCAACATCCGAATAATTTAAAAGAGGTCATCTACTGTTAAATATCGTTGGACGTGGAGCTTTATTATACTACACGACAGAATGACTATTTTGTTGCCCACTTTTTGTAAAAAAAAGACTCTTTTAAAACTATTTACGTTTACTAGGCTTTGAAATAATTTGTAAACCAGATAGAATTATGTACTTACTCTGTGCTACGATCAAAGACTTTTTTTCCCGCCACCCAAGTCTCTAGTACTTTTGTTTGCCAAAGCATTGAATCGGGCGCTGTCACAATATCTTGATCTATAATAATAAAATCTGCCCATTTACCTGATTCTAAACTACCCAAAACACCTTCTTGAAATCCAGCATAAGCAGCATCTATAGTGAAGGATTTCAGGGTTTGAACTCGATCCATCGCCTCCTCTGGATACCAACCATTCAACGGGCTCCCTTGAATATCTTTACGTGTGATAGAGGCATATATTCCAAGAAATGGGTTGGCTGATTCGACCGGAAAGTCTGACCCTGAAGCTACAATAGTACCCTGAGCTAAAAAACTCTGCCAGGCGTAAGCGCCTTTGATTCGTTGCGAACCTACTCGGTCTTCTGCCATATTCTTATCACTAGTTGCATGAGTTGGCTGCATACTAGCTATTAAATCTAACTCTTTAAATCGTCCAATATCTTCTAGTGCTACTATTTGAGCATGTTCGATTCTATTTCGTTGATCCTCACGCGGATGTAGCTCCTGTGCATAACCAAGTGCATCAATAACCTGTCTGTTCGCAGCATCACCAATTGCATGTATATTTGCTTGATACCCCTTTGCTACCACTTTTTCGGCCATTGCATTCATTTCCTCCTGACCTACAAACAACAACCCTTTATTCCCCGGATCGTCATGATAATCTTCAATCAACGCAGCGCCCCTACTACCTAAAGCCCCATCTGAGTATAATTTTACACTACGTAATGCTAGTCGATCATCATATAAAGAGTTTATAGGTCCCTCATTGGATAATTGATCAAATATTGCACCTGCCCCTGAGATCATCCCGTAAATTCTTGTTCGTAATTTCCCCTGTTCTGCAAACTGCTTATATAACTCCCATGTTTCTACTCCAACCCCAGCATCGTGCACACTGGTTACTCCATAAGAACTGAGCAAAGAAAGAGCTGCATCAAGTGCTAGAGCTTGTTCTTCTCTGGTTGATTCAGGAACCACTCGCTGCACATACCCTTCTGCTGCATCAATAAACACACCTGTTGGACGGCCTCTGGTATCCCGGATGATTTTACCACCATCAGGATCTGGCGTATCAGAACTAACTTGAGCCAATTGCATGGCTTTTGAGTTTGCCCAACCTGCATGCCCATCTACCCGACTTAACCAAACTGGTTTATCTGGAATTACCTGATCTAAATCGGCGGCTGTTGGGAAACGGTTTTCCTCCCACAATGTTTGGTTCCAACCGCGCCCTATAATCCACTCTAACTCTGGATTAGCTTTGGCATACTCTTTCAACGCCTGGAGAGTCCCTTTAAGACTCGTTATCCCCGCCAAATTGATTTGGAGTTCTTGAAAACCTAAACCCATCACATGCCCGTGTGCATCTATGATTCCTGGCAGCAAGGTCTTGCCCTCTAGATCAATTGCTGTGACGCTTGGGGTAGCTTGAAATTTCTCAGCGAGATCTTCACCCCCCACAGCAAATACCCTTTCCCCATCCACTACCAAGGTGCTGAAGGATCGTAAGGTATCGGATTCGATCGTATACCCATTTGCATTGTAATAGACTGTCTTTTTAGTAGTATCTGCACAGCTAAACCCAAAAAAAAGTACTAATGCGAAACATAGATATTTTTTGAGGCGGCTAAAGGGATTCTGTGAAACCATAGTAAATAGGTATTAATAATAAAATTAGAATTGATATGTTAGTATCTCGAAGCTGTGGCACCGTTGCATGCCTGAGCAGGCTTCGAACACTCCTTCATTTTGAGGTCAGTATCAGTATACAGAAATCACTGGAAAAACGTTGGATTCCCAGAATGTGTCTTTGAAAAAGTCTGGAGAAATTCCTTTTTCCCTGAGTTCTTGTCGGCTCATAAAGGCCAGGGCATGTAGATAAGCGGAGTTATTTTCTGGATCGCTACCAAGCCTAGGAGTGCTGATGGGTGTATTTTTTGGATCATGAACTGCAAAATAAAATTCAATGGCATGAAAGGGAGCTTGAATAAGCTCATTAATCAATAATAATTCCCCTACTTCAATGGTAAGACCAGTTTCTTCGATGAATTCTCTTTGAACTGCTTCATTGAGTGACTCCCCTACTTCAACTCCTCCACCAGGAAAGGTCCAAACTGCTTGTTTAGTGACTGGTGAGTACATGTTTAGGCATAAGAGCTGATCACCTTTGCGGAGCACTCCACACGCCCGAATTCTGGTTTTATGATGAAATCTTTGTTGTTCGGTTTGCATGTTTTTTTTGAAATTGACTTTCATAGGCTTTTTCGCAGCGCTGATGAGAACCGCTTCAACCAAAAGTGGCTTTTTCGTAGCGCTGATGAATTCCTAAGTAAGATTTGGTTTTATTCGAAGCCTGCCTGCTTTTTTGCCGCCTTAACAAAGGCCACAAACAAAGCTTGTGGATGGCTAGCTGTACTCCGTAATTCGGGGTGAAACTGTACCCCTACAAACCATGGATGCTCAGGAATTTCTACTATTTCTACTAGATCGCGTTCAGGATTTAACCCACTGAATACCAGCCCATTGTCACTGAGAACAGAACGAATTTCATTGTTGACTTCGTAACGGTGACGATGCCTTTCCTGTACTTGATCCGTCCCATAGGCATGGTAGGCAAAGGTATTGGGGATTACGGAACAATTGTATTTACCTAAGCGCATTGTTCCTCCCATGTTTTCGATATTTTTCTGATCGTACATGATATCTATGATGGGGTGCGGAGTGGTTTCATCAAATTCTGTACTATTGGCCTCAGTTAAACCACAGACGTTACGGGCATACTCTATTACCGCACATTGCATACCTAAACAAATACCAAAAAAGGGAATTTTCTGCTCTCTGGTGTATTGGACAGCCGACAGCTTTCCTTCTATTCCTCTTCCACCAAATCCTGGAGCCACCAAGATTCCCTGAACTCCTGAGAGTGCCTGAGCTACATTGTTCGTATCAAGATTGTCTGATTGAACCCAGCGAATAGATACTTTTACATCGTTCATAGCTCCTGCATGAACAAAGGCTTCTACAATGGATTTATACGAATCATGATGCTCCACATATTTACCAACCAAGGCAATTTCTATTTCGTGGGAAGGATTACAAACCGCGTCCACAAATTGTATCCATTGGTCTAAGTCAGGCTCGCGGGTTTCCAGCTTTAATTTCTCGATGACTCTGGCATCTAAACCCTCTTTTTGCATAAGCAGTGGCACCTCGTAAATGCTTCTAGCATCAATAGACTCAATCACATCCTCTAAGTCTACATTACAAAAGCGTGCTACTTTTCCACGAATCGATTCGTCAAGGGGATGTTCCGTTCTACATACCAATATATCGGGTTGAAGACCACTTTCAGAAAGAGTTTTTACCGAATGCTGAGTGGGTTTGGTTTTTAATTCACCAGCGGCCGATAGGTACGGAACCAGAGTCAAATGAATGGAAAGAGTGTTTGCCCGACCCACATTATAGCGTAGCTGCCTGACTGCTTCTATGTAAGGCAAACTTTCGATATCACCAACGGTACCCCCAATTTCAACAATAACTACATCGTAATTACCTGATTGACCTAATTTTAATACATGAGATTGTATTTCATCGGTAATATGTGGTATTACTTGAACGGTTTTACCAAGATAGGCTCCCTTTCGTTCTTTGTTAATTACATCGTAATAAACTCGACCAGTGGTCACATTATTCGTCTGAGAGGTACGAATATCAAGAAAACGCTCGTAATGTCCCAGGTCCAGGTCTGTTTCGGCACCATCGTCAGTAACGAACACTTCTCCGTGCTCATAGGGATTCATGGTGCCAGGATCTACGTTAATGTAGGGATCTAATTTCTGTACGGTAACTTTGAGTCCTCGTGCAACTAGCAGTCGGCCTAGTGATGCACAAATAATTCCTTTACCCAAAGACGATGTTACTCCCCCAGTAACAAAGATATATTTGGTAGACATGTATGAAGGTGTGAGATTGCGGGTTGCAGTAAGATAGGGCTAAAGCACTTGACGGTCAATTTAGCGATTGGCTAATTTTGCATTATTTATTCACAAGTTTTCCACAATTTTCATCAATTCTTGAGGGAAATCGGTAAACATTCCACTTACGCCTTTTTCAATAAGCTCCTTCATTAATTCTGGGTCATTCACTGTGTACACTAGATAAGGAATTTTATGTGCTTGTAAATCCGCAATCCATTCCTGACTTAATTGCCGATAACTGCAATTAAATACATCTACTTGATACTTTTTGACCAACTCTGAGGGCATTAAATCCCCTGATTGTGAGGTTTCATACAACAGCGCTTTAGGCATTTGAACGTCCAACGCATTAAGATGCTCCATGACTCGGTAGTCAAAGCTAGAAAAAATAACCGAACTACTCATATCTAGCTCTTTTACAATCTGTAACGCTTTATCAACAATTCCTCCGTTGATTACATCGGAAACCGCTTCACTTTTTATTTCTATGTTTACTGCTATTTGTCCCTTCATTAATTCCAGAGATTCTCTAAGAGTAGGAAATTCCTCTCCTCGAAATTCTTCTGAAAACCAGGCCCCTACTTCCATTCTCTTTAGCTCTTCTACGCTGAAACTTTGCACGTCACCTTCAAAGTCTGTGGTGCGATCCACCGTTTTGTCGTGAACTACAACAGGAATTCCATCTTTTGATATGGAAACATCCAGTTCTACCATTTCTGCTTGTATATCGATGGCTGCCTGAAATGCACTCAGAGTATTCTCAGGGTAGCTTCCACTCACCCCGCGGTGGGCAATCACCCAAAATCCATCTCCATTATTCAGTTGGGATTGAGGAAGGGATGCAACATGTGTTTCTTCAATAGCTTTTTTTTGGCTCACCTTCAAATCCTGTTGTTGGCATTGGGTAAGGAAAAATAGTACCACTAAACTACTAGCAATCAATCGTAATGGTGCAAACATGGGGAAAAATAGTTACTGGTTAGGATCTCGTTATAACGTGTGATAATTTTAATTTTGTTCCTTGACTACACGTTCGATTGCCTCGTCTATAAGCTTTTTAGCTTGATGCTGTTTTGACAAAGAATAATAAGCTACATAGGTACCCAGTAGAATAGAAAAACTTCCTAAAACGGTAACAATTCCCGCTAACCAAACTGGACGAATGGCCTGAAGCAGTGCTAAGGCAATAACCAAGGAGCCCAACGCAATCTGGAAAAGTGCTGAGACTAGGGCTATACTTCCATGATCTTGAACATTCCCTACCAACCGTGCCAGTAAACCCTCTGAATACCTTTTATGGTTTTTTTTCTTGTTTTTTTGCTGGGCGGAAGACGTACCTATAACACTCAAAAGAAAATCGTACTTGTCTTCTTTGGACCTACCTAGTGAATACTTATTTGATTGACCTTTCGACATTCGTTTTTTTCTGACCTTTACACTTACTGACTTGTCTAAGTAATGTATAAAAAGCCTATATTATTCCATAATCTATATGGAAAAATCAGAAAAAAATAATCTACTCATATTTGGCAAGCACGCCATTCGCGAAGCTCTAAGTCGTGAAACCGGTAAGATATCTAAGATATTTGTGCTTAACAGTTTGGCTCCCATTAAATATGACGATTTAAAAAAAGAGTGTGAAGCTCACAATATCCCGATTAGCTCGGTACCCATTCAGAAATTAGATCGGCTTAGTAATCAAGGGAATCATCAAGGGTTCATCGCTGAAATTAGTCCTATAGACTACACGAACTTTTTCGATTGGATTGAACAAACTATGGTGGGTCCAACTACAGCAGTTCTACTATTGGATAGTATTGAAGATCCTCACAATTTAGGGGCTATTATTCGTTCAGCTACAGCTGCTGGAATATCGGCCATTATCATTCCCACTCAACAGCAGGTTCCAGTCAATGCTACGGTGTTCAAAGTTTCGGCAGGCACAGCAGGCATTATTCCCGTCATACGAGTTCACAACACTGAGCAAGGTCTAAAGGATTTAAAACTGGCGGGTTTTTCACTTATTGGGCTCGAAGGTAATGCACCCGATTCACTATGGACTGCTGAATGGACGGGACCTCTAGCTTTTGTGGTGGGCAGCGAGGGTGGTGGTATAAACAAGAAAGTAGCCAAACTCCTAGATCGTTCTGTATCAATCCCAATGGAACACGCCGTTGAATCACTTAATGCCTCCGTTAGCGCTGCACTCATTAGCTACGAGTGGAAAAGACGACAAGCCTAATACAATAGGTAGTTATTGCGTTTTTCTTTAAACGACTCAAAGTTGCTACCCCAGTCAATATCGAGTGAATCAGTTTTCAGGTTAATACGTTTGCTGCTTAATTCATCAATTTCATCAGTCCCAGCCAGAAGATATAGATAGTCTTTGTACGTTGCCTCCGGTGAATATTCCATAAGCCACTGCATCATGCGCAAACCAACAGTCAATGGATCTGGATGCTCTAAGGCATTTTCCCATAGGATTCCATTTAACAGTAGACCTTCTCCCTTTGGGCGTAAAGCTTTTCCGGGTATAGAAACAGGGGTAAATTGTATGGATTGCAAACGCACACCATAATTGCTCCACAGAGAAACATCATCGTTGAGGATGCTGCTTTCACCCCCCATCATTAAAAATGGATGCTCAGTACCTCTACCTTCTGAAAGGGTGGTACCCTCAAAAAAGCAGGTCCCGATATAGGCATAAGCATGTTCAAAAGTGGGCAAATTAGGCGATGGTGGCACCCATTCTAATTGGGTGTCATTCCATTTCATCTCTCGCTGCCAACCACTCATTGGTATGACTCGTAGATTAATCTTGGCATCGGTTTCGTACCAATCCTCCCCCAATGCCATTTGAGCTAATTCACCCAAGGTTAATCCATGAGCTATAGGTATAGGATACGTCCCAATAAATGAGTTGTATTCGGGTTCTAAGACCCATCCCGCAACATAATTTCCACCCAAAGGATTAGGACGATCCAAAATCCAAACCTCTATTCCTTGCTCTGCTGCAGCCTCAATTACGTATTTCATAGTCGAATTGTAGGTATAGAACCTTGCTCCCACATCTTGCATATCGAACAGTAATACATCAATTTCTTCCAACATTTGTGCGGTAGGCTTTTTAGTGGCCCCATAAAGGGAAAACACAGGAAGCCCAGTTGCTTCGTCTAGTCCATCTTGTATAATTTCTCCAGCACCCTGACTACCGCGAAATCCATGTTCTGCAGCAAAAAGCGCTTTGACCGGCAACCCCAAAGCCATTAAAGTATCCAGCATGTGTACCCCATCTACCCGAGCAGTAGGATTCATAACAAGACCTATATTCCGCCCAGCTAGCTCGTCCAAATGCTCCTGAATCAGCACCTTTGCTCCCACTTTAATATCTACCTGTTGGGTCCATTCAAGACCCACATTATCTAGTACCTCCACCCTCTTAGATTCGCAAGTAATAAATGATAATGCGCCTATAAAAAGAAGTGTCAGAGTAGATATCCAGGTACGATGAGGCATCTTTTTAAGCGCCCTTTACAGCTACTATGTCGGACTCAACAAAAAAATAATTGGATTCTAACTGCCCATTTTCAACCGAGTCAGAGCCATGAATTATGTTCTCTCCCACACTATCAGCAAAGTCCGCGCGAATGGTACCCTCTGCGGCTTCGGCTGGATTGGTAGCACCAATAAAAACTCTAAAATCGGATACGGCATTTTCTTTTTCTAATACCATAGGGACACAAGGACCGCTACTCATGAAATCACATAACTCCCCATAAAATGGTCGTTCTTTATGTACGGCGTAAAACCCACCTGCAGTTGTTGGGGTTAGCTGCATCATCTTCATAGCAACAATGCGGAAACCAGCTTCTTGAATTCGTTTGGTTACCTCACCGATTAATCCTTTTTTAACGCAATCAGGTTTTAAAATAGTAAGTGTTCTTTCGACAGACATAGATGATTTGTTTTGTTATTTTTAGCTCTGTTATATAACCAAATATAGCCTTTTGAATGTCAAATGGCTATTCAATGATGCTGAAATATGCCAAATCGCCTCCACAAAGAAAAAAGTCCTTACCTGCAACAACACAGCGAGAACCCTGTTGACTGGTATGCATGGGAACAAGAAGCATTTGATAAGGCTAAGAAGGAACATAAACCAATCTTTCTATCCATTGGTTATGCCACTTGTCATTGGTGCCATGTCATGGAACATGAGAGCTTCGAAGATCCGGATATTGCAGCCTATTTAAACGAACATTTTGTGTCTATTAAGGTGGACCGAGAAGAACGCCCCGATATCGATCAACTTTATATGCCGGTTTGCCAGATGCTAACAGGCCAAGGAGGCTGGCCTTTAACCATTATAATGACCCCTGAAAAAGAGCCTTTTTATGCAGCGACCTATTTACCTAAAGAAGCGCAGATGGGGCGACTTGGTTTACGACAAATACTGCGCGGTATACAAGGTATGTGGACCAACGAACAAGCTAGGGTTCGTAAAGCCATAGAGCAAATCACTCAAGGCTACTCACAATATATCTCGTTTACCGTAGGATCATTTCCTGATGAGAATGCTCTAAAAAAAGCACGAACCTATTTCAGTCTACATGCGGACCCCAATTACGGCGGGTTTGGTAAAGCCCCTAAATTTCCATCCCCTCATCAACTCGTGTTTCTCTGCCGGGAATGGTATCAGCACCATGATTCCGAGCTCTTAGAGAGTGTGGTACTTAGCTTAAAAAAAATGCGTCAGGGAGGATTGTGGGATCATGTAGGTTATGGGTTTCACCGCTATTCCACTGACGAAAAATGGCTGCTTCCTCACTTTGAAAAAATGCTGTATGACCAGGCCCTAATGCTTATGGCCTATGCTGAAGCATGGCAAATAACCAAAGAACCGCTATTCAAACAAACTTGTTTAGAGTTATTTGAGTATTTACAACGGGATATGCTGCAACCAAACGGAGGTTTTTCTAGCGCAGAAGATGCTGATTCAGAGAGAGAAGAAGGTAAATTTTATACTTGGAGTTATAATGAGCTTAACACCCTCGAGCTGCAAGGGAGGCTTCCCGAACACTCATTATCATTTCTAGCTGATTACTTCGGGGTTACAGAAGAAGGTAACATGCTAGATGAAGCAACCAAGCAACGAACAGGCCAAAATATTTTACATCTCACAAAAGAACTAGATGAGACTGCCTGCCTGCAGTGGGAACGTATCAGATCCGTACTATTCGAATGCCGCAAGCAGCGTGTTCGCCCACTGTGTGATGACAAGATTCTTTGCGATTGGAATGCACTCTTAGTGGCTAGCATGGCAAATGCAGCGCGTCTATTGAATTCGGAAGAAATGGGAACTCAAGCTCTTTTGACCTTGGACTATCTGGAGAGAACTTTTAGCTATAGCGTGGATAGTATGGCCAGTGACGATGTGGAGAATCCTGTTCGATGGTACCACCGGCATCGTGATAGGGAGACAGCCATCGATGCCTTTGCTGAAGACTATAGCTTTTTAGTATGGGCGTATCTCGAGTGTTATGGCTATACCGCTGATTCTATGTATGTACAAAAAGCCCTAAACTTGGCCGATATTACCATGGCCCTATTTAGTGATAACCAAGGAGCACTTGTCCAATCTCAAGGTTCTGAAATTCAAGCATTTGGCACCCCAATGACTATTTATGATGGGGCTATTCCTTCCGCTAACTCAGCCATGGCCTATTGTTTAATTAGATTGTATCACATTTCTGGACAAACCAAATGGATTGAGTATTTAGATAAAATGGGCCAACGATTTTCGGAGGAATGGTCACAATTTGGCTCAAGTATTACGGTGGCGATGATGGCTTTACAACAGTATCATTATAAACCTACACAATGGGTCGTTGTGCAGGGTAAGGATAAAGGATCTAGTGTTGAAGCACTCAAACGAGAAATAGATCAACACTATTTGCCTATGTCTACGGTGCATATATTGAAAGATCACAATAAAGAAGCACTCGTAAAAAGAATTCCAAGCCTAGCAAACTACCTCATCGATAAGGCTCCTTCAAGAGTATTTTTGTGCCAAAATTACCATTGTGAAGCTCCTATCGAAAGCTTGGATAAATTGAGAGTTCGACTCAAGAATATAAGTCGAACTTACTATAAGTAATGTAGAGATAAGTGCGAGTAATCCAATAAGGATATCTTTAGTACTGCTGCAACATTTGCAACATGATCCAGTCACTAAAACCAAGTAATTGATAGTCTGATGGCAGCTCAACCATCGCTTTAGCAACGGCACTTTTTTCTGCTCGAATTAGCTCATAAAAGGTAAATGTTCCTTCATCTGAAGTCCAAGTCATTAGCACTGGAACACTTTTGGATTGAAATTCTATGGTTAGTCGATCAGTCGCCTCTCGTAACCAATCAGGACTATTCAACCAAGGTTCTTTCAATAATCCCCAATCCATGTCTAATTTTGTGGTTGTCCAAATGGTTGCGTATCCGCTTCCATCCGCGTCGGTAATTCTAATTTCTTTCGAGGGATAACCATTTATATTTTCCACTCTTCCAGTTACCACCACGCTAGACTTACTTTCGGCTAGTTCCTGTGGGGTTGGCTCTTCTATACCAAAAATGGCCGAAATCATGGAGAAAAACCCTTCAATTTCTGATTTGCTTAGTTGGAGAGCTTGGTTTTTACCCATCATTAAAACAAAATCTCGTTGATCTTGCCTTATTAATAAACCACTTGCTTCGTAATTCCCACTTTTAATGGACTCTTCTTCAGCGCCCTGCATGAGGATGCGTTCAGGAGTTACATACATATGAATGAGGGAAGTATCGGTAACTCCAGCATCGTTTTTAGAATACAATTGAATGTCTAAAACCCCATTAAATTGAGCCTGTGTTGATGCACTCAAAATAGTACAAATAAAAAGTGTCAATAAAGTAAAAGTCCGAATCATGATAGTAAAATGAGAATGAAAATTTTTTAGATTAAACGAGAGAATCCATTTCTTGTTGCATAGACACATTCACCTTTTTTATCCAACCACCAGCTACCACGTCATCTCCTTCGTAACAAACAATGGCCTGACCGGGGGTGATTGCCTCTCTACCTGTTGGAAAATGAACCTTTATTTCATCTTCTCCTAACTGTGTAAGGGTTCCAATTGCACCGTCATCGTTATATCTGATTGCGCCGGTAATTTCCATTTCACCTTCTGGAACAGCATCATATTTGATAAAATTTAACTCTTTTGCAGTTAGGGTAGTTTCTATCAAATCTTCTTTTTCTCCAATGGTTATGGTGTTGGTGTAAGGATTGATATGTGTTACATAAACTGGTTTTCCCATCGGTAAATTAAGACCTCTGCGCTGACCTATAGTGTAAAACGGATATCCTTCATGCGTACCAAGTACGTTTCCATCTTTATCTACAAAGGTCCCACCTTTAACCTTCTCTTCTAGCCCCTCAACACGATCTTTTAAAAAGCGGCGGTAATCATCATCCGGTACAAAGCATATTTCGTATGAATCTGGTTTGTTGGCCACATTCAGTAATCCGTGATCTTGGGCAATTTGCCTGATTTCTTTTTTTGAGTACCCTCCTAATGGGAAAATAGTTCTGGCTAAATGTTCTTGTGCTACTCCCCACAAAGCATAAGATTGATCTTTCGACCGATCTAGTCCTCTAGAAATAACGAAACGGCTATTCTCTTCCCTAATTTGAGCATAATGTCCCGTTGCAATAAAATCACACCCTAAATTATTAGCCCTTTTCATAAGAGCTGCCCACTTAATATGAGTGTTGCACAATACACACGGGTTAGGCGTTCTACCTTCTAAATAGTCTTCAACAAAACGGTCAATGACCCAATCACCAAATTCTTCTCGAATATCAACAATGAAATGCTTGAAGCCATGATTTACGGCTATATGTCGAGCATCATTCATACTTTCTACGGTACAACAACCCGTTTCTTTACCACTATTACCTCCACTACGATGATAATCCCAGGTCTTCATAGTTATTCCAATGACTTCATAGCCTTGTTCAGCTAACATTACCGCTGCAACTGAGGAATCCACCCCACCGCTCATGGCCACTAAAACCCGTCCTTTAGAACTCATAGTAAATGTATCGTATTTTGTGAAATGAATAGGACTATAGATCGAACTAAGACTAATAATATACGAATTCTGTCACTCTTTTTAGAGCGTAACCCTAAACAGCCTGGCTGACTGACCCGATTAGTTTAGGCCATATAAAGATAAGGTTTCCAAGGGTCTTGTACATTTCCGTTATATTCCCGAAAAAATGTAATCGGAATAGGCCGGTATGGCTTTCTCTTAAGAGGCATTTGAGCTTCCTGGGGAGTTTTGCTTCCCTTTTTTACATTGCATTTTTCACATGCGGTTACCAGATTTTCCCATTGGTCTTTACCCCCCCTACTTTTTGGCAAAACATGATCTATGGTTAGGTCAGACTTTTTAGCACAGTATTGACAGCTAAACTTATCCCTGCGCATAATATTTCTTCTGGAAAGCACTACTTTGGTATAAGGTATTCGTATGTAGTTACGTAAGCGTATAACTGAGGGGTACTGATACGAAGTCCTTGTAGTGCTCAATTCTTTTTCAGGATCGTCATGGAGTAATTCTGCTTTTTCCAAAAACAGAAGCTTCATAGAACGTTGCACTGAGCATATGCTCAAGGGTTGATAATCTTGATTGAGTACTAAAACAGTTGCGTTCATGATGGCATTCTTTTGGTTATTGGATAACGGTTATTTCATGGAGAATGCAAAAACAGAACTAAATCTCTCGTCTATTTGTAATATCTTAACAGATATAATACAAAGATAATTGAGTTTATGCTTGTTAGTATATACTCATTATATATTAAGTCATCATTAAATGCCGGATAAAACGTCGATTAAAAAGACCTTTATTTTCCAATCTGCTTTTGAGGAGTTGGAAAAACTTGAAGAGTGTTTGAATTCTGTAAAAGGCTACACCGAGTTAAGCGAAGATAAACAGTACGAAATCATGCTCGTACTTAGTGAAGCTGTAACCAATGCTATGGAACATGGTAACAAACTTGATTCAAGTAAAGCGGTAAAACTCAATGTTACTATCTCAACTGAAGATATTACCGCAGAAATATATGATGAAGGTCCTGGTTTTATCCCTTCGGAGCTTCCCAATCCTCTGGAACAAGAAGCAATGTTTAGAGATCATGGAAGAGGCTGGTTTTTAATGCAGCATTACTCTTCATCTATTGAGTGGGACGATGAGCAAAAGTGTTTGAGAATAAGCTTCTAAAAGAACAAGCATGGCAACGGAAAGGATTCAATCTAATGCCGTTGCCTACTATTGTTCATTAGGATGTTAAACGTGAGCGTCTAGCTGCTTGGTCAAATGTGTCTTAGGTACCGCCCCAACGATTTGGTCTACCACTTCTCCATTTTTGAATATTAGCAATGCCGGGATGCTTCGAATTCCATATTTAATGGATACTTCGGGATTTACATCTACATTGACTTTACCAATTTTAGCCTTGCCTTCGTATTCTCCTGCCATTTCTTCTACAACCGGACCAATCATCCGACAAGGTCCACACCATTCAGCCCAAAAATCGATGAGCACGGGTTTATCGGATTGAAGAACTTCTTGATCGAAATTAGCGTCGGTTATTTCTACAGTTTTTGACATAATAGTAATGATCTAATTGGTATTAATTTGAGTGATAATCTAAAGGGATTGTATTACAAAACTGGAAGCATTATCGTTTCCATGATGGCTTTTCTCCTGGGAACTACTTTAACACTACGCTATAAAAATAGGGTTATCAAGTCCCATTTTGAAGAGCTAATTTTACATTTTCTTCTCCTAATAATATACGTAATTCGTGCATAAGTGTGGGTGAGGGATCAACCACAAATTTGCGAATATTCATCGCTATTGGCCGGTCCATCTGTTCACTTTCTATTTGAGCTTTCACATAGGTATGGCCTTGATGTAAACTCAGCAGATGAGCCAAACGGTCGATGGAACTACTCTCTAGATTATGAGTATGCAATCGAATGGATAGTCGCAGTTTATCCTGGTGTTTTTCTCTTAGATTTTCCACCCGCTCCACTGCTTGTACAATCATCGAATTACCACGATCACGTTTACTATAACGACCTTTTATCCAAAGCACATTGTCTACTTCAAGAAGTGTTGCATATTGATCAAATTGCTGACTAAAGACGGCCATTTCCATTGATGAATGTCTATCTTCTACCATTAAAAATGCGATTGGTCGCCCTTTTTTATCCGTTATAACTCGTTTTGAGGTTACAATTCCAATAACATTTAATTCGGAATCGTGATTGAGTTGGTCTATGGTATCCGAGGAGAGTGTGTGAGACGAAAATAGCTGAATATCTTCTTTGTACCGTTCTAGAGGATGTCCGCTTAAATAAAAGCCGATTAATTCACGCTCTCGATTTAGTCGTTCCATAGAAGTCCAATTTGGAAGACTGGGGAGCTTTGGCTCTTGTAGTGTGGCATCTGATCCAGCCCCACCGAACAAATTAACTTGGTTTAATCTTTTCTCTTCTTGCTTTCTGTTGGCGTAGGATAAAAAATCTTCTACGCCTTGAAAAAGTTGGGCTCTGTTATCATAAAGACTATCAAAAGCACCAGCCTGTATTAGACTTTCAAGGGTACGTCTATTGCATACGCGAACATCTACCCGTGAAGCAAAATCAAATATAGAGCTAAATGCACCCACAGTAGTGCGCGGCTCAACTATATATTGAATAGCACTATCCCCAACCCCTTTTATAGCAGACATACCATACTGAACTCTACCATCTTTAGCCACAAACCTCCCTCTAGAGGTATTTATATTGGGTGGGTCTACAGGTATTCCAAGTTGCTGACATTCCTCAATGAAGGAGGCAATTTTCTTTATGTCACTCATATTATGACTTAGTACTGCCGCCATATACTCTGGGGTATAGTTAGCTTTAAAGTACATAGTGTGATAGGCTACCACCGAATACGCTGCAGAGTGGGATTTGTTAAACCCATAACCGGCGAACATGGCCATCTTATCAAATACATTTTTAGCCACTTTCTCTTCATAACCTCGTTCTACGGATTGTCGAATAAACTTTTCCTCTTCTGGAGGAAGTAAATCCGCTTTTTTCTTCCCCATTATGCGCCGTAATACGTCGGCTTCTCCTAGGCTATAACCACCCATTTGCTGGGCGACTTTCATGATCTGTTCCTGATAAATCATGATTCCGAAAGTAGTCTGTAGTAAGGGAACTAAGTCCTCATGATCGTATTCAACCTCTTCACGCCCATGCTTTCGCTCAATATAGTTGGGAATAAATTGCATAGGACCTGGCCTATACAGTGCATTCATGGCAATAAGGTCGTCAATAGTAGTTGGCTTCAGATCTTTTAAGTACTTTCTCATCCCCTCACTCTCGAACTGGAAGGTACCTAAGGTTCCACCTTTTTGGTACAGTTCAAAGGTCTTTGAATCGTCTAGGGGAACCTCGTCTAGGTTGTAACTTTTTTGATGATTCTCTTTTACAAACTGAATAGCTGTTTTCAGGATGGATAAGGTTTTTAAGCCTAAGAAATCCATCTTCAACATCCCAGCGGACTCAATAACACCCCCATCGAACTGCGTCACTTGTAGATCGGCATCTTTGGCCGTGCTAACAGGGATATATTCGGTTAATTGATCGGGAGCGATAATAATGCCTGCGGCGTGAAGGCCTGTGTTTCGAACTGATCCTTCTAATATGTGCGCCATTCGCAGTGTTTCCGCTTCAAGACCTTCCCCATCTCGGATTTCCCTTAGTTCTTTTACCTCCGAGAATGCATCATCCAGTGTAGTTCCTGGTCTTTCTGGAACTAATTTTGCTATTCGATCGGCATCGGAAAGGGGTAAATCAAGCACTCTAGCTACATCGCGCACCGAGGATCGCGCTGCCATAGAACCGAAAGTAACTATATGCGCTACCTGGTCAGCCCCGTATTTATCGACCACATACTCAATTACCTTTTGACGACCTTCGTCATCAAAGTCGATATCAATATCAGGCATGCTAACCCGCTCAGGGTTTAAAAATCGTTCAAAAAGTAGATCATATTTAAGAGGATCTATGTTGGTAATACCCGTTGCATAAGCCACCACCGAACCCGCGGCCGAACCTCTTCCAGGGCCCACATACACCCCCATATTTTTAGCAGCTGCAATGAAGTCCTGAACAATAAGGAAATATCCTGGGAAGCCCATATCCTTAATAATTCCCAGCTCTAAGTTAATACGGTCTTTCAGCTCAGAACTTAGTTCACCATATTTCAACACAGCTCCTTCGAGGGTGAGATGACGCAGATAATCATCTTCATTTTCGAAGGTTGTAGGAATATCAAATTTAGGGAGAATAACCTCGCGCTCTAAGAAGATGGGTTCTACCTTTTGGGCAATTTCATAAGTCCCATAGATCGCCTCTGGAGCATCTGAGAATAGCCCGATCATCTCTTCAGAAGACTTGAAATAGAACTCATGGTTAGGGAATCCATATCTAAAATCACGCCCTTTACCTATGGGCGTACTTTTGAGGGCTCCATCGTCAATACAGATAAGAGCATCATGAGCATCGGCATCTGCTTTTTCCATATAAAAGCAGTTATTAGAAGCAACTAAGGAAACACCATATTTTTCAGAAAAACCCCGAAACACTTCGTTTACGCGCTGTTCTTCAGGTAATCCGTGATCGATTAATTCAAGGTAGAAATCATCCCCAAAACAATCTATCCACCAGCTAATTTCTGCTTCTGCAGCCTCTATTCCTTTATTTAAAATGAGTTCTCCAAGTAGGCCGTTAGTACCTCCGCTTAGAGCGATAAGATCTTTAGAGTGTTCGGCAATAATCTGTTTATCCACTCTTGGATATTTATAATAGTACCCCTGGGTATATCCAAGGGAACAGATTTTCGATAAATTTTTGAAGCCCTGCTGATTTTTTGCCAATAGAGGTACTTGCCATCGTAAGTCACGATGTTCACGGGTAAATTTCTTCTTCGCGTGATCTTCGACCAAATAAAGTTCGCACCCCACAATGGGCTTGATCCCTTGTTTATGAGCCTCTGCAACGAAGGTGAATGCACCAAACATGTTGCCTAAATCCGTAAGTCCTACAGCCGGCATCTTCCACTGCGCTGCCTTTGCGACCAAATCTTTAACCCCTGCTGTGGATCTAAGTACAGAATACTTAGAGTGACAGTGCAGATGAGAGAAACTAAGAGGCTCTCCCTGTGTCCATTTTTCTAGTTTTTTTTTTGCCGATTCTTTTTGTTCTTCGGAGGCTAAAGAATTGCCTTGTTCTGCTTTGATTGGATCAATTGAGCTATGCTCACGGGGCCGTTGATCTTGTGATTTATCTGTATGGCCTGCTTGTTCAACAGAAGCCGTAGTTGTCTTCAGGCGATCTGGTGAGACTAGATTTATGTAATTTTCTCTTTTAAGATAGCTCTGGGGGGATTCATACAATTTAGCATCTAATGGAAAGCTAAACTTGGCCTCTCCAAGTAGTACCAACTCTAAAAAACAACGAGCGGTAGCCTCTACATCTGCGGCAGCATCGTGTGCATCATCAAACCCCTTGTTGAACAAAGCGTGATGAAGTTCTCCTAGGGAGGGCCACTTAAATCCTCGTGGACCTGGAATAGCACAAAACTGAGTACCCTCATCTTTTGTGTCTATCTTAGCCTTATCCATGATAGCCGAAGGAATTTTGTTTCGCAGGTATTCTGCCCCCATCACACGTTCATCAAAGGACACATTATGCCCAACCAAAAAGTGAGCCCGATCAATATCTTTTCTAAAAATCTCGAGTACTTCTTTAAGATCTACTCCTTGTTTCAAGGCTCTTTCGGTAGAAATACCATGAATTTGCTCAGAATTAAAGGGTATAGTGAAGCCTTCTGGGCGAATGATATAGTTCCCACTCGATAGTAATGCCCCCGTCTGATCATGCAACTGCCAAGCCAATTGAACCAATCTTGGCCAATTATCTAACTGTGTTATTGGTGCGCTATAATCTCGGGGTAAACCGGTGGTTTCGGTGTCAAATATTAGATACATACATAGGTAATTATCTTGTTAATATAGGGTAACCAACAAAGACTATGTGCACAAGTTTTCCACAAATTTTAGTTATCAAACCCTATATTCAAGCATGGCTATAGCACTAATCTCTACCAACAAAAATTTTCTCAAACTCCAAGAGCACATTCATGGGTTAGATCCAAATATTCAGGTGGATATATGGCCTAGAATAACGGCAAAAGAGGCGATAAGAATGGGTGTATGCTGGAACATACCTGAACATGCGTTGAGTCCATATCCAAACCTCCAGCTCATTCAGTCCTACGGAGCTGGTGTAGCTGAGCTTCTCGAAGATGCCAGTATCCCTGCTCATATTCCCATAGCCCGAATGAGTCTGGAATCCCTTGCCACAGATATGCTCGCATATATTGAATGGGTTCTTATGGATATTAGGCACCATGGATTATTCTATCGAGCTAATCAATCAGACACATCTTGGGCTCCTAAAGATACCCTAAGACACCAAGATCTCACCATTGGGGTTATGGGATTGGGAAACATTGGGAGCTTTGTAAGTCAATCTCTAGCAGCCCAAGGCTACCGGGTATTGGGCTGGTCTCGATCCAAAAAAGAACTTCCGCTGGTAGGTTGTCATGAACAGAACGAACTCCACACCTTTGCTGAACAATGTAATGTCTTAGTTTCATTACTTCCAAATACATCCGAAACCCAGGGCCTACTAGATTTAGAACTTTTTAAGAGCATGCCGAAACCCAGCTTTATAATAAATGCAGGAAGAGGGACCCAACTGGTTGATGAAGACCTGATTTATGCACTGGATACCCAGCATATTCAAGGAGCATACTTGGATGTATTCATGAAGGAACCACTTGCTCAAAACCATCATTTTTGGAATCGTAAGGAAGTAATGATCACCCCCCACATAGCGGCAAAGACCAGAGTGGCTGATGCTGCAGCTTTGATTGTGGAAAATTACAATCGAATCTCATCTGGTATGCCCGCACAGTTTCTTGTGGATCGCCGCAAAGGGTATTGAGACGTTTGGGGATACATCAAGCCGAGATCTTGAGGGCATAAATCAAGTACCATCCTGCTATGGCCAGGACTAATCCTAACACGACTTGAAGCCCCATATTTAAAAAGGCCGCCACAAATTGATCCGTTTTGAGCAACAAAAAAGTATCGAAGGTATAGGTGGAAAAAGTGGTAAAACTGCCTAAAAATCCAACGAATAGAAACATTCGAGGCCAACCGTTTCCCCAATTTTTTACCTCAAATAGGGCTGCAAGTAGGCCGATTAAAAAACATCCCACAAGATTCACTACTATGGTCCCGAGGGGTAATATTTCCGGTTTTAACCATCGTTCTATTCCTACACTAAGTAGGTACCGGCTCAAAGCGCCTAGACTTCCACCGAGCATAATTGCTATAATAGTATGAAGTTGCACTTGGAACTTAAGAATGAAGGGTAACGGGATGAATCCAGCCAAAACGATCTTCTATTTGACCGTATTGAATGCCCGTAATGGTATCGTACAATCGCTCTGCAAGTGGGCCTATTTTACCGTTGCCAATTTCGATTTTCTGGCCTTTGTGGGCAATTAATCCTACAGGACTGATAACCGCAGCGGTACCACTCCCAAAGACTTCTTTAAGCCGGCCATCGGCAGAGGCTTGCATGATTTCGTCGATCGAAACTTTACGCTCTTGAACCTCATATTCCCACTCCTTAGCTAGTTGGATAACGGAATTTCTAGTAATACCTGATAGAACAGAACCCGTTAACGAGGGGGTCACCAATGTATCGTCAATGAGAAAGTGAATGTTCATGGTACCAACTTCTTCAATATACTTGTGCTCAATGGCATCCAACCAAAGCACCTGTGTAAAACCATCTTGCTGAGCCTGTTGAGCGGGTAGGAAACTGGCCGCATAATTACCTGCTGTTTTAGCCTCACCCGTTCCTCCCGGCACCGCACGCACAAAATCAGGTGAAGTGGTTAAAGAAACTGGATTAAATCCTTCGGCATAATAGGCACCCACCGGGGACATAATGATATGATAGGCATAGGTGGATGATACTCTAGCGGCGAGATAGTCTTCGTTAGCAAAAATAAAGGGTCTAATATAGAGCGCAGTACCTCGCTTCTGTGGCACCCAAGCGGCATCTAGCCGAATAAGAGTTTCCAATGCTTCAATAAAGACCTCAAAGGATGTTTCTGGTATACACATTCTTCGACACGAAAGATTAAAGCGGGCATGATGCACATCTGGGCGAAATAAATTAATCTGATGCTCATCTACATAAAAAGCTTTCATTCCTTCAAATACGGCCTGCCCATAATGGAGCACGTTCAATGCCGGGGTAATTTGAATGGGGCCAAAAGGTTTAACATGGGCCGTTTTCCAAGCATTGCTTGCATATTGCATCTCAAACATATGATCTGTGAAACACCGACCAAAGTCTAAGTTATTCATATCCACTTCCTGAATTCGAGAAGTAGTCGCCTTATCTACCTTTATTGTTGAAGCCATGTTTGTATTCTTTGAATCTTTAGCGAAATATAGTAAGGATGTATATGAAAGTTTTTATAAAATACAGCTTTTTAGTGGGGGATCTTAGCCCGTACTCTGCATGGCTGCAGCTATGCTGTTTATATTTAAAAACAGTAACTCTGTTAGTATTTCCTCTTCTTCTTGGTCGGTTAAGTTACGTTTTGACCAACGTTGAATTAGCTCGGTTTGAATGACGTTGAGAGGATAAGTAAAGGGATTTCTAAAAGCTATAGAGCGCTGGATGACAGGGTTGTGATCTAAAATCTTCTCCATGCCGGCTATGCGTGTGATATACTCGGTTGCCCAGCTAAAATCCTGTAGTATCATTTGATGAAAGGTATCCTCTTCAGGATGCTCCAAATACAATTCAGAGGTAGCTATATGGGTTCGAGCCAACTCTCGCTGGGAATTATTAAGAACGGTATGGAAAAAAGTCCATTCTCTAAACCACCGCTTTACGATTTCTTGAGCGTCTGGATTATTATCCATTAGTTTTTTTAAGCCCGATCCTATACCGTACCAACCCGGCACATTGTAGCGGACTTGAGTCCATGCAAAAACCCATGGAATGGCTCGAAGTCCATCGAAAGTCAACCCACCTCCAGCACCTCTAGAAACGGGTCGGGAAGCAATGGGAAGCTTACCAATGTGCTCAATAGGTGTTTTTTGCATGTACCATTCCCAGAAGCCTGGCGCATCAATTAGGCCCCTATAGGCTTCCATCGTATATTTAGAAAGCTCCTGCATGAGATCCCATTCACGATCTTTACCATAGAGGTACCCTGGTGCATTTTTTTGAGCATTAATTACCTGAGCCATCGCATGGACAAGCTGTTCTAAATGGCGATGGGCAATGGTCTCTAGAGAATAGCGAAAGGAAATTACCTCACCTTGTTCAGTAAATCGAATGCGCCCGTTGTTACTCACCGGTGGCATTGCGACAATGGCTTTATTGGACTGTCCGCCACCCCTACCTACGGTGCCACCGCGGCCGTGAAAAAGCCGAAAATCTATGTTATACTCTCTGCAAACCATTCCTAAATCGTACTGAGCTTTATTTAATGCCCAATTTGCTGTCCAATATCCACCATCTTTATTACTATCGGAATATCCTAGCATGATCTCTTGGAAATTATTCCTCGCCTCTACATGGTCTTTAAAAAGTGGATCCTCAAACATTTGAGCCATTAGATCCCGTGAATGCTCTAAATCTTCGATCGTTTCAAAAAGAGGTACTACATCTAATTGGGTAGTAACTTTTCCATCCTCTATACTCCACAAGCCCATTTCTTTGGCAATAAGAAGGACTTCTAGCATATCGCTAACCCCATGGGTCATTGAAATAATATAGCTGCCAAATATATTAGGGTCGAGTTCGAGCATATCTCGGATTTCTTCGAAAACACCCAACACTTTTTGAGCTGTTTCGCTTCGCTGGAACCCCCTTGAACATAGCGGGCGTGGATTCTTTAGTTCCCCATCCAATAATTCGATCTTTTCACTTTCAGAAAGGTGGGCGTAATCACTTTCAGCACCCGCAAAGCGCAACATTTCCTCCACTGTTTCCTCATGAAGACGAGAGTGCTGTCGAATATCCAAGGCCGTCAGGTGAAACCCAAAAGTTTTTGCACAAACCACCAAATCATGTAGCCTACCCTGTTCTGCAATCCCGTTGAACCCTTGTTGCTGCAAGGATTGGCATATAAGTTCTAAATCTCCAATAAAAACATCAGGAGTATACTCTTTTGCCGAACTAAGAATATGACTCTTACTGCCTTCCAATGCATGCAATTGTGTCCTTAAGCGTTGCATTATATGAGTAATTTTCCTTCTGTAAGGCTCTCTTTGATACCTTCTCTCATATAAATCACTCAATGGATTATCGCTTTCTTCCAAACGCAATGAATCTCTCAACGCATCCGATATAGTGGCTTCTTTATACGAAATACTCAAATATCTACGAAGATGGTCCAGTTTTTTTAGATATAGCTGAATAACTGTCTTACGCTGTTCAATAAGGGTTTTCCAAGTTACTGACGAGGTAACATTAGGATTGCCATCCCGATCACTACCAATCCAAGAACGATAACGAAGTACTATGGGTAACTCAGGAGCATGATGGGCATAGGCTTCTGGATAATAGGTCTCCAAAGCCAGTCTCATATCTTTATAGAGTCTTGGGATAGCATCCCAGATAGTATGGGTAAAGAAATACAGTCCATTTTCTACTTCATCCTCTACCGACATTCTTTCGGCCCTAACCTCATCGGTCAAAAGTAGTAATTTCAACTGATTTAGAATTTCTTTCCTTAAATGCCGCTCCTCATCTGAAGTTAGTTCTTCGGTACCTAATTTACTCACCATCTCACTTATTTCATGCTGCTTAGTGAGTACACTTCGCCTCCGCGCTTCTGTTGGATGGGCCGTAATGGTGGGCTGAATATCCATACTATTAAACACATCCATCACCTCCGCAAAGCTAAAACCTTGCTTTTTCATGGCATGCACCGCCTCCAAAATACTTTCATTTCGAGGGGTATCCGGTGTTTCTGCGAACTCGCGTTTACGATTTATCCGACTAATTTCATGCTGCTCTAGAGAGTTAACCAAATGAAAATAGGTAGTGTATATCCTCAAAAACTCTTTTATCTCTCGGGTTGATAGACCCTGAAGTCCCTTCAAAAAGGCTTCCAGTTCATTAGTTTCGCCCTGATCTAGTGCTTTTTTTACTTGAAGAGGGGCATTGCCTAATAAGGACAGAAATTCAGGGGTACTTCGATCTAGACTAAGCTGTTCTAAAATTTCGGAAAGAGCAGATACATGCTTGCATAGCGATTCGCTTACCTTACTTTCAGCTGCTAGTTGGCGGACGGTTGATTCTAACTGCATACGTACTTCGATTTTGAGATTGTGAGTACCTAAATGTAGTAAATTCTACCGCCCTATGTAGGATAAAGCTATTATGAATTGCTTCTTTAACTCTACTTAGGCAAAATTAGTGTAGAGAATATATACTCCCATGACAATAAGAAAATAGCCAAAGCCTCTTTTTAGCTTTTGTTGAGGTATAAACTGACTTGCCTTACCTCCCAAAAAACTACCTACAATACCAATTAAGGTAAAAACGACTAATAGGTTCCAGTTTACACCCAAATCCTCTTTGGCTAATACATCAACATATTTATAAAACCCAAGTAAACTCTTAGCAGCAATAATAAACAAACTCGTTCCAACGGCAATACGCATAGATAATCCACCTAATAAGACTAAGGCTGGTATAATCAAGAAACCACCACCAACTCCAACCAAACCAGTAATAACTCCAACGACTAATCCTTCGGTAATCAACAGCCAAATTGGAGCTTGTTTATCCTTGACTTGTAGCTCTTTTGGCTTTCTTATCATCATTACCGCCGCTAGCAACATGACGGTAGCAAAAATCATCAATTGCATACTACCTGTTAAAAAAACAGACAGCGCAACTCCCCCATAGGTTCCCGCCATTCCTGGTATTCCAAAATAAAAAACACTTTTCCAATCCACCTCTTTTCTTATGGCATAAGGTATCGCGCCCACTAGGGAAATGGTGGCTACAATACCAAGCGATTCAGCAATGGCTACTTTTTCAGGCTCTCCTACCAAATACACCAAAATAGGTACGGTAAGGATGGATCCCCCCGAGCCTAAAAGACCCAGGGAAATTCCAATTAACAAGGCTCCAATCCATGCACCAATCATGAATTAAGCCTCAATCATAAGATTACGTTGCTGTAGGTAAGGCTCAACCTTGTCAGCAATTAATACTACCTCATACCCATGTTTTTGTAATAAAGCAGAGGTATAAGCCGCTCTTCCACCAGCCTGACAATGTACCAATAACGGTTTATCAGCAGGTATCTTGTCAAGATTTTCGAGGATGCGAGTATGAGCAAAGTTAAGTGCTCCAGGTACCGCCCCAGTGGCATGTTCAGATTCTTTGCGAGCATCGAGTACACGATAGTTACCGGACTCATTATAACCATCGAATTCCGAAAAAGTAATTGTTTCGGTCCTAACTACCTCTAGGTCCTGCTTTGCGTATAGTTCAGACGGGGTTATATATCCGCTAATATTATCTAAGCCAATGCGGATTAAATCGAGTATTGCTTCGTGGAGTTTATCCTCTTCTACAACCAGGTACATATGTCCATCCTCCATTACAAAAGATCCAACCGTAGTGTTGAAGGCTTTATTGACTGGGGCAAACAACGCACCCTTAAGGTGTTTGTCCATAAAAGCTTCGCGTTCACGCGTATCAATAACCACGGCGGATTCGTTGGAATGAACCGCAAAAACAAACTCATCTGCTGTCATTTTTTGGGGCTTTGGAAAGTCTCCAAGTACCTTCGGACCCATTTTATTGTCACGTTTCATACGAGCAAAATAAAGAGGTGGCTCTGGTTGTCCATCTAGTATGAAGTTCACAAAATCCTGCTCAGTAATAGCCGCACGAATAGAATTGTTAAACCTCATTTCATAACCTACCGTAGAATCTGGCACGGCACCTAAGGCTTTTCCACAGGCACTTCCGGCTCCATGTCCAGGCCAGACCTGGACATAGGGTGCTAAATCTTTGAATTTGTCCAACGATTTGTACAGTATTCTTGCCGACTCCTCCATCATACCTTCCATACCTGCAGCGGATTCTAACAAATCGGGACGACCTACATCACCCACAAATACGAAATCCCCCGAGCAAATACCCATAGGTTCATCGGTAGTGGCTCCATCAGATACTAAATAACTGATATGCTCTGGAGTGTGACCAGGACTATGAACCGCTTTGAAAATGATGTTTCCGATTTTAAAGGTATCATTGTCAGTCAGAAATTCGTAGTTGTAGTCGCTATTTTTAAGCCACTCATATTTCCAATTTTCATCGCCTTCGTCGGAGGCATACACTTTTACCCCTCGGGCAGCAAATTCCCGAAGCCCTGAGATATAATCGGCATGAATGTGCGTTTCGGCCGCGGCAACAATAGTTAATCCGTGCTTGGCAGCTAGTTTATTGTATCGATCAATATCTCTCATAGGATCGATAACCACTGCTTCTCCTGATTTCTGGCAACCTATTAGGTAGGCATACTGTGCTAACTTTTCCTCAAATATTTGTTCAAAAAACATGATGACTTTACATTAGTTGTGTTTGGTTAGCTGGTTAAGGGATCATCTCTTGAACCAGATTAAATTCTTGTATAATAGTACAAATATCTGTACACTTGTAACAACATGTTATTACATTTAGTACAGGTTTGATTTTATTCATTCTTTACTATCTACACAGGCATAGGTAAAATAATGTACAACAACCGTTATGGAAGAACATTCTAAACCCCGACATGAACAAATTGCGCATCACCTGCGCAGAGAAATAAGAGAAGATTATTTCCAAGAGGGGGATAAATTACCTTCTGAAAAAAGGCTTTGTGAATACTTCCAAGTGAGTCGTATAACCGTACGAAGAGCCCTACAAACCCTAGAAAATGAAAGCTTAATTTACAGAAAGCAAGGACTTGGGGCTTTTGTTATGGCTCGGAATAATGAAAGTCCACTAATACAACTAACCGATTTTGCAGAGGATCTAAAAAAAGCAGGGTATCAAGCAACGTCAAAAATAATCTGTTTTAAAAAAACTAAAGCAAAAGTCAGCATAAACCCGAAACTTGGTCTCTCTCCAACCAGTCAGCTTATGAAGTTAGAGCGAATTCGATATGCTAATGATAAAATTGTCGCTTTTGATCAAACATGGTTACCAGGAAGTTATGGTCAACTTTTGTTCGATGAGGATTTAGAACACAAAACTATCTACGAAATACTCGAAGAAAAATATGAAATCCCTATAACCGCTGGTTCTTATACCTTTACTGCTGTGAATGCAAACAAAGAAATCGCCCAGCATATGGGTTTAGTTGAGTCCGCCGCCCTTCTTTGTATTGAGCGATGCTCAAAAACTCTCGGCAACAAACGCGTTTATTACCAATACCGGTATCTCAATCCAACATTTATACGCTATGAAATTGAGTTGAACCGAGATGAAAACTCGCTACACTCAACCAAGAATGGCATGCCTCTTAAACAATTCGTTCCTAGGTTTAGTGTTTGATGTGCCCTGCTGGATAATTTTTTTGATTAAACTTTTTTCATCACACACTTCTGGTAGGTCTAGGTGTTTACCAGACTGTAACCACTGCCGGAGTTGAAAGACAAATTCTGGGCCAATATCATATACCACTTTTCCACCTAACTGCTCTATAGCTGCCGCATTGCATAATTGCTCGTACTGATTCTTTATGGGAATGGTAAAAAGCTTTTTTCTCAGGTACATAGATTCGGAGGTTGTTTCAAAGCCTGTAGCGGAAACAATACCCTCGCATGATTCAATGCTCTCCAAAAAACTTTCGTTACCTACAGGGCGTACCCAAACATTTTCATCCCAATAGTCTTGCTCACAATCAGCAGTAAAAAAGTGCCATTTAACCTCTCTTACCTCTTTAAAGTAAGGAAGCAGTTCTGAGGCATTAAAAGCCGGCAGGTAGACGGTCACGTGGTCTTGACGAAAAGGACTTAGTCGTTGAATCTGTTTCCGGACTATCGGTGGCTCTATGAAAGAATCATAACGTAAGTAATGGCAAGCCACCATAGAATTTGAGGGAGCAAAATGACGAAGAATACCTTCGGCCACCAATGATTTTTTCTTGGGTCTTGGAGTCTTATCAGATAAAAATGAGGCTTGATGACTTATGGCCACACAGCTAACCCCAGCCGTTTGAGCGGCCCAAGCGGTCACTGGCTCATAGTCATTAACTACAAAATCGTAGTCCTCTACCGGCAGGGATTGGATGTCTTGAAGGAGTTTAACCGGTTGAATATTTAAGGCAGTTTCTAGTACATCGACACTTCCCTTTCGGTCATACGCTAAGCTAATACCTCGGGCTTTGTAGGTAATTTCTCCGTCGAGGTGTAACTTGAAATTATACCCGCTTATTAGCACATCAACCTGTGCGATTTCACGTAGGCGGGGTAAAATTACTCGGGCCCTACTAATATGACCGTGTCCAGTGCCCTGTACACCATATAATATCTTCATGCTTCATGCTGTTTTGAGGTTGTTCTGCTAGCAAGGCTACCTGATTCGTTGGACATGTTGCTGGAATTACGCTTGGCCCATCGATCCGGTTTTCAATCCCTGGTCATATCCGTTGGTTAAACTAGGATGAGCAGCGATCATTTGGGTAATATTTGAGCTTTGATGAACAAAAGCATTTGTTTCGTACCGGTAAAGACTCCACTCCTCTCCATCGTATTCTAGAGAGGTAAGGTTTTCCACCCAATCGCCAGAATTCATGTAAATTACCGAGCCTTCTTCATTTTCGTACCCTCGTATTTTGGGTTGATGAATATGCCCACAAACAACATAATCGTGCCCTTCTTGAATGGCTAATTCCATGGCAGTAACTTCGAAATCATCAATAAAGTTAACGGCTGTTTTTACGCTATCTTTGATCTTTTTTGAAAGAGATAATTTCCCATATCCCATGCGAACTGATATAGAATTAACCCACCTATTTAATAGTATCAGTAATTCATACCCATGACCTCCCAACTTCGCCAGCCATTTGGAATATTTCATAGTTACATCAAATATATCCCCATGGAAAAACCAGACCTTTTCTCCATTTAACTCTAGAACTAATTTATCACGCACAAATAAAGGACCTAATTGCAAACTGGAAATTTTACGAAGCGTTTCATCATGATTGCCAGTGAGATAATATATATCCACCCCATTAGTCATCATGGTTATAAGTGTACGGATTACATACATGTGAGCTTCTGGCCAGTAATATTTTTTAAATTGCCACATATCAATAAAATCCCCATTTAGAATAATCCGTTTAGGATCTATTGAATTTAGATATTGGATCAGCTCAACTGCGTGACAACCCACTGTTCCCAAATGCACGTCCGAAATAACAACCGTGTCTAATGTTCGTTTCATAAGCGTAGATGATAATTATTACCCTAAATTAACACTATATGTGTTACCATTGCTTTAACCCATCATTAGTAAATTATTAACTAATATGCGGTAACTCTATTTAGGCAGATGCTAGAATTAGCTTATTCTTTTTCTAGTTAACCGACAAAAACTTGCGATTTATGGCTAATCAAAGCAAGTTATGTTTATATTAAGTTTGACCGGCACTAAACGATATTGACCAGAACCTATTAGATTTCGAAACAGGTCTTCGTAAAACATTGTTTATAACTTTGTTTGCTCTGTGATGTACTAATACTTGGCGATACTTATTAATCTTGCATAGTTCACT